>Ga0247708_1000142_pt1 | contig 17660 bp, 17 predicted proteins | sample 42W_NmetaG_FD_189040 | JGI IMG/M metagenome (GOLD analysis project Ga0247708, IMG submission 189040) | Soil microbial communities from hillslope of Landscape Evolution Observatory, University of Arizona, Oracle, AZ, United States - 4-2-W_N | ecosystem: Engineered > Artificial ecosystem >...
GTGGCGGGCACAGGATCGGTCGAGGGTGGCGGTGACTGAGCGCTCGGCGGCGGCGACTCAGGGGTCGCAGATGGCGCAGGCCCAGGCGAGGCCGCCGCCTGGGCCTCCGACGGCTCCGGCGACGGGGCCGGATCGGCCCATGAGGCCCAGGGCATGGTCGTGCTGATCGTGAACAGCAGAACCGAGGCGAGTGCGCCCAGCCGGGCACGCCGACCGGGACGCGAGAACAGGGCGGCCACCAAGCCGCTCATGGGACGCTCAGGCTCCATGGGATCAGCTGCACGTCGGCGGCGTTGACGTCGCGGCTGAGCAGCGGGTACAGCGTGAAGGATGCGTGCGGCGTCGAGCCCGACACGGTCAGCACATCCAAACGTGCTGCGCCGGCGGCCGAATCACGGGCGTAGACCCGCACGCGCAGGTCGTTCGCCGTCCCGCTCACGTCGATCGCGCCCAGGCTGATCGTGCCGGTCGCGAAGGTGGTGCCCGTGACGCATGCCTGCGGGCTGCCAGAGGAACCGTGCGTCGACAGCACGGCGCTGCTCGAGGCACGCCGCAGCTCCACCCAGTAGCAGGCCGTGGCGCCGGCTGTGTCAGAGGCAAAGCGCAGGTTGAGCTGGCCGCCGGTGATCGCCAGGCCGCCCGGCAGCGGCCCGTTGAGGTCGAACTCGAGGTAGCGGTCGGCAGCAAAGGCCGATGGCAGGGCACGGCTGACCAGGTAGCGGCCATCGCCGGCGTAGGCCAAGGGGCTTGAGCCGTCCACGGCCGAGCCCGAGGAGTGGTCGCTGACCGAGAACGGCGGCGTCACGCGCTCGCCGCGAAAGATCAGCGCCGAGCCGAGCTCGTTGGGCAGCGGCTTCTGCGCCGTGAACGAGGCGAGGGTCCACTGGATCGCGGCTCCGATGAGCAACCCGACCACTAGCGCGCCGGCGAACAGCACCAGCCAGGCCGAGCGGCTGAGGGTGGGCCGGGCGCGGCGGCGCAGGCCGATCGCCCTAGCCACGGGCGGCCCCCCTGAGATTGCGGCGCGAGCGGGTCATCGTTGGCCTCGTCCGGGTGCGACGGCGGCCATCCATGGGCCCGCCGATCGAGTCAACGTCTGGATCGTGGCTTCGCGCCCGGGCAAAGTCCCTGACGCGATAGCGCCAATCCACGCTCCGCCATGTGGGAAAGAAGTACCCCTGCCGCTCTTGACCGCACCTGACCGCACAGGCGCCTTCAAACGCCGGCCGCAGCGGCACCTTGTGGCGCGCGCACGGCTTCCGTGCGACGGCGAGAGCGGCGAAGCGCGTCGTCAACGGCCCAGCGGATGAGCAGCAACGTTCCCGACGCGGCGAGCGCGGCCACCAGGCCAGTGGGCATTGCCAGGAACGCAATCACGAACCCGAGCTTTGGCGCGTATGACTCAACACGGCCCACGATCATCGAGACGGGCACGAGGCCCGCGTCGTTGGCCTGGTTTGCATCGCCGCGAGTGCGCATCACGAGCTGCCCGGCGAGATCGGGCCGCAGCTCCACGATGCGGTGGGTCAGCACGCCATCCGGGTCGCCGCGCATGGTCACGATGTCGCCGACGCTGAGCTCATCTGCCGCCACGGGCGCGACGAAGATGATCGAGCCAATGGGCAGGGTCGGCTCCATTGATCCACCGCGAACGATGAACACCTGGCGGTCCAGGTGACCGGCCAGGTGGCTGATCGCTGACACGCCCAGGAGCGCCAGCACCAGCCCCAGCCAGGCAACGCCGAGCAGGTGGCGGGCGAAGCTCAGGAGCAGGGTGCGCATTCTCGTGCCTCGTCTGGTCATCTATGGCGATGGTGGCCCGGCCTTTCGGCCGGGCCACCATCGCCTGCGGAGCGCCTGGGAGAAAGGGAGGGCCGTCCGGGGCTACGGGGTCGTGGCGTTGAAGGTGAAGGTCGCGGCCGTGGTTGCGTCCTGGTAGGCGTTGCCGGTGTTGCTCGGCAGCGTGACCCGGAAGCACAGAACCTCGCTCGCCTGGGCGGCGACGGCACGGGCACTGGAGATGGCGCCGCTGGCCAGCGAGCCGTCGTACAGCTGCGTGCCGTTCCAGTTGGCGCAGCCGGCGGTGTCTGTGTCCTTGGTCTTGATCGTCAAGGTCAGCTGGTCGCGCAGGCTCTTGGTGTCAGTGTTCGTGGCCGACGTGGTCATCGTGTACTCGACATCGACGCTGCCGTCGTTGGCGACTGTCAGCGCCTGCGTCGAGGTGAAGCCGGGCATGATGTTCGAGACGTTGAACAGAGTGCTGCTCGGCGTGGTGCTGATGCTGACCGTGCCGGTGCTGAAGCCGTTGGTCGTGACGTCGGCATCGTCAGTGAAGGCGGCGAACGACATCACGCCGGCGCCGATGCTGATCGTGGCAAGGCCGGTGATGGCGAGAACCGCCACCCGGCCCTTGACCTCTGCGAGAAGACTCAACATGTGTTTCGTTTCCCTTATCTGGCGGGGCCGTTCTGCGCGGCCCCGGGGCGCTCCATGAGGCAGTTCCCCGTGCTGCCGAGATCTATGCTCAGCGCGGCGACGGCGGGCCGAAACCACACGGCTGGGGTATTCGGGCCCGTACCTTGGTACGCGGGCTGGTGCGGTCCAGTGCTGAAGAGTGCGCGCTAGCCCGGCACGACAGGTTGAGCGACCCCCCACCGGTCGGTGTCGCGCGGCCCGCCAAAGGGCGTATCAGGCGGGCTGGGCGAGCACCATCAGCCGCAGCTCGGTCATGTCCTCGATCGCCCAGCGCAGTCCTTCCCGGCCCAGGCCCGAGTCCTTGACGCCGCCGTAGGGCATGTGGTCGATGCGGTACGTGGGGATGTCGTTGATAACCACCCCGCCCACCTCGAGCTCGTTGAACGCGCGCCATGCGTGACCGAGGTCATTGGTGAACACGCCGGTCTGGAGGCCGTAGAAGCTGTCGTTCACGGCACGGATGGCCTCGCCGAAGTCGTCGAACGGAAAGGCGACGACCAGCGGCGCGAAGGCCTCGTTGGAGCAGACCTGGGCCTGTGGCGGAGTATCGACGAGCACGGTCGGCGGGAAGTAGCCGGCCGCTGCGCGACCGCCGAGCAGCACTCGTCCGCCCAGCTCCTCGGCCTCGCGCACCCAGCGCTCGGTCCGAGCCGCGGCCTGCTCGTCGACCATTGGGCCGAGCTGCGTCCGCGGATCGAGCGGATCGCCGACGACGACCTCTCGTGCGCCCGCGACGAAGCGCTCCACGAACTCATCGAATCGCGCGCGCTGGATGAACATGCGCTGCACGCTGATGCACACCTGGCCGGCGTAGGCAAAGGCGCCCACGAGCGTGCGCCTGATTGCCCAGTCCAAGTCTGCTGATGCGTCTACGATCACGCCGGCATTGCCGCCCAGCTCGAGCACGACCTTCTTCTTGCCGGCGCGCTCCTTCATCCGCCAGCCGACCGACGGCGAGCCGGTGAAGGTCAGCAGCTTGAAGCGCTCGTCCGCAACCAGCCGATCGCCCAGCACGCGGGTCATGGGCATGATGCTGACCGCCCCCTCGGGCACCCCCGCACGCTCGATGATCTCAGCCACGGTCAGCATGGTGAGCGGCGTCTTGGACGGCGGCTTGAGGACGATCGTGCAGCCCGCGGCGAGCGCCGGCGACAGCTTGTGGGCGGCCAGGTTGAGCGGGAAGTTGAACGGGCTGATGGCGGCCACCGGCCCGATCGGGAAGCGGCGCGTGATGCCCACCCGTTCCTTCGAGCTGGCCATCAGGTCGAGCGGGATCAGCTCGCCCGTCATCCGCTCGGCCTCCTCAGCGCCGAGACGGAAGGTGAGCGATGCACGATCGACCTCGACCAGCGCGTCACGGATGGGTTTGCCCGATTCGAGCGCGATCAGCCGCCCGAGCTCCTCGCGCCGCTCGGCGATGCCAGCGCTGATCTCGCGCAGCATCCGGCCGCGCTCATACGCTGGCAGCGCGCGCGTCGTCTCGAAGGTGCTTGCAGCGGCCTGGGCCGCCTCCTCGAACTGCTCCGGCGTGGCGTTGTAGGTTGCGCCAGCCGGCTCATCAGGACGGGCCGGGTTGGACACCTCCAGCAGGTCAGGCGACTGCACCCAGCGGCCGGCGACGAAGATCGGATGGGGGCTGGGAGCGGTGACGGTCATTGCCTGCAAATTCTAGGCGCCCCCATGTACCGTTCGTGCATGGTTGCCAGAGCTGCGCTGAGCGAGCTGCGCGCACGCCTGCGCGCCCAGCCGGGCGGCGCGTTGGCGCTGGCCGAGCACGACCCGCGCGCGACCTTCGGCTGGCGCAAGGAGGACGGCATCGCGCACACAGCTGCGCAGCTGGAGCGATTGGGCGACCTGCAGGAGCGGCTGTGGGCAGAAGGTCGGCGAGCGGTCCTGATCGTGCTGCAGGGCATCGATGCCTCGGGCAAGGACGGCACTATCCGGCGGGTGATGAGCGCCTTCAACCCACAGGGCTGCACCGTCTCGAGCTTCAAGGTGCCGACACCGGAGGAGCTGGCCCACGACTTTCTGTGGCGGATCCACCGGCGCGTGCCGGGCAAGGGCGAGATCGGCATCTTCAACCGCTCGCACTACGAGGACGTGCTCGTGGTCCGGGTCAAGGGGCTGGTCCCCGCGCCGGTGTGGCGCGCCCGCTACCGCCAGATCCGCGACTTCGAGCAGCTGCTCAGCGAGACTGGCACGACGATCCTCAAGTTCTTCCTGCACCTGTCGCCCGACGAGCAGCGCGAGCGCTTCCAGGAGCGCTACGACAATCCGCGCAAGCGCTGGAAGTTCTCGCTCGGCGACCTGGAGGAGCGGGCACGCTGGGATGAATACATGCGCGCCTTCGAGGACGCGCTGGCGAAGACCTCGACCGACAGCGCACCGTGGTACGTCATCCCGGCCGACCGCAACTGGTTTCGCGACCTAGCCGTCTCGACCATCCTTGCTGAGACGCTTACCGAGATAGACCCCCAGTTCCCGGAACCGGCTGACCTGCCGGTGGACCTGATGATCAAGTAGATCGACCTTGACGAGCACGGGTCTGGCGTCACGGCTGGCGAGGCGTAATGCCAGATTCTCCGCTTGAGGCGGCGGAAGGCGATTTGCGACGGGCTCATGACGTTGAGTATTTCTACTCAATCTCGAGGAAGGAAGCGGCGCGAACGTTCAGCTGCGGCGGCCACCCCGAAGCGTGTCGAAGACGCCGCGCAGCAGGTCCTGGCCCAGCCGCGAGGAGACGACCCGGCCACTCGTTCGGACGGCGTTGTCTATCGAGCGCTGACGGGCGCGGGCAGCCCGTCGCTCCTCGGCGGCCCGGGCGGCTCGCTCGCGCTGGGCAGCTCGCTGGGCAGCAGCCATCTCGCGCGCCTGGCGCCGGATCTCGGCGCGCTGCTGTGCCGGGGTCATCGTGTTCAGCCCGCCGCCGGTCGTGGGCGGCATGTGCTCGCGCGTCGTGGCCTCTGCCGCGGCCTCGCGGGCGGCGGCCAGCTTGGCGTTGATGCGCTCGTAAGCCGAGTCCCGGTCGATCGTCGTGCCGTACTTGGCCGTCATCGGGCTCATGGCGACGCGGCCCTGGAACTGGACTTCATCGAGCGGGGCCATGCTCGAATCGGGCGCGGCGAGACGCGTGGCGGCAAGCGGCGTCGGGATGCCGCGCGGTGATAAGACGGTCACCGCCGCCTCGCCAATGCCAAGCGAGGTGAGCAGCCGCTCGACGTCGTAGTGCTCGGTCGTGGGGAAGGTGCGCGCCGTCTTGCGCAGCGCGTCGGCGTCTTCAGGCGTGAATGCGCGCAGCGCGTGCTGCACACGGTTGCCGAGCTGCGAGAGGACCGGCGAAGGGACATCCGTCGGGGCGTGGGTGACGAAGTAGACGCCGACACCCTTCGAGCGGATCAGCCGGGCGGTGCGCTCGATCTGCTCCATCAGCGCCTTCGACGCGTCCTTGAACAACAGGTGCGCCTCATCGAAGAAGAAGCACAGCTTTGGCTTGGGCAGGTCGCCCGCCTCCGGCAGCGTCTCGTACAGCCGGGCGAGGATCCAGAGCATGAAGGTCGAGAAGAGCCGCGGCTTGTCCATCACGTCGGCCAGTTCGAGCAGGCTGACCAGGCCCTGGCCGTCGTCTGTCGTGCGCAGCAGGTCCGAGACCTCAAGCTCGGGCTCGCCGAAGAAGATGTCAGCGCCTTCCTGCTCGAGCACGACGATCGAGCGCAGCAGCACCCCGACCGACGATGCCGACATGCCGCCGTAGTCCTTGAGGTACGGCTTGCCCTCGTCAGATGAGAGGAACTTGAGCGTCGTGACGAGGTCCTTCAGGTCGAGCAGCGGCAGGTCGTGGTCGTCGCAGTACTTGAAGATGAGCGCCAGGATGGAGGTCTGGGTGTCGTTGAGGTCGAGCACCTTGCCCAGCAGCAGCGGCCCGAACGAGCTGACCGTCGCACGGACCTGGGCGCCGCGCTGGCCGGTCAGCGAGAAGAACTCGACAGGGTGGCCGACCGGGTCGTAGGCCAGGTCGAGGCTGGCCATCCGCTCGTTGATCCGCGTATCGTCGGTCGGGCCGGGCTGGGCCATGCCCGTCAGGTCGCCCTTGATGTCGGCCACGAACGACGGCACGCCCAGGCGCGAGAGCTGGCCGGCCATCAGCTGCAGCGTCTTGGTCTTGCCAGTGCCGGTGGCGCCGGCGATCAGGCCGTGGCGGTTGAGCATCGACAGCGCGACGCGCACGTGGACGCCGTCGAGCACCCCGCCGTCGAGCATCGGGCTGCCCAGCAACAGGCTGGGCTGGTCGAGGGAGTAGCCCTCGGTCATCGTCGCGCGGAAGGCCTCGGTCATGGGAGCGCGAGGTTATCAGCCGCGGCGCCGCCCGGCGGAGGTGACTGGCGCTCAGCCGCCGGGAGGGCGGCTGTTGACCCGAGCCGGGTGGTTCTTGTTGCCGCCGCCCCACTCGGTCGCGCCGCCGGCACCCGCGCCGGTCGTCTTCTTGACCTCCTGGTCAGGCTTGCCTGCATACGAGCCCTTCTCGTCCAGGCTGTGCGCCGGGTTGGTCTCCTCGAGTGGCTCCCGTGGGGGCGTCTGCCGGGCAGGGTCGCGTTGCTTGTTCGCCATGAAGGGATGATCGCCTCGCGGCCGTTGCGCTGACGAGCGGCCCGATGATCCGGCCGTTGCGGGGACCGAACAGCGACCGACGGCGCAGTGCTGATCAGCACTACCTTTCAACGGGACGCTGGTGCCGGCGGGCGCGCGGCCTTGAAAGCCTCCGCGAGCGCCGGTCGTGGGCGGGAGAACGGCGCCGCGATGCCTTCGCGCCAGCTCCGGGCCGCGTACGTCCATATCGACCGGCGCCCCCAGCCATGTGAAAGGTAGTGGCGATCAACGCTGGGGCCGTAACTCGCCAGGGCAGGGTGTCCGGCATTCGGCCGGGGCCGTGTCCGACAGTCACTGCTAGGCTGGGCAAGACCCCACACGAACGAGGAGATTGCCCGTGCCCAAGACGTACACGCAGCCGCCGGAGATGGCGATCGATCCCGCGCGCCGCTATACGGCCACCATCGAGACGAGCGCCGGCACGATGACCGCCGAGCTCTTCGCCGCCGAGGCTCCCAGGACGGTCAACAACTTCGTGACACTGGCCCGTGACGGCTTCTACGAGGGCGTGATCTTCCATCGCGTGATCAAGGGCTTCATGATCCAGGGCGGTGACCCGACGGGCACCGGCCGTGGCGGCCCGGGCTACAAGTTCGAGGACGAGCCGGTCAAGCGGCCGTACAAGCGTGGCACGCTGGCGATGGCCAATGCCGGCCCGAACACCAACGGCAGCCAGTTCTTCGTCATGCACTCCGACTACGGCCTGCCGCCGAGCTACACGATCTTCGGCAAGCTGACCGATGGCGAGGAGGTGGTCGACGCCATCGCGACCGCCTCGACCGGCGCGCAGGACAGGCCGCTCGAGCCGGTGACGATCGACCGCGTGACCATCGCCGAGGAATGAGCCGGCCAGCGGGCCGACGCTAGGCTGGGCCTGATGTCGCTGTCAGATCTCGCACCAGCCGAGCTCGCCTTGCTCGACGGTGCCCGACGGGCCGTGCTGGCCACGATCCGGCCCGACGGCTCCCCGCGGCTGGTGCCCATCGTCTACGCCACCGACGTCGCCGCGGGGCGGATCTACTCACCGCTTGACCAGAAGCGGAAGTCGATCTCCGACCCGCGCCGGCTGGCGCGGGCTCGCGACATCGCCGCTCGACCGCAGGCGAGCGTACTCGTCGATCGCTGGAGCGAGGACTGGTCGGCGTTGGGCTGGCTGCGCCTGGACGGGCGGGCCGAGCTGCTCGAGCCGCACGACGCCGCCAATTCGGCCGAGCACGAGACAGCGGTCCGGCTGCTGGAGGAGCGTTACCCGCAGTACGCCGGCCACGAACTGGCCCGCCGGCCGATCATCCGCCTGACCGTCGAGCGCACGGCCAGCTGGGCCGCAGTGTGATCAACGTCATCGACCTCATCGCGCTGGTCATCGTGCTCTTCGCGATCTGGATGGGCGCACGCTCGGGCTTCGTGGTGCAGGCGCTCGCGCTGGCCGGGTTTGCGGCCGGCGTCGTGCTGCTGGTCGTGGCCGCGCCCTACGCCGCGCCGCTCGTCGACGAGATGGAGCCACCGCTGCGCAGCCTGCTGGTGCTGCTGGTGATGGCCTCCGTCGTGCTGCTCGCGCAGGGCGTCGGATCGGAGGTCGGCGCATCCCTGCGCCGCCGGCTGGGCTATGGGCTGCTCGGCGGCGTCGACCGCGCAGCGGGCGGGCTGTTCGGCGTGGCACGCGGCATATTCCTGGTGTGGCTCCTCGGCGGGCTGTTGGCTGTCGCGCCCGTGCCGGTGCTGGCCACCGAGGCGCGGACTTCGCTCGCCCTGCGGGTCATCGACACCCACCTGCCCTCCCCGCTCAGCCTGGCCGCGGAGTTCGGGCGGGCGATCGAGCAGGCCGGGCTGCCCGACGTCTTCGCCGAGCTGCCGCCGCCGCCCGCGGAGCCGGTCGACAGCCCCGACCAGCAGGCCGCCAACCGGATCGCCGACGTGGCTCGCCGGAGCACGCTGCGCGTGGAGGGCATCGCCTGCGGGCGCTTCATGACCGGCACCGGCTTCGCCATCGCGCCCGACTACTTCGTGACCAACGCCCACGTCGTCGCCGGCTCGGACAGGCTGTGGCTGTCCTTCGATGGCTCGCTCGACCGTCACTCGGCCGTCCTCGTGGCCTTCGACCCTCAGCTCGACGCGGCGTTGCTCCACGCGCCGGGCCTCACCGTCGCGCCACTGACCCTGGCCGCGGACGACCCGGGCCGCGGCTCGGCGGCCGCGGCCATCGGCTTCACCGGCGGCGGGCGCCAGCGGGCCATTCCGGCAGCGGTGACGCGCTCGCTCCAGGCCTTGGGCCGCGACATCTACGGCCGCCAGATGGTGCCGCGGCAGGTGATCGAGATGCGCGCCGACGTGGCGCCCGGCGACAGCGGCGGGCCCGTGCTGCTCGAGGACGGGACGGTCGGCGGCGTGACCTTCTCCGAGTCGCGCGAGGATCCCTCGATCGGCTATGCGCTTTCGCCCGTGGCCGTCGCCGATTCGGTCGGTCGCGCGGTCGGGCGAACCGAGGGGGTCAGTCCGGGGGAGTGCCTGCCCGGTCTTTGATCAGCCGGCCGCGGCGCGTTAGCGCGCGCGACGACAGGGCGGCGACGCCCATCGCGATCAGCGCCCGCTCGGCGGGCGGCAGCGGCCGCACGATTGACAGGAACTCGTCGGCCCGCGCGCGGTCGATCTGGGCCAGCAGCGCCCGGCCGTCGACTGACAGATCGAGCGTTCGCTGACGACGATCGGCGACTTCCTCGGCACGCTCGACGAGGCCGCGCCGGACGAGCCCGTCGACCAGCCGGCTGGTCGCGGAGTGCGAGCGGCCAACCTGCTCTGCCAGGTCGGCGATGGTCAGCGTCTGCGTGCCGCCGATGGCGTACATCGCGGCCAGCTGCGTGAAACCGAGGCCCAGGCGATGCAGCTGCGCGCTGAAGCCGATCACCAGGTCGCGCCACAGCGCCCGCCCGATGGCGATCCGCTCGGACAGCAGACGCGGGTTCTGGAGCTGGTCGCGAGCCGCGATGACGGCCGGGCTCAGCCCGTCATCACGCTGCGGATCGTCGTCAGAAGGATGCATGCTTGCATGTTATGCGCGGTGCCGCAGCCGCGGGCGCTGTAACGTCTCCGGTCGTGAGTGCCGTTGCTTTCGTCTTCCCCGGCCAGGGCTCGCAGTACGTGGGCATGGGCCGCCCCCTGGCCGACACCTCGCCGGGCGCGGCGGCAGCCTTCGCGACTGTCGATGACGCGCTGGGCGAGCGCCTCTCGGCGCTGATCTGGGATGGCCCGGCCGAGACGCTCGACCTGACCGTCAACGCCCAGCCTGCAATCCTGGCCTGCTCCATCGCGCTGCTTCGCGCGCTCCAGGAGCGCGGCCTCAACCTGCAGCCACGCTTCTTCGCCGGCCACTCGATGGGCCAGTACAGCGCGCTCGTCGCGGCCGGCGTCATCGAGCTGACCGATGCGGCCCGGCTGGTGCGCGAGCGCGGCCGGCTGATGCAGGCCTCAGCCGAGGACGGGGCAATGGCTGCGATCATCGGCCTGCCTGACGAGCGGCTGGCCGATCTCGAGGCCGCCGGCAGCGCGGCCGGGGTGTTCACCGTCGCCAATCGCAACTCGCCCGGACAGGTCGTGGTCAGCGGCGAGCGGGCGGCCGTCGAAGCCGCCGCCGAGACTGCCAAGGCCATGGGCGCCAAGCGCGCGCTGATGCTGCCGGTCAGCGTGGCGGCCCATTCGCCGCTGATGGCCCGCGCGGCCGACGGCATGAAGGAAGCGCTGGCCGGCGTGCAGTTCGCCGATCCGCGCGCGCCGCTGCTGGCCAACGCCGACGCCAGGCCGCTCGAGACGGGCGAGGCCTGCCGCGCCGAGCTGATCGAGCACCTGACGCGCGGCGTCGACTGGGTCGCCGCCGTCGAGTCGATGAGTGCCGCCGGTATCAGCGCGTTCGTCGAGGTCGGCCCGGGCAAGGTGCTCAGCGGGCTCATCCGCCGCATCGCGGCCGGCGCGCTCGCCCACGCGGTCGACGATTCGTCCGCAGACGGCCACCTCGCACTACCATCGTTCGCCCAGGCCCCGTCACCGGCCTGAGCCACCAAGTCAAGGAGCCCCTGTTCGCCATGCGTCGCCCAGACTTCGCCCGCCGCGTCGCCGTCACCGGCCTCGGCGTGATCAGCCCGATTGGCCAAGACATCGAGACGATGTGGGACAGCCTGTCGCGTGGCGTCAGCGGCCTAAAGCGCATCACCCGCTGGGATCCGACGCCATATGAGGCGCAGGTGGCCGGCGAGATCAACGACTTCGACGGCACGAGGTGGATGGACTTCAAGGCCATCCGGCGCACAGACCGCAACGTCGTCCTCGGCGTCGCGGCCGCCAAGCAGGCGCTCGAGGATTCGGGGCTCAAGGTGGACGAGAGCAACCGCGACGACATCGGGGTCATCTTCGGCTCGGGCGCAGGCGGGCCGCTGCTGCTGATGGAGCAGCGCAACAACTGGGAAAGCAAGGGCCACCGCACGGTCAGCCCGTTCTTCATCGCCAACATGCTGCCTGACACCGCGTCGGGCCAGATCGCCATCGAGACCGGCATCCGCGGCTCGAACATGTGCATCGTCACCGCCTGCTCGAGCGGCACGCACAACATCGGCGAGGCGGCCGAGGGCATCCGGCGTGGCGACTACATCGCCGCGCTGACCGGTGCCACGGAGAATCCGCTCCACGAGCTGGCCCACATCGGCTTCAGCAACATGCGCGGCATGGGCCTGCCGCGGCCGGGTGAGGGCATCGAGACTGTGTCACGGCCGTTCGACAAGACGCGCAACGGCTTCGTGCTGGGCGAGGGCGCTGGCGCGCTGATGCTCGAGGACCTCGAGTACGCCAAGGCGCGCGGGGCAAAGGTCTACGCCGAGGTCGTGGGCTATGGCTCGGCCGCAGACGCGTGGGACCTGATCCAGCCGATCGAGAAGGGCGACGGCGTGCGCCGGGCACTGCTTCAGGCGCTCGAGCGGCACAACGTCCCGGCCAATGAGATCGACCTGATCAACCCGCACGGAACATCGACGCCGCTGGGCGACCTGCGCGAGGCACAGGCCTTCTGGGCCGTCTTCGGCGACCACACCCCGAACATCGCCATCAGCGGCACGAAGTCGATGACCGGCCACCTGATGGGCGCGTCGGGAGCGATCGAGGGCGTGGCGACCGTGCTCAGCGTGCACAACCAGTGCGCGCCGGCGACGCTCAACTACCGCGACGAGGACCCTGAGATCAACCTGAACGTGGTCCACGGCCAGTCGCGGCCAATGGAGATCCGCTACGCCATCTCGGACAACGTCGGCCTGGGCGGCCACAACGGGGCGGTCATCTTCAAGCGTTACGACGGCGACTGACGGCTGACAGGCCGGCCCCAACCGGGCGCGCCGCGCGGCTGCTCGCCGCCCGCGACCACCTGTCCGCGCACGAGCGTGGCGATGGCCCTGCCGTGGATCACCCTGCCCTCGAACGGCGTCATCGGGTGCATGCCGTGCAGCTCGGCGCCGCGGATCACGCCCTCGCTCGCCAGCTCGACCACGACCAGGTCGGCGTCGGCGCCGGGGTCGAGCGAGCCCTTGGCAGGCCACAGCCCCCACGTTCGGGCTGGGCCCTCCGAGGTCACGGCGACCATCCGCTCGAGCGACAGCCGCCCAGCATCGACCAGCGTCAGCATCAGCGGCAGCATGGTCTCCACGCCGGGCGCGCCGGCGGCCAAACGGCTGGGATCCGGACCTGACTTCTCTGCTGGCGAATGGGGGGCATGGTCGGACGCCACGCAATCGATCGTGCCGTCCATCAGGGCGGCCATCAACGCCTCGGTGTGCGGCTCTCCGCGAAGCGGCGGATAAACCTTGGCCTCATCTGGCGAACGCAGCAGCAAGTGGTGGGGCGTCACCTCACAGGTCAGGTCGACGCCGCGCGCGCGCCAGCGCCGGACTGCCTCGATGCCCGCCTCTGAGCTGAGGTGCAGGATGTGACCCGCAGCACCGGACCGAGATAGCATCCCGGCGGCGTGGTCGATCGCCCGCACCTCGGCCTCGATTGGCCGCGCGCCGCCGGAGGCCTGGATGGTCCGTCCGTCCTCGGCGTGGAAGGCAGTGCGCATGCCGGCCGCCCGCGCCAGGGCGAGCGCGCGCAGCAGCTGCTCATCGGTCGGCGCCGCGATCCCGCCCGTCGACGGCGCGAGGAAGACCTTGAGGCCGACGATCAGCCCGGACTCCAGCAGCTGAGGCAGGCCCGAGATCGACGGCGGGTCGACCAGACCGAAGATCCCGAAGTCGCAGTAGGAGCTTGCCGCCGCGAGCTCGAGCTTGGCCAGGGCGTCTGCCACGGAGCGCGTCGGCGGCACGGTGTTGGGCATCTCGAGCACGGTCGTGACTCCTCCGTGGACGGCCGCCCGGGAACCGGTCAGCCAGGTCTCCTTGTGCTCCAGCCCGGGCTCGCGAAAGTGGACGTGGCCGTCGATCACGCCGGGCAGCACGAAAAGCCCGCCGGCATCCAGCAGCTCGGCCGCCGACTCGTCGAACTCGTGGCGCTCGCCGAGGGCATGGATGCGGCCATCTCGAATGGCCACGTCCGCCTGCCGCCGCCCGGCGGCGGTGAGGACGGTGCCGTTGACGATGACGAGGTCCAATCGCTCTGACATGGCTGGTGCTCAGGCTATGCCACCATCGGTGGCGATGGAATCCCCACCGCGCGCCCACGACGTGCTCGGGTTCTACGGCCCGGATTCGATGATGTGGCGGATCAACCGCGAGGCGGTGCTGCTCGGCGCCGGCCCAACGGCACTGCTGCTCCAGATCGCGCATCCGTCCGTGGCTCGCGGGGTGGCCGAGCACTCCGACTTCGAGGCGGACCCGTTCCGCCGCCTGCACGGCACGATCAACACCACGATGGCGCTCGTCTTCGGCGACGGCCGGGCAGCCGAGCGCGCTGTCCGGCGGCTGAACGGCATCCATGCCGGCATCCGCGGTGACGGCTACCGAGCGCTCGATCCGGCCTTGCTGCTGTGGGTGCAGGTGACGCTGATCGTCACCAGCGTGCGCGCCTACGAGCGGTGGGTCGGCCGCCTCAGCGCAGCCGAGAAGGAGCAGTTCTGGCAGGAAGCACGGTCGGTGGGCGTGCGCCTGGGCATCCCGCTGTCAGTCAGCCCGGCCGACTGGCCGGCACTGCTGGGCTACTGGGATTCGATGCTCGCGCCCGGCGGGCCGATCACGGTGACCGACAGGGCGCGCCGGCTGGCGCCACTTATCCTGCGCCCGCCGCTGCCGTTTGTGCCCGGGCTGATGGTCGACCTGCTGGCACTACCCGGCTTGGCGCTGCTGCCGCCGCGACTGCGCGCCGAGTTCGGCATCGAGTGGGGTCCGGGCCGCGACCGGCTTGCCCGGCTGCTTGGCCTGGCCGTCCGCGCCTGGGTCGCTGTCGTGCCCGCCCGCCTGCGCTCGCTGCCGCAAGCGAACGCGGCCTGGCGCCGCGCTGCCCGGCGGCGTGCCCGCTGAGCGCCGCTACAATTCGTGCCCGAGCAGTCAGGAGCTGTCCCCTTGCCCAACAATGACCTGTCGCGCCGTGCCGTGGTGACGGGCATCGGTGCCGTCACGCCGATCGGCAACGACCATCCAACTACCTGGCAGAGCCTCGTCGCCGGCAGGTCAGGCACCGGTCCGATCACGACCTTCGACGCGAGCATCTTCGACGTGCGCATTGCGGCTGAGGTCAAAGGCTTCGACCCGACCGTGGCGATGGACCGCAAGATGGCCCGGCGGATGAGCCGCTTCGTGCACTTCGCGATGGCCGCCGGCAAGGAGGCGGTTGCGGACGCCGGGCTCGACTTCGCCGAGTGGTCGCCTGAGAGGCGTGACCGGGTGGCGGTTGCCGTGAACACCGGCGGGGGCGGCATCGAGGTGGTGACGACCGGCGCCGACGTGCTGGCCACGCGCGGTCCCGGGCAGGTCAGCCCGTTCTCGTTCCCCGCCCTGTCGTGTTCGATGGGCGCCTGCATGCTGTCGATGGAGTACGGCCTGACCGGGCCGGTGATCACCCAGTCAGCAGCCTGCGCAACGTCGATCATCTGCTTCCACGACGCGCTGCGGATGATCGAGCGCGGAGAGGTCGACGTCGTGCTCGCCGGCGGCACGGAGGCCCCGCTGCTGCCCATGGGCTTCGCCGCCCTGGCCAACATGGGCGCGCTGTCGAAGCGCAACGACGAGCCCGAGAAGGCGTCGCGGCCGTTCGATCGGACGCGTGACGGCTTCGTCTACGGCGAGGGCGCCGGGGTGATGGTCGTCGAATCGGCCGAGCACGCACTGCGTCGCGGGGCGCGCATCCAGGCTGAGGTGGTGGGCTCCGCACTTACCGCCGACGCGTTCCATATCTCCGCTCCCGAGCCGACCGGCCGTGGCGCGGCGATGGCCATGACCAAGGCGTTGGCTGACGGCGGCGTGGCGCCCGACGAGGTCGATTACATCGCCGCCCACGGCACGAGCACGCCGCTCAACGACGTGACCGAGACGCGCGCCATCAAGGCCGCGTTCGGCGACCACGCCTACAAGGTCGCGATCAGCGGCCCAAAGTCGATGGTCGGCCACATGATCGGCGCCGCCGGGGTGGTCGGCGCGATCGCTGCCGTGGGCGCGATCCGCGAGGGGATCATCCCGCCGACGATCAATCTCGAGCACCCTGATCCGGAGTGCGACCTCGACTACACGCCGCTGGTCGCCCGCCAGCGCCGCGTCGAGACGGCGATGATCAACGGCTTCGGCTTCGGCGGCCAGAACGCGGTCGCGGTCTTCCGCCGTTTCCAGGAGTAAGCGCTCAACGACGCGGGATCGGCCGGCCCTCGAACGCTTCGAACATCTCGAGCAGGTCAGCGGGCACGCGCATCACCCGGTTGCGCGCGAGGTCGAACATCACCTGCGTCGATGTGCCGTCAGCCAGCAGCCGCGCCTCGCCCAGCGCTGACGCGCCGGCCCGGACGCGGTACTCGAGCCCGAACGACGAGCGACTCGTCCAGGCAATGCGGCAACCCACCCACAGCTGCTCACCGAAGAAGGCCGGCCGGCGGTAGACGAGGCTGGCCTCGGCGATGACGAAGGTCCGCTCGCCGGCCCGCTCGCCGGTGCCGAACGGCGCGCCGGCGACGGCGGCGTAGTAGCCGGCGCGGGCAGCCTCGAAGTAAGAGAGGTAGACGGCATTGTTGACGTGGCCCAGCGCGTCGGTGTCGACGAAGCGGACCTCGATCGGGTGCTCGTAGCGGAACTCACCGGCGGGTGGCTCACGGCGGGCGCTCATCGCCGCCGATCATGCCAGAGGGTGCGTCCCGGCTACGGGGTGATTGGCTGCAGCCAGTACATCGTGCTGTTGACCGAGTCGCCCGACAGGCGATGGCTGTTGTACGTGTTCCGGAAGATCCCGCCCGAGACGACCTTGGTGCCCTTGCTGCCGATCATCGTCACGCGGTAGACCCGCCCGGAGACGCCGCGCTCGAAGCTGAGCGAGGTGATGTTGCCCACGTCAGTGGCACTGTTCTTGCTCATGATCGTGCTCAGCTGGGCCATCGTGAATGAGGCGCTGGTGAATTCGAACTTGCCGTAGCTTCGGTCGTAGGCCAGGCCGTTGGCGTCCACGTCCGGCTTGCCCCGGACATACGCCACGACCGAGCCCGGCTTGCCGGCAGTGCCCGGAAAGGCGTACTCGCTGTTCTCGGTGTGGCCGCCGGAGGCCGCGTGGAAGTAGGCCGTGATCACCTTGCCGTTGTGCAGTAGGACCATCCCGGCCGTGTCATCGACGGCCAGATTCGAGCGCGGGTGCTCGGCCATCAGGCCGCGATAGACCTGGTTGGCCGAGGTGGGCAGGATGTCATAGCTGCCGGCGCGGCCAATGCGCGGCCAGGCGTAGCTGCGCGCGGCGATGGACTGCGCCTTGACCGCCTCGATGTGCCAGCTGGCCGGCATCTCCGACGGGATCACGCCACGCAGGTACACATCGAGCGGCAGCACGTTGACCTGCTGCAGCCCGCCCGACGAGGTGACAGTCAGGCGCATCGAACCGCGGAACTGGGTGTACGCGGGGTGGCTGTCCTTGAATGAGGTATTGAGGACCGTGCTCGCGTCCGTCGCCTCCATGTACAGCTCGGGCCCGGTGGCGCGGGCGATCTCGGTGCCGGTGCTGGTGAACACGACCGCAACCCAGTGGCCGGCAGGGATCGGCGTCGGCGTCGGGCTCGGCGAGGGCGGGGCACTTGGTGAGGCGCTCGGCGAGGAAGACGGATCGGGGCTCGGCTCGGGGGTCGGTGGCGCCGCTGGCGCGAGGGCCGGCTGCCACATCTCGACATAAGTTCCCGGACCGAACGTCTGTCCGGGGAAGAGCGCGTTCGTCCAGCCACCGGCGATGGTCGTCACGCGAGCCGGCTTGCTCGCGGTCGGCTTGTAGCTGGCGGCGAGCTGGACGCGGATCAGCGCCTGGCCGTCGATCGTCCCGATCTGGGTGTTGGTGTAGTAGTGCATCAGGATCTGGTCGAACGTCTGGCCGTCGTTGGCGCGGCCGCGCGCGCCGTACTGCGA
>Ga0247708_1000143_pt1 | contig 17500 bp, 13 predicted proteins | sample 42W_NmetaG_FD_189040 | JGI IMG/M metagenome (GOLD analysis project Ga0247708, IMG submission 189040) | Soil microbial communities from hillslope of Landscape Evolution Observatory, University of Arizona, Oracle, AZ, United States - 4-2-W_N | ecosystem: Engineered > Artificial ecosystem >...
GGCTTCGAGCGCACCGAGAACCGCGCGTCGCTCGAGCCGGCGCTCGGCGCGCTGCCGGACCGCGAGCGGGAGATCCTGCGGCTCCGCTTCGAGGAGGGCCTGACCCAGACGCAGATCGCCGAGCGCTTCGACATCTCGCAGATGCACGTCTCGCGGCTGATCAGGAAGTCGCTCGAGCGGATGCGCCGCGAGCTGTCCTGAGCCCGCGGGTCAGGGACGCGCGGCGGGGCCGAAGTCGCTCGGCAGCACGTAGTCGGCGGCGAGCGCGGCGCAGAACAGGTCGATCTCCTCGCGCATGATCTCCGCCTGGAGCTCCTCGAGCGCAGAGGCCATCTCGCGGTCGGCCGCCTCGAGGACGTCGTCGAAGTGGGAGATCGTCTCGCGGTCGAAGGTGCCGGTCTCACGGTGCTCGCATTCGGGGCAGCGAAGCGTCACGCGCCAGGCGCCGCCGCCGACCGACTCCCACATGTCCGGCTGGACGAGCGGGGAGCGGCACTCGTCGCATCTCGAGAGGTCACGCACGCCCACTCATTCGGTCGCGCACCCGGGCCCTCCCCGGAACATGGAGCTTTTGCAGAGCTTCGGGATCGAAAGGCCACGTCACGCGCGGCAGGAACCACCCGCGGCGCGAAGAAACCTCGCGGCAGCCGGTTCGGGAGCGGTTGAGCCATGGCCCGGCTGGGAAGCAGCAGTGCGTGGGGACCCAGACAGGAGGGCCAGATGAGAAAGCTTCGAAAGTTCGCAGTCCCGTTCGTGGCGCTGCTCGCCGCGACGGCGCTCGCCGCGTGCGGCAGCGACGACGACGATGGAGACGCCGGTGGCGGCGCTGAAGGTGGTGGAAAGACCGGCGGGTCGATCACCATCTCCCAGACCTCGCAGCCCGACTTCCTCGATCCGGCCCTCAGCTACACCGTCAACGGCTGGGAGCCCATGTGGCTCGTGTACTCGCCGCTGATCGGCTACAAGCACGCCGAGGGCGAGGAGGGCGCCGAGCTCATCCCGTACGCGGCGGAGGCGCTTCCCGAGGTCTCCGAGGACGGCCGGACCTACTCGCTGAAGCTCCGGGACGGCCTCAAGTACTCGGACGGCACGCCCGCGAAGGCTTCCGACTTCGAGCGCACGATCCAGCGCGTCCTCAACCTCGAGTCCGGCGGCTCAGCCTTCTATCTCAAGATCGACGGCGCGCAGGAGTACGTCGACGGCAAGGAGGCGGAGGCCGACATCCCCGGCATCGAGACCGACGACGCCACCGGCGAGATCACGATCAAGCTGACCGAGCCCGACGGTTCGTTCTCCAACGTGCTCGCGATGAACTTCGCGGGCCTCGTCCCCGGGGACACGCCCTTCGAGAACCTCTCGAAGAACCCGCCCCCGGGCCTGGGGCAGTACCAGATCACGAAGTCGGTCCCGAACCGCGAGTTCGTCATGGAGCGGAATCCGAACTTCTCGATCCCGGGCATCCCGAAGGGGAACGTGGACCGCATCACGACGAAGATCATCAAGAGCGCGGCGCGCCAGGCCCAGGACGTGATCGGCGGCAAGCTCGACTACATGCAGGATCCGCCGCCGGCCGACCTGAAGCCCGAGGTGACGCAGAAGTACGGCGACCGCTACGAGGAGATCGTGACGGTCTCGACCTACTACTTCTGGATGAACCAGAACCTGCCGCCGTTCGACGATCCGAAGGCTCGTGAGGCCGTCAACGTGGGCATCGACAAGCCCGCGCTCGCGCGCATCTTCGCCGGCGAGCTGGCGCCGGGCTGCTCGTTCCTGCCCCCGGGCATGCCGGGCTACGACGAGGCGCTCGATGTGGCCGAGTGCCCGTTCGGAGATCCGAACGAGGCGCCGGACCTCGAACGCGCCAAGCAGCTGCTCGGTGAGTCGGGCTACGACGGCTCGACGATCACCATCTGGGGCAACAACGACGATCCGACCGACAAGATCACCGAGGCCTACGCCGACATGCTCCGCAAGATCGGCTTCAAGACCGAGGTCAAGATCCTGGACGGCGGCGTCTACTTCCAGACGATCGGAAACGAGCGGACCAAGAACCTGCACACCGGGTTTGCGAACTGGTTCCAGGACTTCCCGCACCCCTCGAACTTCATGTTCCTGGTGGACGGGGCGTCGATCCAGCCGACCAACAACCAGAACTTCGGGAACGTGGACGATCCCGAGATCAACCAGATCCTCGTGGAGGCCAACAAGGCTCCCGATCTGAACGACGAGGTCGCGGGCCAGTACGCCGAGGCCAACCGGCAGGTCGTCGAGGAGTTCCACGTCGCCCCGTACGGGCACCGCAAGCTCGCGACGTTCGTATCGGAGCGGATGGACTTCGAGAACTGCACCCAGTTCCACCCGGTCTACAACAACAACTACGCGAGCTTCTGCCTCAAGTAGTCACAACCGAGCAGCGGCGGGGAGGCCATGGCGGCCTCCCCGCCCTGTGAGGCCCCGCGGTGACCGCAGAGAACCGCTCAGCAGACCTCGGCCTCGACGTCGGAGGCCGCCCCGGAGGGGGGTGGGGGCCTAGCGCGGAGGGAGCCGGTCCCTGGCGGCTCGGCCTGCGGCGGATGCGGCGCAACCCGGTCGCGCTCGCATTCGGGGCGCTCTTCCTGGTGCTCGTGGGCGCGTGCGTCGCGGCGCCCGTGTGGGCCGACGAGATCGCGGGGACGGGGCCGTTCGAGAACCACCTGAGCGACACGGTCGTCGTCGACGGCGAGACCACGAACGTGGTCGGCTTCGACGGCGTTCCGATCGGCCCGACCTACCAGGGCGAGTTCTTCCTCGGCGCGGACTCGAACGGCCGCGACATCATGGTCAGGCTGCTCTACGGGGGCCGCAACTCGCTCATGATCGGCGTGGTCGCCGCGCTGATCACGACCTTCGTCTCGATCTTCCTGGGACTGCTGGCCGGCTACTTCCGCGGCTCGGTCGACTGGGTGATCTCACGGGCGCTCGACGTGATGTGGTCGTTCCCCGTGATCATCCTGGGCGTCGCCCTCGGGGTCTCGCTCCAGCTCGGCGGGCTGAAGCTCGGCCCGATCGAGATCGAGGGCGGGTCGCTCGCGATCCCCACGCTCGTGATCGGGCTCGTGTACGTCCCGTACATGGCGCGCCCGCTGCGAGGGCAGGTGCTCTCGCTGCGCGAGAAGGACTTCGTCGAGGCGGCGCGCGCGCAGGGCGCCGGCCCGGTGCGGATCATGTTCTCGGAGATCCTCCCGAACCTCGCGTCGACGATCCTCGTGTTCGGCGCGCTGCTGGTCGCGAACGCCGTTCTGCTCGAGGCCGCGCTCTCGTTCCTCGGTGCCGGCGTCCAGCCCCCCGAGCCCTCCTGGGGCAACATGATCCGCGAGGGCGTCAACCGCATCGCCTCGGCGCCGCATCTCGCGATCGCCCCGGGCGTGATGCTCACCCTGACCGTGCTGTCGCTGAACGTCTTCGGCGACGGCGTCCGTGACGCGCTGGACCCGCGCGCCAAGATCCGGGTGGAGCACTGATGGCCCGCTTCGTGCTGCGCCGCCTCGCCGGGATGGTGTTCGTGCTGTTCGCGGTCTCGGTGCTCACCTTCCTGATCTTCAACGTGATCCCGAACAGCGACCCGGCGGTGCGGATGGCCGGCCGCCAGGCGTCGGAGAGCACGATCGAGGCCATCCGGGCCGAGTGGGGCTTCGACAAGTCGCTGCCGGAGCAGTACGTGACGACCATGAAGAAGGTGTTCACAGGCGACCTCGAGTCGCAGTTCACCCGGCTGAACGTGGGCGAGGAGATCCGCAAGGGCATCCCGCGCACGCTTTCGCTCGCGGTCGGCGCCGCGATCATGTGGATGGTGCTCGCGCTGGCGCTCGGCCTCTTCAGCGCGGTCAGGGCGGGGAAGTTCTCCGACCGCTTCCTCACGATCCTGGCGCTGATCGGGATCTCCATGCCCGTGTTCTGGGTCGGAGCCCTGATGAGCCACTACCTCGGGTTCAAGCTGGGGCTGTTCCCGAACGGCGGCTATGTGGAGTTCGCCAAGGACCCGCTGGACTGGGCCTACCACCTGATCCTGCCGTGGACGGCGCTGTCGCTTCTGTTCATCGGCTTCTACTCGAGGGTGCTCCGCTCGAACGTGCTCGACACGATCAACGAGGACTACGTGCGCACCGCGCGGGCCAAGGGGCTCTCCGAGCGGCGGGTGATGGTGCGCCACGTGCTGCGCAACTCGCTCATCCCGATCGTGACCCTCTGGGGCCTCGACTTCGGCGCGGTCGTCGGCGGCGGGGCGATCCTCACCGAGACCGTGTTCGGGATCCAGGGCGTCGGCCAGTACTTCGGGGACGGGATCGCCCAGCTCGACGTGCCGCCCGTGCTGGCGGTGACGATGCTGATCGCTTTCTTCATCGTGCTCCTGAACACGATCGTGGACATCGCCTACGCGGCCCTCGACCCGAGGATCAGGCTCCAGTGAGCGGCCCGCTCCTGTCGGTGGAGGACCTGCACGTGACCTTCCGCACCGAGGAGGGGGACGTCCGCGCGGTCGACGGCGTGTCGTTCACGCTGGAGCGCGGCGAGGTCCTCGCGATCGTGGGGGAGTCGGGCTCGGGCAAGTCCGCGACGGTGATGACGCTGATGGGCCTCACCCGCTCGGCGAACGCCGGCTTCAAGGGCTGGGCCCGGCTCGACACGGGCGACGGCGAGCTCGACCTCGTGTCCGCCACGGACGAGGCGCTGCGCCGGGTGCGTGGCAGCCGCGTCGCGATGATCTTCCAGGACCCGATGACCTCGCTGAACCCGGTCTACCGGGTCGGCGACCAGATCGTCGAGCAGATCCGCGCCCACGAGCGCGTGTCCGAGGCCGAGGCGATGGACCGCGTGATCCAGCTGCTCGACCGAGTGGGGATCCCGCGAGCACGCGAGCGCGTGCGCGCGTTCCCGCACGAGTTCTCCGGCGGCATGCGCCAGCGCGCGATGATCGCCATGGCGCTGTCCTGCCAGCCCGACGTGCTGATCGCGGACGAGCCGACCACCGCGCTCGACGTGACGATCCAGGCGCAGATCCTGGAGCGCATCCGGGAGCTGCGAGAGAGCGCGGACGCCGGCGTGATCCTCGTGACCCACGACCTCGGGGTCGTCGCCGAGATAGCCGACCGCGTGGCAGTGATGTACGCCGGCCAGATCATCGAGCAGGGCACCCTCGACGAGATCTTCTACGACCCGCAGCACCCCTACACCTGGGGGCTGCTCGGCTCGATCGCCCGCGTCGACCGCCCGCGGCCCGGGCGTCTGCCCGCCATCGGGGGCATGCCGCCGTCGCTCCACGACCTGCGGGTCGGCTGCCGCTTCCGCACGCGTTGCCCGCACGAGTTCGCCAAGTGCGCGGAGTCGCCGCCGCTCGAGGCCCGCGCCGGCGGCGCGGGCGACCATCTGGACCGCTGCTGGCTGCCCCCGGCGGAGAAGGCCGAGCGGCGTGAGGTCGGCGGCCAGATCGGGCTCGGCCGCAAGGAGCCGGTGTGAGCCCGCTGCTGGAGGTCGAGCACGTCGAGCAGCACTTCCCGATCAAGGCGGGGCTGCTGCCCGGGCGGGGGACCGCTCGGGTGCGCGCGGTCGACGACGTCTCCTTCACCCTCGAGGAGGGGGAGACCCTCGGCCTCGTCGGGGAGTCCGGCTGCGGCAAGACGACCCTGTCGCGAACGCTCCTGCGGCTGATCGAGCCGACCGGCGGGCGGATCGGCTTCGAGGGCGAGGACATCAGCCACGCGGGCAACCGGGCGCTCCGGCCGCTGAGGGCGCGCATGCAGATGGTCTTCCAGGACCCGTTCGCCTCGCTCAACCCGCGCAAGCGCGTGTCCCAGATCATCGGGACGCCGCTGCGGCTGCACGGCGTCCCGCGCGGCGAGATCGCGGGGCGGGTCGGCAGCCTGCTCGACCAGGTCGGTCTGCGCGCGGAGCACATCAATCGCTTTCCCCACGAGTTCTCGGGCGGGCAGCGGCAGCGGATCGGGATCGCCCGCGCGCTCGCCCTCGAGCCGAAGCTGATCGTCCTCGACGAGCCGGTCTCGGCCCTCGACGTCTCCGTGCAGGCTCAGATCATCAACCTGCTCGACGACCTCCAGGAGAGCCGTGGCCTGACCTACCTGTTCGTCGCGCACGACCTGTCCGTGGTCCGTCACGTCTCCGACCGGATCGCAGTCATGTACCTCGGCAAGGTCATGGAGCTCTCGCCCGCGGAGGAGCTCTACTCGAAGCCGATCCACCCGTACACCTCGGCGCTCCTGTCGGCGATCCCGATCCCCGACCCGCGGCTGAACCGCGAGCGCGAGCGCACAGTCGTCTCGGGCGAGCCGCCGAGCCCGATCGACCCGCCGTCCGGGTGCGTCTTCCACACGCGCTGCCCGCGCGCGACAGACATCTGCCGCAAGGAGGTGCCGCCGCTCGCCGCGTACGCGAACGGGCACCTCGCCGCATGTCATCACCCGCTCAACGTCACCCCAGCGGAGGTGGGAGCCGCCACGCGCTCGTCTCTCAGCCCGAAGGCGGCGGGAGCGGGCATGCCGGCGGCGTCGGGGTCCTGACGCGGTTCCTGCCTCTGCACGGGATCTTGCGACCAAAAGGCTGCAATCGCTCAAGTTCGGCCTGCTCGTGGCCGTAGAGCACCTGCAAGGCGGCCGGCGGGGGGCCTGCAGCTACCCGCCGGCGGGACCCGGACGACAAGGAGCCCTCCTTGTCGGCTTACCGCCACTAGCAGGGGCGGCAGGGGCCGCGGTGACCCCGCGGCCCCTGCCTTCCGCCGGTACCGGCAGCGAGAATCCGATTCGTGCGTGAGTTGCTTCGCCAGCCACGGACGCGGCTCTTCCTGGCCGCGCATGCGCAGTCGACGCTCGGCACGGGCGCCGGCTACGTCGCCCTGCTGCTGCTCGCCTACGACCGCTTCCGCTCGCCGTGGGCGATCACGCTCGTCCTGCTGGCCGACTTCCTGCCGTCGATGCTGCTCGGGCCGGTCCTGGGCGCCGTCGTGGACCGCGGGTCGCGCAAGGCCGCCGCGGTGCTGTCCGACCTCGCCCGCGCGGCGGCCTTCATCTCGATCGCCTTCGTCGGGAGCTTCGAGCTCACCGTCGCGCTCGCCCTCTTGGCGGGGACCGGGACGGCGCTCTACCGGCCCGCCGTGATGGCGGCGCTGCCGTCGCTCGCCCCGCGCGAGCGCCAGCCCGCGCTCACGTCGGCCTACGGCGCGATCGAGGACCTCGGCCACACGGCCGGTCCGGCGCTCGCCGCGGCGGGGCTGCTCGTGTTGCCCGCGTCCACGGTGGTCGCGATCGACGGGGCGACCTTCCTGGTCTCGGCGTTCGTCGTCTCGCGCATCGACTTCGGCTCACGCCCGATGGATGCCCCGGCGGGCGCGCTGCTGCGGGCGGTGCGCGAGGGGATCGCCGTGGCGCGGCGGGTGCCCGGCGTGCCGACCGTCGTGATCGCATCCAGCTCGGTGGTCCTGTTCGCCGGCCTCTTCAACGTGGGTGAGCTGCTGCTCGCCACCGGAGAACTCGGCGCCGGGGCGTCGGGCTTCTCCCTGCTGGTCGCGATCTACGGCGCCGGCGCGGTCGGCGGCTCGCTCGTGGGCTCGCGCGGCGGCGGCGTGCCGCTGCTCCGCCGCCGCTACGCGCTCGGCATCGGCTGCGTGGGCGCCGGGATGCTGGCGGCAGGCGTCGCACCGGGCTACGCGGCCGCGCTCGGCTCGTTCCTGCTCGCCGGGATCGGGAACGGCCTGGTCGTGGTGCACGAGCGCCTGCTGCTCCAGGAGGCGCTCGACGACTCGCTGCTCGGCCGCGTGTTCGGCCTGAAGGACGCGCTCAGCTCGTGGGCGTTCGGCACCGCGTTCATCTGCGCGGGAGCGCTCACCTCGCTGCTCGGTGTGCGCGCTCTCTTCATCCTCGCCGGGGCCGGAGGGCTCGCGGTGTGCACCTGGGCCGTGCTTTCGTTCCGCGCCATCGGCCTGGGGGACGGGCCCGGCCCTCCGGTCTCCGAGCCCGACGGGGCGGCCGCCACGGCCTGAGGCGTCCTCAGGCGGCGGGTACGAGCCCCGCCCGGCCGATGACCGCGCGAACGGCCTCGACGGCGGAGGGATGAGGCTCGGCGATGCCCCGCTCGACGACCTCGACGAGCGCTTCGACGACCGCCGGGTCGAACTGCGTGCCGGCGTTCGAGCGCAGCTCGGCGATCGCGGCCGCGCTGCCGATCGAGTCGCGGTAGGGGCGGTCGGTCGTCATCGCGTTGTAGGCGTCGCACGCGAAGACGATCCGCGCGGCGAGCGGGATCTGTGTGCCCGCCAGGCCGTCGGGGTAGCCGCCGCCATCCCAGCGCTCGTGACAGGAGCGCACGATGCCGCCTACGCGTCCGAGCAGGCCGCCGATCTTGTCGAGCAGCACCTGGCCCTCGATCGTGTGGGTCTTCATCACCGCGAACTCCTCGTCGGTGAGGCGGCCGGGCTTGTGCAGGATCTCCTTGGGGATCGCGATCTTGCCGACGTCGTGCAGGAGCGCGGCGAACTCGAGCTCCTGACGCTCCTGCCGCGAGACGCCCATCTCGTCGGCGACCATGTTCACGAGCTCGACCACCGAGCGGCAGTGCTCGGCGGTGTAGTCGTCGTCGCACTCCACGACGTCCGAGAGCAGCATCACGGTGCCCCGGTAGGCGCGGTTCAGCTCGACCGCGGCCGCGTGCCGCTGGCGGCGCTCGCGGGAGAACACCGTGAGGAGCCACACGAGCGGGCCGATCGCGAGCAGGCTGAACGGCGCGTCCACTGCCGCGACGGCGCCCATCAGGCCCACGGGCCAGAACACGGCGTCGACGCCGTATGCCCAGCCGGCGGAGCGGATCGTGTCGCCGGGGTGGGTCCCGATCCCGATCCACTCGACGGTCAGCGCGGCGACCGTGCCGGCGGCGAGTTGGGCGAGGAACGCGAGCGCGAAGACGTGCACGGTGCCGAAGTGGGCCATGCCGGGGTCGAGCGCCGCGAGCACCAGCACCGGCCCGATCGAGAACCAGGAGTCGCTCAGCGAGTAGAGCCAGCGGTCGATGTGCTGTTCGCGCCTGAGGAACTCGGGAGCGCGCGAGAGGAGAAACGCCCCCGCGACGAGCAGAGGGACGAGCGGCAGCGGCGCGAGCAGCAGGAGCGGCGGGAAGAGCAGGGCCTCCGGGACCGCCATGCCGTTGCCGATCTCGAACTCGACGCGGCAGATCGCGGCGTATCCGAGCACGAGCGCGGCAACGACGACCGGGTCGATCTCGCGCTGGTTCGGCACGAGCAGGGCGATCGCGCCCGCCGCGACGACGAACAGCAGCGCCATCGACACGACGGCGACGCGCTCGCGCCTCTCCATCGGCTTGGGATGCCGCTCCCGAGCGGCTGCTACGAGCCCGTCAAGCCAGTCCACCTTCCCTGATTCGGCGGCTCTACACGCGCGAGAGAACGCGTTGCGGGAAATGCACGGGATCGGCGCTCTGAGGCTGCAACCCCCGGGTCGTAGCGCCTGCGGCCGTGCGTACACTGCACCACCCGATGAAGGCCCATGAGATCCGCGAGGCGTTCCTCTCGTTCTTCGAGGAGCGCGACCACCGGCGCGTCCCGTCGGCGTCGCTCGTTCCGTCGACCTACGATCCGACGGTTCTCCTTACGACCGCCGGGATGCAGCCGTTCAAGCCCTATTTCCGGGGCGAGGAGGAGCCGCCGCACGTACGGCTCACGTCCTGCCAGAAGTGCTTCCGCACGACGGACATCGAGAACGTCGGCCTGACGGCCCGTCATCTCACCTTCTTCGAGATGCTCGGGAACTTCTCGTTCGGCGACTACTTCAAGCAGGGCGCCGTCGAGTTCGCGCTCGAGCTGTCCACGAAGGGCTTCGGCTTCGACCAGGAGCGGATCTGGATCACCGTCTTCGGGGGCGACGAGGAGCTGGGCCTCGGCCCGGACGAGGAGGCGATCGAGTGCTGGCGCTCGGTCGGGATCCCGGACGAGCGGATCGTGCGCCTCGGCCGCGAGGACAACTTCTGGCAGGCGGGGCCGACCGGGCCCTGCGGCCCGTGCTCGGAGCTCTACTACGACCGCGGCGGGGCGTTCGGCGGGGACGGTGACCGTCCCGGGGACGACACCGAGCGCATCCTCGAGTTCTGGAACCTCGTCTTCATGCAGTACGACCTCCAGGCCGACGGCTCGTTCGAGCCGCTGCCGGACCGGAACATCGACACAGGGCTGGGCCTCGACCGTATGGCGGCGATCCTCCAGGACGTGCCGTCGGTCTTCGAGACCGAGCACTTCCGCCCGCTGGTCGAGCTCGGCGAGGAGCTGTCCGCGCGCGTCATGGGGGAGGACGCGGTCGCCACGCGCGCGCTGCGCGTCCTGGCCGACCACACGCGCGGGATGACCTTCCTCCTTGGCGACGGCGTCGTCCCCTCGAACGAGGACCGCGGCTACGTCCTGCGCCGGCTGATGCGCCGCGCGATCCAGCAGGGGCGCATGATCGGCATCGAGGACCGCTTCCTGCCCGCGTTCTGCGAGCGCGTGATCGAGCACTCCGCCGGCGTCTACCCGCAGCTCGAGGCGGAGAGGGCGACGATCCTCAAGTGGGCGGCCGCAGAGGAGGAGGGTTTCGGCCGCACGCTCGAGCAGGGCGAGCGCCTGCTCGGTGAGCTGGTCGAGCGCGCGAAGGCGGACGGCACCTCGTGGGTCTCGGCCGAGGACGCCTTCAGGCTCCACGACACCTTCGGCTTTCCGTACGAGCTCACGAAGGAGCTTCTCGCCGAGGAGGGGCTGGCGGTCGACGACCAGGGCTTCGAAGAGCTCATGGAGGAGGCGCGCCGGGTGGCGCGCGCGGGCCAGCGCGCACAGGGCGGCTCGAAGCACGAGAAGGTCATGTCGTTCGCCCGCTCGGCGGGGTTCGAGAGCCGCTTCGTGGGATACGACGCGCTGGAGACCGAGACCACCATCGGGGCGCTCGACGAAGACGACGGCCGCCTGCTGGCGAAGCTCGCGGAGAGCCCCTTCTACCCGGAGGGCGGCGGTCAGGTATCCGACGCCGGCTGGGTCGAGAGCGAGTCGGGCCGGGGGCGCGTGGTGGACGTCTTTCGCATCGGCGACGACCAGGCGCTCCTGCTCGAGCCCGAGGACGGCGAGCTCCGCTCTGGCGAGTTCGCGCGGGCGCTCGTGGAGCGCGAGACGCGGCTCGCGACAATGGCCAACCACACCGCGACGCACCTGCTGCACTCAGCGCTCCGCGACCGCCTCGGGGGCCACGTCCGGCAGGCGGGGTCCTACGTCGGGCCCGACAAGCTGCGTTTCGACTTCACCCATGCCGAGCGGCTCGACCCGGACGAGCTGCACGCGATCGAGGAGCTCGTGAACACCTGGATCGTCGAGAGCCGGCCGGTTCGCGCGGTCCAGACCACCCGCGTCGAGGCGGAGGCGCTCGGCGCCATGGCGCTCTTCGGGGAGAAGTACGGCGACGTCGTCCGGATGGTCGAGGTGGACGAGGTCTCACGCGAGCTGTGCGGCGGCACCCACGTCGCCACCACGGCCGAGATCGGGCTCTTCCACGTGACGAGCGAGACCTCGTCGGCGTCCAACGTGCGCCGCATCGAGGCCGTCACCGGCCCCGTGGGGATCCAGGAGTTCCGGCGCCGGACCGACGAGCTGCGCGAGATCGCCGGTCTGCTGCGCGTTCCCGAGCACGACGTCGTCAGCGCCGTCCAGCGCCTCAGCGAGAAGGTACGGGAGCTCCAGCGCCGCCCGCGCGAGGCCGACCGCGGGCTCGCCGAGGGCCTCGTCGCCGGCGCGGCCGAGATTGCGGGCATCCGGGTCGTCGCGGAGCCCGTCGAGGCATCGGACGCGAAGGTGCTGCTCGAGCTCTCCGACCAGGTGAAGCAGCGCTTGGGCGACGCCGCCGTCGTGCTCGGCTGCGCGGTCGAGGGCCGGGTTCACCTCGTCGCCAACTTCGCGCCGGCCGCTGTCGAGCGAGGCCTCAGCGCGGGCGACGTCGTGCGGACCGCCGCCGAGATCACGGGCGGGGGCGGCGGCGGGCGCGACACGATGGCCCAGGCCGGCGGGCGCGATCCCGGGAAGCTGCCGGAGGCACTCGCCGCCGCGCGGGCCCAGATCGAGAAGGCCCTCGCGTAGCCGATGACCCGCGTGCTGGCGCTTGACCATGGCGGGGCCCGCTGCGGCTGCGCGATCTCCGATCCGACGGGCACGCTCGCGACGCCTCTGGGCGTGGTCGCGCGGCCAGACACCAAGCGCGGCTTGGGCGCCCTTGCGGAGATCGTCGCGGAGCACGGCGTCGAGCGCGTCGTCGTGGGCCTGCCGCTGACGATGCGCGGCGAGGAGGGAGCCCAGGCGGCCGCCGCGCGCGAGTTCGCCGAGCGGCTCCGCTCGAGGATCGGGATCCCGGTCGAGATGTGGGACGAGCGGCTCACGACGGTTCAGGCCGAGCGCAGCGGCGGCGACGCCGACGAGGACGCCCGCGCCGCCGCCCACCTGCTCGAGGCTTTCCTCGCGGGAAGCACGGCGTGAACGACTTCGACCGCACTCCCGAGGAGCGCGAGGCGGCCCGTCGCGAGCGGGAGGCGCGCCGTAGGGGCGAGAAGCCCCCGAAGGCGACCGACTCCGGGCCGAAGCTCCCCAAGCTGGGCAAGGTGAAGCAGCAGAATCCGAAACCGGAGCCTCCCCCGGCCCAGGCTCCGGGCGAGAAACCGCTCCCGGCTGTCCGGCGTCCGGCCGTTCCGCGCGGCGAGAAGGGCCCCGGCGGGCCGCGCGTGGACCTCGACCGGATCCGGCGTGCCACCGCAAAGCGGCGCGAGGGCGCCGCCGCCGTCGCGGACGAGAAGCCGCCGCGGCCACCGCGGGGCCGGGCGTTCCGCGTCTTCATGGGGATCCTCGGGATCGGGGCGGTCGTACTCGTCTATCTGCTCGTCTCGATCTTCCAGCCGTTCAAGGGGGACGGCGAGGGCAGCGTGCGCGTCGCCATCCCGACCGGGGCGGGGGTCGGGGAGATCGCCGACGTGCTCGAGGAGCGCGGGGTCATCGGCAGCGCCACCTTCTTCGAGGCGCGGGTCACGCTCGCCGGCCGCCGAGGCGACCTGAAGCCCGGCAACTACGAGCTTGCGCGCGACATGAGCTTCGGGACGGTGATCGACCGTCTAGCGGATGGCCCGCCGGACGACGTCGTCTCGCTGACCGTGCCGGAGGGCCGCTCCCGCCGCGAGGTCTCGGCGCTGGTGCGCCAGGCCGGCATCGAGGGGGGCTACACCGCCGCCACGCGCCGCTCGCGCGCGCTCAACCCGGCCCGCTACGGGGCCGGGCGCGCCCGCGACCTCGAGGGCTTCCTCTATCCGGCCACCTACGAGCTCGAGAAGGGCGACGGCGTGCGCGTCCTCGTCTCGAAGCAGCTCCAGGCGTTCAAGCGCGAGTTCCGCAAGGTGAGCCTCACGCGCGCGAAGCGGCGGAACCTCACCGCCTACGACGTGCTGATCATCGCCTCGATGGTCGAGCGCGAGGCGATGCTCGACAAGGAGCGTCCCGTGATCGCCTCGGTGATCTACAACCGGCTCCGCCGGGGCGAGCCGCTCGGGATCGACGCGACGATCCGCTTCGCGACGAACAACTGGGAGAAGCCGCTCACCCAGTCGGAGCTCGCGATCGACTCGCCCTACAACACGCGCAACCGCGCGGGGCTGCCGCCTGGGCCGATCGGCAGCCCCGGCCTCGAGTCCATTCGGGCGGCGGCGAACCCGGCCGACACGGACTTCCTCTTCTACGTCGTGAAGCCCGGCACCTGCGGCGAGCACGACTTCTCGAAGACGCTCGAGGAGTTCGAGCGCGACGCGGCCCGCTACAACCGCGAGCGCGACCGCCGCGGCGGCCGCTCGCCCACCGACTGCCCGTGACCGTCCTCGCGGGCGTGCTCGGCCACCCGGTGGCCCACAGTCGCTCACCCGCGATGCACAACGCCGCGTTCCGGGCGCTCGGGCTGGACTGGCGCTACGTGAAGCTGCCGGTCCCCCCAAGCCTGTTCGGCGAGACGGTCAGGGCGCTCGAGGGCTCGGGCTACCGCGGGGCGAACGTGACCATCCCGCACAAGGAGGCCGCGCTCGAGGTATCCGACGAGGCGACCGCGCCGGCCCGCCAGATCGGCGCGGCCAACACGCTGACGTTCGCGGACGGGCGCGTCCTGGCCGACAACACCGACGCCGGCGGGCTGCTCGATGCCCTGGCGGAGGATCCGTCCGGCTGGCGCTGCCTCATCCTTGGGGCTGGCGGCGCGGGGCGCGCCGCGGCCTGGGCGCTGCGCGGCGCGGGCGCCGCCGAGGTGTCCGTCTGGAACCGCACGCCCGGGCGCGCCGCGGCGCTCGCGCGCGAGTTGGGGGTGCGGCATGCCGCGAGCGTGGTGACAGACGTGGACCTGCTCGTCAATGCGACATCCGTCGGGCTCGATCCGGCGACCGATCCGGCGGACGCCCTCGCGTGCCTCGGGCTGCGCGGGGCGGACCCGCCGCCGCGGCTGGCCGATCTCGTCTACGGCCCGGAACCCACCGCTTTGCAGGCATGGGCGGCACGGGCGGGAGCGCGGGTGGTCGACGGCCTCGAGGTGCTGGTGCGCCAGGGAGCGCGCAGTTTTGAGGCGTGGACCGGCAGCAAGGCGCCGGTCGAGACCATGCGAAAGGCCGCCTCGAACTAAACGTTCGTCCTACCCATGCCGATAGCGGGTGCAGATGGTTCTCTCGCGGCCGGTCCTAATCGCTCTACTGGGAGGCGTTCTGGCGATCGCCGCCCTCACGCTGTCCCGCGCCTCCGGCGGGGACGACGAGACGACCGCGCTGCCCGGCGAGACCGGCGCTGTGGCCGTGCCGGCGGGCGGCGAGGTCCGAAGCGCCAAGCTCGCCGTGAAGCTCACCGCCACCGACCTCGTGGGCGGCGGCCAGGGCGAGAGCGGCTCGATGGAGCTCACCGGCGCCTTCCAGGCCGGCGACGCGGGCGACGCACCCAAGTTCGACTTCAGGCTCGCCTACGAGAGCCCTGCCGACTCGGGCTCCTTCGGGATCGTCTCGACGGGCGACCGCGCGTTCGTCACCGAGAACGGCACCGCCTACGAGCTTCCCTCCGAGGCCTTCGCGCAGATCACCGCGCTGTGGGGCCAGGGCGCCGCGGCGCCGCAGGCCGACCTCTCCCAGCTCGGCGCGCTCCGGAACCGCGAGGCCGCTCCCGGTCCCCGGATCGACGGCGTCGCGACCGAGAAGGTCACGGGCGACGTGGACGTCCCCGGGTTCCTGACCGCGATCTCGTCGCTCTCCCAGGTCGCGGGCCAGGGGAGCGCCCGGCTCGACGCCGCCGCGCAGAAGCAGCTCGCGGGCGCGGTGGACCGCGCCCGGGTCGAGAGCTACCGGGGCGAGGACGGCGTGCTCCGCCGCTTCAACCTGGATCTCCGACTTGCCGTGCCGGCGGCGCTGCGCGCGCAGGCAGGCGGCTTCGAGAGCGGGCGCATCAAGGTCTCGGTCGAGTTGACCGGCGTGAACGAGCCGCAGGCGATCGGCGTGCCGAAGAGGGTCTCGAAGGGCGAGCCGTCGAGCGACGTCGCGGCCCTCGCGCTGCCGCTGCTCGCAGCGGGCTCGCTCGCGATCGACCCGCCCGAGGCGGCGACCCGGGCACCGGCCGCCGGCGAGCAGCCGGCCGAGCCGGAGGCGGCGCCCGTCACCGGCGACGGCGTGCCCGCCGAGGTCGCCGAGGCGCTCGACCGCGAGAAGATCGTCGTGCTGCTCTTCACCCAGGACGGCGGCGACGACGCCGCGACGGGCGCGTCGGTCCGTGAGATCCGCCGCCTGCGGGACCGCGGGGTCGCCGTGTTCCAGGACTCCGTGACCGACCTGGCCGAGTACCGGCGGGTGGTGGCCGACCTCGGCATCTCCCGCGCCCCGGCGATCGTGGTGGTCGGCGCCGACCGCCAGGCGACCGTGCTCGAGGGATACATCGACTCCGCAACGCTCGCGCAGACCATCCGGGACACCCGATGAGCGACTCCGGTCACCTTCGCCCCGTGCCGCCGCCGGGTGAGGGAGCCGAAGCCGAGGCTCACCCGGCGGCATCACGCCGCCTCGCCGCCGGGGCGGCGGCACGCGTTTCATCTCCGACGTCATCGTCGAGCTCGGCTTTCTCTCCGAGGAGCGGGTCCGCGCGGCCGTCGACGAGGGCCGCGCCTCCGGCCGCACGCCCGAGCGCGTGCTCGTGGAGACCGGCGCGCTCACGCCGGAGCAGCTCGCGCGGGCCATGGCCGAGCGTTTCGGCCTCGACCATGTCGATCTCACGACCTACAAGCCGGACCTCTCCGCGACCAACATGATCAGCGCGCAGGCGGCGCGGCGCTACAACGCGGTGCCGATCGGCTTCGACGACGCCGGCGTCCTCATGGTGGCGATGGCCGAGCCGTCCAACGTGCTCGCGCTCGACGACCTGAAGATCATGACCGGGCACGAGATCCGCCCGGTGGTGGCGAGCGCCGACGACATCGGGGCGATCATCGGCCGGATGAACCGCCTCGACGACGCGGTGGCCGAGGCCGTCGAGGAGGACGCCGAGGAGAACCTGGCGGTCATCTCCGACATCCGCGAGTCGGCGGAGGACGCGCCGGTCATCAAGCTCGTCAACTCGATCATCGCCCAGGCGGTCGACGAGGGCTCCTCCGACATCCATTTCGAGCCGGACGGGCGCGACATGCGGGTGCGCTTCCGCATCGACGGCGTGCTGTCGGAGATCACGACCATCCCCCGGCGCATGGTCCCGGGCACTGTCTCGCGCGTGAAGATCATGGGCGACCTCGACATCTCCGAGCGCAGGCTGCCCCAGGACGGCCGCATCGGCCTCACCGTGGAGGGGCACGCCGTGGACATCCGCATCGTGACCATGCCGTCGGTCCACGGTGAGGGGATCGTGATGCGCCTGCTCGACAAGGAGGCCGCGCTGATCGACCTCGACGGGCTCGGCATGCGCGACGAGGCGCTCGGGCGCTTCGACAGGGCATCGCGCAAGGCGCACGGCGCCGTGCTCGTGACGGGCCCGACCGGCTCGGGAAAGTCGACGACGCTCTACGCGGCGCTGAACGCGATCAACACGATCGAGAAGAACATCATCACGATCGAGGACCCGGTCGAGTACCAGCTTCCCGGCGTCACGCAGATCCAGGTGAACCTGAAGGCCGGGCTCACGTTCGCGACCGGGCTGCGCTCGATGCTCCGCGCCGACCCGGACGTGATCATGGTCGGCGAGATCCGCGACGCGGACACGGCGCGAATCGCCATCGAGTCCGCCCTGACCGGCCACCTCGTCCTCTCCACACTGCACACCAACGACGCCCCGTCGGCGATCACGCGCCTGACGGAGATGGGCATCGAGCCGTTCCTGACGGCCTCGGCGCTCGACTGCGTGGTCGCCCAGCGCCTCGCGCGGATGCTCTGCAAGTCCTGCAAGCGCCGCGCAGCGACTCGACGC
>Ga0247708_1000144_pt1 | contig 17479 bp, 12 predicted proteins | sample 42W_NmetaG_FD_189040 | JGI IMG/M metagenome (GOLD analysis project Ga0247708, IMG submission 189040) | Soil microbial communities from hillslope of Landscape Evolution Observatory, University of Arizona, Oracle, AZ, United States - 4-2-W_N | ecosystem: Engineered > Artificial ecosystem >...
GAGCGACGTCTACTTCTACCGCCTCGGCCTCGAGGCCAACGGGTCCGACCTGATCCAGGACTGGGCGAGGCGCCTCAGCCTCGGGCGCCGCACCGGGATCGACCTCCCCGGCGAGTTGCCCGGCCTGATCCCCACCGAGAAGTGGCGAAACGACCAGTTCGCGGAGTTCCAGCGCTGCAAGGAGAAGAAGAAGCCGACGCCCGCGGAGATCTCGCTCGGCACCTGCGGCTTCCAGGACCGGCCCTGGAGCGTCGGCGACAACATCAACCTGTCGGTGGGCCAGGGTGACCTCCAGGCCAACCCGCTCCAGATGGCCATCGCCTACGCCGCGGTCGCGAACGGCGGCAAGGTCGTGCGGCCGCGCCTCGCCGAGCGGATCGAGGACGACCAGGGCCGCGTGCTCCAGGAGTTCGAGCCCGCGACGCCGCGCCGCGTGCGGATCAAGGCCGCCCACCGCAACGCGATCATGGAGGGCCTGCGCGCGGCGGCGGACGCGCCCGGCGGTACCTCGTTCGGCGTTTTCCAGGGCTTCCCGGTCCCCGTGGCCGGCAAGACGGGGACGGCCGAGAAGGGCGCCGGCAGGCCGGACCAGTCGTGGTACGTCGCGATGTGGCCCTACCCCGACGTGAAGTACGTGGCGGCGGTCACCTTCGAGGCCGGCGGCTTCGGCGCGGACACCGCGGCGCCGGCGGCGCGGAAGCTGATCGCGGCCGTCGAGGACATCGACGACGACGGCCCGAAGGCCGAGGACGCCGAGCGCTCGGCGGTGCGGGACTGATGCGCGCGGCCACCGAGAGTAGGGTGAGGGCGTGACCCCGCCGAGGGAGCTCGCGACGGCGATCGAGGACTTCCGCGAGCCGCCGCCCCAGCCGCGCTTCCTGCGGCTCGACCTGCTGCTGCTCGTCGCCTCCGTCGGCCTGATCGGCTGCAGCATCTACACGCTCTCCACGGCGACGCTCGACGACGTGCCGGGCGACCCGTACTTCTACGTCATCCGGCAGTCGATCTACGCCGCTGTCGGCATCACGCTGATGCTCCTGATCCCGCGCTTCGACTACTCGCGGCTGCGGGAGCTCAAGGTCGGCATCTACGGGGTGCTCATCTCCTCGATCCTGCTCGTCTACGCGGTCGGCGCCGCCGCCCGCGGGTCGAAGCGCTGGATCGAGCTGCCGTTCTTCCGCTTCCAGCCGTCCGAGCTCGGCAAGGTGCTGCTCATCGTCGCGCTCTCGGCCTTCGCGATCGATCGCGTGCGGCGCCTTTCGGAGCGGGAGCAGACCAGCCGGCTCGTGCTGCTCGCGCTGGTCCCGGCGATGCTCGTCATCGCCCAGCCCGACCTCGGCTCCGGGCTCGTGTACCTCGTGATCGTGCTCGCGGTCCTGTTCGTGGCGGGCACCCGCTGGACGCACTTCGCGGCCCTCGGCGGGCTGGCGGTGGCGGCGACCGCCCTCACGCTCGTAGCCGCGCCGGCGGTCGGCGTCCAGGTGCTCGAGGACTACCAGAAGGACCGGCTCACGGCCTTCCTCAGCCCGAGCTCAGACCCGCAGAGCCAGGGCTACCAGTTGCGGCAGTCCATCACCGCGATCGGCTCCGGGCAGAAGACCGGCCGGGGCACCGAGGAGGCGACCCAGACGCGCCTCAACTTCCTGCCCGAGCACCACACCGACTTCGTCTTCTCGGTCGTCGGCGAGGAGTTCGGCTTCATGGGCGCGGCGTTCGTGCTCTCGCTCTATGCGCTGCTGATCTGGAGATGCCTGCGGATACTGACCCTGTCGAAGAACCTCTACGGGGCGCTGCTGGCAGGTGGCGTCACGGCCATGCTCATGTTCCAGGTCTTCGTGAACGTCGGGATGACCATCGGGATCATGCCCATCACCGGGATCCCGCTGCCGCTCATGAGCTACGGCGGCTCATCCGTTCTCGTCACCCTGCTCGCGATCGGGTTGTTGCAGTCCGTGCACGCCCAGGCCCGCGAGGTCCAGGCGGCGAAGTCGCGCGAACTGCTCGCCTGACGGGACGGTTGCGGCTGGCGCAGCGCCGGTCCGCTGATTAGGGTGGCCGTCGATCGGATGAGGTACCTACTCGCGACACTGGCCTCGCTAGCGGCTCTCCTTGCCCCGGGCACCGTCGAGGCGGCCCAGATCCACATCGAGCCGGACGGCACGATGCGCTACATCGGCGAGGGCACGGAGTCGAACGACGGGGTGCTCACCTTCGACGCCGGGACGAACCGGATCGTCGTGACCGAGCGGAACGCGTCTGTGCCCCTGAACGCAACCGGCCCGTGCAGCGTCTCCGGGCGTGATGCCTCGTGCCCGGTCGGCTCGCTCGCGCGCGTGCGCATCTCGCTGAACGAGGGCGTGGACGTCTTCACGATCCAGACCGACCGGGTGCCCGTCGCGCTCGGCGGGGGCGCCGCCGCCGACGTGCTCCACGGCGGGCCGGGCGACGACTCGCTCACCGGCGGCGGGGGGGACGACCTGATGACGGGCGGCGCCGGGCACGACGTCTTCGACTCCGGTGACGGCGACGACCTGATGATGGGCTCGGCCACCGCCGACGGCCCGGACGTGTTCATGGGCGGCGCCGGCAGCGATCGCGTGGACCTCTCGGCGCGCACCGCCCCGTTGACGATCACGCTCGACGGCCACCCGAACGACGGCGAGGCCGGCGAGATCGACAACGTCGTTCCCGACGTCGAGCACGTGACCGGCGGCCAGGGCGCCGACGCCATCACCGGATCGGCGAACGGGGAGACGCTCGACGGCGGCGGGGGCTCGGACAACCTCGACGGCGGCGGCGGCGCGGACACACTCCGGGGAGGCGCCGGGACGGACCTTCTTACCGGTGGCGCCGACGGAGACGTGCTCGACGGCGGCGACGGCCCCGACACGGTCATGGGCGGGGACGGGAACGACACCGTCTCGGGGGGCGCGGGCGACGACGCGATGGTCAGTGGAGGGTCGGGCGACGACACCGTGATGGGCTTCGCCCCCGGCGCAGCCGGCTCCGACGGCGCCGACACGCTCGACGGCGGGGCGGGCGCCGACACGCTCGACGGCGGCCCGGGCGACGACGTGCTCACGGGCGGCGGAGGGACCGACACGTTGCGCGGCGGCGCCGGCGCCGGCGACCGCGTCTCGTATGCGGACTTCGGTGGCCCGGTGACCGTCTCGCTGGACGGCGTCGACAACGACGGTCCCCTCGCGAGCGCGGCGCCGGCCGCGGTCGCGCTGCCCACCGAGGCCGATCGGATCGCGGCCGACGTCGAGGGCGCCATCGGGAGCGGATTCGCCGACGACCTGATCGGGGGTGACGGCGCGAACCCGCTGTCCGGCGGCGGCGGCGAGGACTTCATGGCAGGGGGAGCGGGCGCGGACGACCTCGACGGCGGGGACGGCGCGGACGTGATGCGCTCGAGCGACCGCGTCGCCGACGACCTCGTCAAGTGCGGCGCGGGCATCGACCTCGCGATCGTCGACAAGGGCGAGCGCACCGAGAACTGCGAGTTCGTCTCACGCCGGGGCCTGCGGCCGAGTCGTGGCCGGAGCTTCCTGCTATCGCGCACGAGCGGGCGGCCGGAGTTCGGGATCGCGGCGATGACGCGGACCGTGCCGCTCGAGGAGACGACGCGGCTCCCGATGCTGTCGAAGTTCGACGCGGGCACGGGCATCGTCACGCTGCGCGCGCGCACCGACCTCGGCCGGCGGCTCGACCGCGCGACCTTCGGGGTCACCCGGCCCGGCCTGCGCTTCCGCGCCTCCTCGCTGGGCGGTGTCGTGAGCGTGCGCGACGGCCGCCTCGGGCGGGCGCGCGTGACCGAGGTGCGGCTCGACCGCGCCGGCGCCGCGCGTGCCTGCGCGGCGTCCAGCGCGACCGCTTCGGCCGGGCGCTCGCGCCGCGTCGTGCAGCGCCTCTGGGGCCGGGGGCGCGGGCGCTTCCGCACACGCGGGCGCTACAGCGCGGCGACCGTCCGGGGCACGACCTGGCTCACCGAGGAGCGCTGCGACGGCACGATGGTGCGCGTGCGCAGCGGCAGCGTCCGGGTGGACGACTTCGCCCGCCGTCGCGTCTGCACCGTTCGCGGGGGCGGTTGGTACCTGTCGACGCCCCCTGGCGAGCGAGCGCGCGGGCGCCGTGCGAGCTGTCGCCCGCGCTGACCGCGCGGCGACCGTTCCGGCCGGGCCTCGGCTATCGTCTCGGAGGACATCGCGCGCGGCGCGACGAATTGCTTCTCGGGACTCAGGCTGCAGCCAGCGCCGGGCCCGCCCCAGTAAGAGGCCGCGCGCGCCAAAAGACATGAGAGGAACTTTCCTTGAAAAAGCAAGTGGTCGTCACGGCCGACCGTGGCGAAACGCGCGTTGCCATTCTCGAGGCGGAGGGGGACCCGCGGCCTAAGGCCGAGTCCGGCTCCGCGACGGGCGGTCGCCGCAAGCGCGGCGGCGGCGGGGGGCAGAAGCCCGGAGGCGAGTGGCGGGTCGCCGAGCTGTACGTCGAGCGGCGCGGCGCGCGCTCGATCGTCGGCAACATCTACAAGGGCAAGGTCGACAACGTCCTGCCCGGCCTCGAGGCGGCGTTCGTGGACATCGGCCTCGACCGCAACGGCTTCCTCCACGCGGACGACGTCGTCATGCCCGGAGTGGACATCGCCCGCCGTGGCCGCGGCGGCCGCGGCAAGCGGATCGACGAGATCCTGAAGCCCGGCCAGGAGGTCGTCGTCCAGGTCGTGAAGGACCCGCTGAAGTCGAAGGGCGCGCGTCTCTCGATGCAGCTCTCGATCGCGGGCCGCTACCTCGTGTTCACGCCGCAGGGCGAGGGCGTCGGCGTCTCGCGCCGGCTCGAGGACAAGGAGCGCGACCGGCTGCGCAAGCAGGCGGCGAAGATCGATCTCTCCGGCGGCGGCGCGATCGTGCGCACCGCCGCGCACGGCGCTTCGCGCGAGGACTTCGACCGCGAGATCAAGTACCTCCACAAGCTCCACGAGATCCTCCAGAAGCGCGCCGCCGACACGGCCGCGCCGACGCTCGTCTTCCAGGAGGCGGACCTCCCGGTCAGGGTCGTCCGCGACATCTACTCCAAGCAGCTCGAGGCGGCGATCGTCGACGACGAGAAGGCCCACCACCGCCTCGTCTCGTTCTTCACCCGCACCGCGCCGGAGCTCGTCGAGCGCGTCGAGCTCCACACGGGCGACGAGCGGCTGTTCGAGCGCCACGGCATCGAGTCGGTCTTCCGCTCGGTGCTCTCCCGCCGGGTGGACCTGCCCTCGGGCGGCTACCTGATGATCGACTACGCCGAGGCGATGACGGTGATCGACATCAACTCGGGCTCCTTCACGGGGCGCGGCAAGGCGGCGCGGCTCGAGGACACGATCACGCGCACGAACCTCGAGGCCGCCGAGGAGGTCGTCCGCCAGCTCAGGCTGCGCGACATCGGCGGGATCATCGTCATCGACTTCATCGACATGGCCCGCGCGCGCAACCGCGACGCCGTGCTGAAGACGCTGCGCAAGGCGCTCGACGAGGACAAGACGAAGACCTACGTGGTCGAGATCTCGCCGCTCGGGCTCGTCGAGATGACGCGCCAGAACGTCACGGACGGCGTGCGCGAGATCCTCACGAAGACCTGCCCGACCTGCGAGGGCGAGGGCGTCGTCCTCTCCGAGGACACCGTCGCGATCGAGGTCGAGCGCAAGCTCCGTGAGCTCGTGCAGGAGCGGACCGAGCCGGAGGCCTTCCTCGTCCACGTCCACCCGAAGGTGTCGAGCCTGCTGCTCGACGGCCCGATCCTCGCGCTCGAGGCCGAGGTCGGCCGGCACTTCCACTTCGAGGGCTCCGAGGCCCTCCCGATCGACCACTTCGCGATCACGCTCGAGGGAAGCTGCGACGAGGTCGAGCAGCGCGCCCTCCCGTTCCGCGAGGGCGAGGAGCTGCTCGTCACGATCGAGGAGCCCCACATGTACGACGAGGACGCGGGGGTCGCGAAGCTCGACGGCTACATCATCTCCGTCGCCGGCGCGCACCGGCTCGTGGGTGCGCGCCGGCTCGTGCACATCGACAAGGTCGGCCGCTCGGCGGCGCAGGCGTCCATCGTCGGAGAGGCGGCCGAGCCGGCCGAGCCCTCCGGCGACGACGACGCCTCCGCGAACGGCACGGCCGACCGCAAGCGCCGCCGCGGCCGCAGGGGCGGGCGCGGGCGCTCGCGGGCGCAGACCGCCGACTGAGCCGGTACCGGATTCGTACAGGTCCGGCCCCAACGCTTCTTCCCACCGGTAAGTTTTCGCCTTCGGCCGCCGTAGGGGCGGCCGTCGGCACGGGGAGAAGATGATGCTCAGAGGGACCTGCGCGCGGGCGCTGCTCGCATTCGTATCGATGGCGGTGCTGCCGGCGACGGCGTCGGCCTACATCGAGGAGGACAACCGGATCACGACCTCCTTCGACGGGACGAAGATCGTCTCGAAGCTCTTCCTGCCGGACGGCGCCTCCGCGTCCTCCCCGGTGCCGGTCATCCTGCGCACCCACGGCTGGGCCGGCTCTCGCGAGACGAGCGCCACCGGGACGCTCAAGACCTTCCTGGACGAGGGCTACGCGGTCCTCACCTGGGACCAGCGCGGCTTCGGCCAGTCCGGCGGGCACGCCGAGGTCAACTCACCCGACTTCGAGGCGAAGGACGTCTCGGCCATGATCGACGGCCTCGCCGCCGACGCCAGGATCGCCACGGAGGCCCCGGGCGATCCGCTGATCGGCATGTCGGGCGGCTCCTACGCGGGCGGCATCCAGTTCATGACCGCCGCCACGGACTCGCGCGTGGACGCGATTGCTCCGGAGATCGCCTGGAACAACCTGCTCGAGAGCCTCATCCCCGACGGCGTGGTCAAGCTCGGCTGGGACCTCCTGCTCTACGGGACGGGCACGGGCACCGGCACGGCGCTCGGCCTCGCGCCGAACAACCCCGCCGGTCCGAGCGCGGGCAGCGTCAGCCCGATGCTGCACCGGGCATTCGTCGAGGGCGGCGCCACGGGCGACTTCAGCCCGGAGGTCCGGGAGTACTTCGGGGCCCGCGGCGCCGACACGGTGCTGGAAGGCGTCGAGGTCCCCGCCTTCATCATCCAGGCGACGACCGACACGCTGTTCCCGCCGTCGCAGGCGATCGACAACTTCGAGACGCTCGCGGCGGAGCATCCGGGCGGCGCGCTCAAGATGCAGTGGTACTGCGGCGGGCACGGGGTCTGCTCCCCGTTCGTCACGCCGCCGCGGAGCGACACCGACGCGCGGATCGTCACCTGGTTCGACCGGCACGTGAAGGGCGACGCCGGCGTGGACACCGGCCCGCGCTTCGTCTTCGCCGACGACGAGGGCGACTGGCAGAGCGCGAGCGACTACCCGGTCCCCGGGACCTCGTCCATCGGCGGCTCGGGCGCCGGGATCGTCTCGGTCAACGGCGAGCCGACGGCCGGCGGGGTCATGGGCCCCTCGGCCACGGCCGGCCGGACGAGCCTGGAGGTCCCGCTCACGGGCGAGACCGCCGGGACCACGCTGATCGGCGAGCCGACCGTGACCGTCACCGCGACGGGCGTCGGCACCGCGGCCGACAACCTGCTGGCCGCGCCGCTGTTCTTCCAGCTCGTGAACAAGCGGAACGGCCATGTGATCGGCAACCAGATCACGCCCAAGCTGATCCCGACCGACGGCGCGCAGCACACGCTCTCGTTCCCGATCGAGGCGGTCGCCTACCAGCTCGACGAGGGTGACGAGATCGTGCTGCAGGTCGTGAGCAGCTCGCTGAACTACGAGGCCTACCGCGGCGCGGCCGCGATCAACCTCGAGTCCATCCAGGTCTCGGTCCCGGTTCGCTAGACAGCCGCTATCCTTCCGCGTCCGGCGCCCTTCCTGTGGGCGCCGGACGTGTGTCTATGTACGCCATTGTCAAAGTCGGAGGCAAGCAGTACCGCGTCGAGAAGGGGGACACCCTTCTCGTGGATCGCATGCGCGAGGATGAGGGCGCGAAGGTCGCGCTGACCCCGCTGCTCTACCGCTCCGACGACGTGGTCTTCGACGGCGCCGACCTCGAGAAGGTCAAGGTCGAGGCCGTCGTCACCGGCCACGAGCGCGGCAAGAAGATCCGCGTCGTGAAGTTCAAGCCGAAGCGCGGCTACAAGCGCACGGCGGGCCATCGCTCCGAGCTCACCAGGCTCGAGATCAAGGACATCAAGATGCTCTCGCGCAAGCCCGCCGCGAAGAAGAAGGACGAGGAGGGCGAGGATGGCTCATAAGAAGGGCCTCGGCTCCAGCCGCAACGGCCGCGACTCGAACGCCCAGCGCCTCGGCGTGAAGGTGTTCGCGGGCCAGACCGTCACCGGCGGCGAGATCATCGTGCGCCAGCGCGGGACCCGCTTCAAGCCCGGCGAGGGCGTGGGCATCGGCCGCGACGACACGATCTTCGCCTCGCGCCCGGGCATCGTGCACTTCGGCGAGGGTCGCCGCGGCCGCATCATCTCGGTCCTCCCGGCCGAGTAGCCCATCCCGCCTTTTCCTCCCGCCTCGGGCGAGAGGCGTCCAGCCTGGGCGCTGCAGGCCCGCGGGTGAAAAAAAGGTGCCAGGGACGAATTTTTCATCCGATTCTTCTCCCGCCTCCGGTGAGGGCGTCCCGCCTGGGCGTAGCTCCCGCGGGTGGCGACGGTGCCGACCCTTCGGCGGTCGGGCGTCCAGCCCGATCCGTCCGAAGGGCGGCACCGGAGACAGGACCCGCGGGCCTGCAGCGCCCGAGCGGGACACGCCTCACCGGCAGAGCCCCCACCCGAACCCCCTACGATCGACCGCATGTTCACCGACCGCGCCAAGATCTTCGTCCAAGCCGGCTCCGGCGGTGACGGGTCGGTCTCGTTCCGCCGCGAGGCGCATGTGCCGAAGGGCGGTCCGGACGGCGGCGACGGCGGCCGCGGGGCCGACGTGGTCCTCGTCTGCGAGCCCTCCATGCGGGACCTGCAGGCCTTCCGCCGCCGCTCCCACTTCAAGGCGAAGCGCGGCGGGCACGGCGGGGGCTCGCTGAGGACGGGGGAGAGCCCCGGCGCGCTCGAGATCACGGTGCCGCCCGGGACGGTCGTCGAGTCGGCCGACGGCGACCTCCGCTTCGACCTGGTCGCTCCCGGCATGCGTGCCGTCGTCGCGCGCGGCGGGATGGGCGGCAGGGGCAACAAGCACTTCGCCACGCCCACGCGCCAGGCGCCGCGCTTCTCCGAGAAGGGGCTCGCGGGCGACGAGGCCTGGCTGGAGCTACGGCTCAAGCTGCTGGCCGACGTCGGCCTCATCGGCCTGCCGAACGCGGGCAAGTCGTCGCTCGTGTCGGTCCTGACCCGCGCGCACCCCAAGGTCGCGAGCTACCCGTTCACCACCCTGGAGCCCGTCCTCGGAACGCTGGAGCGCGGCGAGCGGCAGCTCGTCATCGCCGACATCCCTGGCCTGATCGAGGGCGCGAGCGAGGGGGCGGGGCTCGGCCACGAGTTCCTCGCGCACGTCGAGCGCACCCGGGTGCTGGTCCACGTGATCGACCTCGCCCCGCTCGACGGCTCGGACCCGCGGGAGAACCACGCGAAGATCGAGCGGGAGCTCGAGGCGCACGGCGGCGGGCTGGCCGCACTGCCGCGCATCCTCTGCCTCTCGAAGGCCGATCTCGTCACCGACGAGGAGGCCGAGCAGGCCGCCGCCGAGTGGCGCTCACGCTCCGCGGAGCCGGTCCACCTCACCTCGTCCGCGACGCGCCGGGGCCTCGACACCCTCGCCGACGAGCTCCTGCGCGCGGTCCCGGTCGACCAGCCCGAGCCCGAGGCGGAGGGGGTCGCGCCCGCGACGCACCGCGTCTACAGGCCGGGCGCCGGGGAGGCGTTCACGGTGGAGAAGACGGGCAGCCGGGCGTTCCGGGTGGTGGGCGACCGCGTCGAGCGGCTGATCGGCCGCCACGACACCGAGAACGAGGAGGCGCTCCGGTACGTCGAGGACCGTCTCCGGAACATGGGCGTCATCAAGGCGCTGGAGGCAGCCGGCTTCGAGCCGGGGGACGACGTCGAGATCGCCGGGATCGTGTTCGAGCTCGATCCCGGCACGCCCTTCCGCTGAGGCGGCGGGCGCCGCGCGTAGGCTTCCGCCGATGGCAACCGTTGTGGTCAAGCTTGGGTCGAGCATCGTCGCGGACGAGCGCGGCGAGGTGCGCGCGGACATCCTGCGCAACGTCTGCGTGGAGGTCGCGCGCGCCTACCGGGACGGCCATGACGTCCTCCTGGTCACCTCCGGCGCCATCGCGCGCGGCATGGGCCTGATGAAGCTGCCCGCGCGCCCGCGGGCGATGGACGAGCTGCAGGCGGCATCGGCGGTGGGGCAGGGGAAGCTCTACCAGGTCTACGACGAGCTCCTGCACGACCATGGCATCGAGACCGCGCAGGTGCTCCTCACGTTCTTCGACGTCTCGGCGCGCTCGCACTACCTGAACGCCCGCAAGACCCTCGAGCGCATCCTCGCCTGGCGGGTCGTGCCGGTCATCAACGAGAACGACACCACCACGACGGACGAGATCTCGTTCGGCGACAACGACTTCCTGGCAGCCCAGGTGGCGATCCTGCTGGGCGCCGACCGCCTCGTGCTCCTGACCGATACGGAGGGGCTCTACACCGCCGACCCGCGCGTGGACCCGGCGGCGGAGCTCGTCACGAGCGTCGAGCGCTTCGACGATCTCCGCGAGCACGACATCGGGGCGGCCGGCTCGCCGCTCGGCTCGGGCGGCATGCGCTCCAAGGTCGTGGCGGCCGAGATGGCCACCGCTGCGGGCATCCCGGTCGTGATCGCGAACGGGACGCGCCGGGAGGCCCTGGCGCTCGCGCTGGCCGGCGAGGCGGTCGGCACGCGCTTCGCACCCCAGGAAGGGCGGAAGGTCTCGAGCTTCAAGCTGTGGCTCCGCTACGCAAAGCCGACGCGGGGCCGGCTCACGGTCGACCCGGGCGCCGCGCGCGCTCTCCGCGAGCGGGGCACGAGCCTGCTGCCGGTCGGCATCGTGGCTGTGGACGGCGACTTCGACGCGGGCGACGCCGTCGAGGTCCTGGAGGACGGCGCCGCGATCGGCAAGGGCATCGTGAACCTCTCCTCGGCGGATCTCCTGCGCGTGAAGGGGATGAAGACGCAGGAGGTGCGCGAGCACCTGCCCCAGGCGACCGAGGAGGCCGTGCACCGGGACTTCTTCGTCCTGGGTTAGAGCTGTACGGGCACTGCGGCGACGCGCCGGCCCGCGCGCACCGTGAGGATCGCCGGGATGCCCCGCGCGGCGGGGACGAGCGGCACCGTGTGTGAGCCGCGCGGGAGGTCCAGGCTCGCGGAGGCGAGCGTCGTCAGGACCGGCCGCGGCTCGAGCCAGCGCGCGCTGCGCTCGTTGCGGAGCGCCGCCGTGCGAAGCGCTACGTGTACCCGGGCAGGCTCGCCGAGGCCGATGCGCGCGGCACCATGCGACCAGGCGGCGTCGAGCCCCGGCACGTCCGCGGGAAGATCGAGCGCGCGCTCGCCGATCGGCGGCCCGAAGGTCTTCTCCTCCGGGACGCCCCCGGCGGGCAGCCGGAAGGGGCCCGTGACCTCGTAGACCGCCCCGTCGGCCAGAGGGGTCCCGTCGACGTACGGGTAGGCGCGCTGGGAGGTGAAGTAGAGGCGGGTGCCGGACGGGTCGAAGACCGCGCCGCACATCTCCGAGGACTGGTGGTCCTCGCCCTCGAGGCGGCAGAACGGCGCGACGACGCGGTCGGGGCCGGGCGTGATGATCCCGATCTCCATGTTGCCGCCGTCCTCGCAGACGTACACGTCGCCGGACGCCGAGACGGTGATGTTGTCGACCGCGTCGAGGGAGGAGTCCAGCGCGAGCGAGCGGTCGAAGATCGTCTCGATCGTCCCCGCGCGGGCGTCGTAGGCCCAGACCTTCTTGTCGCCCTTCGTCGTGAAGTACACGATGCCGTCGTCGAACCAGAGGCCCTCCCCTCCGTTGAAGCGGGTCATCTGGGGGACCTGCTGCCGCGTCATCGCCGGGCCGGTGACCACGTTCGGGTCGGGCACCTCGTGCCAGCTCACCACGCCGCCCGCGCCGACGGAGGCGACCTCCAGCAGGCCCGCGGTCAGATCCTCCGGCGTGTCCGGCGTGAAGCGGTAGAAGCCCCCGCCCGACTGGTCCTCGGTCAGGAAGACGTGGCCGGTCTCGCGGTCAACGCACGCGGCCTCGTGGGCGAAGTTGCCGAGGGCGGGGCGTGGGAGGCTCGGGAGGACCCCGGCGGGGTCGGCCTCCCACACCATTCCGCCTTCATGCTCCTCGCAGGAGAGCCAGGTCCCCCAGGGGGTTGGCCCGCCCGCGCAGTTGATGTTCGTGCCGCTGAGGATCCGGTACGCGCGCTCTATCTCCCCCGTGGGCGAGAAGCGGATCGCCGAGGCGCCGCCGCCGGTTGCGGCGGGCGACTCCGAGTTGGTCACGAGAATCCAGCCGCCGGCCTTCGTGCGGTAGATGGCCTGGCCGTCCGGCGCGGGCGGCCAGGGCATCCCGCCGACGGGCCGCTGCCCGCGGGCGATCAGCTTCCCGCTGAAGCCGTCGGGCAGTGCCAGGCCGTTGGCATCGGCGGGGAGGAGCGGCCCGTACGGGCTCGCGCCCGCCCGCGCCGGTGCGGCGAGCGCCTCGCGCAGGAACGCGGGCGTCAGCACCAGCGCGCCCGCCGCGCCCGCTCCTGTGGCGATGAAGTCCCTGCGTCGCATACTCGTACGCGGCTCCCGACCGCGTCCTCCCCGGCGTGGATTGAACCACGAATCCGCTCGGGCGCGCCGCAGTCGGGCTGTACCCTTGGGGCTGGATGGCCACGACCGCGATGTCAGTCTCCGACGTCTGTGCCGCAGCGAAGCTGGCGGCCCGCGAGCTTGCGGCGACGCCGCGCGAGGCGCGCGACGCCGCGCTGCGCGGGATCGCCGACGCGCTCGACGCCCGCTCTTCCGAGATCCTCGAGGCGAACGCACGCGACGTCCGCGCCGGCGAGGAGGCCGGCCTCGGCGACGCGCTGATCGACCGCCTCACCCTGAACGAGGACCGCCTCGCGGCGATCGCCCGCGACGTGCGCAGGATCGCGGAGCTCGACGACCCGATCGGCGAGGTGATCGAGCGCCGAACGCTCGACTCGGGCCTCGAGATGACGCGCGTCCGCGTTCCGCTCGGCGTCGTCGCGATCGTCTACGAGGCTCGGCCGAACGTCACGATCGACGCCGCCGCGCTCACACTCAAGTCGGGCAACGCCGTCGTGCTTCGCGGCTCCTCCAGCGCCGCCCACTCCAACGCCGCGCTCGCCGCCGTCGCGCAGGAGGCCGTCGCCGCCGCCGGGCTGCCCCGCGAGGCGCTCTCCATCCTCACGAGCGGCGACCGCGACGAGCTGCGCGAGCTCGCCACGCAGGAGGGGGTCGTCGACCTCATCATCCCGCGGGGCGGCGAGGGCCTGAAGAAGGCGCTGAAGGACGTCGCGACGGTCCCGATCATCTACGCGGCCTCGGGCAACTGCCACGTGTACGTGGACGCCGACGCCGATCTCGAGATGGCCCGGGAGATCGCCGTGAACGCCAAGGTCAACCGCCCCGGGACCTGCAACTCGGCCGAGAAGCTGCTCGTCCACGCCGACGTCGCCCCCGCATTCCTGCCGGACGTGCTCGGCGCCCTCCTCGACGAGGGGGTCGAGTTGCGCGCCGACGCCCGGACCCGGGCGCTGGCGGGCCCGCTCGCGGATCGCCTTCGCGACGCGGGCGAGGAGGACTGGCCCACCGAGTACCTCGCGATGGTGATGGCGGTGAAGGTCGTCGATTCGCTCGACGAGGCCATCGACCACGTGAACACCCACGGAAGCGGCCACTCGGAGGCGATCGTCACCCGCTCGGACGAGGCGGCGCATGCGTTCACGGCCAGGGTGGACTCGGCCTGCGTGTACGTCAACGCGTCGACGCGCTTCACCGACGGGGCCGAGTTCGGGCTCGGCGCCGAGATGGGCAACTCCACGCAGAAGCTCCACGCGCGGGGACCGGTCGCGCTGCGTGAGCTCACGACCTACAAGTACGTGCTGCACGGCAGCGGACAGGTGCGGTCCTAGCCCGCCGTGCGGATCGGCGTCTTCGGCGGGGTCTTCAATCCCCCTCACCTCGGCCACCTGGTCTGCGCCCAGGAGGCGTGCGCGGGCCTCGGCCTCGGGCTCGTGGTCTGGGTGCCGGCAGGCACGCCCCCGCACCGCGAGATCGAGGACGACCCCGGCATCGAGGAGCGCCTGACCATGTGCGAGTACGCCGTCTCGGCCGACGAGCGCTTCCGGCTCTCCCGCGTCGAGGCCGACCTGGGCGGGCGGCCCGGCTACATGGCCGACACGCTCCCGGCGCTCGCCGAGCGCGCGCCGGGCGACGACCTCGTGCTGATCCTGGGCGGCGACCAGGCGCGGCGGCTGCCCGGGTGGCACGACCCGGAGAGGGTGCTGACGGCCGTCGCCGCGATCGGAGTCGCGGAGAGGGAGGGGGGAGAGCGAGAGGACGTTCTCGACGCCGTCCGCGAGCTACCGGGAGCCCGCGACAAGATCGAGTTCTTCGACATGCCCCGCATCGGGATCTCCTCCACGCTCGTGCGCGCACGGGCCCGCGAGCGCCGCCCGATCCGCTATCTCGTGCCCGACAAGGTCGCCGCCTACATCGGCGCGCAGTCGCTCTACCGGGCGGCGGTCCCCGCCGGAGCGGGTAGGGGCACGGCGTGAGCAAGGGCGCGTCACAGCAGGCCGGAAGCGGCGAGGCGACGCTCACCGCAGAGGAGCTCGCCGGGCGCATCGCGGCGATCGCCTCCGACAAGAAGGCGGCCGACATCCGCGTGATCGACGTGCGCGGGCTGCTCTCCTACACCGACTTCCTCGTCGTCTGCACGGGCAACACCGAGCGGCAGACCAAGGCGATCCACGACGGCGTGCACGAGGAGCTGAAGCGAGGCGAGGGGCTGATCCCGCGCCGGGTGGAGGGGCTGCGCGACTCGCGCTGGATCCTGCTCGACTACCTCGACTGCATCTGCCACGTGTTCACGCCGGAAGCGCGCTCGTTCTACCGGCTCGAACAGCTCTGGGGAGAAGCGCCCACCACGACCGTGGAGTGAGGGCCCGCGGTCGCCACCGGGCGGGGCCGCTATAAACTCAGGGTGCTGGATCAGCTTGGGGCTATAGCTCAGCTGGGAGAGCGCCTGCATGGCATGCAGGAGGTCGCCGGTTCGAGCCCGGCTAGCTCCACACCCCGATAGGCCGCCCCCGGGCGGCCTATCGCGTTTCCGGGCAGGGTCTAAAGGTCCGGGGCCCGATCGGCCGATAGGCGAAGCGGACCCCGAATGCCCATCGGACCCCACACGGTCGCGCGCCGCCTGAGGTTCCCGCTACCGGCCGTCGCCGCCGGAGGGGACCCGTCGCTCGACGCCGTCACCGCCGCCCGCGCGCTCGCGGTGCTCCACCTGACCGGGCCGACGCTCGCGTTCGTCTGGATGCTTCTCCCGCACGGGCCCGAGGTGGACCGCGCCGGGCTCGCCGTATGCGTCGGCGTCGCCTTCGTGTTCGGCGTCGCGCTGGCCACCACGCGGCGGATCCGGATCGCGACGGCGGGCTGGGTGCTCGCGGCCACGATCTCGCTGCTGATCTCGCCGGCCATCTACTTCTCCGACGCGCCCGCGGCCTTCGGCCTCTTCCTGGTCTGGGCCGCGCTCTGGCTCTACTACTTCCTCCCGGTCGGCCAGGTGCTGTCACTCACTGTGCTGATCGGAGTCGGATACGCCGGGGCGTTGGCGGCCGGCGCGGGAAGCTCGGCCACCTGGGGGGACGCCGCGGGGCTGTGGGCGATGATGATGACCACCGTGGTGGTGGCGGGATCGCTCGTGCGCCAGCTCACCGACGGCCTGCGCCAGAGCCACGAGCGCTGGCGGCTCGTCTTCCGGCGCAACCCGCTGCCGATGTGGATCCACGACGAGGTGACCGGCGCGCTGCTGGACGTCAACGACTCCGCCGTCGCCCACTACGGCTACTCACGCGATGAGTTCCTGCGCATGACCGTCGCCGACCTCACGGCGGAGCCGCCTGCCGGCCCCGTCGGCAACGGGCAACCCGTTCCGGCTCGCCACCGCAAGGCCGACGGCTCCCTCATCGACGTCGAGGTGGCATCCGAGGATGTCTCGTTCGCGGGCGCGGAGGCGCGTCTCGCGCTGGCGACCGACGTGACCGACCGCCTCGCCGCCGAGCGCCGCCTGCGCTACCACGCCGATCACGACGCGCTCACGGGCCTCCTGAACCGGCGCCGCTTCGAGGAGGAGGCCCTCGCGGTGACGAACACCGACGGGGCGCCGCCGCCGGTCGCGCTGCTCCTGCTCGACGTCGACCACCTGAAGCTCGTCAACGACTGCTTCGGGCACGCGGCCGGCGACGTCCTGATCCGCCGCGTCGCCGCCCGCATGCGCGAGCGCGCGCCGCTCGGGGTTCCCGTGGCGCGCCTCGGGGGTGACGAGTTCGCCATCCTGGTCCCCGGGGCCGGTCGCCCGGAGGCCGAGGCGCTGGCCTCGGCGATCCTGGACGACCTCCGCTCGCACGTCTGGCACGGGCTGGGCCGCGTCAGCGCCAGCATCGGGATCGCGCTGTCGAACGGCAGTGACCACGCGGCGCCGGACGACCTGCTGGTCGCGGCGGACTTCGCGATGCATGCGTCGAAGGACGCCGGGGGCCACCGCTGGATGGTCTCCGATGCCCCGCACCAGGCGATCGCCTCGGTGCACCAGATCCGGGACGCCCTGGCCGCGGAGCGCCTCGTCCTCCATGCCCAGCCCATTCTCGACCTCGAGACCGGCGCGATCGCGCGGCATGAGCTGCTGGTCCGCATGGTGCGCGACGACGGCACGCTGATCCCGCCGGCGCTGTTCATCCCGGCGGCCGAGCGCTTCGGCCTGATCACCGAGATCGATCGCTGGGTTGCCCGCCAGGGCGCCCGGCTGGCGCGCTCGGGAACCCCCGTGGCCGTCAACGTCTCGGCGCATTCCATCGGCGACGAGGCCTTCACCGATCTCGTGGCCACGGAGCTGGCGGGATCCGACGGCGGCAACCTCGTCTTCGAGCTGACCGAGACCGCCGTGGCGACGAACTTCGAGGAGGCGCACGAGTTCGCGGAGAGGCTCGCCGCGCTCGGCTGCCCGCTCGCCCTCGACGACTTCGGCACCGGCTTCGGCTCGTTCGCCTACCTGAAGCACGTCACTGCGGCGACGCTGAAGGTGGACAGCGAGTTCGTGCGCGACCTGCCCACGAGCCCGGCCGACCAGCGCGTTGTGCGCGCGATCGTGACGATCGCCGAGACCTTCGGCCAGGAGGTCGTCGCCGAGGGCGTGGAGAGCGCGGCCAGCCTGCGCATCCTCCGGAGCTACGGGATCCGCTACGCGCAGGGGAACCACATCGGAA
>Ga0247708_1000146_pt1 | contig 17424 bp, 13 predicted proteins | sample 42W_NmetaG_FD_189040 | JGI IMG/M metagenome (GOLD analysis project Ga0247708, IMG submission 189040) | Soil microbial communities from hillslope of Landscape Evolution Observatory, University of Arizona, Oracle, AZ, United States - 4-2-W_N | ecosystem: Engineered > Artificial ecosystem >...
CGTCCGGTTCGCCGACCGCACCGGCACCATCACGGAGACCGAGGTCACCGGCCGGGATGAGTTCTTCAAGTCCGCGGCGCGCTGGTACGGGGGCTTCGACACCTACCTGCTGAGGCCACAGGCGTTCCTGGCGGCGGGGGACCGCGCGTGGGCGCGTTGCGCGCCGTGGGCGAGGAGCCGCTCCGGGGTCGAGACGGGGAGCGCCCCGTTCTTTCTCGCCTCGCAGGTTCGCGAGGGACTGATCGTCCGGCACGAGCAGTTCTTCGACGAGCGCGCCGCCCTCGCTGCCGCCGGCCTCGCGCCCGGCGAGCACCCGCTCGTGATGGGCATCGTGAACGTCACGCCCGACTCCTTCTCCGACGGGGGCGAGTTCCTCGACCCGGAGAAGGCGGCCGCGCACGCGCGGCGCCTGTGGGAGGACGGAGCGGCGATCCTCGACATCGGGGGCGAATCGACGCGCCCGGGAGCCGAGCCCGTGCCCGAGGACGAGGAGCTTCGCCGCGTCCTCCCGGTCCTGGACGCGCTCGACGGGCTCCCCGCTCGCATCTCGATCGACACCACGAAGGCGGCGGTGGCACACGCGGCGCTCGAGCGGGGCGCGGACGTGGTCAACGACACCTCGGCGCTGCGCCGCGACCCGGCGATCGCGGGCGTCGTAGCCGACGCCGGCTGTGACTGCGTGCTGATGCACATGCTGGGCGAGCCGCGCACGATGCAGGACGCCCCCCGCTACGACGACGTGGTGGCCGACGTCAAGGCGTTCCTCGAGGAGCGCCTCGCGTTCGCGGTCGCGGAGGGGATAGCCGAGGAGCGCGTCTGGCTCGATCCCGGGATCGGCTTCGGTAAGACCGTCGAGCACAACCTGGAGCTGCTCCGGCGCCTCGACGAGATCGCCGCGCTCGGGCGGCCGCTCGTCGTGGGCACCTCGCGGAAGCGCTTCCTCGGGACGCTGACGGGCCGCGGCGAGGGCGAGCGCCTCGCGGGCACGATCGCCGCGAACGTGCTCGCGCACTCGCGCGGGGCCCAGGTGTTCCGGGTCCACGACGTGCGCGAGGTGGCCGATGCGCTGCGGGTGGCCGCTGCTACGGTGGCCGCGCCGTGGACGAGGAGCACGACGACCACCTAGAGGACGACGCCGGCGCGAGCGAGCCCGCGGTGACCATCCAGATCTCCGGCCTGTCGCTCTACACCCACCACGGGGTCGGCGAGGCCGAGCGGGAGGTCGGGCAGCGCCTCGTCTTCGACCTCTCCTTCGACGTCGGCGACTGCGACGCGACCGTCACCGACCGCGTCGAGGACACCGTCGACTACGCCGACGTCTGCCAGCAGGTCGCGTTCGTGGCGCAGGAGCGCTCGTACCGGACGCTCGAGCGGCTGTGTGCCGCGATCGCCGACCGCATGATGGACCGCTACGGGGCCGAGGAGGTCACCGTCAAGGCGACCAAGCCGGAGCCGCCGATCCCGCTCCCGGTGGACGAGGTCTCGGTCGAGGTCTGGAAGGGGCGCGACGAGGAGTGAGCCCGCGCGCGGGGCTCGACCACATGGACCTCGTCGTCTCCGACCTCGAGCGGAGCCTCGCCTTCTACCGCGAGCTGCTCGCGCCGCTTGGCTGGACACAGGTCAACGAGATCAGCGGCGAGCGCGGCGAGCCGGTCCACTACATCGGCGCGCCGCCGCCGCACCGGGACTTCTCGCTGTCGCTGCGCGAGGCGCAGTCGGAGGCCCATCCGCTGCCGTATGACCGCTACGCCGTCGGGGTGCACCACGTCGCGTTCAGCGCCGGCTCCCGCGCGGCCGTCGACGAGCGCACCGACTGGCTTCGCTCCGCGGGGGCGGTGATCGAGAGCGGCCCGGAGGAGTACGACTACGCGCCCGGGTACTACGCGGTCTTCTTCTACGACCCCGACGGCATCAAGCTCGAGATCGTGCACAAGCCCGCCCGCTGAACGGGCTCAGGGCAGCGGGACCGCGCGCGGGGCGGGGGCGAGCAGCTGCTCGCCGGCCTTCACCACCTCGTCGACCGCGCCACCGGCGAGCGGGCCGATCGGCCCGGGAAGCTGGTCCGTGACGCTCTTGGCGACATCGCCGATCTGGCGCACCGGACCGGCCGGTGCCGGCCCGCCACCGCCGCCGCCCGGGTCGGACGGTCCAGGAGCCGGGCCGGGGCCCGGGGAGGGCCCGTCGCCAGGGTCACGCGGCTCGCGATCGCGTCCCGGCGTGTCCCGCTCGCCGCCGCCCGGCGGAGTATCCGTTCGCTCGCCGGCGTCGCCGCCGCCGAGGCCGGCGCCCGCCAGCTCCGTGAGCCCTCCGGGAAGGGATGCGGGGTCCGCGGCGAGCGCGCCGCCGATCGCGCCGATGCCCGCGTCGGGCGCGCGCGGACCCGTCACGAGCTGGCCGATGGAGCCGAGACTGCCGAGGCCGCCGCCGCCGACGGCCACCCCGGCCGCGGCGACGAGTATCGCCGCCGGGAGGGCGACGGAGAAGCCGAGCGCCGTGGACGCTCCCCGGATCCAGCTGCGAACGAGGCCCACGGAACAAGGGTAGACGCGAACGTGCGAGCCGCCCGAACCACTACCTTCGCCACATGAGGCGGCTCTCCATCGGCCGGACGCTGCAGGTCGCGCTCGTCACGCTCACCTTCGCGCTGGGGCTCGTGGCCGCCCTCGGGGTCGCGTCGCTGTACGACACCCGCCAGGAGTACGAGGACCATCTCGCGACCTCGTACGAGCTCGAGGTCGCGGCGTCGCGGATGCTCGCCGCCGGGGTCGTCGAGGAGGCCGCCCTTCGCGCTCGCGCCGACAGCGCGGAGCTGGACGCCGCGGCGGGCGCCTTCGAGCGGGAGGCGGCTGCGGCGCTCGCGCTCGCGGGCGAGGACAGCGAGAGCGCGCGCCTGGTGCGCCAGCGCGAGCAGGCGCAGGACGCCATCCGGCGGGCCGCCCGGCGCAGCCGCCGGCGCAGCGGCTCACGCGATCCGATCGGAAGCGCCCTGTTGGCCGCGCGGACCGCCAGCGCGCAGCTCGCGGCGCGGCAGCGCGAGCGGCGCGAGGAGGCGCGCGCGGAGGTGCGCGACGACACCCGTCGCTCGGCGCTCACCGCCGCCGGCGCGGGCGGGCTCGCGCTCCTGGCCGCCCTCGCGCTGGTCGCCGCGCTCGTCGCGGGGATGCGCCGCCCGCTCGAGGATCTCGTGGGCGCCACGCGCCAGCTCTCGGCGGGCGACCTCCACAAGCGGGTGCATCCGGAGGGGCCGCGCGAGCTGCGGGACCTCGGCGAGGCCTTCAACGCGATGGCGGGCGACCTCGACTCCGCGCAGCGGCGGATCGACGAGGAGCGCCGCCGGCTGGCGGTCACGGTCGAGTCCCTCAGCGAGGCGCTCGTCACGACCGACGCCGAGGGGGGCGTCATGGCCGCCAACCCGCGCGCGGGCGACCTCGTCCCGGAGCTGCGGCCCGGGGCCCCGGCCCACGGCGAGGGAAGCCCGCTGCCGCCGCTCGCCGAGGCGCTGGACACGGAGGTGCTCGTGGAGGCAGGCGGGCGCACGCTCGCCGTGACGGCCGCGACGCTCGGCGGCGAGGAGGGCGGCGCCGTCTGGACGATCCGCGACATCTCGGAGCGGGCGCGGCTCGAGCGGCTCAAGAGCGAGTTCGTCGCGACCGCCTCGCACGAGCTGCGCAGCCCGCTCACCTCGATCAAGGGCTTCGCCGAGCTCCTGGGGCGCTCGCGGACGCTCGACGAGCGCCAGCGCGAGTTCGTGGAGGTGATCATCCTGTCGACCAACCGCCTCGTCGACCTGGTGAACGACCTGCTCGACGTGGCGCGCGCCGAGGCGGGCAAGATCGAGCTGAACCGCAGGCCCGTGGACCTCGGCGAGCAGGTGCGCGAGATCGCCACGCTGATGACGCCGCGGCTGGAGGGCAAGCGCCAGCGGATCGAGCTGGACATCCCCTTCGGCCTGCCGCGCGCCTACGCGGACCCGGCGCGCGTCCGGCAGATACTCACGAACCTGCTGACGAACGCGCACCTCTACACCGACGAGGGCGGCGTGCTGAAGGTGAGCGTTGACCACGACGACGGCTGGATGCTGCTGGAGGTCTCCGACAGCGGCCGGGGCATGGGGCCGGACGAGCTGGGGCACGTCTTCGACCGCTTCTACCGCGGAGAGGACGGCGGCATGGCGCCGGGCACCGGGCTCGGGCTCTCGATCGTCAAGTCGCTCGTGGACCTGCACGAGGGGCGGATCGCGGTGGCGAGCCAGCGCGGCGTGGGCAGCACCTTCACGGTCCGGCTGCCGCGCCAGCCCGCAGCCGGCTCGGAGCCCGCCCCTCGGCTCGCCATCCGGGGAAAACGGGTGCTCGTCGTGGACAACGAGCCCGACATCGCCGCCCTCATCGCGCGCCAGCTCGAGCCGTTCGGCGTGAAGCCCGTCACCGTCACGAGCGGCGCCGAGGCCGTCGAGCGCCTGCGCCATGGGTACTTCGACGCGGTCACCCTCGACCTGTTCATGCCCGGCATGAGCGGTTTCGAGGTGCTGCGGCTGATCCGCTCGGACCCGGAGATCGAAAACGTCCCCGTCGTCGTGGTCTCGGTCCTGTCCGGGCGCGAGGCGCTGGCGGGCGAGTGGACGGTCACGAAGCCGATCGACTCGGAGGAGCTGGCCGACGCGCTGGGCGGGGCCGTGCTGGCCGGGCGCACGCGGGTGCTCGTGATCGGGCGGGCCGCTCTCCGGGCGGAGGTGACCGCGGCGCTCGACGGCCTGGGGATCTCCCACCGCTGGGAGACGAGCGCCCGCGCGGCGGCGCGCGCGTGCGAGGAGGAGCGTTTCGAGGTGGCGCTGGTGGACGCGGCCATGCGCGGCGCCGAGGGGGCGCTCGGGGCGGTGGAGCTGCGCGGCCGGCGGCTCGCGCGCAAGGTGATCCTGTTCTCCGCCGGGGACGACACCGCGGGGCACGCCTCGCTCGGCCCCGACCCGGTGCCGATCGAGCAGGCGGCGTCCGCGGTCGTGGACGCGCTCGGCGCGGGTTAGGCTAGGAACGTGGACGTGACGCTCCGGGAGGAGCTCGACCAGCTTCGGCGGGAGCTCGCCGAGCGGGAGGAGGCGGCCGCCGAGAAGGAGCGCCAGCTCGAGCGCTATGCGGCGGACCTGCGCGAGACCTTCAAGGAGGAGCGCGCGCGCGCGCAGGAGCTCCGCCAGTCCTACATCCACACCGTGCGGGCACTCACGAACGCGGTCGAGGCGCGCGACGCCTACACGGGCAAGCACGCCGAGCGCGTCGCCGCCTACGGCCTGGCGCTGGCGGAGCGGATCGATGCCCGCCTCGCCGAGGATCCGCAGTCCGAGATGGGCTTCCTGCTCCACGACATCGGGAAGGTCGCGATCCCCGACGGCATCCTCCACAAGCCCGAGCCGCTGTCCGACGCCGAGCGCGTCCTGATGAGCCGCCATCCGGTGATCGGCGAGGAGATCCTGGCCGGCATCCCCTTCCTGACCGAGGCGCGGCTCGTGGTCCGCCACCACCACGAGCGCTACGACGGCGCGGGCTACCCGGACGGGCTCGCGGGCGAGGACATCCCGCTGAGCGCGCGCGTGTTCGCGGTGGCCGACACCTTCGACGCGATCACCACCGAGCGTCCCTACCGCCGGGCGCGCTCGATCGCGGAGGCCCGCGCCGCGATCGGCGAGGCGGCGGGCACCCAGTTCGACCCCCGCGTGGTCGAGGCGCTCGCCGCGATCGGCGACGAGACCTTCGCGCGGCTGCGCCGGGAGATCGGCTGATGCGGACCGTCCTGATCGTCGACGACGACCCGTTCATACGCCGCCTGATCGCCACGACGCTCGAGGACGTCGGCTCCTACGACCTCTGCCAGGCGAGCGACGGCGAGGAGGCGCTGCGGGTGGCGGCCGAGAATCGCCCCGCCCTGATCTTCCTCGACATCGACATGCCCAAGCTCGACGGAGTCTCCGCCTGCCGCGAGCTGCGCGGCATCGAGGAGGCCCGCGAGGCGACGATCGTGATGCTCACCGCCGCCTCGGGCGACGAGATGCAGCGCGCCGCGCGCGAGGCCGGCGCGGACCTCTTCCTCACCAAGCCGTTCAGCCCGCTGGAGCTCCTGCGGATCGTGGACAGCCTCGGTGGTGCCGCCTGAGGGGCTTCCTCGGCCTCGGCTCGAACGAGGGCGACCGGCTCGCCAACCTGCGGGCGGCCCGCGACGCGCTCGCCGCGCACGGCGTGGAGGTCGTCTCGGCCTCGTCGGTGTACGAGACCGAGCCGCAGGGCGAGGTCACCGACCAGGCCGACTTCCTCAACGCCTGTCTCGAGATCGAGACGGAGCTCGGGCCGGAGGCGCTGCTCGACGCGTGCAAGGAAGTGGAGGCGGAGCTGGGCCGCGAGGCGGGCGGGCCGCGGCACGGCCCGCGGCCCATCGACGTGGACGTCCTGATGCTGGGCGACCTCGAGCATCGCTCCGGGCGCCTGACGCTCCCGCATCCCGAGCTGGCCTCCCGCCGCTTCGTGCTCGCGCCGCTGCTCGAGATCGACCCGGCGCTGGCGCTGCCCGGCGGGACCCTCGTGGCCGACGCCCTGCACTCGCTCCGCGGCCAGCGCGTGGACAGGGTCGCGAGCCTGTAGCTTCCGCGCGGCGATGCTGCTGGCGATCGACGTCGGGAACACTCAGAGCCACATCGGGCTCTACAGCGGGGAGGACCTCGTCGAGCACTGGCGGCTCGCCACCGACCGCGATGCCACGGTGGACCGCCTCGCGATCGAGGTGGCGGGGCTCCTTGGGCTGCGCGGTCTCGGCCTCCCGGACGTGGACGGGGCGATCGTCTGCTCGGTCGTGCCTGTCCTGACGCACGAGTTCGAACTTCTGTCGGAGCGCTACTTCGAGGGGGCGATGCTGGTCGTGCGCCCCGGGGTGAAGACCGGCATGGCCATCCGCGTGGAGAACCCGCACGAGGTCGGCGCCGATCGCCTGGTGAACGCCGTCGCCGCCTACGAGCGGGTGGGGGGGACCTGCATCGCGGTCGACTTCGGCACCGCGATCAACTACGACGTCGTCTCGTCCAAGGGCGAGTACCTCGGTGGCGTCATCGCCCCCGGCGTCGAGATCTCGCTCGACGCGCTCTCGCAGCGGGCGGCACGGCTCTTCAAGGTGGATCTCGAGACCCCCGCGAGCGCGATCGGGCGCTCCACCCAGGCGGCGGTCCAGTCCGGCATCGTCTTCGGCTTCGCCGCCCAGGTGGACGGCATCCTCGCCCGGCTCCGCGAGGAGCTCGGTGAGGAGGCGACGGCGATCGCGACCGGCGGCCACGCCTCGGTGATCGCCCCGCACTGCCAGCAGATCGACGAGACCGACGACCTCCTGACGCTGAAGGGCCTCCGGCTCGTGTGGGAGCGCAGCCGGGAGGACGGCTGAGGAACCGGGCGAAACCCGCCGATACGCGAATGGTGGCCAGGACCCTCGTCCTCCTCGGGATACTCGCTGCGCTCGTATGGGCGCCGGCCGCTTCGGCGATGCCGCTCGGCGGCTGGGAGTACCAGCACGACTCGGCCGACGGCGGCATCGCCGCCGGCTGGCAGCACGGCGGTCCCGCCGAGGGCTGGTCGCCGGTCGAGCTCCCGCACGTGCTCGACGCGAGGCCGCTCGAGTCGAACTTCGGCGGCAGCGTCGGCTGGTACCGGGTGCGCTTCGACCGGCCCGGGCCGGGCGAGTGGGCGGCGCGCTTCGAGCAGGCGCGCAGGCGCGCGCGCGTATGGCTGAACGGCGTCGAGGTGGGCCGGAACGCCGATCCCTACGCGGCCTTCGAGGCGCCCCTGGACGGCCTGCGCGACACGGGCAACGTGCTCGTCGTGCGCGTGGACAGCCGCCGCAGCCGGACGGTCCGCGAGGGCTGGTGGAACTGGGGAGGCCTGATCCGCCCGGTCTCGCTCGTGCGCCGCGGCCCGCTCGCGATCCATGACCTCGGACTGATGCCGCGCCTGCGCTGCACGCCCGAGTGCCGCGGCTCGGTGCTCGTGGAGGGCGTCGCCGTCAACCGCTCGCGCTCCGCGCAGCAGGCCTTCATGGAGCTCACGCTCACCTCGCCCTCGGGCGTCGTCACCCGTCACTCGCTCCGCGGCCCCGGCGTCCGGCCCGGCTCGCGCCGCCCGTTCCGCGCCACGCTCGCCGTGACCGGCGACCCGGAGGTCTGGACACCCGAGTCACCCGCGCTGTACGACGCCCTCCTGCGCGTGGCCGTCGGCGGGGAGGTCGTGCAGGAGGAGCGTGCCCGGCTGGGGATCCGGCGGGTCTCGGTGAGGCGCGGGATGCTGCGCCTCAACGGCCGCGTGCTTCAGCTCCGCGGGGCATCGATCCAGGAGGACACGCTCGGGCGCGGCGCCGCCCTCTCCGACGCCGACGTCGAGCGGATCGTCGCCGACCTCAAGACGCTCGGGGCGAACGTGACGCGCGCCCACTACGCGCTCGACGAGCGGCTCCTGCGCCGCTTCGACGAGGAGGGCATCCTGGTCTGGAACCAGGCGCCCGTCTACCACGCCGACCGGGACCTGGTGACGCTGGCCGGCCAAAGCGCCGCGCTCGCCCGCGTCCGGGCCGCGGTCCTCGCGACCCGCAGCCATCCGTCGGTGATCACCCACTCGGTCGCCAACGAGCTCGCGGCGAAGGCCGACGAGCGCCCCGGCACGCGCACCTTCCTCGCGCGCGCCGCCGCGCTCACGCGGCGCCTCGACCCGACCCGCCCGGTCGCGCTCGACATCCTCACCTACCCCGGCATCGAGCGGCAGGAGATCTACGACCGCTTCGACCTGCTCGGGGTGAACAACTACTTCGGCTGGTACAGCGGCAAGCCGAAGCACTCGACCCGCCGCTTCCGGGACCTCGAGCCCTACCTGCGGGCGACGCGGCGGCGCTACCGGCGCCACGCGATGGTCATGACCGAGTTCGGCGTGGAGGCGCTGCTCGACGGGCCGAGGGCCTCGCGCGGCTCGTTCGCCTTCCAGGCCGACTACCTGAACCGCACGCTCGACGTGGTCGAGCGCAACCGCTTCGTCGGCGGAGCCATCTACTGGACCCTGCGCGAGTTCGCGGTCAAGCCCCGCTGGGACGGCGGCCTGGGGAGCGAGAGCGCGGCCGTGGACTCGATCCACAACAAGGGCCTCATCGGCTACGACGGGACCCCCAAGCCCGCCTTCTTCGTCGCCCAGCAACGCTTCGCCCGGACCCCGCTCTACCGCCGCTAACCTCGGCTCGTGGCCAAGCTCGACGAGCAGTGGACGCTCGGGGGCCACGTGCTCCCGAACCGCCTGGTGCTGGCCCCGCTCGCGGGGATCGGCAACTGGTTCATCCGCCTGCAGGCGAAGCGCCACGGCGCGGGACTGTGCGTGTCCGAGATGGTGTCGAGCTTCGGCGTGAAGCACGGCGACCGCAAGACCCACTCCGAGTACCTGCGGATCCACGCCGACGAGCACCCGGTGTCGATGCAGCTGTTCGGGCACGACCCCGAGGTGATGCGCGCGGCGGCCGCCACGGTGGCCGAGCGAGGCGCCGACCTGATCGACATCAACATGGGCTGTCCCGTCCGCAAGGTGGCGAAGACCGGGGCGGGCGCCTCGCTCCTCGACGACCCGGACCGGGCGGTCGCGCTCGCGCGCGCGGCGATTGAGGGCAGCGGGCTGCCGGTCACGGTGAAGCTCCGATCGGGCCTGCGGGCGGGGGAGACGAGCGGGGTGGAGGTGGCGAGGCGCCTCGTGGAGGACGCGGGCGTCGCCGGCATCGCCTTCCACCCGCGCCACGCCGACCAGCAGCACAAGGGCACGCCCGACTACGACCTCGCGGCGGCGCTCGTGGACCAGCTTCCCGTCCCGGTGCTGATCTCCGGGGGCATCTCCTCCGACGAGCGCGCGCTCGAGGCGTTCGAGCGCACGGGCGCCGCCGCGGTGATGCTCGCGCGCGGGTCGCTCGGCAACCCCTGGCGCTTCGAGCGCCTGCTCGGGCGCCGGGACGGCGAGCCGGGGCCGGAGGAGGTGCTTGCCGAGCTTCTCTGGGTGATCGAGCGGGCCGAGGAGCACCTCGGCGTGCAGCGCGCCGGAGGCTGGCTGCGCAAGGCCTATCCCTGGTATGTGGAGCGCCTCGGGATCACGAAGGCGCAGGCCGCGCCGCTCGTCACGGCGCCCACGACAGAGGCCGCTCGGGCGGCGATCGGAGCCCTGTCGGACCCCGTGGCGGCGTGAAGGGCCACTGCTACACTCACGCGCCTCTTTCCGACTGACCGGAGCCATTTTCGATGCCCAAGGACGTGCTTGTAACCCCCGAAGGACTCGTGACTCTCAAGGAGAAGATCGAGCATCTCTCGACCGTGAAGCGGCGCGAGATCGCGGAGCGCATCAAGGAGGCCCGCGAGTTCGGGGACATCTCGGAGAACGCCGAGTACGACGCCGCCAAGAACGAGCAGGCGATGCTCGAGAAGCAGATCTCAGACCTCGAGGAGAAGCTGCGCTCCGCCACGGTGGTCGAGGCGAAGGACATCTCCTCGGACATCGTCTCGGTCGGGACCACGGTCCACGTCAAGGACGCCAAGACGGGCAAGTCGAACAAGTACAAGATCGTCGGCTCGGCGGAGGCGAACCCCGCGGAGCTGAAGCTCTCGAACGAGTCGCCCGTCGGGCGCGCGCTGCTCGGCAAGAAGCGCAACGACGAGGTCGAAGTGCCGGTCCCCAAGGGACCCAAGCGCAAGCTCAAGATCACCAAGATCGAAACCGCCTGAGCGGGCGCTGAACGGGGTCTGACCCCGTTCCATAGGCTCCCCGGCCATGGACGAGATCGTCTCCGACCGCCGCGCGAAGCTCGAGCGCCTGCGCGCCGCGGGCGTCGAGCCGTTCCCGCACTCGTTCCCGGGCGTCGCCCCGATCGCGAAGGTCAAGGCGGCGCACGAGAGGCTCGAGCCGGGCGAGGAGACCGAGGCCGCCTACCGCGTCGCGGGCCGGCTCCACGCGCGGCGCGGCCACGGCAAGGCCGCCTTCCTCGACCTCGACGACCGCTCGGGCCGCATCCAGCTCCACGCCCGCGCGGACGTGCTCGGCGATGAGGCCTTCGAGCAGCTCGTCCAGCTCGACCTCGGCGATCTGATCGGCATCGACGGCACGGCGTTCCGCTCGAAGCGCGGCGAGCTGTCGCTGCGCGTCGACTCGTGGGTGCTCCTGGCGAAGGCGCTCCGAGCGCCGCCGGAGAAGTTCCACGGGCTCGAGGACACCGAGACCCGCTACCGGCAGCGCGAGCTCGACCTGATCGCGAACGAAGAGGCGCGTGAGCTGTTCATCCTGCGCTCGAAGGTCGTCTCGGCGATCCGCCGCTGGCTCGACGACCGCGGCTTCCTCGAGGTGGAGACGCCCGTCCTCCAGCCGCTCTACGGCGGCGCCCTCGCCCGCCCGTTCACGACCCACCACAACGCTCTGGACCGCGACCTCTACCTGCGGATCGCGACCGAGCTGTACCTGAAGCGGCTGATCGTGGGCGGCCTCGAGCGGGTCTACGAGCTGGGCAAGGACTTCCGCAACGAGGGCGTCTCGCACAAGCACAACCCCGAGTTCACGATGCTCGAGTGGTACGAGGCCTACGCCGACTACACCGACATCGCGACCGAGCTGGAGGAGCTCGTCGCGCACGTGGCCGGGGTCGTGGGCTACGAGGGCGGGATCGACTTCTCCGCGCCCTGGCGGCGCGTCACGCTCCGCGCGGCGATCCTGGATGGGACCGGGGTGGACGTGCTCGCACACCGCGACCGCGACGAGCTCGTGGCCGCCGCCGCCGCGAAGGGGTTCGAGCTGCCGGCGGAAGAGACCTGGCCCGAGCTCGTGGACGGCCTCCTCTCCAAGCACGTGGAGCCGGGCATCGTGAACCCGACCTTCATCACCGACTACCCGAAGGAGCTCTCGCCGTTCGCCAAGGACCATCGCTCGGAGCCGGGCCTCGTCGAGCGCTTCGAGTGCTTCGCCGGCGGCATGGAGTTCGCGAACGCGTTCAGCGAGCTGAACGACCCCGATGAGCAGCGCGAGCGCTTCGAGCAGCAGAAGCGGATGCTCGCCGCGGGCGACGAGGAGACCCAGCCCTACGACGAGGACTTCGTGCGCGCGCTCGAGTACGGCATGCCGCCGACCGGCGGGATCGGCGTGGGCATCGACCGCCTGGTGATGCTCCTCTCGGGCCGCCGCTCGATCCGCGAGGTCGTGCTGTTCCCCGCGATGCGCTGACCACGCATGTTTCCCGCGCGCAGGCGCGGGAACCCGGTCGCCATGTCGAGAGCCGTCCGGGTAGGGCTGGTGGTCCTCGTCGCGATGGCCCTTCACGCGGGGTCCGCGGCGGCCCAGGAGCGCGTCTTCGTGGGGGACACCGCCGACCCCGGGGCGGCCGGAATCCCCTGCGCCGAGCGCGAGGGCGTGCGCTTCTGCGAGGGCGCCATAGCCAACCGCGTCCTCAGTTTCGACAACGAGCAGACCGGCCGGGTCCCGCTCGACGTGAACGTGACCCTGCCCGCCGGCGGCGCGGGCCCGTGGCCGCTCGTGATCCAGCTCCACGGCTACGGCGGCCGCAAGACTGGTCTGGCGGCGTCGGAGGAGTTCGCCGAGCGCGGCTATGCGGTCCTGAACTACTCCGCCCGTGGCTTCGGCAACTCCTGTGGCTCGCGCGAGTCGCGCGCCGCCGCGCCGTCCGCATGCGCGCGCGGCTGGGTGAAGCTTGCCGACTCGCGCTTCGAGGTCCGCGACTCGCAGTTCCTCGCCGGGCTCCTGGCCGACGAGGGCATCGCCGACCCCCAGCGCGTGGCGCCGGTGGGCGCCTCCTACGGTGGCGGTCAGAGCCTCATGCTCGCAACGCTCAGGGACCGGGTCCGCTTGCCCGACGGTTCCTACGCGCCGTGGACGAGCCCCGACGGGAGGCCCATGCGGATAGCGGCGGCCGCCCCCGTCGTGCCGTGGTCCGACCTGGTCTACTCGCTGCTCCCGAACGGGCGGACGCTCGACTACGCGGTCACCGACGAGAACGACGACCTCGAGCCGCTCGGCGTGATGAAGCTGTCGTATGTGAGCGGCCTCTTCGCCTCCGGCTTCCAGGCCGGCTACTACGCGCCGCCGGGAGCCGATCCCGACGCGGACCTGACCACCTGGTACGCGCGCACCGCGGCCGGCGACCCCGAGGACCCGAGCGCCGACGCGATCGCCCGGAAGATCGCATTCGACCACTCGGCCTACTACCTCCGGATGGACCGGGAGCCCGCGCCGCTTCTCCTCTCGAACGGCTTCACGGACGACCTCTTCCCGGTGAACGAGGCGATCCGCTACGTGAACAAGGCCTTCTCGCTCCACCCCGGTGCGGAGATCGCCCAGGTGCACTACGACTTCGGCCACCCGCGGGGAGGCTCGGGCGACGCCGACGCGAGGTTCCTGACCGCGAAGACGCTCGCCTTCTTCGACCGACACGTCAAGGGAGACCTGAACGCTCCCGCGCCCGCCGGCGTGGAGGCGCACCTCCAGACCTGCCCGCGACAGGGCCCCTCCGCCCCGGGCTTCACCGCCGAGTCGTGGAACGCCATCCACCCGGGTGAGGTCCGCTACCGCGAGAGCCGCCCGAAGACGGTGTCCTCGATCTCCGGCGACCCGCGCGTGGGCGCCACCTTCGACCCGATCGTGGCCTCCGCGCGCGGAGACGGCGCTTGCGGCTCGACAAGCGCTGACGACGCGAGCGGGAGCGCCACCTACCGGCTGCCGGAGGTCGAGGAGGCGTACACGCTCCTCGGTTCCCCGACGGTGATCGCCGACATCAGCGCGGGCAGCGAGAGCACGATGCTCGCGGCCAGGCTTTTCGACGTGGCGCCGGACGGCGCCCAGCGGCTCGTCGCACGGGGCCTTGCCCGCCCGCGGGCCGGGGGGCGGCAGGTCTTCCAGCTCGCGCCCGGCGCCTGGCGCTTCGAGGCGGGCCACGTCGCGAAGCTGGAGCTGTCCGGCCAGGATGCCCCCTTCGGTAGGCCCAACAACGTCCCGTTTGCGCTCGGCCTCGCCAACGTCGAGATCCGCCTGCCGGTGGCTGACCGCCCGGACTGCCGCGCCGTGCTTTCGCCGGAGGCGCCGTTCCTGCCCGCGGGCGCGGTGCTCTCACCGGGGGTTGCGCCGGAGCGCGCACGCGACTGCGCCGGAACCGCCGCCGCCGGCGAGGTACGAGGGCGGCGGTCAGGCTCGCGCTGCCTGCCACGCTCGGCGAGGGTCGGCTCTCGCGGCATCGGCAGCCTTCGCCTTGGCCAGCGGCGCGCGCGCGCCGAGCGGCGCGCGGGCAGGCCGACCCGCGTGCGCCGCGGCGTCCTCAGCTGGTGCGTCCGTGGCGGCGGTCGGGTCGCGGCGGTCCTCTCCGCGCAAGGCGACATCCGGTTGATTCTCACGACGGCTCCGGGCCATCGCGCCGCGGGCGGCGTCCGTACCGGATCATCCGTGCGGCGCGCGCGCCGCGCCTACCGCTCGTCATACAGCCTTCGCCCGGGGGTGCTCGGCACCCGCCGCTCGTCGCGGGTGGTGCTGGGCACGTCGCGCGGTCGCGTGCACTACCTGGCGGTCGCCGACCGGCGCCTCGTGAAGCGCCCTGGCCTCCTCCGCGCCTACCTCCGGCGCGGCCTGCGCTAACCGCCGGAACACCGCGTTACGCGCGCTTAAAACCCCCGGGACGCCGGGTGGCCCATTGCTAGACTGGCCACCCAGGTGGTCTGACACCCCTTTCTCAGCAAAAAGGTCCGATCGGCCGATAGCGAAGGAAAGGGGAGAACAGGCTCCCGCCGATCCCGATCCTAAGGAACCCGCTGTGTTCGAGCGCTTCACCGAACGGGCCCGCCAGGTGGTCGTCCTCGCGCAAGAGGAAGCCCGGATCCTGAAGCACAACTACATCGGCACCGAGCACATCCTGCTCGGCCTCCTCCGCGAGGAGGAGGGTCTTGCCGCGCGCGTGCTCGAGTCGCTCGAGATCACGGTCGAGCGCGTCCGCGCGCAGGTGGTTCGCATCGTCGGGTCGGGCGAGGAGGTCACGAGCGGGCAGATCCCGTTCACGCCGCGCGCGAAGAAGGTGCTCGAGCTGGCGCTGCGCGAAGCGCTGTCGCTCGGGCACAACTACATCGGCACCGAGCACATCCTGCTCGGCCTCGTGCGCGAGAACGAGGGCGTCGCCGCCCGCATCCTGCTCGACTTCGACGCCGACTCGGAGAAGATCCGCAACGAGGTCATCCGCATGCTGTCCGGCCCCGGCGGCCGCCGCCAGGGCCAGCAGGGCGGAGCGGGCACGGGCGAGGGCAAGAAGTCCTCGAAGCTGCTCGACCAGTTCGGCCGCAACCTGACCAAGCTCGCGAGCGAGGGCAAGCTCGACCCCGTGGTCGGCCGCGAGACCGAGATCGAGCGGATCATGCAGATCCTCTCGCGCCGCACGAAGAACAACCCCGTGCTCGTCGGCGAGCCCGGCGTCGGCAAGACCGCCGTCGTCGAGGGCCTCGCGCAGCGCATCACGAGCGGCGAGGTCCCGGAGCTCCTGAAGAACAAGCAGATCTACACGCTCGACCTGGCGGCGCTCGTCGCCGGCTCGAAGTACCGCGGTGAGTTCGAGGAGCGCCTGAAGAAGGTGATGAAGGAGATCACCCAGCGCGGCGACATCATCCTGTTCATCGACGAGCTGCACAACCTCGTCGGCGCGGGCGCCGCCGAGGGCGCGATCGACGCGGCCTCGATCCTGAAGCCGGCACTCGCCCGCGGTGAGCTGCAGACCGTCGGCGCCACCACGCTCGACGAGTACCGCAAGTACCTCGAGCGCGACTCCGCGCTCGAGCGCCGCTTCCAGAAGATCGCCGTGGACCAGCCCTCCACCGACGAGGCCGTCCAGATCCTGAAGGGCCTTCGGGAGCGCTACGAGCAGCACCACCGCGTCACGATCACCGACGAGGCGCTCGGCGCCGCCGCCGAGCTGGCCGACCGCTACATCTCCGACCGCTTCCTGCCCGACAAGGCGATCGACCTGATCGACGAGGCCGCCTCGCGCGCCCGCATCAAGGCGATGACCGCGCCGCCGATGTTCCGCGACCTCGAGGAGGAGATCGAGCAGACGCGGCGCGAGAAGGAGGCGGCGATCGAGGCGCAGGAGTTCGAGAAGGCGGCGAACCTGCGTGACCAGGAGCGCCAGCTCACGAACAAGAAGCGCGACCTCGAGGAGCAGTGGCGCACCGGCGAGTCCGGCGAGCGCCCCGAGATCGGCGAGGAGGAGATCGCCGACATCGTCTCGATGTGGACCGGCATCCCCGTCTTCAAGCTCACCGAGGCCGAGACCCAGAAGCTCATCCGCATGGAGGAGGAGCTGCACAAGCGCGTCGTCGGCCAGAACATGGCGATCCAGGCCGTCTCGAAGGCGATCCGCCGCTCGCGCGCGGGCCTCAAGGATCCGAAGCGCCCGACGGGCTCGTTCATCTTCCTCGGCCCCTCGGGCGTCGGCAAGACCGAGCTCGCGCGCACGCTCGCCGAGTTCCTCTTCGGCGACGAGGAGGCGATGGTCCGGATCGACATGTCGGAGTACATGGAGAAGCACTCCGTGTCGCGGCTCGTCGGCTCGCCTCCCGGCTACATCGGATACGACGAGGGCGGCCAGCTCACCGAGGCCGTGCGGCGCAAGCCCTACAGCGTGCTCCTGCTCGACGAGATCGAGAAGGCGCACCCGGACGTCTTCAACATCCTGCTCCAGATCCTGGAGGACGGCCGGCTCACCGACGCCCAGGGCCGGACGGTGGACTTCCGCCACGCGATCGTGATCATGACCTCGAACATCGGGGCCCAGGAGATCGCGCGCAACACGCCGCTCGGCTTCGCCGTGTCGGACGACGAGACCGGCATCACCTACGAGGACATGAAGAACCGGATCATGGGCGAGCTCAAGAAGGTCTTCCGGCCCGAGCTGCTCAACCGCATCGACGAGGTCATCGTCTTCCACAAGCTCTCGAGGGATGAGATCTTCGAGATCGTCGAGCTGCTCCTGCTGCGGATCCGCGCGTCGATGGCCGAGCGCGAGCTGTCGCTCAACCTCTCCGACGAGGCGAAGGACCTGCTGGTCGAGAAGGGCTGGGACCCGTCCATGGGCGCCCGCCCGCTCCGCCGCGCGATCCAGCGCTACATCGAGGATCCGCTGGCTGACGAGGTGCTCAAGGCGAGCATGCCCGCCGGCTCCACCATCGAGGTGAGCCGCGCGGGGGAGGGCGACGACCCCGAGGTCACGATCCGCATCGTCGAGCCGAAGGGCCGCAAGCGCGAGCCGGTCGCCGTCGGCGGGCGCGAGAGCGAAGCCGGCGCGGAGGGCTCGTCCGAGGGCGGCGAGGGCTCGTCCCTGCCCGACGACCCCGAGGTCCTGCCGGAGGTGCCCGACGCGCCGGCT
>Ga0247708_1000147_pt1 | contig 17333 bp, 20 predicted proteins | sample 42W_NmetaG_FD_189040 | JGI IMG/M metagenome (GOLD analysis project Ga0247708, IMG submission 189040) | Soil microbial communities from hillslope of Landscape Evolution Observatory, University of Arizona, Oracle, AZ, United States - 4-2-W_N | ecosystem: Engineered > Artificial ecosystem >...
CTCCACCTCGACCAAGCCGTTCTCGGCCATCTCGAAGACGCCGACCTCGTTGGTGGACCCGAAGCGGTTCTTGAGCGCCCGCAGCGTGCGGTAGGTGCGCTCGCGCTCGCCTCCGCCGCCCGCGGCGTCGCCCTGGGCTCGCCGGAGCGCCCGCTGGCCGCCTTCGGCGAGATCGGCCTCACCGGGGAGTTGCGCTACGTGGCCCACCCCGACCGGAGGATCGCCGAGGCGAAGAAGTTCGGCCTCGCGCCCGTCGTGTCACCGGACGGCGAGGCGCGCACGCTGCGGGCGGCCGTGGGGGTGGCGCTCGGCCGCCCCCAGCAAGGTTCACGAGCCGCCTGAGGTCTCAAGCGCGCTCGGCCCACAAATGCTCTCTGAATGACCGCGCTCAGGCTCGCATCGGGGAAGCACCCTGACATACGACCGAGTACGGGCCGGTCCCCGGGTCCGCTCGAAGGCACGGGCGGACCCGCCCCCGAGGGTGGCGTAGCGTTCGGCTAGAGCCCCGCCCAGTGGCGGGCGTGGAAGCCGCGGCTCGAGCGTTTCTCGGGGCGCCAGCGGGGGCCCTTGCCGCCCGAGCCCGAGGTGTCGAGCCGCAGGCCGGCGATCACGACGTAGGCGTGGCCCGGGTTCGTGTAGACGGTGATCCACCTGCCGCGACCGCTCCTGCCCCAGCTCATGAACGAGGAGGAGTCGAGCGGCGAGCGCAAGAGGCGCGCGCCGCGCAGCGCGAAGCTGATCGTGCCGGAGCAGTCGTAGGCGGAGTCGCGAAAGTTGGCCTTGTGACCGCCGCCGTAGCGGTAGGGCTTGCCGACGATCCGGTTCGCGTACGCGATCGCCCGCTTCACACGGCGGGGCGCATCGGCAGGGGCGACCGCCCTGAGGCCGTCGCGGGACAGGACGGCCTTCCCGCGAGGAGCCTGCTCCGCCTGGGGCGGGGGCTCCGGCTCGTAGGTCGCGCCGCCTGTCTGTGCTGAGGCCGCCGGCGGCATGGCGAGCAATCCGATTGTGAGGCACGCGAGCGCGCACCGTTCGATCCGTGGCAACGAAGGCCTCTCTTTCCAGGCGCTTCCGGGGTTAGCTGACGGGCTCGCGCAGAAAGAGCAGCGCTACACCGGTTGGCTCTGGGGGCCTTCCGGCGATTCGCCCCAACAACTTGGGTCCCCCGGCCGCCGTCGGCTCTGGAGCCTCGGGCGGTTCAGCAAAGGACAACTTATTCGGGTTAATAACGTAGCCGACGGCGGAAAGTTTCGTCCACCGGCCGAACGCGGACGACGGAAAACCGCATGATATGGCCGAAAACGGCTGCAAATCGCCGAAGCCTCGATACAATCCCCTAATGCCGCCTGCTGGAGACGAGGGGAACGAGCTCGAAACCCGGCAGGAGCCTCGCCTCGTCCGGGCACTCGAGACGATCGCCCCGGGCACCGCGGTACGCGAAGGGCTCGACGCGATCGTCCAGGCCCACACGGGCGGTCTCGTGGTCATCGGCGAGTCCGACGAGCTGTCCTTTCTCTACTCCGGGGGCATCAAGCTGGAGATCGACTACACGCCGGCGCTGCTCTACCAGCTGGCGAAGATGGACGGCGCGATCATCCTCAGCTCGAACTGCACGAAGATCTGCTGGGCGAACGTGCAGCTCATGCCGGACCCCACGATCCTCTCGGTGGAGACCGGCACCCGCCACCGCACGGCCGAGCGCGTCTCGAAGCAGACCGGCGCCGTCGTGATCGCCGTCTCCGGCAGCCGCGAGGTCGTCTCGCTGTACCTCGATGGCGCCAAGTACATCCTCGAGGACATACCGGCGATCCTCGCGAAGGCCAACCAGGCCCTTGCCACGCTCGACAAGTACCGCAGCCGCCTCGACCAGGTCTCCACCAGGCTGATCGCGCTCGAGTTCGAGGGCGGGGTCACCCTCCACGACGTGCTCACCGTGCTGCAGCGCGCGGAGCTCGTCACGCGCATGGCTGTCGAGATCGAGCGCTACATCGTCGAGCTGGGCACGGAGGGCCGCCTGATCGAGATGCAGCTCGAGGAGGTAATGGTGGGCGTTGCCTCGGAGAAGTCGTCGCTCGTGCACGACTACCTGGCCGAGAGCTCCGGCGAGGGCTTCGCGCTCGTGCTCGACGCGCTGGCGCGGCTGCCCCACCAGGACCTGCTCGATTTCGGGCGCCTGGCCGAGCTTCTGGGCTACGACCGCAAGCTGAATACCCTTGATGCACAGGCTTCACCGAGGGGCTACCGCATCCTCGGCCGCGTTCCGCGGCTCCCCAAGCTCGTGATCCAGAACATCGTTCGCGAGTTCGGCGGGCTCGACCAGATCCTCTCGGCGTCGGACGCCGAGCTGGAGGGAGTCGACGGCGTGGGCGACATGCGGGCCAAGGACATCCGCGAGGGACTCCGCAGGCTGCAGGAGATCAACTTCGTGGACCGCTATCTGCAAACCTGAATCGATGGCAGTGAAGGAGGCCGAAATTACCGACGAAGCGCTGGAGGGAATCGAAGACCTCGAGGCGACCCGTGAGGTGCCGTTCGTGGAGTACGAGATCGGCGACCAGGTGGTGTACCCGCATCACGGGGCAGGCAAGGTCATCAAGAAGGAGTTGAAGGAGGTCCTGGGTGAGCGCCGCGAGTACCTCACCATCCAGATCCTCCACAACGACATGACGGTGATGGTCCCGACCGAGAACGCCGGCAAGGCCGGGCTGCGCCGCGTCATCCAGGACGAGGAGGTCGAGAAGGTCCTCGGCGTCCTGCGCGACGACGTGAGCCAGATGCCGAAGAACTGGAACCGGCGGTTCAAGCACAACCGGGACAAGATCAAGACAGGCGACGTGTTCGAGCTCGCCGAGGTCGTGCGCAACCTCGCCATCCGCGAGCAGGAGAAGGGCCTGTCGACCGGCGAGAAGCAGATGTACACGCGGGCGAAGAAGATCCTCGCCTCCGAGCTGATGTACGCGCTCGAGATGGAGGAGGACGAGGCCGAGGAGCATCTCGAGAGCCTCATCGAGGACGCCCACGCGGAGCGCAACGGAGCGGCTGCGGCCGCGAAGTAGCGACCGGGTAGGACCTTGGCCGTCGTCGGGATCGTTCCCGCGGCAGGCAGCGGCGAACGCCTTGGGGCCGACGGCCCCAAGGCGTTCGCCGTCTGCGCCGGCCGCCCGCTCGTGGACTGGAGCCTCGACGTGCTCGCGGAGGTGTGCGAGCGGGTCGTGCTCGCCGTGCCGCCGGGCTACGAGCAGCCGCCTGACCGCGTCACCGGCGGAGCGTCGCGCTCCGAGTCGGTCCGCCTGGCTCTCGCCGCCGCGCCCGAGGCGACCGTCGTCGTGGTCCACGACGCCGCGAGGCCGCTCATCACGCGCGATCTCGTCGAGCGCTGCATCGCCGGGCTCGCGGGCGAGTACGACGCCGCGATCGCCGCAGCGCCTGTGAGCGACACGATCAAGGAGGCCGGGGCCGGAGGCCGCGTCAGGCGCACGCTCGAGCGCTCGGCGCTCTGGGCGGTCCAGACGCCGCAGGTTTTCCGCGCCGACGTGCTGCGCGCGGCACTCGGCGCCGGGCCGGAGGCGCTCGCGCGGGCGACCGACGACGCCATGCTGGTTGAGGCCGCCGGGGGGGCGGTCCGCATCGTGGAGGCGCCGCCCGACAACATGAAGGTCACGCGGCCGCTCGACCTGCGGATCGCGGCGGAACTGCTCTCGTGCTGACCGACTACCACGTCCACCTCCGCCCCGACGACCCCGCTGCCGGCGCGTCCTCCGCGTTCAGCCGAGAGAACGCGGAGCGCTACCTGGCGGTGGCCGAGGAGCGCGGCATCGGCGAGCTCGGGGTGGCAGAGCACATCTACCGCTTCGAGGACTCGCTGCGGATCTGGGACCACCCGTTCTGGCGCGAATGGGCGAGCGACGACCTCGGCGAGTACTGCCGCTTCGTGCGCGAGGAGACCACGCTCAGGCTCGGCATAGAGGCCGACTTCGTCCCCGGCCGCGAGGACCACACCCAGAACCTGCTCGAGGAGCACGACTGGGACTACGTGATCGGCTCGGTGCACTTCCTGCGCAACGAAGCCGTGGACATCGACGGGGAGTGGGACATCTGGAACCGCCGCGGCGAGCCCGAGGACGTCTGGACGCGCTACTTCGAGTGGGTCGGCGAGGCGGCTCGGTCGGGCCTCTTCGACGTGCTCGCGCATCCGGACCTCGTGAAGGTCTGGGGCGGCGAGCGGCCCCAGCCCGAGGGCGACCTGCGGCGCTTCTACGAGCGGGCGATGGACGGCATCGCCGAGTCCGACGTCGCGATCGAGGTCTCCACGGCGGGGTTGCGAAAGCCGGTCGGGGAGATCTACCCCGCGCGCGCGTTTCTCGAGATGTGCCTCGAGGCGGGGCGGCCGGTCTCGCTGTCCTCCGACGCGCACGTCCCGGATCAGCTCGGCTACCGCTACGAGCAGGCGCTCGAGCTCCTTTCGGATCTCGGCGTGGGGGAGGTCGCGGTGTACGAGCGCCGGCAGAGGAGAATGGAGCCGATCGGATGAGCGACCGCGCGGGCATCGGCTACGACTCGCACCGCTTCGAGGCGGGGCGCCGCTTCGTGCTGGGAGGCGTCGAGGTTCCCGAGGCCGAGCGAGGGCTGGCAGGCCACTCCGACGCCGATGTCCTGACCCACGCGATCATCGACGCGCTCCTTGGAGCCGCGGGGCTCGGCGACATCGGCCAGCACTTTCCGGACACGGACGAGCGCTGGCGGGACGCCGACTCGATCGTCCTTTTGGGCGAGGTCTGCCGCTTCCTCGGCGAGCACGAGTGGCGGATCCTGCATCTCGACGCGACCGTGATCTGCGAGACCCCGAAGCTCGGCCACCTCCGCGACGAGATCCGCCGCTCGCTGGCGGGCGCCATCGGGCTGCAGCCGCTCGAGGTGAACGTCAAGTTCACGACCAACGAGGGGATGGGCTTCGTCGGCCGCGGCGAGGGCGTGGCCGCGATGGCCGTCGCCAGCGTGGAGCGCGCCGACTAGATGGCCGCGCCGCAGGGCCCGCCGGCCAGGATCAGGGTCGTAGGGCAGGCGCTCACGGGCCTCGTGGCCCGCTTCCCGGCCGCGTGGCCGCTCGTCCGCCGGCCGATGCGCCGCTTTTTCGATCGCGAGGCCCCGGACTGGGACTCCGTGCAGCGCGCCGGTGTCCGCCTCGCGGCGTTCGAGGCGGGCCTCGAAGCGCTCGGCGAGCCGCCCGCCCGCGTGCTCGACCTCGGCACGGGCACGGGCAGCGCCGCCGAGGCGATGGCCGCGCGCTGGCCGTCGGCGCGGGTCACGGGCGTGGACATCTCGGAGCAGATGATCGAGCGCGCCCGGGCGAAGTCGCTGCCCGATCGCGTCTCCTTCCAGGTCGCGGACGCCTCGGCGCTTCCGTTCCCCGCCGCCGAGTTCGACCTGGTCACCCACAACAATGTTCCCGTCTTCTTCGGCGAGGTCGCCCGCGTGCTCGCGCCCGGAGGCCACGTGCTCGTGGCGGCGAGCCTCGGCGCCGCGACGCCCTTCCACACGCCGTCCTCGGTCCTGCGCCGGGGCTTCGCCCGGCACGGGGTGGACGAAGAAGCCCGGGGCGAGGCGGGCCCCGGCGTGTGGTGGCTCGGCCGCCGCGGGTGAGGGCCCCCGGCCGCTCCGCCGGTACCCTGCCGCCGTGCGCGAGATCCGCCTCCACGACACGCTGACCGGCGGGCTCCGCCCGCTGGACCCGCGCGACCCGGGCAGCGTCGGGATCTACGCCTGCGGCCCGACCGTCTACTCGCGCATCCACGTCGGCAACGCCCGGCCGTACGTCGTCTACTCGCTGCTGAAGCGCTTTCTCGAGCGCGAGGGCTACGACGTGACGCTGGTCTGCAACGTCACCGACGTCAACGACAAGATCTACGCCGCGGCGCGGGCGGCGGGACGCGACAGCGCGGACCTCGCGGTCGAGATGACCCGCCACTACCGGGAGGACACCGACCGCCTCGGCCTCGGCCGCCCGGACGCGGAGCCGCTCGCGACGGAGACGATCGACGAGATCGTCGAGTTGATCGGGACGCTGATCAACCGCGACGCCGCCTACGTCTCGGGTGGCGACGTCTACTTCCGGGTCGGCGCCTTCGAGGGCTACGGCAAGCTCTCGAACCGGGCGCTCGAGGACATGGACCAGGGCGAGGACGAGTCCGACATGACGATGGCCCGCAAGGAGAGCCCGTTCGACTTCGCGCTCTGGAAGGCGCAGAAGGTCGGCGAGGACACCTGCTGGCCCGCCCCCTGGGGAGCGGGCCGCCCCGGCTGGCACATCGAATGCTCGGCGATGGCCGAGAAGCTGCTCGGGACCGACTTCGACATCCACGGCGGCGGCTCGGACCTCGTCTTCCCGCACCACGAGAACGAGATCGCCCAGACTGAGGCGGCGCGGGACCGGCCGCTGGCCCGGATCTGGATGCACAACGGGATGATCCGGACCGAGGGCGAGAAGATGGCGAAGTCGGTCGGCAACATCTTCCTGCTGCACGCGGCGCTCGACGAGTTCGGCCGCGACGCGCTCGTGATGTACATGGTCGGCGGGCACTACCGCCAGCCGCTCTCGTTCTCGGGCGAGGCGCTGAAGGAAGCCGCGGCCGCGGCGGAGCGCATCCGCGAGCTGTGCCGCCGCCTCGACCCGGCGGCGCCTGAGCCCGAGGGGCTCGCCGAGCGGGCCGAGCGCTTCTACGACGCCCTCGCCGACGACTTCAACACGCCGGCGGCGCGCGCCGAGCTGTTCGACTGGATCGCCGAGGCCAACCGGCGCCTCGACGCGGGCGAGACGCTCGGCGTCGGCGCGCTCGAGGAGATGCTCCGCGTGCTCGGGCTCGACACGCTGCTCTGCGCCCCGGAGGAGGCGCCCGAGGAGATCCGGCAACTGGCCGCGGAGCGGGACGAGGCGCGCGGCGCCCGCGATTTCGCGCGCGCCGACGAGCTGCGCGACGAGATCGCCTCGCGCGGCTGGTCGGTGCGCGACACGCCCAGCGGCCAGACGCTCGTCCCGCGGGGATGAGCGAGCGACAGGTCGTCTACGGCCGCAACCCGGTGCGGGAGGCCCTGCGCGGCCGTCGAACCGTCCATCGCGTCTGGGCGGGCGAGGGCGCCTCACGCGAGGACTGGCTCCGGGGCGCGACGGTGGAGCGGGCCGACGACGGCCGCCTGACCGAGCTGTGCGGCTCGCCCGATCACCAGGGCGTGTGCGCCGAGGCCGACCCCTATCCGTACGTGGACCCCGGCTCCCTGCTCGAGGCGCCCGACGCGCTCGTCCTCTGCCTGGACCAGATCCAGGACCCCCACAACCTCGGCGCCGTCTGCCGCGTGGCCGAGTGCGCGGGCGCGTCCGGGGTCGTGATCGGAGAGCGCCGCTCGGCGGAGATCACCGCGGCGGCGTGCAAGGCGTCGGCGGGAGCCGTCGAGCACCTGCCCGTCGCGCGCGTCCGCAACGTCGCCGACTGGCTCGCCGAGGCCAAGGAGGCGGGCGCCTGGGTGTACGGCGCCGCGGCGGGCGGTCGTCACTACGCGGAGGTCGATTACGGCGGAAAGGCCGTGCTGGTGCTGGGCGCGGAGGGCGCCGGCATACGCCCGCGGGTCGCCGCCGCGTGCGACGACGCGGTCTCGCTCCCCATCCGGGGGAGGACCGAGTCGCTCAACGTCTCGACCGCCGCCGCGGCCCTCGTGTACGGGATCTTGCAACTTCGGGTTGACAAAGCTCCATAACCTCGGGCATACTCGCGCCAACTTGAAGCTTGACTAGAGGGTTAGCTCCACCAGGAGGAACCGTCGGGGTCAAGCTCGTCAGGGCGCCACCCAGGGGAGGTCCGGTGCCGCCACCAGGTTCGGATGGACCGAGAGGTCCGGAAGGGACTGTCGTGGCTATCTCTCCAACGCGTAGTGCGCCTGCGGGTGCGAAGCACAAGGGTCAAGCTGACCTTGATGATCACTATCTCATCGCCATGGCGAAGCAGGGGCGCGCCGATGCGTACGACCGCATCGTCAAGCGCTACTACGGCTTCGTCCGCCTGAAGGCGTCGTCGTACTTCCTCGTCGGGGGCGACTCCGACGACCTGATCCAGGAGGGCCTGGTCGGCCTCTACAAGGCGGTGCGCGACTACCGCACCGACCGCGAGTCGAGCTTCCGCAACTTCGCGGAGCTGTGCATCACCCGCCAGATCATCACGGCGGTCAAGACCGCCACCCGCAACAAGCACCAGCCGCTCAACCAGTACGTCTCGTTCGCCCAGACCCCCGCTTCAGGCGGCGGCGACGGCGGCGAGCCCACCCTCGAGGAGATCCTGCCGGGCTCCGACGTCCACGAGCCGGCGAACAAGGTCATCTCCTCGGAGGAGCTGCAGAGCCTCGTGGCATGCCTGTCGAGCGTGCTGTCGGAGCTCGAGAGCGCCGTGCTCTCGCTCTACCTGGACGGCCATTCCTACGAGGCCATCGCCGAGCGGCTCGTCTGCGACACGAAGACCGTGGACAACGCCCTCCAGCGCGTGAAGCGCAAGGTGGGCTCGCACCTGGCGAGCCGCGAGGTGATCTTCTAGAGAATGGGCGCGTGAGACATCGCCGATCCCCACCCGGCCTGGGCGTGCTCGTGGCGCTCGCGCTCGCGGGCTGCGGAGGGGATGACGGCGATGGCGGCGGCGCCACGCCCGTGGTGGAGGACCCCGGCCCGATCCACGTCCACGGGCTCGGCGTCAACCCCGCGGACGGAGCGCTCTTCATCGCAACCCACACGGGGCTCTTCCGGCTCGCCGACGGCGAGAGCAGGGCAGAGCGCGTGGGCGACAGGCTGCAGGACACGATGGGCTTCACGGTCGTCGGCCCCGACCGCTTCCTCGGCTCGGGACATCCCGACGGCAGGGACCGCCTGCCCCCGTTCCTCGGTCTCGTCCGGTCGACGGATGCCGGGCGAAGCTGGACCCCGGTCTCGCTGCTGGGCGAGGCGGACTTCCACGTGCTGGAGGCGGACGACAGGCGCGTGTACGGGTTCGGGTCCGACTTCGAGTCTCGCGAGGCGCGGTTCCTCACGAGCTCCGACCGCGGGCGAAGCTGGTCCCGGCTCGATCCGCCCGGGCCGCTCCTCTCGCTGGCGATCGAGCCGGGCCGGCCGGACCGCTTCGTGGCCGCAACCACAGACGGGCTCCACGCGGCCTCGCGTGCGGGGCGCGAATGGCGGGCGCTCGGCGGAGAGCCCGGCCTCCTGAGCTGGGCCGGTGACGGCACGCTCTACCGGGTGGACGCCGGCGGCGCCGTCGGCGCCTCGGATGATCGTGGCCGGAGCTGGGAGGAGCGCGGCCGGGTGGCGGGCGAGCCGGCGGCCTTCGAAGCAGGCGGGGGGCGCCTGTTCGCCGCGCTGCACGACGGCTCGATAGTCGCCTCCGCCGACGGCGGCCTCAGCTGGCGCGTCATCAGCCGCCCGTAGCGGCCGCTCCCCGGCGGGGAGCTGTGTGACGGTCTTCACATACGGGGTAGGGGTATGCGACAATAGTGGTCATATACCCCGACGGGGTATGACGGAGCTGAAGGAGCCCATCATGACCGCAGACGAGCTCACCACCACGACCGCCGCAGAGATAGGGAACCGCCTCGCCCTGCTCGAGACCGAGCGGGCCAGCGCCGGGCTGCACGGCCTGGCTGGCAACGGTCTCTACATGGAGGATCTCCTGGCTGAGCTCGATGCGGTCCGCGCGGCCTACGTCGGCGCCGCGGTCACGGAGATCGCCTGCCTGCGATCGGCCCTCGACGGCCCCCTCCACGGCTGATCCCTCAGCCGGACCCTCGCGTCGGTGCCCCGAGTACCCCCATGGGCGGACGCGTCCGCCCCGGTCCGAGAGCCGGAGAGGGGACTCGAACCCCTGACCCCCTGTTTACAAGACAGGCGCTCTACCAGCTGAGCTACTCCGGCGGGACCGGCCGATGATAGGCCGCAACAAAGGTGCCAGGGACCAAATTCCCACCTCGCCGGAGTAGGTTGGACACACGCGAGGAAAGGGAGGAAGCCGTGTCGGACAGCGAGCTGAAGGCGCGACACCGCGCGATGTGGGCGTCGGGCGACTACGAGACGATGGTCGAGACGTTCCTCTTGCCGCTGGGGCCGCGGCTGGTCGAGGCCAGCGGGATCGGCCCCGGGATGAAGGTCCTGGACGTGGCCGCCGGGACGGGCAACGCCTCGATCCCCGCCGCCCGGACGGGCGCGGACGTGACCGCGAGCGACCTGACCCCCGAGCTGCTCGAGGCGGGCCGCGTCCGCGCGGAGGCCGAGGGCGTCGAGTTGGAGTGGACCCCCGCCGACGCGGAGAACCTGCCGTTCGAGGATGCATCGTTCGACGTCGTCATGTCGTCGATCGGCGCCATGTTCGCCCCGCAACACCAGGCCGTCGCCGACGAGATGGCCCGCGTCTGCCGGCCGGGCGGCACCGTCGCGATGCTCAACTGGACGCCGGAGGGCATGATCGGCGCCCTGTTCCGGACCATGGGGCCGTTCGCGCCACCGCCCCCACCGGGCGCGCAGCCGCCGCCGTTGTGGGGTGGCGAGGACCATCTCCGCGAGCTTTTCGGGGACCGGGTCGAGTGGCGCACCCTCGAGCGCGACATGCTCGAGATCACCGCCTTCGAGCACCCCAGGGACTACGGCGAGCACTTCAAGGCTCTCTACGGCCCGACGATCGCCGCCCGCGCCAACGCCGAGAAGACGGGCCGCGGGGCGGAGCTTGACGAGGCGCTCGACCGCTTCTGCGAGGAGTGGAACCGCGGCAGCGATGACGACGCCCGGTTCCAGAAGGAGTACCTGCTCGCGGTGGGCACCCGCGCTTAGCTCAACCCCGAGCTCGCCTCAGGCAGGAATCTTCATCCGCCCGCCGCGAACGTCCCTGGTCCATGCCTATACGGGGTGCTGCGGGACGTTCGCGCCCTTGGGGGATCAGACAGGCGGGGGCGGCAGCGGCACGGTCACGCCGTTGACCGTGATGTAGCCGCCCTGCGGGATGAGCCGGTCGTGCGAGATGAAGTAGCGGAAGCGCACCAGGCCGTCGAGCACGGAGCCGCGCACGCCCGTGTAGTCGCGCACCAGGGCGGGGTTGCCGGGGAGGTCGCGGCTGAGACCGCTGAAAGCGGCGACCGCGTTGTCCTCGCCGACCGGGACCTCACGCGAGGAGTCGACCCATACCGAACCCTGCTCGCGGCCGAAGTCGCTTGCGCCGATCCACTGGACGCGGGCGGCGCCGCTGCCCGACGGCGGCGTCTCGCCGTCCGGGTCCTCGTCGGTCCATGCGTCGCCGCTCTCGGTGGCCGGACCGGATTCGCCCGCGGCCTTCGGGCCGCGCGCGTAGCGGATGAGGTCGCCGATCCAGAAGTGGTCGAGCGCCGCCGCCGCCGCGGGGTCGCCTGCCGCGGTGCCGGTCACGGTCTCGTCGAGCGAGGCGGTCTCGAAGTCCTCGTCGTAGGCGACGGTGAGGATCTCGTACCACTCCTGGCCGGGCGTGTAGAGCGTCCCGGTCACGTAGAAGCGGCCGTCGCGGGCATCGACGTCGAAGCCCCAGTCCCAGAAACCGGGCTGGCCGAAGATCTGGCTCCACTCGACTTCGCCCTCGCGGTTGAAGCGGAGGATCGCGGCGTCGCCGCCCGCGGGGAAGTCGTAGCTGCCGCCCGCGACGTAGATGCCGTCCTCGCCCACGGCCAGGCCGTAGGCGCCGGACGCCGCGCCGAATGCGTAGCGGGTCCACTCCACCGATCCGGTGGTGGAGAGCTTCGCCAGGAAGGCGTCGCCGCTCGTGCCGCGCTGGCCTCCGCCGGCCACCCAGAGCGTGCCGCCCTCTAGCGCCATAGCGCGTGCCTCGTCGTTGCCGGGGCCGCCCCAGACCGTCTTCTTCGTGATCGCGCCCGTCGCGGGATCGATCAGCAGCAGCAGGTTGTCGGTCTTGCTCGTCAGCGCGTTCGTGGTGTAGCCCGAGACGTAGATCCGCGAGGCGTCGGCCTGGACGTCCCATGCCTCGTCCCAGAGCGGGCCGCCCCAGCGGCGTGTCCAGGTGCGCTCGAGCGTGGCCGGGTCGATCTTCGCGAGGTAGAGGTCGCGGTTGCCGGGCGTCGGATGCGCGAGGCCGGCAACGTACAGCGCGCCGGCGCGCTCGGTCACGGCCTGTGCCGTGCTGGTCACGCCGACGTTCCAGATCTTCGACGCGAGCACGTCGCCCGAGTAGGAGAAGCGCACGATCAGCGACTGGTTGATCCCGTCGCCCGTGCTCGACTCCGAGCCGACGACGAAGATCCCGTCGTTCGTGAGCACCATGCCCTGGGCCTGGTCGAGCTCGGCGCCGCCCCACTCCTTCGACCACACGAGCGTGCCGTCGAGCGCGTAGCGCTGGAGCAGCAGGTCCCCGCCGCCGTCGCCCGAGCCGCTGACCCCCGCGACGTACACCGCGTCGGGCGCGGCGCGGACCACGAAGCCGCGGTCGTCGGCGAGCGGGCCGCCGGACCAGGTCTGCCGCCACTCCGGCAGCGCCCAGCGGTAGCCCGTCTGGGCGAACGCGGTCTCCGCCACGGCGAGCGCTGCAACCACGACGAGCAGGATCGCGAGGTGCCTCCGCATCGGTGCGCGCGAGCCTACGGGGTGCGCGCCGGGGAGAGCGACCCAAAAACGGCCAGGTTTTGCCCTAGACGGTTACTGCCGCCGACGTGATGTTGCCGTGCCCGTTGGACGATGCGGGTACGGGCGGAGGCTCCTCATGGAGCCGGGCGTTCAGCCGGTGCTCGATCTCGCCGAGGATCGCGCCGAACAGGGCATGGCGCCACGCGGCCTGAGCGTACGCGCGGGTGTTGCCCGACAGCGGGGTGAGCTCCGAGCGGGCGGGGTGGACGCGGTCGACCAGGCGCACGAGCGGCCACAGCGCGACGTGCTCGGCGAGGCCTGCGAGCGCGCCGCGGACCGCCGGAGGGCCCGGAAGGAAGGGCCGGAGCTGCGCGTAGGCCGCGCCGAAGACGGCGCCGTTCGCGGCGTGCATCGCCACGCCCGCGAGCGGCCAGGAGGGGCCGCGGGTGACGGCCTTGCCGAGCAACTCGACGTCGTCGTAGCTCGATCCGAAGGCGAGCTTGTCCAGCGGCTGCTGGGCGGCCCAGGCCAGCGCCGCCAGCGCGCCCGCGCCTGCACCGTTCACCGTGCGCGTCAGTTCCATGCGACGGAGCGTACCGGTCGGGAGTAACCCGGCGCACGCGCCCGGGTAGGCAGTCACATGTCCGGCAGCGGCACCCTCTCGCCCCATCACGAGCGCATCCGGCGTCGCGGGATCAACCCGTTCGTCTACTGGCCGGTCCGTTTCGTGCTGAAGCCGCTGATCCTGCTCTGGTTCCGCGTGACCCGCGAGGGGCGCGCGCACATCCCGGCCGAGGGAGGCGTGATCCTCGCCGCGAACCACCGCAGCTTCCTCGACCCGTTCGTGATCGGCTGCTGCGTCCGCCGCCCGATCTACTTCGTCGCCAAGCGCGAGCTGTTCTCGAACCGCTTCGTCGGCTGGTTGCTCAACGCGCTGGGCGCGTTCCCCGTGCGCCGCGGCGAGTCCGACGAGGAGTCGATGGCGACCGCGCGCGAGGTGCTCGAGCGCGGCGGCGCGGTCGTGATCTTCCCCGAGGGCACCCGCCACCGCACCGGCTCGCTCGGGCGGCCGAAGCGCGGCGTGGGCAGGCTCGCGCTCGAGACGGGCGCCCAGGTCGTGCCCGTCGCGATCACCGGCTCCGAGCGAGCCCGCCGGGGAGCGCTCGTCCGCCCGGTCAAGGTCGCCATCCGCTTCGGCTCCCCGCTCACCTTCCCGCGCGTGGAGAACCCCTCTCCCCATCTCGCGGGCGAGGTCGCCGCGCGCATCTGGCCCTGCGTCGAGCTCCAGTGGGAGTGGCTCGGCGGCCTCCCGGCCCTGCGCAAGGCCGCCGTGGTCGGCGCCGGCTCGATGGGCACGGCGGTCGCGGAGCTGCTCGCCCGGGCGGGCATGGACGTGCAGCTCGGCTGCCGCACCGCCGCCCAGGCCGACGCCATGGCGGCGAGCGGCTCGAACGAGCGCCACCTGCCCGGCATCGCGCTCACCGGCCGCGTCCGTGTGACCACGGCGGCCGAGATCGAGCTCGGCGGCGTCGATCTCGTGGTGCTCGCCGTCCCGTCCCGCGCCCTCCCCGGCGCCGTCGCGCGCACCGCCGACCGGATCGGCCCGCGCACGGCGGTCCTCGTGCTCACCAAGGGCGTCGTCGCCCCGCTCGGAACGCTTCCCTCCCGCTACGTCGGCGACCGCATCCGGGCCCGCGGCGTCGCGGCGCTCGGGGGCCCCGCGCACGCACGCGAGATGGTCGAGAGCGGGGCCTCGGTGGTCCTCGCCTGCGCGGACCCCGACCTCCGCCGCCAGCTCGTGGAGGTGCTGGGCCGCGCCGGCCTCGACGTCACGCAGACCGACGACGTGCAGGGCGCGGAGCTCGCCGGCTGCGCGAAGAACCTCGCCGCGCTCGCGGCCGCCGCGGCCGCCCCGCGCGGGATGAACCTGGCGGGCGCCGCCGCCGGGCGCGTCTTCGGCGAGATCCACGACTACGCCGTCGAGGCCGGAGGGCGCAGCGAGACCTTCGCCGGGCTCGCGGGCGTGGGGGACCTCGTCGCCACCGCGCTGGCCGAGGGCAGCCGCAACCGCCGAGCCGGCGAGCTGCTCGGCCTCGGGATGCGCGCCGAGGAGGCCGGGACCGCCGTCGGCCAGGCCGCCGAGGCGCTCGACTCGGCGCCGCTCCTGGCCGCGGCCATGGGCCCGGAGGCCCGTGCGGTGGGCGCGCTCGGCGCGCTCATCGAGGGCAGGCTGACCACCGACCAGTGGCTCGCGGACGCCGCGGGCGCGCGCCGCGCCGCATAGGCGCGCGAGGGATAGGCTCCATGCGTGGCCAACCCCCCCGCTGCGGCCGCCGCGAAGGCGACGCTCGACGCCGACTTCACGGACCTGTACCGCACCCACCTTCGCGACATCTACAGCTACTCGTACTACCGGGTGGGCAACCATCACGACGCCGAGGACCTGACCGAGCAGACCTTCCTCCAGGCCTACCGGCACTTCGAGCGGGCGCAGCGCGAGTCGCGCGGGCGCCCGCTGCGGCCCTGGCTCATCCGGATCGCCCACAACCTCGCGGCGAACTACTACCGGGACCGCTCGCGCCGCCCGCAGACGAGCCTGGACGACGCGGGCGTGCTGTCGGAGCCGCACACCACGGCGGACCTCGTCGAGGGCAGGCAGGAGCTGCAGGAGGTCCTCGAAGGGGTGGCGAACCTTCCGGAGGACCGCAGGGAGGCGCTCATCATGCGCTTCGCGCTCGACATGGACAACCGCGAGATCGCGCGTGCGATGGGGCGGACCGAGGGAGCCACCAAGGTGCTGATCCACAGGGCGATCAAGCAGCTCGAGGAGTCGCTGAAGGACGATGAGCGAGGCGAGTAACTTCGAGCAGCTCCTGCGGAGCGCGCTGGTGCCGGTCGATCCGCCCGCGGAGATGACCGACCGGCTCGAGCGCACCCTGACGGAGCTGACCGATGCCGCCGCCGGCGAGCTGGCCGACTGGGAGCTGTCGGCGATGCGCGACCCCCGCAACTGGGGCCGTACCGTCGCCGCCGCGGGCGTCGTCGCAGGCGCGGGCGCCGCGCTGGCCCTCGTGCGCGCCCGCCAGCAGCACCAGAAGCGCAACGTCCAGGGCCTCAGAGCCCTCGAGGACTCCGTCCGCGGCGTCCTCTCGGACGTCGAGAAGCGCCTCGGCCGCTAGGCCGGCGCCGTCGTGGGCGCCGGGTGGGGCGCCGTCGCGCCGCCGGCCCACAGGCCCGCGAGGCCGATCAGAACGTGCAGGACGTTGTCCTCGGTGTTGACCGGGACGAGCCCGGCGATAACGCCGCCGTCGCCGTAGACGAACCCGGTCACGGCCACGAGCAGGTAGACGACCCCGAAGCCGAGCGCGTAGGAGCGCGCGCCCGCGTAGGACCCGGCCATCGCGAGGCCCAGCAGGCCGGAGGCGAGATGGACCACGTTGTGCCAGCCGTTCACGTCGAGCACGCCGAGCACCGCCTCGCGCTCGGCGCCGTCGCCGGTGGAGAAGCTCGGCTCGTAGAAGAAGCCGAGCGCGCCGGCGGCGGCGAGCGTCAGGCCGATCACGAGCGCGTATGCCTGGGCGGGGGAGCGCGTCACGGCGCGCATCTTCGCACTCCGCGCCCCCGGCTATCGTCCGGCGACCGTGGACCACTGCTACCGCCATCCCGACCGCGAGACCGGCGTGGCCTGCTCTCGGTGCGAGCGGCCGATCTGCCCCGACTGCATGACGACCACCTCGGTCGGCATGCGCTGCCCGGAGTGCGCGGCCGACCGGATCGAGGTGCGCAGCGGGGCGGCGGCGCTCGGAGGCGACCCGAGCCTCACCTACGCGCTCATCGCGCTGAACGTGATCGTGTTCCTCGCGACGACGCTCAGCGGCGGCAGCGCCACCGGCGGCTCCTTCGGCGCGAGCGACCTCCTCACCGACGGGGCGGTCTCGCGCCACGCCGTCGCCGACGGCGAGATCTGGCGCGTCGTGACGGCGGGCTTCCTACACGCCGGGCTCTTCCACCTCGCCTTCAACATGTTCGCCCTCTGGATCCTCGGCGGCCTGCTCGAGCCCGCGATCGGGCGGCTGCGCTTCGCGCTCCTCTACGCGGTGTCGGTGCTCGGAGGCTCGTTCGGCGCGCTGCTGCTCGAGCCCGACGCGCTCACGGTCGGGGCCTCGGGCGGCATCTTCGGCCTGATGGCGGCGGCGATCATCGTGATGCGTAGCCGCGGCATCGACCCGATGGAGAGCGGCCTCGGCCTCTGGATGGGCCTCAACCTGCTGATCACCTTCACCGTCCCGGGCATCTCGATCGGCGGCCACCTCGGCGGGCTGGTGGGCGGCGGCGCCGCGGCGCTGATCCTGTTCGAGCTCGGCGAGCGCTCGCGCGGGCTGCCGGCCGCGGTTCCGGCCCTGCTCGTCGGGGCGCTCTGCGGCCTGGCGGTGGTCGGCTCGGTCGTCGTCTCAGGCTCGTCCTGAGAGCTGCTCGTAGCGCTCCTCGAGCGCGCTGACCATCCGGCCGAGCGAGAAGCGCTCGCGGGCGTCGCGCGCCGCCGCCGCGCCGAGCGAGCGGGCCCGCTTGGGGTTCGCCGCGAGACCCGCGATCGCGGCCGCGAGCGCCCCGGGGTCGCCTGGGCGGACCAGCAGGCCGGTCTCGCCGTGGCGCACGATCTCGGGCAGGCCGCCGTGGTCCGCCGCCACGACGGGCAGCCCGGCGGCCTGCCCGAGAT
>Ga0247708_1000150_pt1 | contig 17132 bp, 15 predicted proteins | sample 42W_NmetaG_FD_189040 | JGI IMG/M metagenome (GOLD analysis project Ga0247708, IMG submission 189040) | Soil microbial communities from hillslope of Landscape Evolution Observatory, University of Arizona, Oracle, AZ, United States - 4-2-W_N | ecosystem: Engineered > Artificial ecosystem >...
GCTTGACGGCTGGCTCTGGACCTACAACCATCGCCGCCCACACGGCGCCATCAGCCACCAACCGCCCATCGCTCGCCTCAACGAGCTGAACAACCTGGCTGGGTCCTACACCTAGGCCCCGAAGCTCCGGCCGCGCGCCCGCGCCCAGCCGTAGCGCGCCCACAGCGAGACGAGATCGGCCAGGACGCCCGCGAGGTGGCCGAGCGGCCCGGTGACGAGCCAGGCGGCCAGGCGCTCCCCGGCTGAGCGGCGTACGGGCACGGGATGCAAGCTAGCGCCCCGCTAATGTGGCCCGCCTGATGCCTGCCGTGAAGACCCAGAAGACCGACCTCGGCGAGCACCGCGTGCGCGTGGAGGTCGACGTCGAGCCGGGCGCCGTCGAGGCCGAGCTGAAGAAGGCCGCGGCCGAGCTCGGGCGCGACATGAAGCTTCCCGGCTTCCGGCAGGGCAAGGTCCCGCCGGAGGTCGTGCTCCAGCGCGTCGGGCGCGAGGCCGTGCTCGACGACGCGGTGCGCCGCGCGCTGCCCGGCTGGTACGAGGAGGCGATCCTCGACGCGAAGGTCGTGACCGTCGGCGACCCGAAGCTCGACCTGCGCGACCTGCCCGAGAAGGGCCAGCCGCTCGGCTTCACGATCGAGGTCTCGGTGCGTCCCACCGCGGCCCTCGGCGACTACCTGGGCATCGAGGTCGGGCGCCGCGAGCCGGAGGCCGATCCCGAGCAGGTGGAGCGGGAGCTCGAGGCCGTCCGCGAGTCGCTCGCCTCGCTGGACACCGTCGAGCGCGAGGCGAAGGAGGGCGACTTCGTGGTCCTCGACTTCGTCGGCAGGGTCGACGGCGAGCCGTTCGAGGGCGGCGAGGCGCGCGGCTACATGCTGGAGCTCGGCTCGGGGCGGCTCGTCCCGGGCTTCGAGCCGCAGCTCGTCGGCGCAACGGCGGGCGAGGAGCGCGACGTCACCGTGACCTTCCCCGAGGACTACGCGGGCGAGCTGGGCGGCAAGGAGGCGGTCTTCTCCGTGACGGTCAAGGAGGTCAAGGAGAAGCGCGTTCCCGAGCTCGACGACGAGCTGGCCTCCTCCGCCGCCGGCTTCGACACGCTCGACGAGCTGCGCGCCGACATCGGCGAGAAGCTCGCCGAGGCCGACGAGGCCCGCATCGAGGCCGAGTTCCGCGAGGCCGCGGTCGACGCCGCGGCCGCCAACGCGAAGATCGACCTCACCGAGGAGCTCGTCGAGGCGAAGGCCCGCGAGCTCTGGGAGCGCACCGCGCACCGGCTCGCGCACCAGGGGATCGACCCGCGCCGCTACCTCGAGATGGTCGGCAAGACCGAGGACGAGGTCATCGCGGAGGCGAGCGCGGACGCCGACATGGCGCTTCGCCGGGAGGCCACCCTCGCAGCGATCGTCGAGGCCGAGTCGATCGAGGTCTCCGACGACGAGCTGCTCGAGGCGCTCCGCGAGGCATCGGGCGCCGGCGACCGCCCCTCCGACCAGAAGAAGCTGCAGAAGGCGCTGAAGCGCATCGCCGCCGACGGGCGCGACGAGCTGCTGCGCGAGGACATCGCGATGCGAAAGGCCGTCGACCTGCTGGTCGAGAAGGCCAAGCCGATCGCCCAGGAGCGGGCCGATGCCCGCGAGGCGCTCTGGAAGCCCGGCGACGACGAGGCGGCCGAGCCCTCCAAGAAGCTCTGGACGCCGGGTTCCTGAGCCGACAACACCCTCGTCCCAGGGCCAAAACCCATTGCTAGACTCCGCCCGGATCGGCTCCGCCGGCCCGCGGTGGGCCGTTGGAGGAATCCCGGCCGTCAAGCGAAACAAAGCGAGGACCATGAGCCCACTCGTCCCGATGGTCGTGGAGCAGACCTCCCGTGGGGAGCGCGCCTTCGACATCTACTCGCGCCTCCTCAACGAGCGGATCGTCTTCCTCGGCACGCCCGTCACGGACGAGATCGCGAACCTGATCGTGGCCCAGCTCCTGCACCTGGAGTCCGAGGATCCCGACAAGGACATCTCGCTCTACGTCAACTCGCCGGGCGGCTCCGTGTACGCCGGTCTCGCGATCTACGACACGATGCAGTTCATCAAGCCCGACGTGCAGACGATCTGCGTCGGCATCGCGATGTCGATGGGGGCGCTGCTCCTCTCCGGCGGCGCGCAGGGCAAGCGCATGGCCCTCCCCAACGCGAAGATCCTGATCCACCAGGTCTCGTCGAGCTTCCAGGGCCAGGCGACGGACATCGAGATCCACGCCAAGGAGATCATCGACGTGCGCCAGCGCCTCGACGAGATCCTCGCCAAGCACACCGGCCAGGAGCTCGAGAAGGTGGCACGCGACACCGAGCGCGACTACTTCATGAGCGCCGAAGAGGCCAAGGAGTACAACCTCATCGACCGGGTCATCACGCACCACTGATCCATGGCTCGCCCGACGGACTCCAACGAGCAGCTTCTCTGCAGCTTCTGCGGCAAGTCCCAGCGGCAGGTCAAGAAGCTGATCGCCGGGCCCGGGGTCTACATCTGCGACGAGTGCATCGATCTCTGCAACGAGATCATCGACGAGGAGCTCACCACTCCGGCCACCTTCGACCTCGAGAACCTGCCGAAGCCGATCGAGATCAACTCGGTCCTGCAGGAGTACGTCGTCGGCCAGGAGCCGGCCAAGCGCGCGCTCGCCGTGGCGGTCTACAACCACTACAAGCGCGTCCAGATGATGCAGTCCGACGCGGAGTCCGACCTCGAGCTGCAGAAGTCGAACATCCTGCTGCTCGGCCCCACGGGCTGCGGCAAGACGCTGCTGGCGCAGACGCTGGCGAAGATCCTCAACGTGCCGTTCGCGATCGCGGACGCCACCGCGCTCACCGAGGCCGGCTACGTCGGCGAGGACGTCGAGAACATCCTGCTGAAGCTGATCCAGGCCGCCGACTTCGACGTGAAGAAGGCCGAGACCGGGATCATCTACATCGACGAGGTCGACAAGATCGCCCGCAAGGCCGACAACCCGTCGATCACGCGCGACGTCTCCGGTGAGGGCGTCCAGCAGGCGCTCCTCAAGATCCTCGAGGGCACCGTCGCCTCGGTCCCGCCGCAGGGTGGCCGCAAGCACCCGCACCAGGAGTTCCTCACGATCGACACCACGAACGTGCTGTTCATCTGCGGCGGCGCGTTCGCCGGGCTCGACAAGGTGATCGAGCGCCGCATCGGCCACAAGGGCGTCGGCTTCGGCGCGTCGGTCCGGTCGAAGTCGAACAAGGACGCAGGCGAGCTGTTCGAGCAGGTGCTCCCCGAGGACCTCGTCGAGTACGGGCTGATCCCGGAGTTCATCGGCCGCCTGCCGGTGCTGTCGGTGATCCACCAGCTCTCGAAGGACGACCTCGTCACGATCCTCACCGAGCCGCGCAACGCGCTCGTCAAGCAGTTCCAGCGCTTCTTCGAGTTCGACGGCATCGAGCTGGTCTTCTCCGACGACGCTCTCACCTCCATCGCCGACCGCGCGCTCGACCGCGAGACCGGCGCGCGCGGCCTGCGCTCGATCCTGGAGGAGACGCTCCTCGACGTGCAGTTCGAGCTTCCCTCGCGCCGCGACGTGAAGAAGTGCGTCATCACGCGCGAGACGATCGAGAAGGGCCTCAAGCCCACGCTCGTCACCGAGGCGGCCCAGGACGAGCCGGACCTCGGGCAGCAGCAGGCCGAGTCGGCCTAGAGCCCGCCCGGTAGGCTCGCGGCGTGAAGGAACTGGCCGACGGCGTCTGGTCCATCCGCGGCTTCCCGCCGGAGGGCATCAACTGCTGGCTGATCGAGGACGTGCTGCTCGACGCCGCGACGCGGCGCTCGGGCCGTCGCATCCTGAAGGGCCTCGCGGGGCGCGAGGTGTCCGCACACGCGCTGACCCACGTCCACCCCGACCACCAGGGCGCGACCAAGGAGGTCTGCGAGAAGCTCGGCATCCCGCTGTGGGTCGGGCGCCACGATGTCGCGGCGATGGAGTCGGGAGAGCACGCCATGGGCAAGCCGGGGGCGCTCACGAACCGGGTGATCGAGGCCATGTTCAAGGGCCCCCCGCACAAGGTCGATCGCGCGCTCGACGAGGGCGACGTGGTCGCGGGCTTCCAGGTCCTGCACGTCCCCGGCCACACGCCGGGGCATCTCGCCTACTGGCGCGAGTCCGACCGCACGCTGATCCTCGGCGACGTCCTGAACAGCATGGATCCCTTCACGTCGATCCGCGGGCTCCGCGAGCCGAAGCGGATCTTCACCCCGGACCCGGCCGAGAACCGCAGGTCCGCCCGCCGCCTGGCGGAGCTGGAGCCGGCGCTCGTGTGCTTCGGGCACGGCCCGCCGCTGCGGGACACGCGCCGCTTCGTCGAGTTCTGCGAGCGCCTCCCCCTCTGATCGGAGGACCTCCGATCGGAGGAGGAGGTCTGGCCGGCTGGGGGATGGGAGGGACGGACGCACGGCGTCACGATCAGGGGTGGCCCTGCCGATACCGACTCGATGCGCCGCGTCCTCCTATTCGCCTGCCTGCTCACCGCCGCGCCGCTGGCGTGGGCCGCGCCCGCGCCCGCCGCGACCCCGTGGCCCTTCCAGACGCTCGAGCTGGGCGTGCGAGACGCGGAGCACGGCGCCTCGGCGCTGCGGGCCCGGGGCCGCTACGGCATCCGCTACCACTACCTCTCCGGCGGCGCGAACACCGGCCGAAGCTGGACGGGTTGGCACCACGGGGGCGGCTCCTTCGTGTCCTCCTACATCGAGGACTCGCGGGCGAACGGCTTCCGCACCGTCTTCAGCTGGTACCACCTCTACGAGTCCGCGCCTGCCCGCGGCGGCGGCGACGAGCGCGCCGGCTTCCTGGGCAACCTGCGCAATCCCGACACCATGCGCGCCTACTACGCGGACCTGCGCACCTTCTTCACGAAGGCCGCGGACTTCCGGGACGAGCCCATCGTCCTCCACGTCGAGCCCGACGCCTGGGGCTGGATCCAGACGGCCGCGGCGGGCGACGACGCGGCGAGCGTGCCCGCGGCGGTGGCGTCCAGCGGCGACGGCGACCTCGCGGGCCTGCCGGACAACGCCGCCGGCTTCGCGCAGGCCTTCGCGCGGCTGCGCGACCGCTACGCGCCGAACGTGCTCCTGGCCTACCACCTGAGCTTCTGGGGCTCGGGCATCGACCCGGCCCGCTCGACCGCCCTCGACGACGAGCGGGTGGACGGCGCCGTGGCGCGCTCGGCGGCGTTCAACAGCTCGCTCGGGACCCCGTGGGACCTCGTCTTCGCCGAGTTCACCGACCGCGACGCGGGCTACGAGCAGCGCGTGGACGGCGCGGGCCCGGAGGCGATCTGGGACGAGTCCGACTACGCCCGCCACGCGCGCTTCGTGGGCGGCTTCGCCGCGAGCGCCGGCCGTCCCGTGGTGCTCTGGCAGATCCCCTTCGGGAACACCCGCATGCGCGCGATGGACAACACCCGCCACCACTACCAGGACAACAAGGTCGAGTGGCTGCTCGACGATCCGGGCGGGCGCCTCGACGCCTACCGCCAGGCGGGCGTGATCGCCCTGCTGTTCGGCACCGCGCTGCCGGGGACCACCTGCGCGTGCGACCAGGCGGGCGACGGCGTCACGAACCCGGCGCCGGTCAACGGCAACGTCATGACCTCGTTCAACTCCGACGACGACGGCGGCTTCTTCCACGCCCGCGCTGGCGACTTCTACGGGCGCGGCGCGCCGGGGATCACGGCGAACGTCGCCTACCGGCCGGTGTCCGTGCCGCTCGCGGCCCCCGCGTCACGGCCGCGCATCCGCGTGCCCCGCGTGGTTCGGCGCGGGTCGCAGGCCCGGATCCTCGTGCGGCTCCCCCGCGGGCTGCCAGAGCGGGCGCGCGTGACCGTCGAGGTCTTCGGCGGCGGGGGCCGGCGCGCCGTCTACCGAGCGAGGCGCCTGGCGGGCTCGAGCAGCCGCGTGGCACTTCGCTGGCGGGTCTCCCGCCGTGCGGGGCCGGGCCGCTACGTGGCCAAGGTCCGCGTCGAGGGCGTGGCCGGATCCGAGCGCTTCACCCACCATGGGCGCACGATCCGCTTCCGCGTGCGCTGATTACCCGGAGGTGAACGACGGCCCTGTCCCCTGGACGGGGGTACATGCGGGGCTTATTGTCGCGTCATAGGGGCGTTGACCGACAGGCAACGGGCGCTCTGGGAGCGCTACCGGGGGTTCGGCGGGGAGCAGGTCGCCCCGCGCAGCGAGCGCCTGTGGCGTGAGGGCGCGTTCGACCGCGAGTCGTGGCAGGCGCTGGCCGACGAGGGCTTCTGGCGGATCGCGGTGCCCGAGCGCCACGGCGGCGAGGGCGGCGGCCTCATGGACTTCCTCTGCGCCTACGGCGGCATGATGGCCGGCGCGCGCGACTTCGGCTGGGGGATGACCGTCGGCAGCCAGGTCGGCGTGATCAGCATCCTCCTCGAGCACGGGACCGACAGCCAGTTGAAGCGCTGGCTCGAGCCGCTCCTCAGCGGGTCCGTCGCGGCCACGGCGCTGACGGAGCCGAGCGGTGGCTCCGACATCTCGCGGGTCCGCACGAGCGCCGCGAGGAGCAACGGCGGCTATGTGCTCAACGGCGAGAAGGTGCACATCACGAACGGGCCGGTCGCGGACCTGGCGATCGTCCTCGGCCGGGTCGAGGGCCTCGCGCCGCGCGATCTCACGCTCTTCATGGTCGATCACGACACGCCGGGCGTGAGCCGCGGCGAGTTCGAGGACATGTTCGGGATCCGCACGAGCCCGACCGGCGCCCTCACCTTCGACAACGCCGTCCTCGACGGCGAGCAGGTGATCGGCGCCCCCGGCGACGGCATGGCGAACGTCGCCCGGGTCATGGTCTTCGATCGCCTGCAGATCTCGCTGATCTGCCTCGGGCTGATGGAGCCGCTCGTCTGGGAGGCGCTCGAGTTCGCCGAGGGCCGGGAGGCCTTCAAGGCGAAGATCGCCGAGCACCAGTACATCCAGGGCCGGATCACCGAGATGGTCCGGCTGACCGAGACGACGCGCTTCATGACCTTCGGCGCGATCGAGCGCGTTCTCGCCGGGGATCCGGCCGGCCCGATGACGGCGTCGCTGTCGAAGCTCCACGCGTCCGAGTCGCTCGTGGAGGTCGCCCAGCACGCGATGGCCATCCAGGCCCACCGCGCCTACGTCAACGGCCCGCTCTCCCGCCTGATCGCCGACGCGCTCGGCGGCAGGATCGGCGGCGGCACGCCCGAGATGCAGCGCAAGAACGTCTTCAACCAGCTCGCGAAGATCCGCGAGGCCCACGCCGAGGAGGAGCGAAAGTGGCTGGAATCGAGCCCGGCCTGAGCGCCGAGATAACGCATGTCGTCTCCGGGCCCGAGGCGGCCGCGAACTGGGGCGGGGACATGCCCGTCCTCTCCACCGCGGTCCTGCTCTGGCTGGGAGAGGTCGCCGCCGGTCGTGCGCTCGACGGCCTGCTCGGCGAGGGCGAGACCACCCTGGGCCTGGCGCACGACGCCGAGCACTGCGCGCCGACGCCCGTGGGGCAGACGGTCACCGTGAGGGCCGAGCTGGAGGAGGTGGACGGGGCGAAGCTCGTCTTCCGCGTCTCCGGCCACGACGGCATGGACGAGTGCCTGCGAGGCACCCACACCCGGGCGCTCATCCAGCGTGAGCGCTTCGTGAAGCGCCTCGCGGCGAAGCAGGCCGCGATGGCCAACGGGACGGCGGCAGCGCCGTGATCGCCGAGGTCGGGATCCTCGGGACGGGCCTCTACGCGCCGGAGCGGGTGCGCGACAACGTGGAGATCGAGGCGGAGTTCGGCCTCGACGCCGGCTGGATCGAGAGCAAGGTGGGCGTGCTGGAGCGGCGCGCCGTCGCGACCGGGGAGGCGACCTCGGACCTCGCCGTGGGCGCGGCGGCCGACGCGCTCTGGCGCGCGAAGGTGCGGCCGGCCGAGATCGGGCTGATCGTCGTCGCCACGTCCACGCCGGACCTCCCCGTGTCGTCCACGGCCGCGATCGTCCAGGGCCGCATCGGCGCGGGGGATGCCGGCGCGATCGACGTCAACGGCGCCTGCGCGGGCTTCGTGTATGCGCTCACGATGGCGGCGGGCCTGCTCGCCATACGCGGAGACGACATGAAGGCGCTCGTGATCGGCGCCGAGACCATGTCGTCGATCCTCGACACCTCCGACCGGGCCACGGCCGTGCTGTTCGGCGACGGCGCGGGCGCCGCGGTGCTGGGGAAGGTCGAGAAGCCCTACGGCATCCTCGGCTATGACCTCCGCGCCGACGGGCGGGCGTGGGACCTCGTGCACATGCCGTGCGGCGGAAGCCGCCGCCCGTCGACGCACGAGACGGTGGACGACCACGGCCACGTCCTGAAGATGAACGGGCGCGGCGTCGCGTCCTTCTTCGCCGAGCGCACTCCGGCCGGTCTCGAGCAGGTCGCTGCCTCCTGCGGGCTCGGCCTCGACGAGGTCGACGTCCTCGTCCCGCACCAGGCCAACGGCGTGCTGCTCCGCCAGTGCCTCGGTGAGGCGGGCTTCGGAGACGACCGCGTCTGCTACACGCTCGACCGCTTCGGGAACACGGGCAGCGCCTCTGTCGCGATCACGCTGGCCGACGCGGACAGGGGAGGGCGCTTCTCCGATGGGGACCTCGTCATGCTCTTCGGCATCGGCGCCGGGATGACATGGGGCGGGCTCGTCACCCGCTGGCAGAACGCTTCGTGAAGCGGGTCAACCTCGACGAGATCGAGTTCGAGAAGCGCGAGCACCCGGGCTTCACCTGCCGGCGCGGGCGGATCGGCTGGCGCCTCGGGAGCGAGCGCCTCGGCGCCTCGCTCTGGGAGCTGCCGCCGGGCGAGGTCGCCTACCCGTACCACTTCCATCTCACCGAGGAGGAGCTGATCCTCGTGATGGAGGGAGCCCCGTCGCTCCGGACTCCCGAGGGGTGGAGCGAGCTGCGCCCGGGCGATGTCGTGTCCTTTCCTCCGGGCGAGGCCGGTGGCCACCAGGTCGCCAACCGCGGAGACGAGCCGGTGCGCTTCCTCGCGGTCTCGACCAGCGGGGCGCCCGACGTCGTGCGCTATCCGGACGAGGGCAAGCTCGCCGCCGCGGAGCGACCTCCGACCGGGACGGGGCTCATGGCGATCTTCAGGGAGGACGACGCCGTGGGCTACTGGGACGGCGTCGAGCCGCCGTCCTGATGCTCGACCACGTGGACTTCGAGGTCTCGCGGGAGCGACTCCGGGCGTGTGTCGAGTTCTACGTGGCCCTGGGCTTCTACGAGGTGGAGCCGCCGGAGGACATCCCGATCGAGTGCGCGGTGCTCGCCCATGAGGACGGCGCCTGGATCGGGCTGCTCGTCAGGGACGAGCCGGTAGTCATGCCGTGGGGCCACATCGCGCTCGCGGTGCCCGACTACGCCGGGACGGTCGAGCGGATGAGGGCGCGGGGCTGCGCGGTCGAGGACCGCACGCCCTACTGGGGGGCCGCCCGCTCGTTCCTGCACGACCCCCAGGGGAACCGCGTCGAGCTCCTGGAGTACGGCCCGACCTTCGAGCCGCGGCCCGCGGCGGGCGGGGTCGCGCGGCTCGTCCGCTGATCAGCGCGGCAGCAGCTCCGCCCGCTGGAGCGCGTCCACCGCGTCCGCGAAGGAGGCGACCAGGAACTCCTCCTCCTCGTCGCCGTGGGCGTCGGAGAGGAAGTAGTTCATCCCGTGCCAGAGGTAGACCCCGCGCCGCACGAGCTCGTAGGTCAGGAGCCCGGCGTGCTCGAGCGCCGGATCGTGCTCGAGCTGGAACAGCGACGAGAAGCCATGCGCCCTGATGGGCACGCCGGCGTCCTCGAACACGCCGTTTAGGCGCTCGAGCAGGCGCCCGGTGCGCCGGTCGAGCCCCTCCTGCAGCCCGGGTCCCCGGCGCTCCAGCTCCCGCAGGATCACGAGCACGGCCGCCATCGTCATCGGGTTCTTGAAGAAGGTGCCGCCGAAGTCCGTCTTGGGGGTCTGCGGGACGGAGCCGTCGCCGAAGCGCCAGATCCCACCGTCCACCGGCGCCATGTGCTCGGCCGAGCCCGCGAGGACCCCGATGGGCAGCCCACCGCCCAGGAGCTTGCCGTAGGTGGTCAGGTCCGCGCGGATGCCGAAGAGGGCCTGGCAGCCGCCCGGATGGACCCGGAACCCGGTCAGGATCTCGTCGAATATGAGGACCGCCCCCGCCTCGTGGGTGATGCGCCGCAGCTCGCGCAGGAACTCGACCGGTCTCACGGCCGGGTCGCGGCCCTGCAGCGGCTCGACGAGGACCGCGGCCACCTCTCCCGCGATCTCGGAGAGTTGCTCGATCGCCGCGTCGGTGCCGTACTCGAGCACGGTCACCTCGGAGAGGAACTCGGGGGCGACGCCGAGCGGAGGCTGGGCGGCGCGGTTGCGCCCTGTCAGCGGCGCGAGCACCTGGTCGTACCAGCCGTGGAAGCCGCGGGTGAACAGCACCACGCGGCTGCGCCCGGTGTGGGTGCGCGCGAGCCGCAGCGCCGACATGACGGCCTCGGTGCCGTCGTTCAGGAATGCGGCCCGCTCCATCCCGGTCAGGCGGCAGAGGATCTCGGCGGCCGGCCCGCTCTTCGAGGAGGTCGGGCAGAGCGCGAGGCCCTCCTCGGCCTGCTCGGCGAGCGCGTCGCGCACGAACCCGGGGCGGTGGCCGAACAGGCACGCCCCGAAGTCCATGGCGATGTCCACGTAGCGGTTCCCGTCGACGTCCCAGATGTGCGGCCCCAGCGAGCGCGCGCCGTAGATGGGATAGACGATCTCCTTGAGATCGGGACGGAAGAACAGCGAGGCGCGGTGGTCGGCGTGGTACGGCTTGGTCTCGGCGGCGATGCGCTTCGAGCCCGCGGTCCGCGCCGAGTAGTCGGCGACGAGCGCCTCGACGTGAGCGCGCTGGCGGGTGTTGAGGGTCGCTCCGGCTGCGAGCGCGGATGGCCCCATCGGCCGAGCGTAGCCACTCGCGGGGGGTCCGGCAAGGAGGTCCGCGGCGCCCTCCATACACTTCGCCCGCATGAGCCAGGACGAACTCCGCAAGCGCCTCGAGGAGCGCACCCGATACGAGCCCGGCGAGGTCGAGCCCGGCATCTTCGCGCGCTGGGAGGCCGCCGGCGTCTTCCACCCGGAGCCCGAGGGCACAGCCGCCGAGAGCTTCTCGATCGCGATCCCGCCGCCGAACGTCACGGGCGCGCTCCACATGGGTCACGCGCTGAACGGCTCCCTGCAGGACCTGCTGATCCGGCTCAACCGGATGAACGGGCGGCGCTCGAAGTGGATCCTCGGCACCGACCACGCGGGCATCGCCACCCAGATCAAGGTCGAGCAGCAGCTCGCGGAGGAGGGCACGAGCCGCCAGGAGCTCGGCCGCGAGCGCTTCACCGAGCGCGTGTGGGAGTGGCGGGAGCGCTACGGCGGGACGATCCTCGAGCAGTACAAGCGGCTCGGCGCCTCGTGCGACTACGAGGACGAGCGCTTCACGATGGACGAGCGCTACGCCAAGGCGGTGCTGCACGTGTTCGTGGAGCTGCACCGCAAGGGCTTCATCTACCAGGACGACTACATGGTCAACTGGGACCCGGGGATGCGCTCGGCGATCTCCGACCTCGAGGTCGAGCAGCGCAGCGTGGAGGACACGCTCTACTCGATCGACTACCCGCTCGAGTCCGGCTCGGGGTCGATCACAGTGGCGACGGTGCGGCCCGAGACGATGCTCGCGGACACGGCCGTCGCCGTCCACCCCGACGACGAGCGCTACCGGCTGCTCATCGGGGAGCACGTGATCCTGCCGCTCGTCGGGCGGCGGCTGCGGGTCATCGCCGACGAGTACGTCGACCCCGCCTTCGGCACCGGCGCGCTCAAGATCACGCCCGGCCACGACCCGAACGACTTCGAGATAGGCCGCCGCCACGGCCTCGAGGAGATCTCGGTGATCGGGGAGGACGGCCGGATGACCGCCGCAGCCGGCGACCGCTTCGAGGGCATGACCGCCGACGAGGCGCGCAACGCCGTCGTCGCCGCGCTCCGCGAGGAGGGCGCCATCTCGGGCACGAAGCCCTACGTCCACGACGTGCCGCACTCGCACCGCTCCGGCCGGCGGATCGAGCCGCTCATCTCGCGCCAGTGGTTCTGCGACATGACCGAGCTTGCCAAGCCCGCGATTGCCGCCGTGCGCGAGGGCCGCCTGCGCTTCCACCCCGAGGTGCCGCACACCCAGGTCTATCTCGACTGGCTGGAGAACATCCGGCCCTGGTGCGTGTCACGCCAGCTCTGGTGGGGCCATCGCCTGCCCGTCTGGTACTGCGACCCCTGCGAGGAGACCTTCGTCTCAATGGAGAGTCCCGGCCGCTGCGGCTCCTGCGACGCGGAGCTGCGCCAGGACGAGGACGTCCTCGACACCTGGTTCTCCTCGGCGCTGTGGCCGTTCGCGACACTCGGCTGGCCCGAGGAGACGCCCGAGCTGCGGGCGTTCTACCCCACGAACGTCCTCTCGACGGCCCGCGACATCATCTTCCTCTGGGTGGCCCGGATGGTCATGTTCGGGATCGAGTTCACCGGCGAGCTGCCCTTCACCGACGTGCCCGTGCACTCGACCATCCAGGCGCCGGACGGACGGCGGATGTCGAAGAGCCTGGGGACGGGCATCGACCCCCTCGACGAGATCGAGGCGCACGGCGCCGACGCGCTGCGCTTCGGCCTGCTCGCGATGGCCTCGGACCAGGACGTGCGCTACTCGCCGCAGCGCGTCAAGCAGGGGCAGGAGCTCGCGAACAAGCTCTGGAACGCCTCACGCCTCGTGCTGCTCGCCGCGCCCGCCGGCGTGGAGCCCGCGCCGTCGCCCGAGACGGTCGAGGACCGCTGGATCCTCTCCGAGCTCGAGCGGGCGTCCCGCCGCATAAGCGAGCTCTACGACGGCTTCGCCCTGTCGCGAGCGACGCTCGAGCTGTACGCGGTCTTCTGGGACGAGGTCTGCGACTGGTATCTCGAGCTCGCCAAGCCGCGCCTCTACTCCGACGACAACGCGGCCGTCTCGGCGACGCTCCTGCACGTGCTGGAGCGCTGCCTCACCATGCTGCATCCGGTCATGCCGTTCGTGACCGAGGAGATCTGGTCGTACCTGCCCGGCGAGCGCGACCTGCTCGCCACCACCCCGTGGGCCGCGCCCGACGACGCGCTGCTCGACCCCGGAGCGGAGCAGGCGGTCGAGCGCCTGAAGGGCGCCGTGACCGCGCTCCGCCGCTACCGCGACGACGTCGGCGCGAAGCCCTCGGTGCGCCTGGCGGGGAGGCTCGCCGCCGAGGGGTACGACGACACCGCAGGGCAGCTCGGCAGGCTTACGCGCTTCGACCTGGAGCCCGCGGGGGCCGAGAACGGCGACGCGGTCGCCCTGATCGCGATCCCGGGCGGCGCGGTCCAGCTCCTGCCGAGCGACGACATCGACCCCGCCGAGGCCGAGCGGCGGCGCGAGGCGCGCCGGGGCGCCCTCGAGACGGAGATCCAGCGCGCGGAGGGCAAGCTCGCGAACGAGCGCTTCGTGGAGCGCGCCCCGGCGGAGGTGGTCCAGGCGGAGCGCGAGAAGCTCCAGCGCTTCCGTGACGAGCTCGACGAGCTGAAGGGCCAGTGAACGCGCGCGAGGCGGAGTCGCTCCTGCTCGACCTCGAGCTGTTCGGCATGCGGTTCGGGCTCGACCGCATGTTCAAGCTCACGACGGCGCTGGGGATGCCGCAGCGGGCCTTCGCTTCGATCCACGTCGTCGGCACGAACGGGAAGTCATCGACCACGCGCTTCACCGCCGCGATCCTCGAGCGCGAGGGCCTCCGGACCGGCAGCTTCACCTCGCCGCACCTGCGCGGGTTCGCCGAGCGGATCGAGGTGGGGGAGCGGCCGCTGCCGGAGCCGGAGTTCGCGGCGGCGGTGGCCCGCGCGTGGCGGGCGGCAGAGCTCGTGAACCGCACGCTTCCCGAGGGCGACCGGATCACCCAGTTCGAGCTGCTCACGGCCGCGGCCTACTCGGAGCTTGCCCGCCGGGAGGTCGACGTGGCGGTGATCGAGGCCGGACTCGGCGGCCGCTACGACGCGACGAGCGTGATCCCGTCCCGCGTGCAGGTGCTCACCAGCGTCGGGCTCGACCACACCCGCTGGCTGGGCCCGACGCTCCGCGACGTCGCAGAGGAGAAGCTCGCCGTCGTCCGCGACCACGGCCTGCTCGTGCTGCCCGCCACGCTGCCGCCGGAGGCGGAGGAGGTCGCGGCAAGGGTCGCGGCCGAGCGCCACGCCACGGTCGTCCGCGCCGCGCCCGCGACCGACGCGGCGCTGGGCGCCCGCGGAGCCTTCCAGCGGCCGAACTTCGCGCTCGCCGAGGCGGCGGCCGGGGCCTTCCTCGGCCGGGCGCCGGCGCCGGAGGCACTGCGCGCGGCCGCCGCGGAGACCGTCGTTCCCGGTCGGATGGAGGTGGTCGCCCAGAAGCCCATGACGATCTTCGACGGCGCCCACAACGCCCAGGGCGCCGCTGCTCTCGCCGCCTCTCTCCCGGAGGTGCTGGAGGGCCGGCCGCTCACGCTCGTCGTGTCGGTGCTCGACGACAAGGACGCCGCCGCGATCCTCGGGGCGCTCGCGCCGCTCGCCGAGCGCGCGGTCTTCACGCGCTGCGCGAGCCCTCGCGCGCTCTCGCCCGCCACGCTCGAGTCGCTGGCGGCGAAGCTCGGCGCGCCCGTCCCATGCGAGGTCGTCGGGGACCCGCGCGACGCGCTCGCGCGGGCACGGCGCCTGGCGGGCCCGGACGGGGCGGTCCTGGCGACAGGCTCGATCTACCTCATCGCGGACCTCGTCCGGGACCCGGCGGCGAGCCGGGCGTCGGTGATCTGATGAACGAGGGACCCCGCCTGCTCCCGATGGTCGGGCTGGTCGCGGTGATCGTCGCGACCGTGATCCTGGTCTTCTTCGCCGTCGGGTACGGCCTTGGGAGGCTGTTCCTCTAGGCGTTCAGCTTGCGCCTGTCGATCAGGCGGGTGCGCCGGCTCCCAGGCAGGATCCCGGCGATCGGATCGCGCTCCTGCTCGGTGCGGGCGCGCAACTGCGGGATCAGGACCTCCACGACGGTCCCGGCGCTCGGGCGGCTGCGCAGATGGATGACCCCGCCTGCGCTCTCGGCGCGCTCGCGCACCGAGGTCATGCCGAGGTGGCCGTCGTTGCGGGCGCGTGCGATACGGGAAGGTGAGACGCCGACGCCGTCGTCGCTGACGGTGAGGCGGATGAGGGCTCCGTCGCGGTCGACGCGCACCTCGAGGTTGTCGGCGCAGGCGTGCTTCGCCGCGTTCAGGATCAGCTCGCGGGCGATCGAGATCACCAGCGGATCGTCGACGTCCTCCAGCTCGGGCACGACCTCGACAGTCCAGCGGTAGCCGCCGCGGCGCTCGCCGCCCTGGCAGAGGCTCGCGAGTGCGGCGCGGAGCGACTGCGCCCCGGTGCTCGCGGGCGCCATGCCCCGGATGAGCGCGCGGGCCTCGGCGATGCCGTTCTCGAGCGCGCTGCGGGCGAAGCCGAGCGACTCGTCCTCAGGGCCGCCCGTGGCTTCGTCGAGATCCTGCTTCGCGGCGATCAGGGACTGGAGGGGACCGTCGTGGAGGGCGTCGGCCATGCGGCGGTGGGCCCGCTCCTCTGCGGCGACCACCTGCTCGACGAGCGCCTGGCCGGTGCGGACGATGTCGGTGGTGCGGGCGTCACGCTCGCAGCGGCGGAAGGCGGTGATGGCGGCCACCAGGCCGATCCAGGTGCCCGCGGCGGCGATCGTGGCCGCCGTCGCGGTGGAGCCTTCGATCAGCGCCGCCCCGGCGAGCCCGCCGACGAGCAGCGCCGACAGCAGGGCCACCTGGCGCTCGTCGTGGTCGTTGATCCAGAGCAGCGGGATGGCGAGCGCGGCATAGCCGACGATCGAGTCCGGCCCTCCGGCGGCCGCCACCAGCGTGAGGACGAAGGCGATCTCGGCGAGGCTCGGCACGAGGCGCACGTTGGGCGCGGCGCCGGGCGCAGCCGCGGCGATCCCCCCGATCAGGGCGACCAGCGCGAGGGCGGGCAGGGCGAAGACGGCCCAGGTCGCCACCGGGCCGTTGATCACGGCGGCGAGTGTCAGGCATGTGACGGCGGCAAGCAGCGGCGCAGGGTGGTACCTGCGCTGCGGCGGTTCCGCAATGGGTCCTACGAGTCCGGTTGTCATCTCCTGCGAATGCCGACGTGCGGGTCGGGGGGCACGCACGCGCATCCTCTCCCCAGTGGCGGGCCCGAGCCCGAGACCGCCACCGTGCTGTCTATTGAACCCCAACGAGGGCGAAAACGGAAACTTGCGGGCGAAGGTGTCGTTCGGGTGTCACAGACGTGACCGCATAGGTTCCTGCGGAGAACCGAACCGCAGAGGTCACGGTTCGATGCGGAGGTGCAGGTGGTCGTCGTGGTGTACGAGTCGCTCCACGACCCCGCGGCGGCCTCGGAGCCCCACCCTCGGGCCGACGAACACGCGCTCGGCGCCTGCCGCCACGAAGCGGTCCACGAGGTCCTGCGCGAGCGCCCGGTCCACCTGCGCCACCGTCACCGGCGCTTGCTCCAGCCTGTCGCGACGCGGGTAGTAGATGTCGACATCGAGGCCGTTCTGGTGCGAGAGGTGGCCGAGACCGCCGAAGCGCGGGCCGAAATCGCCACCGCGTCGCCGGCTCAGGTCGCCTATCGCGAGCCGCGGGGCTCCCGGGTTCGCGAGGCGGTGGTCCTCCGCGACGCGCAGCACGACCGCCACGAGCCGGTCGGTGCCCCAGCGGCGCCAGCCGCGGTTCGGCACGCGCTGCAGGATCGGGTCCCAGCTGAAGAAGTGGGAGCCCGTCGCCGGAAGCTGGACGCCTCCGGCCAGCCGGCCACGGTGGGGCAGGCCGAGCGCGCGGGACGGCCGCCGGGGAGCGACCGGCGCCCCGGCGGGCGGCTCCTCCACCGCCTGGGGGGGCCCGGCCGGGGGATCTCCCGGATCGCCGCCCGCGATCGCCGCGGAGCCGGCGACGATGACCAGGACGAGGTAGGCGAGGGCGGCGCGGCGCACGGCCCCCAAGGATGGCGGCTCCGC
>Ga0247708_1000152_pt1 | contig 16897 bp, 18 predicted proteins | sample 42W_NmetaG_FD_189040 | JGI IMG/M metagenome (GOLD analysis project Ga0247708, IMG submission 189040) | Soil microbial communities from hillslope of Landscape Evolution Observatory, University of Arizona, Oracle, AZ, United States - 4-2-W_N | ecosystem: Engineered > Artificial ecosystem >...
CTACGTGACCCTCGCCTGCGTGTCGAACTCCGTTGGTGGCGACCTCGTGGGCAACGCGCGCTGGACTGGGACGCTGCTGCGGCCGCTGCTCGACCGGGCAGCAGTGCTACCCGGGGCAACCCAGCTGGTTGGCCGCTCGTTCGACGGCTGGACGGCCGGCTTCCCGACGGCTCACCTGGATGGCGAGGGCGCCGAGGCGATGGTCGCGGTGGGCATGAACGGCGAGGCGCTGCCGCCGCAGCACGGCTTCCCGGCGCGGCTGGTCGTGCCCGGCCTGTACGGCTACGTCTCGGCGACAAAGTGGCTGACCGAGATCGAGCTGACCACGCTCGATGCGTTCGACGCCTACTGGGTGCCGCTCGGCTGGGCCAAGGAGGCGCCGATCCTGACCCAGTCGCGGATCGACGTGCCCCGGGCCGGCGCCGCGCTGGCGGCCGGCCGGATGGAGGTTGCCGGCGTCGCGTGGGCACCGGCGCGTGGTGTGTCGCGGGTCGAAGTCCAGCTGGACGACGGGCCGTGGCAGGTGGCAGAGCTGTCCCTTGCGATGTCTGACGCGGCCTGGGTGCAGTGGCGAGCCGGGGTCGAGGTCGCGGCCGGCACGCACACGCTGCGCGTGAGGGCGACGGACGGCCGCGGCGCGGTGCAGGAGTCACGACGCACGCCGCCCGCACCCGACGGCGCGCGCGGCTACCACGAGACCTCCTTCTCGGCCGGCTGACGGATGGCGTCTGCTCCCCCGCCGGCCACCGCCTTCGGTCAGGTCCTCAAGCCGCAGCGCTTAGCGTGAAGGCATGGCCACCCGAGGCCAGGACGAGGCCGCGCCTGAGCGTGGATTCGGCTGCTGCGCGGGTAGTGTGGGCCAGCGATTGCCACGTAAGCGCGGCCCCTTGAGGACCTGACGGAAAGCAGGCTGACCCTGCAATCCGTCGCGATCGGTGAACCGACCGGCTCTGCGGCGCATCAGAGACATAGAGCCATAGCGGAGGTGGGATGGAGCGCGCACTCGTCGAGCAGGCTCGCGCGGGTGACGCCCATGCCTTCGAGGAGCTCGTACGGCGGAGGATCGATACGGTGTACCGGACCGCGGTCGGCATCCTGGGCGAGCCCGCCGACGCGCGCGACGCGACCCAGGAAGCCTTCATCGCTGCCTGGCGACAGCTGCCATCCTTGCGCGACGCCGACAGGTTCGACGCGTGGCTGCGTCGGATCACCGTCAACAGCTGCCGGATGATTCTTCGCCGGCGGCGCGTCGTGCGCGAGATCGCGATGCCACAGGGTGATGGCGGCCTGAGTGGCCGGTTCCTGCCGCCACCGGATCTGGCCGCCATTCACTTCGACGACGCATTCGAGCAGCTGCCGGTCGAGCAGCGGGCGTTGCTGCTGGAGCACCATCTCGACGGTCGGTCGGTTGCCGAGATGGCTGCGGCGCACGGAGTGCCGGCGGGCACGGTGAAGTCGCGACTCTTCACGGCTCGTCGGGCGCTCGAGCGGGCCCTGGCTGAGGCGGACCGATGAGCCGCGCACGCCCCGTGCTGACCGAGGACTCCCTCACGGCTCACCTGCGCCGGCGCGTGGAGGCGCAACCCCTGCTGGGCAGCCGGCGCGAGGATCTGGTCCAGCTGATCGTGGCCGGCGCGGCCGCCGAGCGCGCCGGCAGATTTCGTTGGTCGCTGCCGCGGCGCTGGCTGGCCCCAGCTCTCGCGGGCGGCCTGCTTATGCTGGTTCTGCTGGCGCTGGCCGCGCAGCTGCCCCGGCCTGTGGACCTGCCGCCCGGCGGGCAGGCACAGCACGTGCTCACGCCGGCGGAGCTGGCCGAGCTGCGCCAGGCTCGGGCGACTGGCATGGTGGTGGCGGACATCTCCGCCGCCCACGTCGGCCGGAGCATGGCCGAGTGCAATGGCCGGTCACCCTGCCTGCTCATCGTGCTCGACGGGGTCGCCCCGATCGTCGACTTCGACATCATCGGCGTCGAGGAGATCGACACCAGCCGCCCGGCGGCGCTCGCGCTGCTTGACGGCGAGATCGAGTACATCGGCCCGGTCGAGATCAAGCCGGGCGGGTTCGCCTGGCCGGTCACCGACCTGGCCGCGATGGACGAGCCGGCCGATGAGCTGCACGTGGTCGAGGGTTGGCTCGTTCAGTCGGGCCCGCACTCGTGCCCGGCACCACCCAACATCGGAGTCGCCACGCCGACGCCCGAGACTGGGGCGCCGGTGCGGGCGCTGCTCGACTACTGGTGCCCGGCCAGCTGGTTGACTGCCGAGCACGAGACGCTGGCCACAGTGGACGACAGCGGCAACATGACGGGCAGAGTGCGGCCGAGAGGCGACCAGGTCCAGGTCCAGACCGGCGCATACGGGGAGTTCGCCGATCCTCAGATGATCGTGTACGGCCGCGACGCCGCGCCGCTGCCGAGCCACGGCCACTACCTGGTCCGGCCTGCGGGCTGTCCCGCCGCGGCCTGGAGCGGGCAATGCCCCGTCTGGCAGATGGTCGGACGGCTCGGCGTGCCCGCCGATGACGGGACGCCCACCACTCCCCTGCCCGAGCCGCAGACACCAGCTCCATCAGCCGGGACGGCGCTCCACGTCGTGGCCACGGTGGAGGAGTGGTGCGGCTCCATCGGCGGCTGCCGCTACTACGCCGAGCTGGATGGGCCCGAGGACGAATGGCGCGCGCAGATCGACGTCGGGAACCTGGGCCAGAAGTCCACCATTGGCGGCCAGGAGGAGTGGCCGGCCCACCTGCCGCCGGGGGATTACACGATCCGGATGATCAGCTACCACATGTCCGATGCAATCGTGGTCGGCCAGCCTCGGCCACTTGGGCCTGTGGCTGCCCGCTGCCAGGCCCAGTTCACCGTCACTGACGAGCCGTCGGTCGTCGCCGGTGGCGTGTTCCAGCGAGAGATCTGCTTCATCGGCTTCGGCGAGGACGTGCCCATTCCGCCATCACCGAGCCCGATGTTCCCGCAGGGCGAGCTGCCGCCAATCATCGGCGGTGAGCCGGTGCATGTCGGCGAAGCCGCGTCGGCCGCGATCGAGGCGGCGGTCGATGACACGCCATTCCTGGTCGGCGGTCCGCTGGTATACGTCATCGCTGACTGCATGCTGGAACCTGAGCTTCCGGAGTCGCCCCTCCTGCAGCCATGCTCTCAGGGCAACCTTGCGCTCGACCTAGGCGCACGAGTCGTGCGCCTGGTCTGGGATGAGCTCCTGGCTCCCGCAGGCGACGCGCCGATCGTGCTGCGCGTTCACGTCCACGATGCGCGAGCCGCCGACTGCCCGCGCCTGTACCTCGGACGGTGCCAGAACGCAGTGGTCGTCGAGGAAGTTGTCTGGCGTGCGACGGCCAGCGGCAATGCCAGCCAGGCTGAAATCTTCGGGGCGGTCGCGCAGTGGCTGCCGACTGCCGAGGAGGCGCTACCGGATAAGCCGCTGTACGTGGACGAGACAGTCAGCCAGGGAGTGGGCGACTTCGGCCTTGAGCACTACGCCGAACTGGGGGCCGCAAGTCCGCCGCTCTTCGGCGCCACGCTCACTGCTGAGTCCAGGGTAGCGCTCACCGGCGCGCTGAGCGACCACCACGAGCCGCTATTCGTGCCTGACCGACAGAGCGTTGTCGACCCGGACGCGTACGACCACTTCGGCTGCCGGCCGTACCTCGACAGCCGGGCGATGCTGCGCCTGGGAGCTCCGCGGCAGGTAAGTGAGGATGTCTTTCTCGTCGAGGTGAACCTCGACCTTGGCTGCGCCGGCCGCAGATACCTGCTCGAGGTGAGCCTCACCGTCCATGGCTACCGCGTGACAGACGTGCTGGCTCGTGGGGATTGGATCGTCTGACCCATCTCGCGCAGCCGTTAGTCGCGCCTCTGTCGCCGTCGCTGACATATCGGGGCTAAGCGGCCCGCAAGCGGGCGGGCCTCCGATGTCAGCGTGGTCGACATCCGATGGGCGAAGACTCAGCCGCGCCGCGGCACCGGACGGCCGCGCCGCCCTAGAGCCGCCCCGCGTCGATGATGCGCTTCAGGAACTGCTGAGTCCGCTCCTCGCGCGGCGCGACGAGCATCTCTGACGGCGGTCCCTGCTCCAGGATCACGCCGCCGTCGAGGAAGCAGATCCGATCGGCGACATCGCGCGCGAAGCCCATCTCGTGGGTGGCCAGGACCAGGGTCATGCCCTCGGCGGCCAGCTCGCGGATGACGTCCAGCACCTCCGCCACGAGCTCGGGGTCGAGCGCGGCGGTGATCTCGTCGAGCAGCAGGATGTCGGGCTGCATGGCCATCGCGCGCACGATCGCGGCCCTTTGCTGCTGGCCACCGGACAGCCGGTCGGGATACTCGTCGCGCTTGTCAGCCAGGCCGAAGCGCTCGAGCAGCGCCGTCGCGCGGCCCTCGGCCTCAGCCTGCGGCAGCCGCAGCACCTTGCGCGGCGCGAGCGTCACGTTGCGCAGCACGGTCATGTGCGGGAACAGGTTGAACGACTGGAAGACGATGCCGATCCGGCGGCGGACGCGGTCGACGTCGATCCCCGGCGCGGTGATCTCCTGGCCCTCGATGACGATCCGCCCGGCATCGATCTCCTCGAGCAGGTTGATGCAGCGCAGCAGCGTCGACTTGCCCGAGCCCGACGCGCCGATCAGCGCCACGACCTCGTGCTCGGCGACGGTCAGGTCGATGCCGCGCAGCACCTCGAGCTGGCCGAACGATTTGCGCAGCCCCTCGACGACGAGGGCCTCGCTCGTCCGGCTCACCGGGGCGATCCGCCGAGCAACCGGCCGCGCCGCGCCGGGCCTGAACCGAGTGCGCCGGCCAGCTGGCGGCTCCGGTCGCGCGCGACCAGGTAGTCGACCACGCGCGCCAGGGGGATCGTCAACACCAGGAAGATCAGCGCACAGACGATGTACGGCGTGAAGTTGAACGCGCCGCCGGCGATGATGCGCGTGCGCGAGAAGATCTCGACCACGCCGACGAATGACACGAGCGCGGTGTCCTTCTGCAGCCCGATGAAGTCGTTGAGCAGCGGCGGGATGACGCGCCTCACAGCCTGCGGCAGCACGACGTAGCGCAGCCCCTGGAAGCGGGACAGGCCGAGCGATCGGGCGGCCGCCTCCTGGCTGGCGTGCACGCCCTCGATGCCCGCGCGATAGACCTCGGCCACGTATGCCGACCAAACCAGCACCAACGCCACGACCGCCCAGGTGAACTGGTCATTCGGCAAGCCGGGCAGGCGCAGCCCGGGGACGCCCAGGGCGAGCACGAAGATGACCAGGATGCCGGGGATGGCACGGAAGAACTCGATGTAGCTAATCGCCATCAGGCGGAACGGGAAGAAGACCGGCCCGGGCAGGCTACGCATCACGGCCAGCAATAGTGCGAAGGCGAGGATGGTCACCTCTGCCAGCACGAACAGCTGCACGTTGACCCACAGCGCCTGGAGCAGCAGCGGCAGCGAGCGCATGCCCAGCTCGGGATCGAAGAAGGCGGCCTGGACGCGCTCCCATCCCGGCGCGTTGACAACGACGAAGCCGATGGCGCCGAACACGACCAACGTGCTCAGCGTGGCGATCATCACGCCATTGCTGCGCAGGCGCCCGAACAACCGCGACCCGCGACGGGCGTGCAGCTCGTCGCGGGTCGTGTGTGCCTCGCCGGTCACGGTTGTGGCGCCAGCCGGGGACTAGGGCTCGAAGAAGCTGACCCCGAGCTGCTCACCGATGTTCTCGTCGTAGATGGTGTCGAGCGTGCCGTCTGCGCGCAGCTCGGCGAGCGCCCGATTGACGCAGTCGGTGAACGGGCTGTCCAGCTCGAGCACGAAGCCCACCTGGTCAACCTGCTGCTCGGTCGAGAAGGCGCCGACGATGGTGCCTTCCGGGTCGGGCGTGTCCCAGTCCTCAAGCTCAGCGTCGCGGATGTAGAAGGCGGTGCCCAGGTCGACGACGAGGCCGTCGATCTGGCCGTTCTCGAGCGCGACCTTGGCCGTCGCGTTGTCGGCGAAGACGGACGCCTGGGTGGTCGGCTGGATGACCTTCTCGATCAGCTCGAGGCTGGTCGTGTTGGACGCCGCGCCGAGGCGGTAGCCCTTGAGGCCGCTGATCGTGGTCTCGCTGGTGATGTCATTGCCGGTCATGGCCAGCAACGACTGGTTGGCATCGAAGTACGGGTCGCTGAAATCGACCGCGGCGGCACGCTCCGGCCGGATCGAGACCTGGGCGGCATGGAAGTCAAATGCCTTTGGCCCCGGTGCGAACGCGTTCTCGAAGGTGGTGTTCTCGAGCCAGCTGACCTGGTCGCGGCTGAAGCCGAGCTTTTCGGCGACCGCGTACGCCGTTGCGCCTTCAAGGCCCTCGCCGCTGTACGGGTTGCTGATCTGCCAGAAGGTCGCGTCAGCCGGCTGGCCCTCATACATGGTCTCGGGATCGCCGCCCCACCACGGGGGGAAAGCCGGGTTGTCCGTGCTCAGCGTGAGCCGGCCGGCGTTCTTGAGCGCCGGGCTGTCCGGGCCACAGGCGATCGGCTCAGGGCTCGGGCTGGGCGACGGAGATGGCGGCGCGCCCGCGCCGCAGGCCGCCAGCACAACGGACAGCGACGCAGCACCGAGCAGTCGTCGAAGTGCCATCAAGAAAATCCTCCTCCTCGCGTTTGAGGCTCGAAGGATAGCGGAGCCTAGCGGTGGACGGCCGCGGCAATGATCGCGAGGATGCCGGTGAGGCCCATCGCGTAGAAGGTCAGCGCGGCGCCACCGACGGTGCCCGCGCTGATCAAGAAGCCGAGGCCGGTCGAGGCAAGGACCAGGCCGTAGCCTGCGACGAGCCACTTCGGCGCGCGCGGAGCGATCCACCATGCGATTACCGCGATGACGTGGCCGATCGTCGCCATGCCCAGAACGAACGCGTCGAGCCGCGAGCCGTATCCGGTATTGGCCAGCCACCAGCCGACGAGGAGCACGACGATGCCGAGGGCCGCGATGAGCAGGGCCAGGCCATTACGCGTCAATCAGACCGCCTTGAACTGTTCGAAGGGCTGCGAGCAGGTCGTGCAATGGTAGATCGCGCGGCACAGCGTCGGGCCGAAGGCGTTCTCGAGCGTCGTGTCGCGCGAGCCGCAGTAGGGGCACTCGGCGACGGGCAGGACAGGCAGCAGCCGGTCATCATCGAGCGCCGGACCCGGCGGCCCGAAACCACTGGCGCGCAGCCGGGCACGGCCCTCTGGCGTGATCCGCTCGCTCGTCCACGGCTCGGAATAGCTGATCTCCACGGCCACCTCATCGGCGAAGCCGGCCAGCCGCTGCTCGACCGACGCGCGCATGACGTCTATCGCGGGGCAGCCGATGAAGGTCGGCAGCAACTCGACTCGCACGTGACCAGCCGAGGCCTCGACCCGACCGACCACGCCCAGGTCGACGACCGAGATGGTCGGGATCTCAGGATCGTGGACGTCGTGCAGCGCCGCCCAGACGGCCGACTCGAGCGGGCGCGCGGTCGCCAGCGCGCTCACCATTCGACCCCCTCCTCCAGCCGCGCGACCGAGGTGAACTCACCCCACAGCCAGGCGAAGGCATCCGACGGCGGCCGATGATCCCGACCCTCCGCGGTCGGCGGTTCGACCGGTGGTGCGGGCAGGCGAAGCTTGGCCAGCGTCTCGGCGGCTGCCGAGGACCAGTGCCCGGCGAGCTGCGCCATCGGCGCGGCCAGGATGCCTGCCTCGACCAGCAGCTCCTCGCCGGCCAGCGGCGTGAAGACGCTCGGCGCATCCGGCGCGAGGCGCGAGAGCGCCTCGACGAGGCGCGCCCGCGGCTCCTCGCCGGCTTCGGCAAGTCGGCGCAGCCAGGCGTCGATGTGCATCAGGTGATAGCGCTCTTCGCGGCGGACCTTGGCCACGACCTCGCGCAGCGGCGTGAACGTCGACTCCTTGAGCGCCTCGAGGCGGACTGCGTCGGCTGTCTCGTACAGCCAGCGGCGCGCGATCGAGAATGCCCAGTCGGAGCGCGCGTGGTCAACCAGCATGGCGTGCCGGTACTCGTCGGCCTCGCGCCCAAAGGCCAGCCGATCGGCCCCGTCGCCGGTCAGCTGGGCGAGCATCTCGTAGAACAGCCGCGCATGGCCGATCTCGTCCTGCGCGATCGAGCTGAAGGCCACGTCCTCCTCGAGCATCGGCGCGATGCCGGTCCATTCTGAATCCCAGAAGCCGATCACGAACTCGTCGTCAGCCATCGTCAACAGCAGCCCGGCCAGCGCGTCCCGGGCGTTGGGCTCGAGGTCGCGTCGGTCGAAGCGCGGCAGGTCAGGCTCGAGGACCTGTCGTGTCGGACGGCGGAGCTCAGTCGACATCGGTCCCCTTCTCAGTCGCAGCGCGCCGCTTGGCGACCTCCAGCTTGTCGCGCATCACGTAGCCGCCCGGCTTCTTGAACGACCGGTCGAGCGGCGGCTGGAGCAGATCCGGATCGGACAGGTCGGTGATCTGGCCGCGCGGCACGATCCACAGGCGGACGCTCTCGTTGCGCCGGCTGTACATCTCGCGCGCGTAGTGCGTGGCCAGCTCGACGTCCGGCGCCACGACGTTGCCCGCGTGGCGCATCGGGTCGCCGTCCTTCTCTTGGCGGAAGATTTCGAAGACGTCCGTCCGGGCGCCCCTGCCCAAGCGACCGATCTCCTCGTGGCGTCCCGCGGCGGGCACGGCTCCCGCCCGGCCCGCCGCCGGCGCGCCGCCAGGCTGGCTGAGCGGCCCGGTCGGGCGATCAGCGCTCACGAGCGGATGTGCTTCGTGGCGATGCACAGCGGCACCTGCTCCCGCCGATGGCGCGCCCACTCAATGTCGTGGCTGATCTCGATGTCCAGCTCGAGCATGCGACGCGCTGAGCGCCGCCGGCCGACTGACGCGATGGCTGCGCGCGCGACCTTGAGAATCGCCTTCATGGCCTGCTCCTGTGGTGTGCTGCTCAGGCGGCCGCGGCCGGCGCGGCCAGGATCGTCCGGCGGACCCACTCCGTGTCGTCCCAGCTGGCGCGCCGGAAGGATAGCCGCTCCTGCGACTTGGGCCCGTTGTTCGTCACGACCGTGCGCAGCTCCTGCCAGTCAGGCTCGCTGTAGCGCCATTCACCGCTGGCTTCGTCGAGGCGCAGCTCCGGATCAGGCGGGTACAGCCCGATCTCCCACAGCCGCGGCACGTAGGTCGACAGGAACTCCTGGCGCAGCTGCTCGCCGGTCTTCTCCTTGATCCGCCAGTAGAGGTCGCGGTCCTTGGCCGGATCCGTGCGCGGGCCGTGCATCTGCATCAGCGGGCCCCACCAGCGATCCAGCGCGTCTTGGACCATCTCGCGCTGCTTCTGGCTGCCGTTCATCATCGTCACGACCACGTCACGGCCGTGCATGATGTGGACCGATTCCTCCCAGCAGATCTTCTTCATCGTTCGTGCGTACGGGCCATAGGACGAGTCGCGCAGGGCCTGCTGGGCGACGATCGCCGCCGCGTCGACGAGCCAGGCGATGATGCCCACGTCGCCCCACGACTTCGTCGGGTAGTGGAACACGTTGTGGAACTTCGTCTTGCCGTCGAGCAGGTCGGTGATCATCTGCTCGCGCGGCTTGCCGAGATCCTCAGCCACGCGGTAGAGCAGCTGCGCGTGGCCGACCTCGTCCTGTACCTTGGCGGTCAGGGCAAGCTTCCGCTTGAGCGTGGGCGCGCGCATGATCCACTCGCGCTCTGGCAGCACGCCCATCAGCTCCGAGTTGGCGTGCATCTCGACGAAACGCAGCACGCCCGTCCGGTACTCGTCCGGCATCCAGTCGCGTGCCTCCACCTTGAGGCCGGCATGGACGTGCTCGACGAAGGCGCCGTAGCGCTCGTCCGGCGTCAGGTCAGGGTCCGCGAAGACGGGCGTCGGACGCTCCTCGGGGGTCAGGACGGGCGCCAGGGAGATCGGGTCGGTCATGAATCGGTCCTTTCGCGGCTGGATCCGGGCGCGCCACAGGTCAGCGCGCGGATGAACAGGTCGGCGTGGTGGTCGGCGATCTCCTGGGCGGTCAGAGGACCGTCCGGCCGGTACCAGGTGGCGATGCCATTCAGCGCGGTCAGGATCGCCGTAGCGGTCAGCCGCGGATCGACCGGCGAGAACGTGCCGGCGGCGATGCCCCGGCCGATGGCCTGGCGGAACAGCGCCTCGTAGGCATCGCGCCGGGCGGCCATCTGGGCGCGCCGCTCGTCTGACAGGAAGCGCCACTCGTGCAGGAAGACCGCGGCGTCGCGCTGGCTGCTGGTAACGACCTCCACGTGAGCACGGATCATCGCGCGCAGCCGGGCCGGGGCGGAAGGGGCAGCAGGCGCACCCGGGTCGGTCGCCAGCGGGCCGACCTCGGCGTTGAAGCGATCGGCGGCCCGCGACACGATCGACCAGAGCACGTCCTCCTTCGATGCGACGTGGGCGTACAGGCTGCCGCCCTGGATGTTGAGCGCCTGGGCGATGTCGCGGACGCTCGTCGCGGCGTAGCCACGCTCGCGGAAGAGCGCCGACGCGGCGTCCTCGATCTGCTGGCGGCGGGTCGTCTCGATGGCCATCCCGCGGAGTCTAACTAACGATTGTTAGGCGCGTCAAGCACCGGGGCTGCGGACGGTCGGCTCCGCGCGGCGGTCCGTTCGTGTCGTGTGGTCCGCGGCGGATGTGACATGTGGCCCGCGCACAACCCACCCAGAGGGCGTAATGTGCCCGCGTTCGGCCGCTCGTGAGGCCGGCTAGGCCGCCCATGTCCGCGTTCCGGGCATGGCCGGCGAAACAGCCGCAGAGCAGGCCACGGTAGGAGGACTACGTTTATGACCGGACGGACCCGGTTGCTCCGCATCCTTGCACCTGCGATCGGGCTGATGCTCGTCGTCGCCTGCACCACCACGCCTCCCGCCGGCAGCCCGACCCCGGGCGCGACCGGCGTGGCCTCGCCCCCAGCGACGCCCGTCGCGGGTGGCGAGGTCGAGATCTTCAGCTGGTGGACCGCCGGCGGCGAGGCTGATGGCCTAAACGCGATGTTCGGGGTCTTCGAGTCGGAGTACCCGCAGTACGAGCTCGTCAACGCAGCGGTCGCCGGTGGCGCAGGCACGAACGCCCGCGCGGTGCTGGCCACCCGGCTGCAGCAGAACGATCCGCCTGAGTCGTGGCAGGGCCACGCCGGGCAGGAGCTGATCGGCACGTACGTCGCTGCCGACCAGCTCGAGCCGCTCAACTTCCTGTTCGAGGAAGAGGGCTGGATGGACGTCATGCCCGAGGCGCTGATCCCCCAGATCTCGCACGACGGCAACATCTACTCGGTACCGGTGAACATCCATCGGGCCAACGTGATGTGGTTCATTCCGGCGAAGCTGACCGAGTGGGACGTCCAGGCGCCAACGACGTGGGACGAGTTCCTGGCCACTGCTGAGACGCTGCGCGAAGCAGGCGTCACGCCGCTGGCGATGGGCGAGCAGTGGACTAGCCTCCACCTGCTCGAGACCGTCCTGCTCGGCGAGCTCGGAGCAGATGGCTATGCCGCCCTGTGGGACGGCAGCAGTGACTGGAGCAGCGCCGAGGTGACCTCGGCCCTCGAGACGTTCGATCAGGTGCTTGGCTACACCAACGCCGATTCGTCGACGCTCTCGTGGGACGCGGCCGCACAGCTCGTCGTCGACGGCGAGGCGGCCTTCACCATCATGGGCGACTGGGCAGAAGGCTACTTCGTCAGCAAGGACATGGATCCGGGCGCTGGCGACTTCGGCTGGGCACCCGCGCCGGGTAGCGTGGGCGTCTTCCAGTGGCTGTCAGACAGTTTCGTCCTGCCCAAGGGGGCGGGCAATCGTGAAGGCGCGCTTGCCTGGCTGAGGGTTGCCGGCTCGAAGGCCGGCCAGGATGCCTTCAACCCGGTCAAGGGCTCGATCCCGGCGCGCAGCGACGGCGATCGCAGCCTCTACGATGCCTATCTCCAGTCGGCCATGGACGACTGGGCAAGAGATGACCTCGCCGGGTCGCTGACCCACGGGGTGGTCGCCAGTGACGCCTGGAAGTCCGAGATCGATACCGCTCTCGGGCTCTTCCTGGGTGATCGCGACGTCGCAGCCTTCCAGACGGCGCTCGTTGATGCCTGCGCCAGCGCTGGTGCCTGCGGGGAGTAACCGAGCAACCAACGTGGGGCGGCACGGCGTGCAGATGCCGCGCCGCCTCACGCCACCAGACCGACCATGACCCTCGTGCGCGGGCTGCGGCGCCACTGGGTGGCCTTGGCCATGCTCAGCCCGTCCATCATCCTGGTCGGGATCTTCGTCTACGGCTTCATCGGCTGGTCGCTGCGCGTCTCGGTCAGCGAGTGGCAGGGCCTGCGGCCTGACTTCACCTTCGCCGGGCTGGACAACTTCGTCGCCCTGCTGAGTGACCGGCGCTTCCAGATCGACATGCGCAACACGGTCGTCTTCACGACCTTCTTCGTCGTCGGCGCTGTCGGGCTGGGTCTCCTGCTGGCCATCCTGATCGACCGGCGCGTGCCCGGCGAGACATTCTTCCGCAACGTCTTCCTGTTCCCGCTGGCGATCTCGCTGATCGTCACCGGCGTCGCCTGGCGGTGGCTGATGAACCCCGGCAGCGGCGAGCGATTGACCGGCCTCAACCTGCTCTTCGACATCTTCGGCCTGAACGCGCTGATCAGCGCCTGGCACACGTCTGATCCACCGTGGGGCATCGCCTTCGTCGCCCTGCCCGCCGTCTGGCAGATGTCCGGCTTCACGATGGCCCTCTTCCTGGGCGGGCTGCGCGCCATCCCAGACGAGCTCAAGGAGGCGGCTCGGGTCGATGGCGCCGGCGAGTTCCAGGTATACCGGCGGATCATCATCCCCCTGCTGAGGCCGGCGCTGTTGAGCGCGCTCATCATCCTGGGCCACCTGTCGCTCAAGGTCTTCGACCTGATCGTCGCGTTGAGCGGCAAGGACCTGCGCCTGGACGTGCCCGCGATCTACATGTGGACGACCACGTTCGACGCCCACAACTACGCCCGTGGCGCGTCGATCGGCATCTACCTGCTGCTCAGCGTTGCGATCCTGGTCGTTCCCTACCTGCTGTGGAGCCTGCGCCGGGAGACCGAGCTGTGACGGTCCCGCTGCCGCCGGCCGTCGCCCGCCGAAGGTTCCTGCCGCTGCGCCTGCCTACGGCGCGCCGTCGCGGCCGCTGGACGCTGGGCAACATGGTCGCGCTGGTTATCCTCTCGGCGTTCACGGTCTTCTTCCTGCTGCCCGTCGCGCTGATGCTCAACACCGGCCTCAAGCCGTTCGCCGACGTGAGCCTGGCGCGCATGTGGGAGCTGCCCTCGGGCATCTACCTCGACAACTTCCAGGCCGCGCTGGCGGCCCTCGGGCCGAACCTGGGCAACTCGATCGCGCTGGCCATCCCGGCGGCGGCGATCTCCTCGATGCTCGGCTCGATGAACGGCTACATCCTCTCGAAGTGGAGGTTCCGCGGCTCGGACGCGATCTTCACCGCCTTCCTCTTCGGGATGTTCATCCCCTACCAGAGCATCCTCATCCCACTCGTGTCGTTCATCAACCTCGTGCTGCCCGGCGGCGGACTGCCCGGATTGATCCTGGCCCATGTCGTCTACGGCATCCCGGTCACGACGCTGATCTTCCGCAACTACTACGCGACGCTGCCCAACGAGGTCGTCGAGTCGGCGCGGATCGATGGCGCGGGCTTCTTCGGCATCTTCCGCCACATCGCGCTGCCGCTCTCCATCCCGGGCTTTGCCGTCGTGCTGATCTGGCAGTTCACCAACATCTGGAACGAGTTCCTGTTCGCCATCGTGCTCACCCGGCCGGGCTCATGGCCGGTGACGGTGGCGCTCAACAACCTGGCCGGCAGCCAGATCGTGGAGTGGAACGTCCAGATGGCCGGCGCGCTGCTCGCCGCGCTGCCGACATTGCTCGTGTACATCATCCTCGGCCGCTTCTTCCTGCGCGGCCTGATGGCCGGCGCGCTCAAGGGCTGACCAATGCCGCCGTTTCGCTTTGGGCTGCTGGTCGAGAGCGCGACGGTTGCGCGCGCCGAGCTGCTGGCGCTCGTCCGGCGAGCGCAGGACGAGGGCTACTCGACGATCCTTGGCACTGATCACCTGGGCCGCCACGCGGCGCTGCCGATGCTGCTCAGCGCGGCAGAGAACAGCCGCCTGCGCGTCGGCACGCTGGTCCTGAACAACGACTTCCGCCACCCGGCGCTGCTGGCCCAGGACCTGGCCACCCTGGACATGCTGACCGAGGGCCGATTGGAGATCGGGCTTGGCGCCGGCTGGGCGGTCAGCGAATATGTCGGCGCGGCGATGTCGTTCGACCGGCCGGGCAGGCGAGTCGGGCGACTCGAGGCGACGATCAAGCTCCTCAAGCAGGCCTTTGCCGAGGGCCGGATGGAACATCCTGGAGACGAGCACTACCCACAGATAAGCCTGGACTCTGTGCCTCGCTCAGTCCAGCAGCCGCACCCGCCGCTGCTCATTGGCGGCGGCGGCCGGCGGGTGCTCAGCCTGGCCGCGCGTGAGGCCGACATCGTCGGCCTCGATCCACGAGCCTTGCCTGAGGGCGGCCACGACCGGCGCGACGTGACCGCACCATTGATCGACGAGAAGATCGGCTGGGTCCGCGAGGCCGCGGGCGAACGTTGGCCAAGGCTCCAGATCAACATCATCGTCTTCGGCGTTGACCCCGGCTTCCGTCCGGGCGGCGATGCCTCGCCCGTCCTGCGCCACCCGATCAGCACCGACGAGATGGCCGCGAGCCCGCACTACCTGTGGGGGGACGCGGAGGCCATGGCGGACCTGCTGCTCGGCCGGCGCGAGCGGTGGGGCATCAACTACTACGCCGTCCGGCCCGACCAGATGGATCAGCTGGCGGCGGTCGTAGCGAGGCTGGCCGGCAGCTGAGCGGCCGTGCTCCCTGGTTGCGTGCGGCGCCCCGGCTGGGCGCTCACCTGTCGCTCGAGCGGAGCTTGCCGTAGAGCGGCAGCGCGTACCAGAAGAGCCCAAAGCCCACGGCCGTTGCGGCGGCGATGCTCAGCCCGCCGACATCGCCGACCAGCACCTCGGCGATCAGGAACACGGCCGCGGTGACGGCGATTGCCAGGCAGAGCATGCCGGCGATCGCCACCCGGTTGGAAACGACCAGCATGCGCTCCTTGTCGCGGGCACGGAAGCGCAGCCGGTGATAGCTGGCCGGGGTGATGAGCAGGATCGTCGAGGCCGTGGTCGCGAGGAAGGCGACCATGTACATCGTCCGCTCGAGACCCGTCATGTCGGCGAAGCCGGGCTGAAAGGGCAGGATGAGCAGGAACGCGAACAGCACCTGCACGCCGGGCAGCGTCACGCGCAGCTCGTTGAGCAGCTCGATGATCTCGCGGTCGATCCGTTCCTTCTCTGTTTCCTGGGCCACGCGTCCTCCTGGTCTATCCCCGCGTCCGGCATGGTGCGCCACGGACGTGGCGCTTGTACGTCCCGCCGGCCCGCCGCGCCCGGTCATTCTCATTGCGAAGCGGCGGACCATCAGGCGATATCCGGCCGCGCCACCGCGGCCGGAGGATTGGGTCGTGTTCGCCCTGGCCGGCATGGCGCGTGCCGCCGCTGCCGTTCTCGCTGTCACGACCGCGCTTGCGCTGGGGGCTGCTGTCGCGCTCGATCGAGTCGAGGCAGAGCAGCGCGACCGCTACCCGGCGCCGGGCCGGCTGGTCGACATTGGCCATGACCGCCTGGTGCACATCCGCCAATGGGGCATGGACAACCGGGGGCCGGTGATCATCCTCGATGCCGCCGCCAGCCTGCCCTCGTCCGCGTGGGCATGGATCGCTCGTGACCTTTCGCGGACTCACCGCGTCGTCGCCTATGACCGGCCGGGCATGGGCTGGAGCACGGGCGGCACCGAGCCGCGCGACGCCCGATCGGCTGCCCAGGCGCTCGGCGCAGCGCTGCGCAAGGCCAACCTCGAGCCGCCGTACGTAATCGTCGGCCACTCGTACGGTGGGTTCTCGGCGCGGATGTTCGCTCACCTCCAGCGTGCGGACGTCGAGGCTCTCGTGCTGCTCGACACGACTCACGAAGACGGCGGCGGGGCCGAAGCGTTCGCCACCTTCTACCGCGCCCGCGCCGTGCGCGGCCAGCTTGGGCTGTTCGGGCTCTTCGGCGAGCCGAATGGCCTTCTCGGCCTGCCACCGGAAGAAGCCGCCGCGGGCCACGCGGTCGCGCTGTGGCGGTCCCACCTCGACGCCACCGCGGACGAGCTCGAGGCCTGGCCGATCAGCGCCGCCCAGCTGCGCGAATGGGGCGGCCACGGCAGCCTGCCCTTGCTCGTCGTCGCCGCCTACGGCTCGGACCAGCAGTACGACCTGCAGCGCGACCTCGCCCGGCTTTCGAGCAACAGCCGGTACGTCGAGCTCGACGTGTGGCACACCTCGCTGCTCTTCGACCGCGACCATGCCGCGCTGGTGGCCGCCGAGATCAGGGACTTCCTCGCGGGGCGCTGATCAGCCAGTACTCTGCAGCCCCGCCGCCACACCGCTGACCGTCAGGTGGACGAGGCGCAGCAGCTCGTCGCGCTGCGGATCATCCGCGGGCAGCGATCGAAGCCGGCCGAGCAGCAGGACCTGCATCTCGGACAGCGAATCGACGTAGGGGTTGCGCAGCTCGATCGAGCGTTGCAGCACGGGCATGTCATCGAGCAGCCGCGAGCGGCCGGTCAGCTCGAGGATCTGCTCGACGGAGAGCGCGTATTCCTCGCGGATGCGCCGCCAGATCGGGCGTCCCACCTCGCCAGCAAGCGAGGCGTAGCGCTCGGCGATGGGCATGTCCGCCTTGGCCAGGATCATCTCGGTGTTGTCGAGGACGCTGGCGAAGAACGGCCAGTCGCGATAGAGCGCACGCA
>Ga0247708_1000154_pt1 | contig 16712 bp, 16 predicted proteins | sample 42W_NmetaG_FD_189040 | JGI IMG/M metagenome (GOLD analysis project Ga0247708, IMG submission 189040) | Soil microbial communities from hillslope of Landscape Evolution Observatory, University of Arizona, Oracle, AZ, United States - 4-2-W_N | ecosystem: Engineered > Artificial ecosystem >...
GTTGTAGGCGGCGCGCTCGGCCTCGCCGCGCCGGTTCCACGCGACGACGGTGCGGTAGCCGGAGCGCACGAGCTTCTCGAGCTCGGGCTCGGCCTCGCGGAGCGACTTCGCCGAGGTGTCGGGCGCCTGAGCGCGGAACTGGTGCGGCTGGTCGCCGGACAGCGTGGAGAGCCACAGCCGCGCGCGGGCCTCCAGCACGCCGCGCAGGTCGTCCGGGGCGAGGTAGAGGTGGTGGGCGTCGGCGTCGTGGAAGCTGGTGGTGACGTCCTGCCAGAGGTCGGCGAGCGAGGGGACCAGCTCCTCCTCGGCGGCGACGGCGACAACGGTGTCCTCGGGAAGCAGCGAGAGGATGTCGGTGAAGCGGTCGACCGGCAGCAGCTCGGCCACGTCGGGGCGCTCCTCCTCGGTGGCGGCGATCTCGGCGAGCTCGCGGTGCTCGGGCGCCAGCTCGGCGCAGGGAGCGATCTCCACGCGCTCGGCCTCCTCGAGCGAGCGCTGGGTGAAGGTCGAGAACCATGTCAGGCGCTCGACCTCGACGTCGAAGAGCTCGCAGCGGACGGCCCGCTCCTCGGTGGCCGGGTAGAGATCGAGTATGTCGCCGCGCACCGCGAACTGGCCGCGCTCCTCGACCTGGTCGACGCGCTCGTAGCCGCAGGCGACGAGCTTCGCGGCCGCCTCGTCGAGGTCGATCAGCTCGCCCTTCTCGATCGCGAAGCCGTGCGGGCGCAGATCGGGGTCGGGGATCTTCTCGGCGAGCGCCGGCGCCGAGGCGACGACCACGGCGGCCTCGCCGTCGAGCAGGGCGTCCAGGGCGGCGACGCGCAGGCCGACGAGGTGGGGCGCCGGGGCGAGGTGGGACTCGTAGCGGACGCCGCGCGCCGGGTAGAAGCGCACGAGGCGGGGCGCCAGGAAGGCGCGCAGGTCGGAGGCCAGGTCGCGGGCGGCGCGGTCGTCGCCCGCGACGACGAGCGCCGGGCGGTCGGGGTCGGCGTCGAGCAGCGCGGCGAGCAGGAAGGGGCGCAGGCTCTGGGAGACGAAGACGCGCTGGGAGGAGGCGCGCGCCGACTCGGCGAGCCGGTGCAGCTCGTCGTTCTCGTGCGCGTAGGAGAGGAGCTGGCGGAGGCTCACGGAGCGGGATTCAAGGTAGCAACGCGGTCCCGGGGCGGAGGGCGTCCGCGGGCGGGGGCCGAGCCACGAGACGGGCTAGCCGGCGCCGACCAGATCCTCGACGGCGCGCGCCGCGCTCTCCACGAGCGCGCGCACGTCGCCGGGCGGCTCCGCGAAGCGCCCGAGCACGTGGGCGGAGACGATCTGCGGGTCCGTCGAGTCGGGCCTGCCGACGCCGACACGGACGCGGTGGAAGTCGGGCCCGCCGAGCTCGCGCTTCAGCGACTTCAGGCCGTTGTGGCCCGCGAGGCCGCCTCCCAGGCGTGCCTGGACCTCGCCGAAGGGAAGGTCGATCTCGTCGTGCACCGCGACGATGCGGTCGAGGTCGAGGTGGAGCGCCCCGCGCGCCGGGGAGGCCGAGCGCCCCGACTCGTTCATGAAGGTCTGGGGCAGCAGGATGCCGACGCGCGGACCGCCCGGCCCGGTGCGGCCGTCGGTGTAGAGCCCCGCGTAGCGCTTCTTCGCCTTTGGGAGCTGCCAGCGCGCCGCGAGATGCAGGGCGACGTCGAAGCCGATGTTGTGGCGGGTCCGCGCGTAGCGGTCGCCGGGGTTGCCCAGGCCGACGATCAGCCAGTCGACAGGGCCTCCCCCGCCCTCGCCGCCGGCGCGGCGGCGGAACAGGCCCAGGGCCTACTCCTCTGAGTCGCCGGAGGCGTCGGCGGAGGCGTCCGCGTCGCCGTCGGCGGGGGCCGCGCCCTCGCCGTCCTCGCCCTCGCCGACGAGCGCGGCTTCCTCCTCGACCTCCGACTCGGGCTCCTCCACCTTCGAGGGCGGCGTGATGGTGGCGATGATCGTCTCCTCCGGGTCGTCCAGGAGGACGACGTCGCCGGGGACCGAGATCTCGGAGAGGTGCATCGTGGCGTTGATCTCCATGCCGGAGACGTCGACGACGATGCGCTCGGGGATGTCGGTCGGAAGCGCCTCGATGTTCAGCTCGCGGGAGACGTGCTCGAGCACGCCGCCGTCCTTCACGCCGGGCGCCTCCTCGACGCCCTCGAGCTCGACGGCCACGGTCGTGTGGATCTTCTCGTCGAGGCGGACCTCGAGGAAGTCGACGTGGATGAACTCGTCGCGGACGGGATGGACGTGGCGGTCCTTCAGGATCACCGGGCGCGCCTTCGCGCCTCCGATCGAGAGGTCCATGAGCGCCGCGCCGTCGTGGAGGACGTTGCGCAGGTCGCGGGCGCCCACCTTGAAGGAGGTGGTCTCACCGCCGCCGTAGACGACGCCGGGCACCATTCCGGCGCGGCGGAGCCTGCGGGACTCGCGTGATCCGCGCTCCGTGCGCTCCTCGGCGGAGAGTTGGGGTCGCTTGCCGTCTGCCATGCAGCGGGCCAGTGTAGCTACCCTGCCGCGCATGGCCGACCGAGACCGCGAGATACCGACCGGGAGGATCCGGCGCACGGCGAAGGTCGGCACGGTCCTCGGCACGCAGGGCGCGCGCTACGCCGGCACCCGCGCGGCGAACGTCGCGCGCTCCGGCGACGCGAAGACGGCCGCGCTCGACGCGCGCCATCTCGAGGCCGTCGAGCGGCTCGTGGACGTGCTCGGCACCATGAAGGGCGCTGCGATGAAAGTGGCGCAACTCGCGTCGTTCATCGACACGGACTTCATCCCGGACGAGTACCGCGAGCTGTATCAGGAGAAGCTCGGGAAGCTGCGCTCGGAGGCGCCCGCGATGCCGTGGGAGAAGGTGCGCGGCGTGCTCGAGGAGGAGTGGGCGGAGCCGCCCGAGGAGCTGTTCCAGGACTTCGACCACGAGGCGAGCGCCGCGGCGTCGATCGGGCAGGTGCACCGGGCGGTGCTGCCCGACGGGCGGCGGGTCGCCGTGAAGATCCAGTACCCGGGGATCGCCGACGCGCTGCGCGCCGACATGCAGAACGCCGGGCTGATGCTGCGGATGGCGAAGGCGATGGTGCCGGGCCTCGACGCGAAGGCGGCCGCCGAGGAGCTCAAGGAGCGGGTGCTCGAGGAGCTCGACTACGAGTACGAGGCGCAGAACCAGCGCTCGTTCGCGCGGGCCTACCGGAACCACCCGTTCATCCACGTGCCCGACGTGGTCACGCGGCTGTCCACCACGCGGGTGCTGGTGACCGAGTGGGTGGACGGCAGGGGATTCTCCGAGGTGAAGGGGCTGCCGCAGCCCGAGCGGGACCGCTTCGCGGAGATCGTCTTCCGCTTCTGCTTCGGCTCGATCTACCACATACAGCACTTCAACGCCGACGCCCATCCGGGCAACTACCTGCTGATGGACGACGGGAAGGTGGCGTTCATCGACTTCGGCATGACCAAGCAGCTCGACAAGGAGCAGATCGAGCTGGAGATCGCGGCGCTCGAGGCGGTCTTCGACGACGATCCCGAGCGCCTCCGGGTGGCCCTGCACGACCTCGGGTTCCTGAACAACCCCAAGCGGGTGGATGCCGAGCGCCTGATGGACCACGTCAAGACCGTGGGCGGCTGGTACATGGAGGATCGCGAGGTGACGATCGACTCGGAGCGGGTGATGCGGGCGATCACGGCGGTGTCCGACCCGCGCTCGGAGTTCTTCGACCTGATGCGGCGGGAGAACGTGCCGGCGAACGAGCTGATGGGGCGCCGCATGGAATCGGGCGTGCTGGCCGTGCTGGGCCAGCTGACCGCGACGCGGAACTGGTACCGGATCGGGCGCGAGTGGTGGTTCGCCGAGGAGCCGGCGACCGAGCTCGGCAGGGCGGAGTGGGACTACTTCGAGGCGAAGGGCGAGAAGCGGGTCAAGAAGTTCTCGGCGCGGACGTCCTGAGGTCGGGCGCGTCCGGGAAGGCCTTCGGCAGGCGGCCCGGGTAGTCGGGCGCGATGCGCCGGGCGTGCTCGCCGGCGGGACGGGCGGCGATGGCGTCGCCGAAGTCCTCGAAGGTCATGAAGAGGCGGACGCTGGTGGCGATCTGGAAGTCGGCGAGGTTCGGCGCCGCGCCGCCGATCGTGCCGTCGGCGATGTAGGCGTCGACCTGGTCGATCACGCCTGGGAGCGCGTCGAGGTCGGCGCGGATGTTCTCGTCGGTGGACTCGTTGAAGCGAGCCGACAGGGCGACGAAGGGGGCGGCGGTCTTCACGGCGAGGCCGACGGGCAGCCCCAGCTTCGCGCCCTCGCTGTAGCTGCGAAGCCCCGAGCGGTCGCGCTTGAGCGCCCACCAGATCATGCGGCGGGGCATGGGCTGGAGGACCTCGTCGCCGAAGCGGTTGGCCTCCTCGACGCGGGCGCGCTCGGCCGGGTCCTCCGGGAGCAGGCGCGGCTCGGGCCGGATCTCGTCGAGGGCGACGGCGATCGCGTGCGTGCCCTGGACCTTGCGGCCGTCGATGCGGAGCGCGGGGACGGTGACTCCGGGGAAGCCGGCGGCGCGCAAGACGAGCTTGTGGAGAGCGGGCACGAGGTCGATGCGGCCGTAGTCGATGCCCTTGTGCTCGAGCATGAGGCGCCCGGCAAGGCTCGGGTGGGAGCCCGGGATGACGAAGATGCGGGCCTTCTTCACAGGAACGGCTTCACGGTCATGTCGACGACGACGAGCAACAGGATGGCGAGCTCGAAGACGGCGACGTTGGAGGTCTGGCGGACGTTCTCGAGCACCTCGGGCGAGTCCTCGCCGTGCTCGGCGATCCTGCGGTCGAGGTCCTTGGCCTTGCGGCCGTAGTAGAGCACGCCGATCAGGAAGGAGACGAGCCAGCCGGTCTCGGCGAGGATGATCCAGGTCTCGTGCTCGAGGTCGAGCTCGGCCAGCAGGAGCTGGCCCGCGAGGAACAGGGCGATCGAGAGCGGGGCGAAGATGCGGGGGCCGATCCACGCGGCCTCGCGGGCGAACCCGACGATGCGCTGGGTGTCGCCGCTTGCGAGGGCGCGCCGGCCCCAGACGATGAGCATCGCGGAGCCGCCGACCCAGAGGACGGCGGCGAGGACGTGGACGGTGAGGAGGAAATCCGCCATGCCGCGAGCCTATAGGCCGGGATCCTCAGAACAGCTGGTTCTCGCCGGCGAAGATCTCGGAGACCGAGTCGTCGGTGAAGATGCGGCGGACGGAGTCGGCCAGGATGTCGGCGCACGAGAGGACGCGGATCATGCTGGGCGCCCCGTCGCGGAGCGGGATCGTGTCGGTGACGACGATGCCCTCGAGCGGGGAGGCGGTGAGGGTGTCGAAGGCGCCGCCGGAGAAGATTCCGTGGGTGGCGACGGCGAAGACCTCGCGGGCGCCCGCGTCCATCACGGTCTGGGCGCCGGCGGCGAGCGTGCCGCCGGTGTCGATCATGTCGTCGACGATCACGGCGATGCGGCCCTTCACCTTGTCCTCGCCGATCACGTAGCCGATCTCGGCGACCTGCTGGGCGGGGCGCTCCTTCTCGAGCAGGGCGTACTCGGTTCCGATCTTCTGGGCGAACTTGCGCGTGAGCTTCACTCGGCCGGCGTCCGGGGAGATGATGCAGAGCTCGCCGGGGTCGCCGAGCTGGTCGGTGACGTACTGGGCGAGCGCGGGCATGGCGGTCATGTGGTCGACGGGTTTGGAGAAGAAGCCCTGGACCTGCCCGGCGTGGAGGTCCATGGTGAGCAGGCGGTCGGCGCCTACCTCCTCGAGGCACTTGGCGACGAGACGGGCGGTGATGGGCTCGCGGGGGGCCGACTTCTTGTCCTGGCGCGAGTAGCCGTACCAGGGGGTGACGGCGATGACGCGGTGGGCGCTGGCGCCGACGGCGGCGTCGACCATGCAGAGGAGCTCCATCAGGGCGTCGTTCGGCGTGAGGCCGGGCACGCCGCAGGTGGACTGGATGATGAAGAGGTCGGCGCCGCGGATGGAGTCGCCGTAGCGGCAGTAGACCTCGCCGTTCGAGAAGGTCTTGAGGCCGGGGTCGACGAGGGAGACGCCGAGGCGCTCGGCGATCTTGCGCCCAAGCTCCTGGCTGGCGCGGCCGGCGGCGACCATCAGGCGCTTGTCGTAGCCGGCGTCGACGCTCGTGCGCAACGGGCTGGTCTCGGTCTCGAGCGTCATCCCTCGTGCTTCTTCTTCGCGCGTTCCGCGTATCCGTCGACGTTTTCCTGGCGGGCCCTGGCCATGCCGAGCGAGCCCGGCGGGATGTCGTCGGTGATGACCGACCCGGCCCCAGTGTACGCACCGTCGCCGACGTCCACGGGGGCGACGAAGGTGGTGTCGACGCCGGTCTTCACGTCCTTGCCGATCGTCGTGCGGTGCTTTTCGAAGCCGTCGTAGTTGGCGGTGACGTTCGCGGCGGCGATGTTCGAGTTCTCGCCGACGTCGGCGTCGCCGAGGTAGGAGAGGTGCGGGACCTTGGCGCCGCGGCCGATGCGCGAGTTCTTGATCTCGACGAAGGTGCCGATCTTCGCGCCTTCCTCGACGACGGCGCCAGGGCGGAGATAGGCGAAGGGGCCGATGCCGGCGCGGGCGTGGACCTCGGCGCGGTCGAGGTAGGAGTGGAGGACGCGGGCGCCCTCCCCCACCGAGGAGTCGAGGATCGTGGTCTGGGGGCCGATGACGGCGCCCGCGCCGACGCGGGTGGCGCCGCGCAGGACGACGCCCGCGTCGATCACGGCGTCCTCGCCGATCTCGACGCCGGCGTCGATCGAGACGGTCGCGGGCGCGGTGAACGACACGCCGTTGCGCGCGTGCATCGTCAGGAGGCGCTCCTGCGCGAGGCGCTCGACGGCCGCGAGGTCGGCGCGGTCGTTGACGCCCATGGCGCTCGTGGTGTCGCGCGTCGGATGCGCCGAGATGCGTCCGCCGCTCTCGCGGATGAGCGGGAAGACGTCGGTGAGGTAGCGCTCACCGCCGGTCTCGGTGACGCGGTCGAGGGCCGACAGGAGCGCCTCCGCATCGAAGGCGTAGGCGCCGATGTTGATCTCGCGGGTCGCGAGGTGCTCGGGCGCGACTCCCTCGGTGTGCTTCGTCTCGACTATCCGCTCGACGCCGCCGTCGGGGGCGCGAACGATGCGGCCGTAGCCCGCGGGGTCGAGCTCCTCGGTGGTCAGGAGGGTCGCGGCGGCGCCCTCCCGCCCGTGGGTGGCCGCGAGGTCGGCGATCAGCTCGGCGGAGACGAGCGGATGGTCGCCGGAGAGGATCAGGACCGTCTCCGCCGCCGCGATCCGCTCGCGAGCGGCGAGCACGGCCGAGCCGGTGCCCTCCCCCTCGGTCTGCTCGGCGGCGAGTGCGCCCTCGGGGAGCGCGTCTGAGACGCCGGTCCCCGGCCGCACGACGCACACGACCTCGCCGGCTCCCGCCTCGCGCGCGGCGGCGACGATCCAGTGGAGCATCGGGCGCCCGCACACCGGATGCAGGACCTTGGGGACCTCCGAGAGCATGCGAGTGCCGTGGCCGGCGGCCATGACGAGGACGGTGGGCACGTTGCGGAGGCTACCGGCGCCTATGCTGGCGCTGCCGGTGGGGAGTGGTGTAAGTGGCCAGCACGCCGCGCTTTGACCGCGGAAGACCGGGTTCGATCCCTGGCTCCCCAGTTGCGGATTCCGTCCGCCATGCGAACTAGTGTTCGTCCCAATGGTCAGGGGGCCCAGCTACACGGAGCAGGAGGCCCGTGAAGCGGTGGCGGCCTCCCGCAGCATCCATGAAGCGCTGAGGCGCCTCGGCATCTGCAACTCCGGCGGCAGTCACCCCGTCCTGATGAAGTGGATCGAGCGCTGGGGGATCCCCACGGACCATTTCGATCCGGACGCGGTTCGCAACGAAGCGCTCGCGTCGGGTCGAGCCGGACCGAGGCCACTCACCGAGATACTGGTGAAAGGCTCCACCTATCCCAGAGGACACCTCAAGCGCCGCCTCTACGACGAGGGCCTGAAGCAGCGCTCGTGCGAGCTGTGCGGCCAGGGCGAGGAGTGGCGGGGCCGGCGGATGGCCCTCATCCTCGACCACGCGAACGGCGACTCGACCGACAACCGCATCGAGAACCTCAGGATCGTCTGCCCGAACTGCGCCGCCACGCTCGACACGCACTGCGGGCGCAAGAACCGGCTCGAGCGCGACAGGGAGTGCGCGCTCTGCGGCACGGCGTTCGAGGCCCGCTACGCGAGCCAGCGCTACTGCTCGCGGGAGTGCGGCTCGCGGCGGCCCCGCCCCGGTCCACGCCCCGAGCTGCGCCGCGTCGAGCGGCCGCCGCTCGACCAGCTCCGCCGCGAGGTCGCGCTCTACGGCTACCGCGGAACGGGCCGGCTCTACGGCGTCACCGACAACGCGGTCCGCAAGTGGATCCGCGCCCACGAGGCGGAGGCGGCGACGGTGCACCCCGGTCCTCCCCGCGCTCGCGCGGAGGACGGCAGCGTGCGGCCCTAACGCTCCTTGCCCTCGCGCGGCACCCTGCCGGCGGAGGCGCCCGGCTCGAGCGCGGGGCCCGTCTGCTGGGCGATGCCGAGCACGCGCATCGCCTTCAGGCCGAGGCCGAGGCGCTCGCGCCCGTCGGTGGACGAGACGTCGAGCCCCGAGAGGTCCCGGACGCGGTCGAGCCGGTAGCGGATCGTGTGCCTGTGGGTGAACAGGCGCTCGGCCGTCTGGGCGACGTTGCCGTTCTCGTCGAGGAAGGTCTCGAGCGTGCGCACCAGCTCGGTCTCGTACTGCTCGTCGTAGGCGACGAGCGGCGCGAGCGTCTCCTGGTAGAAGCGGTGGAGCTCCGCCGGGTCCTCGCTCATTGCCGGGAGCAGCAGGCGGTAGGCGCCCGTGTCCTCGAACGCGAGCAGCGTCTCGCCGCGCGCCTCGGCCACGTTGGCGGCCAGGAGGGCCTCGGCCCCCGCTCGGTGCAGGTCGGCCGGGTCCTGAGCGGGGCGGCTCCGGGCCACGGCGAACGTGTAGCCGTACAGGTTGGCCTCGAGCTCACGGCGCACGGCGTCGGCGACCTTCACCGGTGCGTCCTCGCCCGTCCCGGGCACGACGATCACGATCTCGCCGAGGTGGTTGGCGGCGTCATGGTCGGCCGTCCAGCGCGAGTTCGGCATCCGCTCGACGCACGCGGCCAGCGCGCCCGCGGCCACGCCGCGGGCGCCGCGCTCCGCGAGCGTCAGGACGCGCGTGCGCCAGTCGCCCTCCTCGGGATGCAACGGGCGCGCCCTGGCGACGATGACCGCCGCGCCCTCGCGCAGGTCCGCCCCGAGCTCGTTCGCGCGAGCCACGATGTTCTCCCTGTCGGTGAGCCGCCGGTCGAGCAGGTCCGCCAGGAGCGTGGCCACGGCCTCGCCGGCCGCGCGCTCCGGCCCGCGCGAGCGCTCCACCTCGAGCGCGATCAGCGTCGCGATCGCCTGGATGGCCTCGTCGGGCGGCGGCACGTCGCGCGCGCGCAGCCGCAGCTCGCCCACGGTCGCCCCGCCCGCCGTGAGCGGCACGCTCTCGGCCCCGCGCTCGAGCGCCAGCACGGCCCGCTCGTCGTCCGGCGAGGCGCACGCCACGGCCAGCACGCCGCCGGCGGCGTCCACCACGGCTACGCTCAGATCGAGCGCCCGGCTCAGCGCGCGGGCGGCCTCCGGGAGGCCCGCGCCGCCCGAGACCGCGGCCGACACGGCGCCCAGGGCATCGAGCAGCCCGGCGCCGCCTGTCTGTCCCTTGGTGGGCGCCACCGCCCGATTGTAGGAGGGACCGCTAGGCCGACTGGGCGTAGATGAGGAAGATCCCCAGACCGATGGCCGCGCCGGCCGCGGCGAGCGAGACGAGGATGTACAGGCTCAGGAAGCCCGCCGCAAAGCGCTCCCAGAGCCGCCCGTACGACGTCCACGCCGGTCGCAGCACGAACGCGACGTAGCCCGCGAACGCCACGAACACCGCGGCGCCGATGGCGATCTGTGTGACGGTGAGGTCAGCCACTCCGCCTCCGATTCTGGCGCATGTGCGAGACGGCCAGCGCGATCGCGCCACACGCGCCGAAGACGCCCAGGCCGAGCGCCCAGCCGCCGACCACGTCGCTCCAGAAGTGCACGCGCAGGTAGACGCGCGTCAGCCCGATCGCGGCGCCCAGCCAGAGGCACGCGAACACGAGCGCGGCGCGGCTCGCGACGTTCGGCAGCGCGCGCCGCGCCGCGATCGCGACCGCGACGTACACCGTCGAGTACGCGGCGTGCCCGCTCGGATAGCTCGAGCCCTCCGCGTCGACGAGCGGCCCGTCCGGGCGCGGCCGGTCGATCCCCGCCTTGGCCGCATGGATCCCCACCGCCACCAGGACGAGCCCGGCGACCAGCACGGCCATGTCCGCCGGGCGCCGCCGCCAGGCGAGCAGCACGGCCGCCATCAGGACGAGCGCGCCCACCACATAGAGGCGGCCGAGGCCCGTGACCACCCGGGCGACGTCCACGGCGCCGCCGGTGCGCAGGTCGTCGGCGAGGTCGAGCCCCACGCGGTCCCCCGCGACCATCCGCCCGCCATCGTCCACGGTGGTGGCCAGCAGCACGAAGCCGAACAGCCCCGCCCCGGCGATGGCCACCGCGGTCGTGAACTCGATCCCGAGTCCCCCGGGCGTGAGCCGGTCGAGCGTGAAGCGCACGGGCGGGGCCGCGATGCGGGCGGCCGGGACGACCAGCTTCCCGTACAGCGGCCGGAGCGCCCGGGCGAGCGGGCGGAGCAGGGGGCGCTCCGCCTGCCGCTCGAGCCAAACCGCCGCCGCGGCGCGCCCCTCGGGCGTGCGCAACCGCCTGTAGGCGAACACCGCAAGCGCCACCAGCCCGACGGTCAGGCCGAAGGCCAGCGTGGCCTTCCCGGCAATGTTCGCCACGCGGTCGAACGAGCGCCAGAAGACATAGCCGAGGACCGCGAACGTCGAACCCCACAGGCCGGTGCCGATCACGCTGTAGGGCAGGAACGCGCCGTAGCGCATCCGCGACGAACCCGCCACGAACGGCGCGAGCGCTCGCACCAGCCCGATGAAGCGCCCGATCAGGATGGTCTTGCCGCCGTGGCGCTGGAAGTAGCGCTCCACCTGCTCCAGACGCTCCTCGGTGATCTTGAAGCGCGGCCCGTGGCGAAGCAGGAACCCCCGCCCGAGCCGGCGGCCGATGAAGAAGCTCGTGGAGTCGCCGAGCACTCCGCACACCCAGATCAGCCCGATGAGAGGAAGGAGCGAGATCTCGCCCTGCCCCGCGACCACCCCGCCCAGGATCACGGTGGTCTCTCCCGGGGCGACCAGCCCGACGAAGGCGCCCGTCTCGAGGAAGGCCATCGCCCCCACCAGCAGGTAGGTCCACTCGCCGAGGGCGGCGCCCAGGTCCTCGATCACGGTCTCCGCGTCGGGCAGGCCGCCGAGCACGCCGCTCGCGTAGACGGCGAGCGCGGCGGCGGCCGCGAGCGCAGCGAACACCCGGCCCCGCCCCAGCGCCCGGCGCCGGGCGAGCGCTCCGGCCGCGATCAACGCGGCCGCGACCGCCGCCGCGATCTCCACGCCACTCATGCCGCCGGGGCGGCCACGAAGGCGCCATCGATCCGCCCGGCCGCGCGCGCGGCGGCCTCGGCCGAGGCGAAGACCCCGAAGGTGGTCGGCCCTGACCCGGTCACCAGCGCGGCGAGCGCGCCGGCCTGGCGCAACTCGCGAAGCGGCGCGCCGAGGTCGGGCCGGAGGCTCCTCGCCGCCGGCTCGAGATCGTTCTGGAGCCTCCCTGCGAGCGCCTCGACCGGCAGCGCGGCGACCGCGCGTAGCGCTCCGGGGTCGAGCCGCTCCCGCGTGGACCGGATGCGGTCGGCCTCGCGATAGACCGCGGCCGTGGACAGCCCCGCCGCCTGCGGGACGAGCACCAGCCACATCTCCGGCAGCGACACGGGCTCCACCCGCTCGCCCGCTCCCGTGACGAGCGCGTGACGCGGCTCGACCTGGCTCGGCACATCGGACCCCAGGCCGGTCGCGATGGCCCGCAGGCGCTCGGCGCCGAGCGGCGCGTCGCTGAGGCGGTCGAGCGCGCGCAGGACCGCCGCGGCGTCCGCCGAGCCCCCGGCGAGCCCCGCGGCGACGGGTATGCGCTTCTCGATCTCGGCGCGCACGGAAGGCGCCGGGGCCTCCCGCCGGTAGGCCTCGATCGCCGCCGCGGCCAGGTTCGGGCCCTCCACTCCGGGGCACACGACCTCGTCCCGGCCGGCAGGCGAGACCGTGACCGTGTCGGCGAGGTCGATCGTGGCGAACAGCGAGCAGATGTCGTGCAGGCCGTCCTCGCGCCGCTGTCCGACGTGGAGCACGAGGTTCACCTTCGCCGGGGCGATCTCGGTCACGCTCACGCGAGCGCCTCCGCGAGCGTCCGGAAGTCCTGGGGCGCGAGCCGCTCCGCCCTGGCGTCCGCCGGGTGTCCCATCTCCTCGAGCGCGGCGCGCGCCCGCTCGCGCACGCCGGGCGGCGCGTCCGCCGCGAGCGCCAGCGAGCCGGCGAGCGCCTTGCGGCGGTGGGCGAACGCGGCGTGCACCAGGTCGCGGACCGCGTCGCCCGGCGCGGCCTCCCGGCGCCGGAGCGAGACGATGGCGGACTCCACGTTCGGCTCGGGATGGAAGACGTGCCGCGAGACCCGCCGCAGGACCTTCACCTCGCAGGAGAGCTGCGCCAGCACCGACGTGGCCCCGTAGGTCTTGGAGCCCGGACCCGACGCGAGCCGCTCCCCCACCTCGCGCTGCACCATCGCGACGACGAGGTCCGCCTCCGGCAGCTCCTCGAGCGCCTTCAGGATCACGGTCGCGGCCACCCCGTACGGAAGGTTCGCCACGACCTTCCCGGGGCGCGGGTCGAGCGCCGCGTAGTCGAGGCCGACCGCGTCCGCCAGGTGCAGGGTCGCGTTGGCGTGCGCGTCGAGGGCGTCGCGCAGCGCGGGCTCCAGCGAGCGGTCCACCTCCACGACGTGGAGGTGCGCCACGCGGGGCGCGAGATGCTCCGAGAGCACGCCGAGACCGCCCCCGACCTCCAGCACCACGTCGGACGGCCCGAGGTCCGCCGCGCGCCCGATCACCTCGAGCAGGTTGTCGTCGATCAGGAAGTTCTGCCCGAGCTCGCGGTTGGGCGAGACACCGAACTCGCGCAGCCTGCGCAGGCTCGCCTGGCGCGGCTCGCTCACCAGCCGAACACCCGCGCGGCGTTCCGCTCCACGGCCCGCTCGAGCTCCTCGTACGAGACACCGCGAAGATCCGCCACGAAGCGCGCCGTGTGCGCGACGTTCGCGGGCACGTTGGGCCGGCCGCGCCGGGGCTGGGGCGAGAGGAACGGGCTGTCGGTCTCCACGAGCAGCAGCTCCTCGGGGACCGCCCGCGCGGCCTGCTGGATGCCGGGCGCCTTCGGGTAGGTGACGTTGCCCGCGAACGAGCAGAGCCAGCCGTGCTCGACGCAGTCCTCCAGCCGGTCGGGGGCCGAGAAGCAGTGGAGGATCACGGTCAGGCCGGCAGCGCGCTCGCGCAGGATCGAGAAGGTGTCGTCCTCGGCCGCGCGGGTGTGGATCACGAGCGGGAGCCCGCTCCGCCGGGCCAGGTCGATGTGGGCCTCGAAGGCGCGGCGCTGGTCCTCGCGCGGCGCACCGTCGCGGTAGTAGTCGAGGCCGGTCTCGCCGATCGCGCGGGCCTTCGGGTGCTCCGCGGCGCGCTCGATCGCCCGGAGAGCCTCGTCGTCGAAGCCGGTCGCCGAGTTCGGGTGGCGGCCGACCACCGCGACCACCTCGTCGTGGCGCTCCGCCGTCGCCAGCGCGTTCTGGACGGACTCGGGGTCGATCCCCACGGTCGCCAGCCGCGTGACCCCGGCCGCCCTGGCCTGCGCCACCACCTCGGCGGTGGGGGCGTCGCACATGTCGAGGTGGCAGTGCGCGTCGACCACGCCGCGCTCCTCAGGCCGGTCGCGGCTCGATGCGGGGAAACAGCGGCTCGAGCGGCTCGACGCGGCGCCCCCCCGGGACCGCCCCCAGGCGCGCCGCGCCCAGGTCGAGGTCCGGTGCCGCCAGCGCGGCGAGGAGCTTCTCGGCGGACTCCGGCAGGAAGGGGTGGACGAGCACCGAGACGACCCGCAGACCCTCGGCGGCCGTGTAGAGAATGCGGTCCACCTCGGCGGCGTCGGCCTCGTCGGCCGCGAGCTTCCACGGCTGGCGCTCCTGGATGAACAGGTTGAGCGCCCTCACGAGCTCCCAGATGTCGGCGAGCGCGCCCGTCAGGTCGCACTCGTCGAGGCGTGCCTGCATCCGCTCCGCCAGATCGTCGAAGGCCGGCGGGAAGGCGTCGTCGAGCGTCGCGTCCGGGAGCATGCCATCGCGATAGCGGCCGACCATCGACAGCGTGCGGCTCGCCAGGTTGCCGTATTCGTTCGCGAGCTCGGCGTTGTAGCGCTGCTCGAGGTCCTCCGGCGCGACCGCGCCGTCCTGCCCGAACCCGACCGCCGCGAACAGGTAGTAGCGCAGCGCGTCGACCCCGAGCTCGTCGATCACGGCGAACGGGTCGATCACGTTGCCGAGCGACTTCGACATCTTGTGGTCACCCTGGAGCAGGTAGCCGTGGATGAACAGCCGCCGCGGCACCTCGAGCCCGGCGGCCATCAGCAGCGCGGGCCAGATGACGGCGTGGAACTTGAGGATGTCCTTGCCGATGAGGTGGACCGACGGCGGCCAGAACTCGCCGGTGAGGTCCTCGCCCTCGTGCGCGAACGCCAGGGCGGTTTGGTAGTTGAGCAGGGCGTCGAACCAGACGTAGAAGACCTGGCCCTCGTCCCACGGCACCGGCACGCCCCAGGACAGCTTCGCCCGCGACAGCGACACGTCCTGGAGACCCTGGGTGATGAACGACAGCGCCTCGTTGTAGCGGTTCCGCGGCAGCACCCAGTCGGGGCGCTCGGCATACAGCCGCTCGAGCGGCTCCTGGAACGCGCCGAGGCGGAAGAACCAGTTGTCCTCCTTCTCGCGCTCGAGCGCGATCAGGTGGATCGGGCACTTGTCGCCCTCGATCAGCTCGGCGTCCGTCTTGAAGTCGGCGCAGCGCGGGCAGTACCAGCCCTCGTAGTGACCCGCGTAGACATACCCGGCGTCGTGGACCAGCTGAAGCACCTCCTGGACGCGGGCGACGTGGCGGGGGTCGCTCGTGCGGATGAAGAAGTCGTTCGTGACGTTCAGCCGCGCCGCGAGGTCGAGGAAGCGCTCGGCGTTGCGGTCGGCCAGCTCCTTCGGCGTCGTGCCGAGCTTCTCCGCGGCCTGGGCGACCGGCTCGCCGTGCTCGTCGGTGCCGGTCAGGAAGAAGGTGCGCTCGCCGCGCTGGCGCATGTGCCGGGCGAGCACGTCGGCGGCGATGGTGGTGTAGGCGTGGCCGAGGTGCGGCTCCGCATTCACGTAGTAGATCGGCGTTGTGACGTAGTAGGCCACGTCCCGGCGATGCTACTGGCGGCCGCCTGCCGCGCCGGAGCCGGGGTCCCGCCCCGGGCGGCGCGCGCCCGAGCCGGCCTCGTCGCGCGGCGGCCGAGCGCCGCCGCCGCGCCCAGTAGCGCAAGGCACGCGACTGCCCAGCCCGGGTCGAGCGCCCGGGCGGGCCGTGGGAGTGGGCGCCTGGGGCGCGGAGAGGCCACCGGCCGTGGCTCGCGGGCGGGCGCGATTGGGGGCGGCGCGGCGCGGGGCGCGCCGGACGGCGGCAGCAGCGAGAGCGGATCGACGTAGCCGTCCCCCTCGCCCTCGCGCCGCACCCCGAGATGGAGGTGCGGTCGGGCGGCGGACCCCCGCCCCGAGGCGCCGCTTCGGGCGATCACCTGGCCCTCGCGCACGCGCTGGCCCGGGCGCACGGCGACCGAGCGCAGATGCAGGTAGGTGACACGTAGCCGCCGCGCCGCATCCAGGACCGAGAGCGACAGGCCGCTGTCCCCCGCGACCCCGGCGAACGCGACGCGGCCCGGACGCGCCGCCCGGACGGCCGTCCCCGGCCGGGCGGCGATGTCGATCCCCCGGTGCATCCCGCGCGCGTAGGAGCCCGGCGAGTGGTCGAAGAACGTGAGGACCTCGCCCCGCGCGGGCCACGTCCAGGCGTCCGCGCCGGCGGGGAGCAGCGCGAGCAGGACGACGGCGAGCGGTGCGATGGGCCTCACGCGGCCGAACGTACGGCCGGCCGGGCTCGGGCGCGAGCGGTTGTGACGCTGCCGCGCCGGAGCGTCACGCGCCCGTCACATCCGGCGCCGGATCGTGGTCTCCACGACCGCCTCACCGAGGCCGGCCCCGACAGAGTGCGCCAACCCCTGCTCAAACGCGGGCCGGGGCGCCCCCGGCGCTCAGTCCCGCTCGGCGGCCGCGCGGTAGAGCGCGTTCGCGGACGAGCCGGTGAGCTCCGCCACGACGGCCGCGGCCTTGCGCGCCTGCGCCCCGGCGTCGATCAGGCGCGCCACGGCGTCCACGGCGGCCGGGTCGGCCCGGTCCGCGGCGACCTGCGGCGGAGCGCCCACGACGAGCACCACCTCGCCCTTCGGCGGCGCGCCCGCGTATCGCTCCGCAAGCGTCGCGGCGTCACCGCGGACGACCTCCTCGTGGAGCTTCGTGAGCTCGCGGCATACGGCGGCGGGCCGGTCGGGGTCGATCGAGGCGAGCGCGGCAAGCGAGGAGGGCAGCCGCCGTATGC
>Ga0247708_1000156_pt1 | contig 16676 bp, 12 predicted proteins | sample 42W_NmetaG_FD_189040 | JGI IMG/M metagenome (GOLD analysis project Ga0247708, IMG submission 189040) | Soil microbial communities from hillslope of Landscape Evolution Observatory, University of Arizona, Oracle, AZ, United States - 4-2-W_N | ecosystem: Engineered > Artificial ecosystem >...
CTCCTGGGAGGCCCCGGCCGCCGCGCCGTCCGGGGCCTCCCAGGAGATGCTCTTCGCGCCGGCGCCCGCGGCCCGCTTGGCGGCGGCGGCGCCGGCGAGGCGGGCGCTCTCGGGATCGAGCGCGTCGCGCCTGCCCATCCCGGCGACCAGCACGCGCTTGCCGCCGATGTGGGTGAGGGCGGTCTTCCCCGCTCCCGGCTTGGCCTCGCCGGAGTCGGCGAGCGCCCGCAACTCGGGCTCGGCGAGGGACTCGCCCTCGAAGTAGGGCACGACCCGCGAGTCCGCCTCGGTCTCGCGCGGATCCCCGGAACGGGCGCTGACGCCTACCTCCGCCATCGGCCGGCCACCCTACATGGATATCGTTCCCCGCCCAGAACGAAGCTTCCAGGAGGTCCCGCACGATGCCCAAGACCGTCATCCTCGGCGCCGCACGCACGCCATTCGGCAAGCTCGGCGGCGCGCTCGCCCCGCTCGACGCCACCGATCTCGGCGGCGAGGCCATCAGGGCCGCCATCGAGCGGGCGGAGGTGGACGCCTCGGACATCCGCCACGTCGTCTTCGGCCAGGTGCTCCAGGCGGGGCAGGGGCAGATCCCCTCGCGGCAGGCCCAGATCAAGGGCGGGATTCCCAAGGAGGTCTCCTCCGAGACCGTCAACAAGGTCTGCGCCTCCGGCCTCCGCAGCGCCGGCATGATCGACCAGTACGTGCGCGCGGGCGACATCGACGGGCCCGCCGTGGCGGGCGGCATGGAGTCGATGTCGAACGCCCCCTACATCCTCAAGGACGCCCGCTTCGGCTACCGGATGGGCGACGCCAAGGCGCTCGACGGGATGATCCACGACGGGCTCACGAACCCGTTCAGCGGCAAGCACATGGCGCACGAGGCCACCGAGGTGGCCGAGGAGCTCGAGCTGACGCGGCCCGACATGGACCGCTTCGCGCTGCGCTCGCACGAGCTGGCCGTGGCGGCGATCGACGAGGGGCGCCTGCCCGAGGAGATCGCGCCGGTGACGGTGAAGGGCAGGAAGGGCGACACGGTCGTCGAGATCGACGAGGCGCCGAGGCGCGAGTCCACGCTCGAGGCGCTGTCGAAGCTGCCGCCGATCTTCGTCAAGGACGGCTCGCATACGGCCGGCAACGCGCCGGGCGTGAACGACGGCGCGGGCGCGCTCGTCCTGTCCTCGGACGAGTGGGCGAGCGCCAACGGGCGCGCGCCGCTGGCCACGATCGTCGCGCAGGCGGCCGTCGCCGACGACTTCCCCTACCTCGCGCGCACCCCTGCCAACGCCGCGAAGGCGGCGCTCGAGAAGGCGGGCCTGTCCGCGGACGAGATCGACGTCTGGGAGATCAACGAGGCGTTCGCCTCGGTCGCGCTCAACTCGGTGCGGATGCTCGGCGTCGACGAGGAGAAGGTGAACCCGAACGGCGGCGCGATCGCGCTCGGCCACCCGATCGGCGCGAGCGGCGCGCGGCTCCTGACCACGCTGATCCACGAGCTGCGCCGCCGCGGCGGCGGCCTGGGCTGCGCCGCGATCTGCTCGGGCGGGGGCCAGGGCGACGCGATGATCCTCGAAGTCCCGGCGCCGTAGGCGGGAGGCGGGCGCCGTGCCCGGCGCGGCCTTCTTCGATCTCGACAAGACGCTGATGGAGGGCTCGAGCGGGGTGCACTTCGCTCGGGCGCTCCACCGCGCCGGCATGATCAGCCGCCGCGCGCTCGCCCGCGACCTGTGGGCGAACGTGCGCTTCCGGCTCGAGGGCTCGACCGACGCGGGCACCGCCGTCGTGCGCGAGCGGGTGCTGGCCGGGCTCGCGGGCCTGCGCGTGCGCGACCTCCAGCGGCTCACTCCCGAGGTGCTGAAGGGCATCCTGCCGCGGGTCTACCCGGAGATGCTGCGGGAGGCCTACTCGCACCAGGACGCCGGCCGGCCGGCGTTCATCGTCACCGCGGCCTCGCACGACCTCGCGGAGCTGCTCGCGCACGTGCTGGCGCTCGACGGCGGCATCGGCGCGCGCTACGAGCACGCGGAGGGCCACTACACGGGGCAGCCCGGCGGCCCGTTCACCTACCGCGAGGGCAAGGTCGAGGCGATGGAGGCGCTGGCGGCCGAGCGGGGGATCGACCTCGCCGAGTCCTATGCCTACTCGGACTCCGAGTCCGACCTGCCGATGCTGCGCGCCGTGGGCAACCCGGTGGCGGTCAACCCGGACGCCGAGCTGTGGCGGGTGGCGCGCGAGGAGGGCTGGCGGGTGATGCGCTTCGACAAGCTGGGGCGGCGGCTGCGGATCGCGGTGGCGGCGGCGGCGCTTGCGGCGGCGGCCGGGGGCGGTGGCTACCTGGTGGGCGAGCTGCGCGAGCGGCGGAGGCCGCGCGGGCTAGGGCGACGCTGACTGAAAGAAACAGTGCCAGGCACTGTTTCACCCCCTGAAACGGTGCCAGGCACTGTTTCACCCCCCGCCCGACGTATCCTCTGGCCATGGCCGCGCCCCCCAGACCCGGGATGGACAAGGACGGCTGGCGCCGCGAGCGCTACGAGGCGGCGCCCGAGCGCGACGCGCTCTTCTCGACGATCAGCGGCGAGGAGATCGAGCCGCTCTACACCGCTGACGACCTGCCGGATCCAGACGAGATCGGCCTCCCCGGCGAGTATCCGTTCACCCGCGGCGTGTACCCGTCGATGTACCGCGGGCGGCTCTGGACAATGCGCCAGTTCGCGGGCTTCGGCACCGCGGAGGAGACGAACGAGCGCTTCCGCTACCTCCTCGACCACGGCCAGACCGGCCTCTCGACGGCGTTCGACATGCCGAGCCTGATGGGCCACGACTCCGACCATCCGCGCAGCGAGGGCGAGGTCGGGCGCGAGGGGGTGGCGATCGACACGCTCGACGACATGGAGACGCTCTTCCAGGGGATCCCGATGGGCGAGGTCTCCACCTCGATGACGATCAACGCGCCCGCCGCGATCATGCTGGCGTTCTACGTCGCCGCCGCCGAGCGCCAGGGCGTGGCCGCCGAGAACCTCGCCGGGACGATCCAGACCGACATCCTCAAGGAGTACATCGCCCAGAAGGAGTGGTGCTTCCCGATCCACCCGGCGATGCGGCTCGTGACCGACATGATCGAGTTCTGCTCCCACCGGATGCCGCGCTGGCACCCGGTCTCGATCTCCGGCTACCACATCCGCGAGGCAGGCTCGACCGCCGCGCAGGAGCTCGCCTTCACGCTGAAGGACGGCTTCACCTACGTCGAGGCGGCGATCGAGCGGGGCATCGACGTGGACGACTTCGCGCCCAGGCTCTCGTTCTTCTTCAACGCGCACATCGACTTCTTCGAGGAGATCGCCAAGTACCGCGCCGCCCGCCGCATCTGGGCGCGCGAGCTGCGCGAGACCTACGGCGCCCGCAGCGAGCGGTCGCTCCTCATGCGCTGCCACTCCCAGACCGCGGGCGTCTCGCTCACCGCCCAGCAGCCGCTGAACAACATCGTCCGCACCGCGATCGAGGCGCTCGCCGCCGTGCTCGGCGGCACGCAGTCGCTCCACACGAACTCCTACGACGAGGCGCTCGCGCTGCCCACCGAGGAGGCCGTGCGGATCGCGCTCCGCACCCAGCAGGTGATCGCCCACGAGAGCGGCGTGACGAACACGATCGACCCGCTCGGAGGCTCCTACTTCGTCGAGTCGCTCACCACGAAGATGGAGGAGCAGGCGTATGCCTACTTCGCCAAGATCGACGAGCTCGGCGGCATGGTGCGCGCGATCGAGCAGAACTACCCGCAGCGCGAGATCGCCGACGCCGCCTTCCGCTACCAGCAGGAGGTCGACCGGGGCGAGCGCGTGGTGGTCGGCGTCAACGCCTTCCAGCAGCAGGACGAGGTGCCGATCCCCACGCTGCGGATCGACCCGGAGCTCGAGCGCAAGCAGATCGGGCGGCTCGAGGCCGTCCGCGCCCGCCGCGAGGGCGATGCGGCCGAGGCCGCCCTGGGGGAGCTCCGCGAGGCCGCCGCGGGCGACGCGAACCTGATGGAGCCGCTGCTCGACTGCGCGCGGGCGCACTGCTCGGAGGGCGAGATCATCGAGTCGCTCCAGCGCGTCTTCGGCACCTACACGGAGACGCCGGTCTTCTAGATGACCGGCGGGCGATCCGCAGCGCCGCGTCCCGCTTGAGCGGTCGGCAGTGGGGCCGGAAGCTCGCGGAGCAAGGCAGCCGGCGCCGGTGGGCTATCCATCCCGGCGCGGGGAGCTTTCAGAAGAAGGAGAACAATAAGCTCGTGCTCCGGATCTCTTTGTCTCAACTCGATCAGCAATTCGGGCGCCCCGCGCCGAACCGCTGCCGCGGACAATGAGATCCCTGGCATTCTCCGGTGCCTCCCGGCGGGCTCCGCGAGCCCTCGGCGTCGTGCTGTGTCTCGGCGGAGGTGCGTGGTTGCTCCTCGCGGTGTGGCTCGCCACACCGCTCCCACCCTGCCCTTTCGAGGGTACCGGTCCGTGTGACCGTCCGACGCCGGGAACCGTCTTCCTATCGGTCGCGGGCGTACTCCCGGGCGCTATTGCCCTCCTTGGGCTTGGAGCCAGTGTGGCGCGGTTCGCCGCCGCGGGTGTCGCATCGCGTCATGTTGCGGTGATGGCCTTCGTGTTCGCGCTGTCACTGGCGGTCACCGTGGTCGGCCTCGCCCTAGGCGGGTGACAGTCGCTACGCCAGATCAGGCGCAGCCGTGAGGTGTCCACGAACACGGGGCGAGTCCACTACCTGGTACAGATGCGGAATGGGTCTACCTCTTGGGGTCCGAGCGCGGTCGGTTCGGCCTCGACGAGGAGAATCTCACGGCCATCTTCGCCCAGGGGCGAGTCGTGCGCGTGACTCTCTGCTGCTGATCCGGCAACTGCGGTCGCCTGGACGCGAACATTCCCTGGGGTCCAGCGGCTTCTCGCGGACACGCAGGCCATAGCTTGAGATGGCGAACCAGCACGCTCACGAAGGGCGCCGTCGCATCGGCCGCCGTACTCGCGGTGGCGCTATCGGCGTTTGACCTGCTCGGCGCGGACTGCGGCGATTCCTTCGACCCAGTTCGGGACGAGGAACTCTTCCGCTGCAATACGAGCGGCTATGTGCTCATCGCGGTGCAGCTCACCTCGGCTGGTGTTCTCATCATGATGCTCCTAGCTCTACTAGGGCGTCGTCGGTCGTCGTAGAGCCCGCTTAGAAGCGATGCGGCGCAGAGCGGGGCCTCCGGAGGCGTCACCCTGTGGCGGTGACCTCGCGCCTCCGCCCCCCTCACCCGGCCACGGGCTCCGGCCGCCTCGCGGCCTCGGTGGCGCTCTTCGCCGCCACCTTCCTCGCGTTCGTCGGAGTGGGGGCGACGCTGCCCGTGCTGCCGCAGTACGTGTCCGGCCCGCTGGGTGGCGGAGACATCTCCGTCGGGATCGTCGCGGGCGCCTTCGCATTCTCGGCGATCGTCGCGCGACCCTGGGGCGGGCGCATGGCCGACAGCCGCGGGCGCCGCGCCGTCATGGCGGGCGGGCTCGTGCTCGTCGGCCTCGGCAGCTCGCTCTACCTCGTCTCGCTGGGGATCGCGGGGCTCGTGCTCGCACGACTCGTCATCGGGGTGGGGGACGGGTTCGTCCACACCGCGGGCGCCACCTGGATCGTGGACCTCGCGCCCGAGTCGCGTCGCGGGCAGGCGATCGGCCTCTTCGGCCTCGCGATCTGGAGCGGGCTCGCCGTGGGGCCGGTCACGGGCGAGCTGCTGCTCGACGAGCTGGGCTACGACGCGGTCTGGATCCTCGCGGCGGTCACGCCGCTCGCGGGCGCGCTCGTGGCCCGGCGGGTGCCGGACGCCCACCGTCCCGCGCCGCGGACCGAGCGCGGGCCGCTCGTGCCGCGCGAGGCCGTGCGGCCGGGCATCGCGCTCGCGCTCGTCAACACGGGATACGCGGCGATGGCGGGCTTCGTGGTGCTGATGCTGGCCGACCGTGGCGTGGGCTCGGGCGCCGCGGTCTTCACCGTCTTCGCGGTCGCGCTGATCGCCTCGCGCCTCCTGGCGGGGCGCCTGCCGGACCGCGTCGGCGCGCGCCGCGTGGCGGTCGGGGCGGCGCTCGCGGGCGCCGCCGGGATGGCCGTGCTCGCGCTGTCGCAATCGCTCGCGGCGGCCGTCGCGGGCGCGATGGTGCTCGGCATCGGCTCGTCGCTGATCTACCCCTCGCTCGCGCTGATCGTGGTGAGCCGCACGCCGGACGAGCGCCGCGGCGCCGCGCTCGGCGCGTTCACGGCGTTCTTCGACCTGGGCGTGGGGCTCGGCGCCCCGCTCGCCGGCGTGGTCGCGGCGCTGGCGGGGTACGGCGCCGCGTTCTGGGTGGCGGCCGGCTGCGGCGTCGCCGCGGCGGTGGTGACCGCGCTGGGCGCCGGGCCGCGGCGCGGGCGCGTCCCGGCCGACCCCGAGCTCGCCTTCCCCGAGGGGTAGTTCCGTGCAGGCGCACGGCTTCGGCCAGCTTCGCGTCGCGATACCCGTGCTGTTTCGAGGCGCTGGGAAGATGTCAAGGGCGCGGGGCGACGATCCGATTCGCAGTCGGAGCCCACGAGGGTCAATGGACAATCCCCGATCCCAGCCACCGATCCGCCGTCGACTCGGCGGCTATCGCCCCGAGGACGTCGAGCTGCGTCTCGGCGAGCTCTACCAGACGATCGACCGGCTCCAGGGTGAGATCGAGGGATTCCGCGCGCGCGACGCCGAGCGCGAGGCGGAGCTGCGCCGCCTGAGCGCAGAGCGGGAGGCGGCGATCGCCGCCCCCGAGCGGCTCGCGGACGAGGTCGAGGAAGAGGCGCGCCGGCGCGCCGGCGACGCCGCCCGCGGCGACCTCGAGCAGCTCGAGAAGCTCCGCAGCGACCTGGTCGGCCGCCTCCGCGAGGCCGTCCACGATGTCGCCGCGGCAATAGAGCGCGTCGAGCGCGGCGAGTCGCCGATCCCCGAGCCCGAGCCGGCGGCCCCGGAGACGCGGCCGGACACCGTCGCGGTCGCTGTGGACGCCGGCCCGTTCGGCGACGTTCTCGCCGTCGCACGCTTCGAGTCGGCTCTGCTCGCCCTGCCGGTGGTCGCCGACTCATACATCCGCCGCGTCTCCGGCGACCGCGCCATGGTCGAGGTCACGGTGCCCGTCGGCGCCTCGCTCATCGACTCGATGCGCGAGTGGCTCTCATACAGCTTCGAGGTCGAGTCAGCCGAGTTCGGGCACGTCCGGATCGTTCTCACCTCGGGCGCTCGGGCGCGCTAGGAGGCAGGCCCGGCGCGGACCGCCACCGGCGGGCCCGGGCCGACGGCCACGGGGACGCCGTGCTCGGCGCCGCCGTCGGGGCGCGTCCACCGCGGCCGGTAGCTCACCGCGCCCTGATAGGGCACGGCGCGGAGGTAGAACCCGGACTCGTCGGTGAGGAAAGCGCTGCTGCCCTCCCCGCAGGTGGCGCCCGGAGCGCGGATCTCGAGCGACTCGATCTCCCGCCAGACGCCGTCGGCGCCGAGCGTCTCGACCGCGACCTGCTGGCGGCCCGTCCCGGGGCGCACCTGGCCGAAGAGCAGCACGAAGTCACGGCCCGCGATCTCCTGCGGCTCGGCGTGGAACGGCAGCTTGAACCCCTGCAGCGCGGGCTTGGCCTCGCCCTCGTGCGAGTAGAGGCCTGACTGCCAGTCGCTCCAGCGCCTGGGCGAGCCCTCGGGGAAGGGCGACGGGCCGATGTCCTGGAGCAGGAACTGGGCGAACATGCGGGTGTCGCCGCGCCCCCAGGCGAGGTAGGTGGCGTGGCCGTGGAAGCGCGCCTGGTCCTCGGGGGCGACGCCGCGGCGGGGATCCGGCGGGTTCGACTCGTAGCCGTACTCGGTGAGGTAGAGCGGCATCTCGGATGCGAGGCGCCCGCGCTCGCCGAGGCCCTCGAGCAGCGAGCTCAGCCGGTCGAGGTCGGCGATCGGCGCCGTCTCCGGATCGGGGTTCGAGACTCCGGGCGGGCGGTCCAGCGAGTAGGGGTGGTAGGAGAAGCCATCGGCGCGGAGCGGCTCGAAGCCCTCGCACTCCGGGACGCGCAGCGGCCGCAGCGCGGAGTCGACGCACGCAAGCTCGCGCGTGAAGCGCAGCGGCCCCATCCCGCTCCGCGGTCCGCGCGTGCGCTTGCCGCGCGCCGCGAGCCCGCCGATCAGGACCTGGTTCTGGGGATCGACCCGCTTGAGAGCGTCATAGCCCGCGTTGTGCAGGTCCCGGTAGATGTGGGGCGAGGCCGGTCGCCAGCCGCCGCGGCCGGTGCGCCGCCACTGCGGCAGCAGAAAGCCCGCGTGGTTGGGCTCGTTCCAGGTTGTCCAGAGCCGGACCGCCGGGAGCGTCCCGCCGGCGCGCGGGTCGGCGTAGCCGCCGCTGTAGCGGCGCCCGAGGGCCTCTGCGAAGTGGCCGTACTCGGCGGCCGACGGCGCCCAGCGCTCGCGCCCGCGCTTGCCGCGGGAGGCGCGCGTGACGGCCCAGCGCGGCGCCCAGAACGCCACGTCGAGCATCGGCTTCATGCCCTCGTCGGCGACGGCGCGCACCGCGCGGTCGAGCTTGTCCCAGCTCCCCTCGGGGTAGGCGGCGGGGTCGGCGGCGTCGAAGTCGGGCCTGCGGCGGGAGGACGAGCGCGGAGCGATCACCGACCAGCCGGCCGTGATCCGCACCCTGTCGGTGCCGGCGTCGGCCATGCGCCGCGCGGCGGCGTGGACCCACACGGGGCTTCCGTGCAGCATCAGCGCGTCGTCCTGGATCGTCACCTCGAGGCCTCCCTGCCCCGGACCGGGCCCCAGGCTGGACGCGAGCGCCAGCGCCAGCATGCATGCGAACGAGTTCAGCGAAGCTCCTCCCTGGCCTGATGATGCCGCAGCAGGGGATATCCCCGCTCCGGTTCGCTCGTCAACCCGAACGGGTGGGCGCGGGGAAACTTGCGGCGCCCGCCCGCACGCCACCCGCCACGCGCGGATCGTCCACCGCGATGATCCGGCAGGGCACCGGACAGGGCGGCCGCGCCGCTGCGGGACCGCCCGAGAGCCCGAACGGCCGGTCGAGCACCGGCCGGTGCTCGCGCAGGTAGAAGGCGATCACGGCGCTGTTGGTGAGCACGAGGTCCGGGTCCGCCGCGCGGACCGCCGCTTGGAGCGGGACGGGGTCCGGCTCGAGCTCGCGGCCCTCGCGCGTCGCGAACACCGCCACGCCGGCAGCGACGAGAGCCGCGCCCGCGCCGGGGGCCGCCGCGCGCCACGGAAGCGCCGCGACGCCCGCGGCCGCGACGGCGGCGCCGAGCGGGATCAGGAACGTCAGGTAGCGCTGGGCGAACACGTCGGGGCCGGCGATGGCCGCCGCGGCCGCGAGCGCGAGCGTCCCCAAGCCCGTGCCGGCTAGCAGCCAGAAGGCGGTCCGGTTCGAGCGCCACAGCCAGGCCCCGGCGGCGCCGAGGACGGCCGCGAGCGCCAGGAACTGGAGCGTGCGGGGGGCCGCGCCGGAGGCGGCGCCGTGCTCGCCGAAGGCGAGAGGCGTGACCACGTCGCGCAGCGAGCCGGGCCCGGGCCCCGGGTAGGTGGGCGCGACCTTCGTCTCGTCGAGCGCGTCGAGCGAGCGCGAGAGCTGGCCGAGCCAGGGGAGGAGCGCGAGGAGCGGCAGCGGCGCGAGGCGCAGCACGTCGCGGCGAGGCGGCGAGCCGAGCACGAGCAGCGCGCCCGCCATCGCCGCGAGCGCGAGACCCGTGTCGTACTCGGAGTAGAGCGCCACGACGGCCCCCGCGGCCCACAGCCACCACCAGCGCCGCCTCCCGCCCTGGGCGAGCCGCGCCGCGGCCCACAGCGCGAGCAGCAGCCCGAGTCCCGCGAGCATGAACGCCCGCGAGTAGTTCGCGAAGGAGACGTGGTAGGGCGCCACGGCGAGGCCGAGCGCGGCGAGCAGCGCCGGCGCGGTGCCGAGCAGCGGCCTGGCGATCGCGTACAGCACCGGCACCGCCGCGACGGAGGCGACGAGCGAGGGAACGCGCAGCCATGCCTCGTCCGTGCCCGGAAGCGCGGCGAGCAGCAGGTAGAAGAGGGGAGGGGTGTTCTCGTAGGCCGCGAGCCGGTCGAGGAACGAGCCCGCGTCGGGCGCGGAGGCGACGAGCCAGGAGTAGCCCTCGTCCGCCGTCAGGCGGTCTCCGATCCCGGCGAGCCTGACCGCGACCGCCAGCAGGACGATCGAGCCGAGCACGAGCGTCCGCGTCCGCACGGTCGGCAGGCTAGTACGCTCTCCCGCCGTGTCGCAGACCGAGACAGCACGCAAGATCCGAGTCGTGGTCGCGAAGCCCGGCCTCGACGGCCACGACCGCGGCGCCAAGATCATCGCCCGCGCGCTGCGCGACGCCGGCATGGAGGTCATCTACACGGGCCTCCACCAGACGCCGGCCCAGATCGCGGAGACCGTGGTGCAGGAGGACGCGGACGCCGTGGGCCTCTCGATCCTCTCCGGCGCGCACATGACGCTCGTCCCGAAGGTCGTGAAGATCCTGGCCGACCAGGGCATCGACGACGTCGTCGTCACGGTCGGCGGGACGATCCCGGCCGAGGACATCCCCGAGTTGAAGAGCCTCGGCGTGGCGGAGGTCTTCACCCCCGGGTCGGCGACCCAGGAGATCGTCGACTTCATCCGCGACGCGGTCTCCGAGCGACGCGGCTCGGACACTTGACGACTGACTCGTCAGTCAACCGGGTAACATGCTCGGCCGCCGCGCGGTCCCGCTGACCGGCGCGCATCCTCCTCCAGTAGCCAAGCGAAGGAGTTCCCGTTGAAGATTTGCGTCCTGGTCAAAGAGGTGCCGGACGCCGCTGTCGAGAAGCGGATGGATCCAGGCTCCAAGCGCCTCGACCGAAGCGGCGAGAAGAACCTCAACCCGTTCGACACCCACGCCATCGAGGCCGCCATGCAGATCAAGGAAGGCGGCGCCGTCGAGGTCGAGGAGGTCGTGGCCGTGACGATGGGCCCGCAGAGCGCCGAGCGCGCCCTGCACAAGGCCGTCTCGCTCGGCGCCGACCGCTCGGTGCACCTCTCCGACGACGCCCTCGCGGGCTCCGACGTGTGCGCCACGGGCTACGCCCTGGCGAAGGTGCTCGAGCAGGAGTCGCCCGACATCGTGCTGCTCGGCCAGCAGTCGGATGACGGCGAGTGCTACACGATCGGCGCCGTCGTGGCCGACCACCTGAAGATGCCGTCGCTCACGCAGGTCATCAAGATCGACGTGGAGGGCTCGGCGCTCATCTGCGAGCGTCAGGCCGAGTACGGCTACGACACCGTCGAGGTCGCGCTGCCCGCCGTCATCTCCGTCGGCGACGCGATCAACGAGCCCCGCTACCCGTCGCTCAAGGCGATCATGGGAGCGAAGAAGAAGCCGCTCGACAAGAAGTCCGCCTCTGACGCGGGCGTCGAGGCGGACAGGGTCGGCGAGCAGGGCTCGCGCACCGAGGTCCTCGGGATCAACCCACCGCCCGCCAAGGAGGCCGGCGAGATCATCGAGGACGAGGACACCAACGAGACGGTCGAGAAGATCGTCGCCTGGCTCGATGAAAGGAAGCTGTTGTCATGAGCGGGATCCTCACCTACGTTCTCCACTACGAGGGCGAGTTCAACAAGAACTCGCTGGGCGCCGTCTCCGAGGGCGCGAAGCGCGCGGCCGACCTGGGCCAGGAGGCCCACGCGGTCGTGGTCGGCGGCGACGACCTGACCGACGAGCTCTGCAAGTCGCTCGGCTCCTACGGGGCGACCAAGGTCTTCCGGGTCAAGGGCCCCGAGGGCCTGGCCCAGCCCGTCGTCGACGCGATGGCCAAGGTCATCCAGGACAACGGGCACTCCTACGCCATCTTCGGCGGTGGGCTGCTCGGCTTCGAGATCGGCGCGGGCCTCACCGCCCGCCTCGGCGCCGGCGTGACGATGGAGGTCACCGAGATCAAGGCCCAGGACGGCAAGCTCGTCGCGGTCCGGCCGATCCTCCAGGACTCGGCCATCGTGGACGTGGACTACTCGGGCGACCTCGGGATCATCATCGGCCGCCTGAACGCGTTCGAGATCTCCGAGCAGGGCTCGGGCGACGCCGAGGTCGTGGACGTCGACGTCGAGTTCTCCGAGTTCTCGGGCAAGTGCACGATGCGCCAGCGCGGCGAGCAGCGCGGCGCCGACGTGAACATCGAGGACGCCGACATCCTCGTGGCCGGCGGCCGCGGGCTCGGCAAGGCGGAGGGCTTCGAGCTGTGCGAGGCGCTCGCCGAGTCGCTCGGCGGCGCGGTCGCGGCCACCCGCGCGGTGGTCGACGCGGGCTGGTACCCGTACGCGGCGCAGATCGGCCAGACCGGCAAGACGGTCGCGCCGAAGCTGTACCTCGCGGCGGGCATCTCCGGCGCGATCCAGCACAAGGTCGGCATGCAGGCCTCGGAGAACATCGTGGCGATCAACAAGGACCAGAACGCCCCGATCTTCGAGTTCTGCGACCTGGGCATCGTCGGCGATCTCCACAAGATCCTGCCCAAGCTCACCGACGCCGTGAAGGCCAAGAGGGGCGGCTGATCGAGATGGCCGTCGCTCCCGCCGAGTTCCCGCCCCCTGTCGAGCCCGAGAAGGAGTTCATCAAGCACGGGCTCGACCCCGAGGACGAGCTGATCGAGGTCGGCGTCGCCATCGTGGGTGGCGGGACCGCGGGCCTCGCCTGCGCGAACCGGCTGCTCCAGCTGCTCGCCGACGACCCCCAGACCATGGAGTCGCTCGGCGAGGTGCCGGTGGCGGTCATCGAGAAGGCGAAGACCTGCGGCGGCCACAACCTGTCCGGCGCGGTGATGCGCCCGGAGCCGCTCGTGGAGCTGTTCCCGGACCTCACCCGCGAGGACTGGCGCAAGGAGGGCTTCGCGTTCGGCGAGGTGGAGAAGGAAGCCGTCTACGTCATGCCCAACGGCAAGATGAAGCTGCGCATCCCGACCCCGCCGCCGTTCAAGAACCACGGCAACGAGGTCATCTCGGTCGCGGCGCTGGCGCGCTACCAGCAGAAGCAGGCCGAGGAGGCGGGCGCCTACATCCTCACGGAGACGGCCGCCTCGCAGCTCGTGGTGGAGGACGGCGCCGTCGTCGGCGTGCGCTCGGGCGACAAGGGCCGCGGCAAGGACGGCGAGGAGCTCGGAAACTTCGAGCCGGGGACCGACATCAAGGCCAAGGCGACCGTGCTCGCCGAGGGCTGCTGGGGCCACCTCACCGGGGCCACGATCCGCGAGTTCAACCTGGGCGAGGGACGCGAGCCCCAGGTCTGGGAGCTGGGGGTCAAGGAGGTCTGGAAGGTCGCGAAGCCGCTCGACCGGGTCATCCACACCGTCGGCCCCTGGCCGCTCAAGCTGTCGTCCAAGTACGGCCAGGTCGGCGGTACCTGGATCTACCCGATGAAGGACGAGAAGACCGGCGACGACCTCGTCTCGATCGGCTTCGTGATCGACCTCGAGTACGCGGACGCCACCACTTCCGCCCACGACCTGCTCCAGCTCTTCAAGATGCACCCGCTGGTGAAGGGCATCCTCGAGGGCGGCGAGCGCGTCGCCTGGGGCGCGAAGGCGATCCCGGGCGGCGGCTACTGGTCAATCCCGAAGCTCTCGATGCCGGGCGCGGTCATCGTCGGTGACGCCGCCGGGATGGTCGACACGGTGGCGCTCAAGGGCGTGCACCACTGCATCCGCTCCGGCCGGCTCGCGGCGGAGGCGATCTACGAGAGCCTCAAGAAGGGCTCGAACGACTTCTCCTCCTACGAGGATGCGGTCGAGGAGTCCTCGATCGGCAAGGAGCTCTACGAGGTCCGCAACACGCGCCAGCCGTTCCAGCGCGGCTTCCTGCAGGGCGGCCCGCTCGTGAACCTGATGATCGCCACGAAGGGGCGCTTCCCCGGCGGCCGCTGGCGCTGGCATCGCAACGACGCGAAGCCGATGTTCATCGGCAAGACCAGGGAGAGCTATCCGAAGCCGGACGGGAAGTACACCTTCGACAAGCTCTCCTCGGTCTTCATCACCGGCAACGCCACGCGCGACAACGCCCCGAACCACATCCGGGTCCAGAAGAAGGTCCCGCGCGAGATCGCGGAGACCTGGGCGTGGATGTGTCCCGCCGGCGTGTACGAGATCCCGGAGGACGCACCCGAGGAGGGCGACGTCGACGTGATCGTCAACTACACGAACTGCGTCCAGTGCGGCGCGATCACGGCGAAGGGCGGCCGCCTGACGACGCCCGAGGGCGGCGACGGGCCTCTGTACCAGGTCACCTGAGGCGGTCCGGATGAAACAGTGCCAGGCACTGTTTCACCGCTGGAGAGTGAACGCGGAACGGTGCCTGGCACCGTTTCATCCCGCCCCACCGCCGCCTGCGCGCGGCCGTCGGCGCGGTGCTCAGCGGTGGGCGACGAGCGCCAGGTACTCGGCGCGCTGCCGGAACGTCTCGCGCATCTCGTCGGTCAGGTCCTCGAGGAACTCCTCGCGGTAGGTCGAGTCGGTGAGCACCGCGATGGCGTAGTAGAGGCCACTGAAGGCGGCGATCCCGGCCGAGACCTTGAGGAGCTCCGTGGTGATGGTGAGCCGCTCGCCGGAGATGGCGAGCGTCAGCAGCTCGTCGCCGGCCGACCCGATCCAGGACTCGCGCACGCCGGCGCCCACCGCGAGCGCCCCGAACGCCGTGAAAAACGCGCCGACCGCGGCGGTCACGACGAGCACCTGCAGCGCCTGCGACACGAACATCACGAGACCGACGTTCAGCCGCTCCTGCCGCGCCAGCTCCGGCCCGGTACCGCCGGCCTCGCGCTCGAGCTGTTGCACCTCGCGTGGCAGGCGCGCCACCAGGAACAACGTGCCGAGCGCCGCGAACAGCCCGCCGACACCCACCAGGAACGCGTCGGGGATCGTGGAGAACACCTGCCACATCTCCGTGTTGATGAACAGCACGATGGCGAAGATCATGAGCAGGGGCACGGCCTTGGACAGCACGAGGAACGAGGTGGCGAGGCCGCGGAAGAGCTGGCGCCCGGCCCAGCGCAGCATCGAGAAGAGCGCGAAGCCGAAGCCAACCGCGAACAGGGCGAGGAGCAACACGTTCCCGGCCGCTGTCACGAAAGCGCTCGTGACCTGCCCGCCGAACACGACGGGCAACAGCGCGGGCAGCAGGACGAAGGCGGTGAGCTCGACCCGCCCCACCTCCTCGGGCAAGGCAAGCGCGGGCCGGCCGCGAGCCCGGTTCAGGAGTGCGAAGCCGCCCACCAGGATCGCCAGCCCGCCGGCGGCGGCGCCGAGATTGGCCGCGAGCGTCCAGTCCAGGTCGATCGCCCCGAGCAGCTCTGCCACGAGCACGATCGCGAGGAGCGGTGCCGCGCGCGTGAAGACGTCGTCGGTGGCCGTGTAGCCACGGATGAACAGCGGCAGGCCCGCCCGGCGGAAGCGCGCCTCGTATTCCTCGACGGAGGCCACCCGAGGATTGAACGCTCCGCGCCGGACGGCCCGCCGCGGCTTGTGGCGGCGATCCGGCGCCCCTACGATGGGCCGGAGGTGACCGGGCCGGCGGACCAGCTGATCGCCGACGGCCGGGCCGCATTGCGGTCCGGCGACGCGGCGGGCGCACGGGAGATCTTCGGCCATGCCCTCGCCGCAGGACCTTCCGGCGACGCCCTCGAGGGGCTCGCGCGGGCCGCCTATCTCGACCTCGACTATGCCGAGGCGATCGAGAAGTGGGAGGAGGCCTGTGCCGCCCATCGCGAGGGCGGGGACGTCCTGGGTGCGGTGCGCGTCGCGCGCATGCTCTCCTACCTGTACGGGACCGTCGTGGGCGACAAGGCCGTCATGAGCGGCTGGCAGGCGCGGGCGAGGACGCTAGTGGGATCGGACACGGAGTCGCTTCCGGGCGGCTGGATTCTGCTCGACAGCGCCAGGTTCGAGCCCAGCGCCGTTCCGCAGGAGGACCGCTTCAGGGCGACGCTCGTCCTGGCGCGGCGCTTCGGCGACCCCGACCTCGAATGCGTCACCCTCGCCTACCTCGGGTCCCACCTCGTGCTCGCCGACCGCACCGACGAGGGCATGGCCCTCCTCGACGAGGCGATGGCGGCGGTCACCGGCGGCGAGGTCGACGACTTCATGGCCGCCCAGGAGGTCTTCTGCCAGCTGTTCGCGGCGTGCGAGCACGCCCGTGACCTCGTTCGCGCCGACCAGTGGATCCGGATCGGCGAGGCGATCGCCGAGCGCCGCAGGCTCCCCGCCGTCGCTGCGTTCTGCCACACCCATTACGGCGCCCTGCTCACCGCGGCCGGGCGCTGGGCCGAGGCCGATGTGGCCCTGACAGACGCCGTTCGCCTCTGGGGCCTCGGGCACCGGTTCCTCGGCACGGGCGCCCTCGTCCGCCTTGCGGACCTGCGCGTCCGGCAGGGGCGCCTCGACGAGGCGGAGCAGCTCCTGCGCGGGCAGGAGGCCAACCTGCGCGCGGCTGGTCCGCTCGCCTCGCTCCAGATCGCCCGCGGTCTGCCCGGGCTCGCCCGTGAGACGCTCGAGCGCGCGCTCGACCAGGTCGATGCCGGGCGCACCCAGGCGGTGCCGCTTCTCTCGCTGCTCGTAGAGGCATGTATCTCCGCGGGGGCGCGGGATGCGGCTGAATCCGCCGCGGAGCGGCTGA
>Ga0247708_1000157_pt1 | contig 16490 bp, 17 predicted proteins | sample 42W_NmetaG_FD_189040 | JGI IMG/M metagenome (GOLD analysis project Ga0247708, IMG submission 189040) | Soil microbial communities from hillslope of Landscape Evolution Observatory, University of Arizona, Oracle, AZ, United States - 4-2-W_N | ecosystem: Engineered > Artificial ecosystem >...
GTGTAGCTCGAGCCCGTGAGCGCGTTCCGGCCCCCCGCCTTCCCCTACCTCCTCGGCGGCGTGTACGCGCTCACGGGCTCGAGCTACACGGCTGCCCGCCTGCTCTGCGCGCTGCTCGGGGTCCTGACCGTGCTGCTTCTCTTCATGGTCGCCCGGCGGACGCTCGGCCCGCGCGCCGCCCTCGTCGCGGGCGGCATCGGCGCGGTCTTCCCGCCGCTCGTCTTCCTGAGCGCGTCGCTGACGGTCGAGTCGCTCTTCACGCCGCTCGCGCTCGGCGCCGTGCTCGTCCTGCTCCGCCACCGCGAGAGCGCGTCGGTGCGGAGCGCCGTGGCCGCGGGAGCGCTGATCGGCGCCGCGACGCTCGCCCGCTACAACGGGCTCGCCCTGCTGCTCCCCGCCGTGCTGGCCACGGGCCTGGGCGTGCCGCGGAGCATGAGGGTCCGCGCGGTCTCCGCAGCGATCGTGTGCGCGGCGGCCCTGGCCGTGATCGCCCCGTGGGTGGTCCGCACCAGCACTGCGTTCGACTCCCCCACTCCGCTCGGCACCCAGGGCGGCTACGCGCTCGCCGGCGTCTACAACAGCGTCGCCCGCTCCGATCCCGAGAACCCCGGCGCGTGGCGCCTGCCCAATGTGGCGCCCGAGCTGCGCGGCCTGTTCTCGGACCGCTCGATCGACGAACGCGAGCTCGACTCGGGGCTCCGGGAGGAGTCGCTCGAGCTGATGGGCGAGCACCCCGGCTATGTCGCGGAGGTGTTCGCGCGCAACTCGTGGCGGCTCGCCAACCCGCGCGCCCACGCGGAGGAGACGAGCCTCTCCTACGACGGCATGGGGATCCCGTCCGGCTGGCGGCCGCTGCTCGACTGGTCGTGGTTCGCGCTCCTCGGGGCATCGCTCGCGGGGGCGGCGGCGATGGCGGCCGGAAGGGCGCGACGCCCGCCGCTCTTCATCTGGGCGGTGCCGGCCGTCGTTCTCGGCACGGTCGCCGCGGTGGCGGCGGAGCCGCGCTACCGGACCGCCGCCGATCCCTTCTTCGCGCTCGCCGCCGCCGCGCTCGTCAGCCGCGCGCCGACGCGTGATGGACCACGTGCCGGACCGACCAGCCCGCCCGCGCCCGCAGCTTGAAGCGCCCGTGCTCGCGCACGCTGCCGAAGCCGGCGGTGATCAGCATCTGCTTCCACGCGCGCACGTTCGGCAGCCAGAAGACGATGTCGGACTCGCGCCAGGCGAGGTAGCGCGACGCGGCCATCGGCACGCGCGAGAGCCACGGGTCGTACTCCTCGGCCGAGACGAAGGTGCCGTGGCAGAGACCGCCGATCCGCTCGAGCGCCAGCACCTGATCGCGCAGGTGCATGATCACCGAGCCGCAGAAGACGAGGTCGAAGGTGCCGAGGTCCTCGGGCAGCGCGTCGTAGATCGAGACGACGTGGCGCTCGACCTTCGAGCCGAGCAGCTCGCGGGCGATGCGGAAGCCCTCGCCGCGCCTGTGCTCGGAGAACGAGGCGGGGCGGCGGTTGTAGGGCCAGTCGAGCGCCGCCTCGTCGTCCAGGTCGATGGCGTGCACCTCGGCGGCGCCGCGGCGCTCCATCTCGAAGGCCCAGTAGCCGTCCCAGGTGCCCACGTCGAGGCAGCGCAGCCCGTCGAGGCGCTCGGGGATGCCGTAGCGGTCCACGAACGGGCGGTGGTCGAACATGCCCTCGGTCGTATGGCCGGGCAGCTCGATCGTGTGGTACCAGCCGAGCGAGCGGGCGCGCTCGAGAAGCTCGCCGCTCACCGGACCCTGCACCTCGCCAGCGTGCGCAGGACCCGCATCCCGTCGTGGGAGGTGAGCTTCTTGCCCTCGGCGCGGGTGCGCGCGCGGTAGGTGACGGGCACCTCGTAGATCCGCGCCCCGGAGCGCAACAGGCGCGCGGTGATCTCCGGCTCGATCGCGAAGCCGTCCTCGCGCAGGCGCAGCGAGCGGAAGAGCTCGGTGGGCATCAGCTTGTGGCAGGTCATGATGTCGGCGAGCCAGCAGTCGTAGAGCACGTTCGCGGCGAAGGTGACCGAGCGGTTCCCCACGACGTACCAGAAGCTGTAGGCGGAGTGGGACTGGAAGCCGCGCACGCCGTAGACGGCGTCGGCGTGCCCGTCGCGGATCGGGGCGATCAGGTCGGCGAGGCTTGCCGGGTCGTACTCGAGGTCGGCGTCCATGATCGTGGTGAGGGAGCCCGTGGCCTCGGCGAGCGCCGTGCGGAGCGCCGCCCCCTTGCCGCGGTTCGCGGGGTGCTCCAGGAGTTTCAGGTTGTCCGGCCAGTCACCCTGTCGCAGGATCTCCCGGGTGCCGTCGGTAGAGCCATCGTCCACCACCACGAGCTCGACGCCGTCCACGGGCAACTCGGCCGCGAGCGTCTCGGCGATCGCCTGCTCGACGGTGGCGCGCTCGTTGAAGACGGGCATGAGGATGGTCAGCTCGGGCATGGTCAGGCGGGCTTCTCGGCGTGGCAGATCAGGCTGAGGCCGTGGCGGGGGCGGAGCCTCCGCTCGAGCGGCCTCCAGGCTCGGGCGCCGAGATCGTAGGCGGCGAGCGGGACGGCGCCGATCCCGGAGCGCCCGGTGCGGTTCGAGAGCCACCAGCCGGGAACGCCGAGCAGGTTGAACGGGCGCAGGTCGCGAACCTCCAGGCCGGCGCCGGCGACGACCGCCGCGAGCCGCTCGCGGTCGTAGCGGCGGTGATGGCCGTAGGACACGTCAAGCGAGCCGAAGAGGCGAGGCCCCGCCGGGACGAGCAGCGCGAGCGTGCCGCCGGGGGCGAGCGCGCGCGCCATCGCCGCGACGGCCTCCGCCTCGCGCTCCACGTGCTCGAGCACGTTCTGGCAGACCACGAGGTCGAATGCGCCCTCGGCGAGCGCGGGCGCGTCGGGGAGGGCGTCGGCCGAGATCTCGACGCGCGGGTCGTGCCCGAGGCGCGCGCGCAGCTCGGCCTCGCAGCCGGGCTCGGGCTCGAGCAGCACGAGCCGCTCGGGACCCGCGGCGAGGATGCGCTCGCTGAAGGTGCCGATCCCCGCCCCCACCTCGGCCACCCGGCGGGCGCCGCGGGCGAGCGGCCCCGCGGCGAGCTCGGAGAACATCCAGTCGCCAAGCGTCCCCGCCCGCCCGAGCAGGCGAAGGTCGCGCAGCACGTTCTCGGCGCCGGCGGCGGGGCCGTCCGAGCGGCGGAAGTAGGCGCAGTACTTCATCTTCGGGTCCACGTGGACGTGGCGCGCGCCGAGTGCGCTCGAGCGCAGCCGCCGCTCCGCCGCGGCGGAGGCGCCCGGGTGGAGCGGCGAGGCGTCGGCGGCGAGCGTGGCGAGCGAGGTGCGCTTGCCGACCGAATGGCGGCCCTCCGGCCGCAGCCCGGCCCCCGCGGCGACCGCCTCCAGGCCGCGCCTCGACAGGAGCACGAGGTGCTCGCCCGCGCGCTGGACCTCGGGCCAGCGGCGACCCATCAGGCGGCTCGCCGGAGCGGAGGCGTCCGGGGTGAGGACGGCCAGGACGCCGCCCGGGCGCAGCAGCGAGGACGCCCGGGCGACGAGGCCCGCGGGGTCCTCGACGTGCTCGAGGACGTCCATCATCGTGACCGCGTCGTAGGCGCCCTCCTCGAAGCCCGCCTCCTCCAGCGAGCCGACGCGCACCTCGACGCCCTCCTCGTCCCGGGCGTAGGCGGCCGCCCAGGGGTTCACGTCGACACCCGCGGCGTCCCAGCCGCGATCGCGGGCGGCGGCGACGAGGAATCCCGGCCCCGCGCCCACGTCCACTAGGCGGCGCGCTCCCCCGGGGCCGAGCAGGTCCTCTATGCGCGCGAGCGTCCCGTGGAACTTCGCCTTGATCTCGACGCGGTCGGCGAGGTAGTCCTTGTAGCCGTGGAAGCCGCCTGAGCCGAACTCGGGGTTCTGGAAGTAGTCGCCCTGCTCGTAGATCTCCGAGGCGTGGACCCGGTCGGCCGCCGGAAGGTAGAGGCTGCCGCAGCCGCGGCAGCGCAGGAAGCGCCGCTCCCCCACCCGCGGGCCGGGCCGCGCCGCATCCTCGGCGCCGCAGGCCGGGCAGGCCTCAGGCTTCACGGCGGCGCAGGAGGACGAGGCAGAACTGGGTGCCCTCGCCCTCGACCCGCTCGACGTCGGTGCCGCCGGCGGCGGCGGCCGTCCTGAGCTCGCCGAGGTCGAGGGCGCTCCCGAGCCACTCCGGCCGGGACTGGCCGCGCGGGGCGCGCCCGAGGAGCGCGGCGAGGCGATCTCGGAGCCCGATCCGGGGGCGGTGGACGTCGGGGTCGTTCGAGACCTGGAAGGCAGCGAACCCGCCGGGGCGCAGGACGCGGCCGATCTCCCGGACGTAGCCGAGCGTGACCTGCGGGTCGGGGATGTGCTGGAAGACCACATGCGACACAACGGCATCCGCGCTCGCGTCCTCGATCCCCGCAAGCGATCGCCCGTCACCGTGGACCCATTCGACGCTCTCCAGAGCGGGGTTGTGCTCGCGCGCGAGCGCGAGCATCCGCTCGGAGACGTCGAGGGCCCGCACGCTGCGGGCGCGAGCGGCGATCGCGCGGGTCATGCGCCCGACGCCACAGCCGACCTCGACCACGTCGTGGGCGGGGTCGAGCTCGACGCCGAGAATCGAGAGCAGCGCGTCGAGGCCCTCCTCGCCGGAGGCCCAGAAGGCCGCCTCGTCGGTCCCGCGGTAGGCCTGGCGGTCGTCCACGAAGAAGAACGCGTCCTCTCCGGCCCGCTCGTCCCAGAAGCGTCGCATGCGCTCGGCGCCCGTCATGCCCGGGAGGGTAGGCCCCGGACCGGCCCGACAGCCGGGCTCAGCCGCCGGCTACGGCCGGGAGGATCGTGACCTCGTCGCCGTCCTCGACGGAGGTCTCGAGGCCGTCGAGGAAGCGGATGTCCTCGCCCTGCACGTAGACGTTCACGAAACGGCGCAAATCGCCGTCGTCGGAGATCCGCTCGCGCAGCCCTTCGTAGCGCTCGTACAGGCCGTCGAGGACCTCACCGACGGTGGTGGCCTCGTCGACCTGGGCCTCGGTGTCGCCGCCCGTGACGGCGCGGAGCTGGGTGGGGATCTTCACGGTGATGGCCATCGGGTCGCGGAGTGTAATGCTGCGCCCCGATGATCGTCCGGCGAAGCCCCGACGCGATCAGCCCGACGGCCCACTACACGGCCGAGGTATGGGCGCGGCACGGCCTCTCCCACCCCGCGCTCACGACCGCCGCGGGTCGCGTCCTCCACGCGGCCTCGCGCGTGCCGATGTCCGCGTCCTCCGCGGCGGGAGGCCCGACGCTCGAGTCGTTCCTGCTGGCCCGCCACCGGCTGATCGATCATCTGCTCGAGCGGGAGATCGCCGCGGGGCGCGTCTCGCAGGTGCTGGAGGTGGCCTGCGGGCTCTCGCCGCGGGGATGGCGCTTCGCCCGCCGCCACGGCGACGCGATCGACTACGTCGAGGCGGATCTGCCCGCGATGGCCGCGCGGAAGCGCGAGGCACTGGCCGCGGCCGGGACGCTCGGGGAGCGCCACCGGGTGGTCGACATCGACGCGCTGCGGGACGAAGGGCCGCTGTCGCTCGCGGCCGTGGCGACGGGCCTCGACCCCGGGCGCGGCGTGTGCGTGATCACCGAGGGCCTCCTGAACTACCTCGACCGCGACGCCGTGGAGGGCCTCTGGGCGCGGACCGCGACCGCGCTCGCGCGCTTTCCGCACGGCCTGTACCTGTCGGACCTGCACCTCGCCCGCGAGAACACCGGCCCGCTCGCCGCCGGCTTCGTGCGGGCGCTTTCGGTGTTCGTGCGCGGCCGCGTCCATCTCCACTTCGGCGACGCCGCGGAGGCCCGCCTCGCGCTGGAGCGGGCGGGGTTCGCCGACGCGCGGCTCCACCGTCCGCCCGACTTCGCGGGCGAGATCGAGGTCGAGGGACGCGGCGCGGAGGTCGTGCGCTTGATCGAGGCGTGGACAACGGGGTCAGACCCCCTTTAGGGAGGTCGAGGCTTGAGGGGTCAGACCCCCTTGAGGGAGGTCGAGGGTTCCGCCGGCGAGACTGAAGGGGTCAGACCCCCTTGAGAGAGGTCGAGGGTTCCGCCGGCGAGACTGAAGGGGTCAGACCCCCTTGAGAGAGGTTGAGGGTTCTGCCGGCGAGACTGAAGGGGTCAGACCCCCTTGAGGGAGGTCGAGGCTTGAGGGGTCAGACCCCCCTGAGGGAGGTCGAGAGTTCGCCGGCGAGGCGGATCACGTCGGCTCAGCCTTCCGGTCCGAGCCCGGCCGCGTGAAACGCCTCCTCCCGGCCCGGAAAGTAGGCCGCGTGCACGACGCGCCCGTTCTGGAACGTCCACAGCCACGCCGCGTCCTGCTCGATCCCCACGCCGCTCCCCTTGCCGACGTCGCGCTGGCGCCACCACGTGACCACCTGGTTCCCGTGCGCGCGGAAGTGCGGGCCGGCGATCACCTCGATCCGCTCCCACGCCGCAAGCCAGGAGCGCCAGAACGCGCGCACCTCGTCGTGTCCCAGATGCACCCGCCGCAGCTCGGGCGCGCCGAGCGCGCGGGTGTCCCAGGAGACCTGCTCGTCGAGGATGAGGAAGGTCTCGGCGCTCTCGCGCCGCATGAACTCGTCGAACATGACGCGCGCAGCGCGGACGTTGTCCTCCGGCGGCGGGGGCGATCTCACGGCGCGGGCTCGATCCCGATGTCTCGGAAAGCGTCGTCGTGCGACAGATAGATCGCCACATGCACGATGCGATCGCCGAGGAAGGTGAAGATCGAGGCCGCCTCCTGGCGCACCGGGACGCCGCTCCCCTTTCCCGTGAGGCGGGAGACCCACCACGTCACCACCTGGTTGCCGCTGGCGCAGTACCGTGGCTCCTCGACGAAGAACCCCTCGATCGTCTCCCACGCCTCGAGCCAGGCGCGCCAGAATGAGCGCACGCCGTCGTGGCCGTGGAACACGCGAGCCGAGTCGAGCGTCGGCAAGGCGCGCGCGTCCCACGTGACCTCGTTGTCGAGGACGCTGAACGTGAGCGCGCTCTCCGGACGCTCGAGCTCGTCGAACATCGCGCGCACCGCGGCCACCCTGTCGTCGGCAGTCATCGGACCGACTATCGCGCCTCCACGGCTAGATGGCGACCGGTGCGCCCTCCACCGTCTCCGCGAACGAGGCCACGCTCGGCTCGATGTCGTGCACCTCGAAGCTGCCACGCACCGCGTCGAGGGTCTTGAGGCCCTCGCCGGTGATCACGAGCACGACCCGCTCGTCCGCCCCGATGTCGCCGCGCGCCGCGAGCTTCGCGAGCGTCGCGGTGGTCACCCCGCCGGCGGTCTCCGTGAACAGCCCCGTCGTCTCGGCGAGCAGCCTGATTCCGTCGCGGATCTCCTGGTCGGTCACGGCCTCGACGCTGCCGCTCGAGCGCCGGGCCAGTTCGAGCGCGTAGGGCCCGTCCGCCGGGTTCCCGATCGCCAGCGACTTCGCGATCGTGTCCGGCTTCACGGGCTTGCAGACCTCCCTGCCGGCGTCGAAGGCCTGCGCCACCGGTGAGCAGCCCTCGGCCTGCCCGCCGTTGAAGACGGGCAGATCGCCCTTCACGAGCCCGACCTCGAGCCACTCCTCGAAGCCGCGCGCGATCTTCGTGAAGAGCGAGCCCGACGCGATCGGCGCGACGACCCGGTCCGGCAGCTCGAAGCCGAGCTGCTCGGCGATCTCGTAGCCGAGCGTCTTCGAGCCCTCGGCGTAGTAGGGGCGCACGTTGACGTTGACGAACGCCCAGTCGCGCTCGCCCGAGAGCTCGGTGCAGAGGCGATTGACGTCGTCGTAGTTGCCGCGCACGCCCACGACGTGCGTCCCGTAGACGCCCGTGGCGAGGATCTTCTGCTCCTCGAGGTCGGCCGGGATGAACACGTAGGACTCGAGCCCCGCGGCGGCGGCGTGGGCGGCCACGGAGTTCGCGAGGTTCCCGGTGGACGCGCAGGCGATCACCTCGTAGCCCAGCTCGCGAGCCTTCGCCAGAGCGACCGCCACGACCCGGTCCTTGAACGAGTGGGTGGGGTTCGCCGCGTCGTTCTTCACCCAGACCTCACCGAGCCCGAGGCGCTTTGCGAGGCGATCCGCCCGGATCAGCGGCGTGAACCCGGCGGGGAGCCCGGTCTTGGGGGGCGAGGAGAACGGGAGAAAGTCGGCGTACCGCCAGATCGAGAGCGGGCCCGCCTGGATCCGCCGCCGCGCCGCTGCGGCGTCGATCCCACTGTGATCGTAGGCCACCTCGAGCGGGCCGAAGCACGTCTCACAGACGTACCTCGCCTCGAGCGGGTAGGTCTCACGACATTCCTTGCACTGAAGCGCCTGCACCGGCATAGGGACCTCCTATGTGGAAAACCTCCGCCGTTTGCTGTGACGGAGGCTTGCGCTCCAGTCACATCTACCAGTGCCCCCGAGGGCCTGATGGAATTGGCACCTTTCCCGTCGGGCGCGAGCGCCTTCCAGTTGGTTGCCGGGGTTTCACAGGGCCATTTCCCTCCACCCCTCTCGATGCGAACGGCTATGTCGAAGGCGAAGGATACATACCCGGCGGACGGACGGGAAGCGAGCGCGCAGCCGAGCGCACCGCAAGGACCAGGGCAAGCAGCGCTCCGGCCCACGCGAGCGCCATGAGCGGGAAGTAGGCATAGACCGCCCAGTCGCCGTGCGGCACCGTGTAGATCAGCACCCCCGGCACGAACAGGAGCGCCTGAAAGGCCGCCACCCAGCCGAGGTGGCCGGCCAGGATGAAGAACGGGAGGCCCCACACCACGTACTGGAAGGCGAAGTTCGGGGCCAGCACGTAGAGCGTGAGCCAGGCGATCGTCACCGCATGAGCGGGCGCCGGGCGCAGCCAGAGGAGCAGCCCGGCGATGACGGCGAGGGCGAGGAGCGCCGGCGCGGAGCCCGCGTCGATCAGGGCGCGGCTCGCGGCGTTCAGCTCGAGGCCCTCCAGGCGCAGCGTCATCCACGCGTCGGCCAGCGAGGGCTGGACGAGCATGCTGATCCCCCCGAAGCCCGCGACGCCGTTGTACTCGAAGCTGTGGCGGGTCCCGGCGAAGTCGGCGGCGAGGAACGGCGCGAGCGCCGCGAGCGGCACGGCGCCGGCGGTGAGCGCCAGCTTCAGCCCCTCGCGCCAGGACCGCGCCGACGGCAGCAGCGCCAGCGCCACGAGCAGCGGCGTGGTCTTGAAGCAGGCGCCGAGCCCGATCAGGGCGCCCGCGAAGAGCCAGCGCCGCTCCGAGCCCGAGCGCGTCCACGCGAGGTAGCCCAGCAGGGCCGGCAGGGCGACCAGCGAGTCCATCTGGCCGTGAACGCCCGAGATCAGCCCGAAGGACGGCCCGAGGGCGACCAGCCCGGCCGCCGCGAGGCGCCGCCCCTGCGAGGCGCCCGCGCGCCCGAGCACGTCCTGGACCACCCAGGCGATCGCCAGATCGGCGGCGATCGGGCCGATCTGGACGAAGCCGTGGAAGGCGAGGCCCGTCGCCTTCGCGAGCGCCTGCCCCAGCAGGATGAAAGGGAGGAAGCCGGGCGGGTAGGGGAAGCGGAGCTGGTCGGCGTTGACGTCGCCGTAGAGGCCGAGACCGCTGCCCGAGAGCAGCGCGTCGCGGACGATCTGCCAGGAGTCGATGTCGTAGGAGACGCCGCGCGACCCGAACGCCAGGCCGACCCGCGCGCACAGACCGGCGAGGAGCATGGCCCAGAGGACCCGCCTCGCTAGCGCGCTCATTTCCTGGCGAGCCTCCGCAGCAGCGCGTCGCGCGCCGAGCGGACCGGCTTCATCGCGCTGTTGCGCGCGTCCCACAAGCGGTCGCGCGCCTCCTTCGCCCTGATCTCGAGCGCGGAGGGCTGCAGCACCGCCCGCACCTGCTCCTCGAGCTCGCCGAGCGGGTAGGGCCCGACGACGACCCGTTCGTGCGCGGGCAGCTCACCCTCCCAGAAGAGCGGCTGGAGGTGGTCCTCCTCGGTCATCTTCGCGGCGTGGCGCGGCGGGACGCGCACCCGCCAGTCCGAGTGGATCGAGTGCGGCTTGTGCATGAACTCGATGCCGCCGTCGCGCACCCAGCAGAGCCAGCGGTGATGCTCGAAGCCGCACCACGGCCCCTGCCCCCCGTAGGCCAGCTCCGAGATGAGCGTCGGGACCTCGATGTAGCCGCGCTTCGAGACGCGCGAGAGCTCGCTGCAGACCCAAACCGGGTCGCGGATGTCCTCGAGCGTCGTGACGCAGAGCGAGAAGTCGAAGAAGTCGTCCGGCCAGGGCCAGGGCTCGCGGTCGCAGAAGTCGCGGATGACCCAGCGCTCCTCGTTGAAGCGCTCGGGCCCCGGCCCGTAGCTCCCCATCGGCCCGCGCGTCTCGTACGGCATCGCGTCGAGCACCCAGTCGGCGCGGTTGAACGGCGCGCCCCAGGCGCCCACGTCGAGCACGACCTCGTCGTCGCGAAGCTCGGCCAGCATCTTCTCCGTGTTGCGCGGGAGCATCGGCGGCGAGGCTACCCGAGCCCCCGGCCGCTCCCGCTGCGACTGCGCGCGCGGGTGAAACAGTGCCTGGCACTGTTTCACCTAGAGGGCTCCGCAAGCGCGGAGAGGGCGGGCGGGGGTCAGCTCGCGAGGCGCGCCGCGACGGCGCCCGCGGCCTCCTCCCCCAGCCGCACCGCGTAGTTCGTGCCCCGGTCCTCGGGATAGACCTGCGTCGTGTTGGCGAGGAGGAGGCCGGCGGCGCCCGTCTCCAGCGGCGGCACGAGCCGGTCGTAGCCGACCGTGACGACCGGCTGGGCGTCGGGCTCGCGGAAGAGCCAGGCGTTGCGGATCCAGGCGCGGTCCCAGTCCGGGTTGGCGAGCCGCAGGCCGGCGTCGTAGGCCTCCAGGACCTCGTCGAGGCCCATCGAATACAGCGGGTCCGAGCGCTCGACGTAGTTGGCGACATAGAGGAAGCGGCGCCCCGCGTACTCGTCCGGCGGCACGAGGTTCGTCTGCTCGATCAGGCCCACGAACGGCAGCCGCGGGTCGGCCACGTTCGTCCAGTAGTAGGGGCTGAAGCGGCGGTCCAGCTCCAGCACGAGGCAGACCGTGGCGTGGTACTCGATCGCCTCCAGGCGGTCGAGATAGCCGGGCGCGAGCTCGGCCGCGAGCGCGGGGTCGAGCAGGGAGGCGAAGACGTCGTTGGGGACCGTGGCGACGACCGCGTCGTAGCGCTCGGCCTCGCCGGCCGCCTCGAAGGCGCGCGGATCATGGCCTCGCCGGAACGAGTCCGGAGCGCCCGGGGTGACCGCGAGCGTCCCGTCCCCGTCGCGGGCGACCGACACGGCGGGGCGGTCGATCAGGACGCGCCCTCCCCCGCCCTCGATCCGCTCCCGCAGCGCCCCGAAGAGCGGCTCGAAGCCGCCGCGGGGGTAGCCCAGCACCTCGGTGCGCGAGCCGCCGCGGCGGATCCGCAGCTTGCTCCAGATCCACGCCATCGAGACCTCCTCGGCGCGGTCGCCGAACTTGCCCCGCAGCAGCGGCCCCCAGACCACCTCCCAGGAGGGAGCGCCCATATGCCGCGTGATCCACTCGCACGCGGTGACCCGCTCGAACGGCGCGAGCTCGGACGAGCGGCGCACCCGCAGCACGGCCGCGCCCATCCGCAGCCGGGCCGAGAGCGGCAGTGGCTCGAACCGCAGCAGGTCGAGCGGGGTCGTGAAGGGATGGCTCCGCCCGCCGCTGAAGACCGCCACCGACGACGGCAGGAAGTCGATGGCGAGCCCGAGCTCGTCGCACAGCGAGCGCATGTGCCGGTCGGTCTCGAACAGGTGGTGGTAGTAGCGCTCGAGCAGCACTCCCCCGCCGGTGTCGAGCGTGGCCGCCTGGCCGCCGAGCCCCGGCCAGCGTTCGTACACGTCACACGCGACCCCCTCCGCCGTCAGGCGGTGGGCGGCCGCGAGGCCCGCCACGCCGGCCCCGATCACGGCCACCCGCCGCGGGGTCATCGCGGCGCGCCGTCGAGCGAGGCCAGCTCGCGCCGCATGCGCACGAGCTCGACCAGCGCCCGGGCGATCACCTTCGGCGTCGCCCCCTGCGAGCGCCCCGCCCGCCGCGGCTTGTGCGTGACGGGCACCTCGACCACGCTCGCCCCGCGCCGCCCGACCCGCACCATCAGCTCGGTGCTGACCATGTTGCCCACCGACCCGATCCGGATGTCGTCGAGGATGCGGCGCTCGAACAGCTTGAACGCGCAATCGATGTCGCGCACCGGCACCCAGAAGAGCACGCGCACGATCAGGTTCCAGCCCCAGGCGCAGAGCTTGCGCACGAACGGATCCTGGCGATGCTTGCGGTAGCCCGCGATCACGTCCACGGTGCCGACGTAGGGCAGAAGCAGCTCCAGCTCGTCCATGTCGAACTGGAGGTCGGCGTCGGTCAGGAAGATGTAGTCCATCTCCGCGGCCAGGAATCCCGAGCGGAGCGCCTCGCCGTAGCCGCGGTTCTCCTCGTGGCGCACGAGCCGCACACGGGGGTCGCGGTCTGCGATCTCGCGGACGATCGCCGCCGTCCGGTCCGCCGAGCCGTCGTCCACGACGACGATCTCGTGCTCGGCCAGCAGGCGCTCGGCCGTCCGCGTAGCCTGCTCGATCGACTCGCGGATGTTCGCCTCCTCGTCGTGAGCAGGCAGCACTATCGACACCCGCATCGGCCCCACCATGTCCGCGCTTCTAGCAGGTAGGTCGGCCGCCCCCGTAGAATCAAGGCCATGCCCCCCGTGTCGGACGACCCCCTCAGTCGCCATGCCGAACCTTCCCAAGCCACGACTGAGGAGAACGCCCCGCAGGCGCGTCGAGCCGCACGCGCCCCAGGCTCAGACTGAGCCGCGCGTCCAGTCCGTCGAGCACGGCGGCCTCCGCTGGATCAACATCGAGAGCCCCGGCGGCGTCGACCACGCGTGGCTGGAGGAGCACTTCGAATTCCATCCGCTCGACCACGAGGACGTCCGCTCACGCAACCAGCGGCCGAAGATCGACGAGTACGACGACTACCTGTTCATCGTGCTGCATTTCCCCGTCTTCGACAGGACCGTGGGAAGACTTAACTCCGGGGAGCTGGACATCTTCATCGGGCCGGACTACCTGATCACGATCCCGAACACGCACCTCCAGCCGATCGAGTACCTGTTCGAGCGCTGCCGCACCAACGAGGAGGTCCGCGACGCCCTGCTCTCCTCGAAGGGATCGGGCTATCTGCTCTACAAGCTCGTCGACGCCTGCTTCGACTACTGCTTTCCGATGCTGGCCAAGATGGGCAACAAGCTCGACCGGGTCGAGCAGGACATCTTCGAGGGCCGCTCCGAGGAGGTCGTGCGCGACATCTCGAACGTCAAGCAGGAGATCATCAACTTCCGCAAGATCATCCGCCCGCAGCGGACCGTCCTGCGCGACCTCGAGCGCACGAAGCAGCGCTTCCTCGCCGACGACCTGGAGGTCTACTTCGACGACATCGTCGACGCCTCCGAGCGGATCTGGGACATGCTCGAGAACTACAAGGAGGTCGTGGAGGCGCTCGAGGACACCAACGAGTCGGTGATCTCCCATCGCGTCAACGGCGTCCTGCGCGTGCTGACGGGCGTGAGCGTGATGCTGCTGCCGCTCACGCTCGTGGCGAGCGTCTTCGGGATGAACGTGAGCGTCCCCGGCGAGGGCGACCTGACGGCGTTCTGGATCATCCTCGGCGTGATGGCCGTGATGCTCGTGGGAATGCTGACGATCTTCCGTCGGCGCGGCTGGCTCTAGAGTCCCGCGTCGTCCCCGTCCGCCACGCGACCCCCAAGGAGGCCGGCACTTGACCGTCGACCCCTCGATCTTCAAGGCCTACGACGTCCGCGGGATCCATCCCGACCAGATCGACGGCGACGTCGCCCACCAGGTCGGGCGCGCCTTCGCGCGGGTGCTGGCGGACGAGTACGGCACCGACACGGGTGACCTGCGGATCGGCGTCGGGCGTGACATGCGCCTGTCGGCGCCGGCGCTCACCGAGCGCTACGTCGAGGGCATCCAGGACGAGGGCGCCGACGTCATCGACGTGGGGATGGTCGGCACGGAGATGCTCTATTTCGCCGTCGGCTCGCGGGAACTCGACGGCGGGCTGATGTGCACCGCCTCGCACAACCCGAAGGCCTACACGGGCGCAAAGCTCGTGCGCCGAGGCGCGATCGCGCTCTCGGGCGACTCCGGCATCGGCGAGCTGAAGGCGCTCGTCACGGCCGGGCTGCCCGACGAGCCCCGCGCGGCGCGCGGGATCCACTATGAGGAGGACGTCAGCGAGGAGTTCCGCAAGGCGGCGCTCGCGTTCGTCGACACGTCGGCAATCCGCCCGATGAAGGTCGTCCTCGACGGCGGCAACGGCATGGCCGGCCCGATGGTCGGGCCGATCCTGGACGGCCTCCCGATCGAGCAGGTCCCGACCTACTGGGTCCCCGACGGCGAGTTCCCCGACCACGAGCCCAACCCGCTCCTCCCGGAGAACCGCCGCTTCGTCATCGAGAAGGTGCTCTCGGAGGGCGCCGAGCTGGGCATCGCCTGGGACGGCGACGCCGACCGCTGCTTCTTCATCGACGACACCGGCAAGTTCGTGGACGGCGACTTCCTGACCGCGCTGCTCGCCGAGTCCGTGCTCGCGAAGCAGCCGGGCGCCTCGATCCTCTACGACGTGCGCGCATCGCGGGCGGTCGCGGACACCGTCGAGCGCTGCGGCGGAACCGCGCACCTGAACCGCGTCGGCCACGCCTTCTTCAAGACGCGCATGCGTGACGAGGGCGCCGCCTTCGGGGGCGAGGTCTCCGGCCACTACTACTTCCGCGACTTCTACTGCGCGGACTCCGGCACGATCCCGGCGCTGCTCATCCTCGAGCTGCTCTCGGAGAAGGGCAAGCGGCTGAGCGAGCTGCTGGCGCCGCTGCGCGAGCGCTACTTCATCTCGGGCGAGATCAACTCGGAGGTCGAGGACCAGGAGGCCAAGATGGAGGCCATCGCAGAGCGCTGGTCCGACGGCGAGATCACCCGGCTCGACGGCATCTCGGTCGACTACCCGGACTGGCACTTCAACGTGCGGCCATCGAACACCGAGCCGCTGCTGCGGCTGAACCTCGAGTCGCTCGTCTCCGAGGACGACATGGCGGCCAGGCGCGACGAGGTCCTGTCCTTCATCCGCTCGTGACGACCGAGGCCGCTCCCCCCGACCCGTTCGCGCCCGCCCGCGAGAGCGGGGTCCACCGCCTGGCGATCCCGACCCCCTTCGCCGTCGGCCGGGTCAACTGCTACCTGATCGAGGACGAGCCACTCACGCTCGTGGACGCCGGGCCGAACTCCGGCAGCTCGCTCGACGAGCTCGAGACGCAGGTGCGCGGCCTCGGCCACCGGCTGGAGGACATCGGCTTGGTCGTCATAACCCACCAGCACATCGACCACATCGGCCTAGTGGACATCGTCGCGACCCGCTCCGGCGCGGATGTCGCCGCGCTCGACGCGCTCGTGCCGTTCGTGGAGGGCTACGCCGACAAGGCGGCGGAGGACGACGAGTACGCGGCGGCGATCATGCTGCGGCACGGGATCGCCGAGGACGTCGTGAGCGCCCTGCGCTCGGTCTCGAACGCCTTCCGCGCGTGGGGCTCGCGCACGAAGGTCACGCGCGTGCTCCATGACAGGGAGCCGCTCGAGCTGCGCGACCGCTCATACGTCGTGCACCACCGCCCCGGCCACAGCCCCACCGACACCGTCTTCCACGACCGCGAGCGGCGCCACCTGCTCGCCGCCGACCACCTGCTCGCCCACATATCGTCGAACCCGCTCATCGCGCGCCCGGCCGGCGCCTCGCTCGACCCGCGGGACCGGCCCCAGTCGCTCGTGACCTATCTCGAGTCGCTGGCGGCGACGCGGGAGATGGACCTCGATCTCGTGCTGCCCGGTCACGGGGACCCGATCACCGACCACCGCTCGCTGATCGACCAGCGCTTCGAGCTGCACACCCGCCGCGCCGAGAAGATCCACCGGCTGGTGTCCGAGCGCTCGCGCACCGCGTACGAGCTGGCTCAGGCGCTGTGGGGCAACATCGCGGTGACCCAGGCCTACCTGACCCTGTCCGAGATCCTCGGCCACACGGACATCCTCACGAACGAGGGGCGCGTCCGGGAGGTCGAGGAGGACGGCGTCGCGCGCTTCGAGGCGGCGTGACCCAGGCCATGCGCCGATCGTGCGACGCCCCAGCGTCACGGCGCCACGCGCGAATGCGACATCTCAGTAACGCCGCGCCGGGGACGGTTTAGCAGCAACCATGCCCGCTCTCGAGGGAAGCGTCCTGGAGCGCGCGGAGGACCTCGCGGAGAGGATCCTGCCGTCGCGCACGCCGAAGCAGCGCATGCTCGTGATCGTCAACCCGTACGCGAGCACCGTCTCGGACCGCCTCAAGAACCTCGTCGTCTACGCGCTCCAGGACGCTTCCCTCGAGAGCGGGC
>Ga0247708_1000159_pt1 | contig 16367 bp, 19 predicted proteins | sample 42W_NmetaG_FD_189040 | JGI IMG/M metagenome (GOLD analysis project Ga0247708, IMG submission 189040) | Soil microbial communities from hillslope of Landscape Evolution Observatory, University of Arizona, Oracle, AZ, United States - 4-2-W_N | ecosystem: Engineered > Artificial ecosystem >...
GGCAGGAGCCGCCGCGGCCGGCGCTGGCGGGGCGGCGGCCGGCGCGGCCGGCGCACCGCCCCGGATGGCCAGGGCCCGCTCGAGGCTCTCGATCCGTTCGAGCAGGGCGGCGGGGGAGGAGTCCAGCTCCGGCCGGCACAGCCTCACCAGCGCTACCTCGAGCAGCACCCGGGGGTCGGGCGCCTCCCGCATGGCGACCAGGGTTTCCCCCAGCACCTCCATGGCCCGCACCGTGGCCGCCCGGCCCAGGCGGTGGGCCTCGGCCTCCACTTGGTCGAGCTCCTCGTCGGGTAGGCCGACCAGCGCCCGGGACACGCTGGCGAGCAACGTCTGGCGCAGCCGCTCGAGCACGTCAGTGGCGACCTGGCGGGGGTCGTGGCCGGCGTTGCCGCGCTCGGCGACCGCGGCCAGGGCCCGGGCCGAGTCGCGCTCGCACAGGGCCTCGACGAACTCGCCGACCGACGGCGCCTGGTGGTCGATCCCGCCGGCGGCCGCCACCTGGTCGAGGACGGAAAGCGCGTCGCGCACCGAGCCCTTGCCCCGCCGCGCCACGAGGTCGATCACCTCGGCGGGGACGTCGAGCCCGGCCTCGGCCGCCACCCACCTGAGGTGCTCGGTCAGGACATCCAGCGGCAGCAGGCGAAACTCGAAGTGCTGGGTGCGGCTGCGGATGGTGGGCAGCACCTTCTGGGGCTCGGTGGTTGCCAGCACGAACACCACGTGGCCCGGCGGCTCCTCGAGGGTCTTGAGCAGGGTGGTCGACGCGTCGGTGGTCAGCATGTGGACCTCGTCGACGATGTAGACCTTCCACCGGCCCGGCGTGCCGAGGGCGGCCCGGGCCACCAGCTCGCGCATGGCGTCGACCCCCCGGTTGGAGGCGGCGTCGAGCTCCTGGACGTCGAGCGAACGGCCCTCGGTGATGCCGACGCAGGAATCGCAGGTTCCGCAGGGCTCGCCGTCATCCTCGTTGGGGCAGTTGAGCGCCTTGGCCAGGATGCGGGCCGACGACGTCTTCCCGGTGCCCCGCGGGCCGCTGAACAGGTAGGCGTGGGCCACCCGGCCTTCGCGCACCGCGTTGCGCAGTGTCTGGCTGACGTGGTCCTGACCCTTGAGCTCGGACCACCGCTGCGATCGGAACCGCCGGTAGAGCGACTGGTAGGCCCCTGTGCCGGGAGTCATCGACGCCGACAGTACCCCCGGGGTGCGACGGTGCGGTCTACCGGTTGGCGGCGCTGGTCAGCCGGCGGGGCGTGGACCGGACGGCCTTCGGCGCCGTCCGCCGGCGGGCGGCAAGGACGTGGTAGAGGGCGACGAGGACGTCCTTCTCCTCGTCGTCGAGCTCGGGGCTGTGGTGGATGGCGCCCTCCAGCCCCAGCGGCGCCGACACGGCGTCCACCGGGAGGTAGCCGAGGGGCCGCGACAGGTGGCCGGGCTCCAGGGCCAGCGCCTGCTCGATCCGGAAGACGGTGGCCGCGGCCGGCTCGTACTTCCCGTTGATCCAGCCGCTCACCGAGGACTGGGTGGTGCCCAGGAGCCCGGCCAGGTGCTCCTGCTTCATCCCCCGGGCCTTCAGGGCCTCGGCCAGGAGGCGGCCGAAACGGCGACGGCCATCCTCACCGTTGGAACCGGACTCTCTGCCTGCCATAGCGGCACCGCCCATTGGCTCACGCTCCCCAGCGTTCGACGGAACGAACCGTACAGGAATTCGATCGGACCCAGGTGGCGCGAGCGCGCTACGTCAATGGGCAGATTGGACGATTTAGATAAAGCGGATAGAGTCCTGCGCCGATCCCGAATCAGATGCGCAGATACGTATCAGTCCCATCGATCCTGCTGCTCGTTCTCCTCACCGCCGGCCTGCTCGTCGCGGCCCCGCCGGCCGTCGCCGCGGTGACCTTCGAGCACCGGATGCTGGAGCTGGTGAACCGGGCGAGGGTCGACGCCGGGATCGCGCCGCTCCAGGCGTCGGCCGCCCTGGCTGCGGTGGCCGCCGACGCCCCCTACGACGGCTGCGGGTTCCGGACCAACGGGCGTTCGGCCGACATGGGCGCCCGGAACTACTTCAGCCACACCATCCAGGGCTGCAACCAGGGGGTCACCCACCTGCTCCAGGGCGCCGGGATCGCCTACAGCGGTGCCGCGGAGAACATCGTCTGGGCCAGCGGCCTGACCGACCCGGCCGTGGCCGCCGAGCGGCTCCACAACGACCTCATGGCCAGCTCGTCGCACCGGACGAACCTGCTCGACGCCCGGTGGACCCACGTCGGCATCGGCGCATGGCGGACGGCGGCGGGCCAGACGTGGTCGGGCGGCGGGGCTGCGCTGACCAAGGTGTACATCGCCACCCAGATCTTCACCCGGCTCCCGGTGACGCCCGGGTCGCGCTACCACCCCGTCGCCCCCAGCCGCATCCTCGACACCCGCCTCGGACCGGGGCCGGTCGGGCCGGGTGCCACCCTGGGCCTCCAGGTGGCCGGGCAGGGCGGGATTCCCTCCACGGGCGTATCCGCCGTGGTGCTCAACGTGACCGTCACCAGCCCGACGGCCCCGAGCTACCTCACCGTCTTCCCCGCCGGGGAGGCGATGCCGACCGCCTCCAACTTGAACTACGTGCCCGGCCAGACCGTCCCCAACCTGGTCACGGCCAAGCTGGGGTCCGGCGGGCGGCTCTCCATCTTCAACGCCGCCGGCTCGGTCGACGTCATCGCCGACGTGGCCGGCTGGTACGACAACGGCACCCTGGCCACGGGCGCCCGCTTCCACGCGGTGGCGCCCGGCCGCATCCTCGACACCCGCCTCGGCGGCGGTCCGGTGGGCGGCGGCGCCACCGCCGGGCTCCAGGTCGCCGGCCACGCCGGGGTGCCGGCGAGTGGGGTAACTGCGGTGGTGCTCAACGTGACGGTCACCAACCCCACCGCACCCAGCTACCTCACGGTCTTCCCCGCGGGTGAGGCCAGGCCCAACGCCTCCAACCTGAACTACGTGCCCGGCCAGACCGTCCCCAACCTGGTCACGGCCAAGCTGGGGTCCGGCGGGCGGCTCTCCATCTTCAACGCCGCCGGCTCGGTCGACGTCATCGCCGACGTGGCCGGCTGGTACGACGACGGCACGCTGGCCACCGGCGCCCGCTTCCACCCGGTCACCCCGAGCCGCATCCTCGACACCCGCCTCGGCGGGGGCCCGGTCGGCCCGGCGGCCACCGCCGGCCTGCAGGTCCCCGGGGCGGGCGGGGTGCCGTCCATGGGCGTGTCCGCGGTCGTGGTCAACGTCAGCGTCACCAACCCCACCGCCCCCAGCTACCTCACCGTGTTCCCGGCGGGCCAGGCCATGCCCACCGCGTCCAACCTGAACTACGTGCCTGGCCAGACCGTCCCGAACCTTGCCGCGGCCAAGCTGGGGACCGGCGGGCAGCTGTCGATCTTCAATGCCGCGGGCGCGACCGACGTGATCGCCGACGTGGCCGGCTGGTTCGACGCCGGCTAGCCGTGCCGGTAGCGGCGGGCGGCCAGGGGGGCGAAGACCGCGATGAACGCCGCGCACCAGAACAGGCTCCTGGTGGCGAAATAGCCCGCCGAGTGCCCGAGCACGCGCTGGGCGTCGTCGCCGAGGGTGAAGGCCCGGGTGGCGTTCACGATCTCGGTCAGGGGCTGGTTGCGGGCGAAGGCCTGCATCCACCCGGGCATCGACTCCACGGGCACGAAGGCGCTCGAGACGAAGGTGAACGGGAACACGATGAGGCCGAGCCCCTGAGCGGCCTGCGGGTTGCCGGCGATGATGCCGAGCAGGACGAACATCCATGTGAAGGCGAAGGTGGCGAACAGGCAGAGGGCAACTGCCAGCAGCAGGTTGCCGACCGGGGCCGTCGTCCGGAACCCCATGGCGAAGCCGACGACGGTGGTGACCGTCAACCCGATGGCAGCCAGGGCGGTGTCGGCTACCACCCGGCCGGCGACGATCGACACCCGGGGGACCGGCAGCGACCGGAGCCGGTCGAAGAAGCCCTCCTGCAGGTCCTCGGCGGCGCCGATCGACGCCATCATCCCCGAGAACAGCACGCCGGTGCCCACGTATCCGGGGACGAGGAAGTCGACGTACCTGACGCCCTGGGTGGAGATGGCCCCGCCGAACACGTAGCGGAAGATCAGCAGGAACATGGCGCCCTGGACCATGCCCAGGACAAAGACCTGGGGGTTGCGGACGTTGCGTCGCACCGTCCGCCGGGCCACGCCGAGAGCGGTGGTGAGGGCCCCGGCCGAGCGGGTCGGCCGGGGCAGGTTCAGGGTGCGGCTGATGGCGGGGTCGGTCACGCTGCGGTCCGCCGGCGCCGTCGCTGCCTGCCTCGTCGACCGGTCGCCTGGCCGTCCGTCTCGGCCTCGCCGTCGGTCGCGGGGTCGGACTCGGCCGGGCGGCCGGTGAGGCTCAGGAACACCTCGTCGAGGGTCGCCCGGCGCAGGCCGATGTCGCTCACGGCCAGGTGGATGCTGTCGAGCGCCCGCACCGCCTCCAGGAGGCGGGCCGAGCCCTGCTCGACGGGCACGGTGACCGAGCGGGTCGGACGGTCGACCCGGGGGGCCTCGGTGCCCAGGGCGGCGAGGGTGCTGACCGCCCGGTCGATGTCGGCCGGGTCGGCCACGTGGACCTGGATCACGTCGACGCCGGCCCGGGACTTCAGCTCGTCGGGCGTGCCCTCGGCGATCACCTTGCCGTGGTCGATGATGGCGATCCGCGCCGCCAGCTGGTCGGCCTCGTCGAGGTACTGGGTGGTGAGCAGGACGTCGGTGCCGGCGTCGACGAGGTCGCGGATGGCGTCCCAGAGGTCGTTGCGGCTGCGGGGGTCGAGGCCGGTGGTCGGCTCGTCGAGCAGCAGCAGCTCCGGCGCCCCCACCAGGCTGGCGCCGAGGTCGAGCTTGCGCCGCATGCCGCCCGAGTAGGTCCGGACCAGGCGGTCGGCGCTGTCGGACAGGGCCAGGAGGTCGAGGACGACCTGGGCGCTGGCCTTGGCCTGGCGGGCGTCGTGCCCGAACAGCCGGCCGACCAGCTCCAGGTTCTCCCGGCCGGTCATGGCCCCCTCCACCGCGGCCGACTGGCCGGCCAGGCCGATCGCCCGCCGGACCCGGGCCGGCTCCCGGATGGCATCGATCCCCGCCACCTGCAGGGTGCCGCTGTCGGGCTGCAGCAGGGTGGCCACCATGCGGATGAAGGTGGTCTTGCCCGCGCCGTTGGGGCCGAGGATGGCGGTGACCTGGCCCCGCTCGGCGGTGAGGTCGAGGCCGGCGAGGGCCTCCGTGGTCTTGAACCGCTTGGTCAGGCCGTGGGCTTCGAGGATCGGGGACATGCGACTCCTAGGACGACGGTCGGGTGTACCAGCTGCGCCACTCGTTGCCCAGGCGCTGGTCAGGGGCCACTGGAGTCCCGGTGGAGGATGACACGCAGCGGCGTTGCCAGTGCCCGCGCCGCGTCGGCGAGCGTCGCCTTCGGCCGAATACGGCAGAGCAACCAGATTGAGAGCGCGGAAGCCCCAAGCACGACGGCGATGCCGATGCTCCAGGCGATTGGGTCCGTCAGGGCTAGGTCTCCTCGTCTGCTCGCCTTAGCTTGCGGTGCTGCCCGTCGCGGAGGAATTCCATGATTGTGATTAGAGTGCGACAAGCCGCCTGCTGGTAGCTAGGGGGGAAACCTCGGGATTTCTCTATGCAGATCAGGGAACAAGTGTTCGGCTAAGTCCGAGGGCTTCTCAGCATGGACCGCACCAGGCGCATGGATGAGCGAGGACATCGGATACGCCACCGCACGCCGGTCGGCCGTCAGGAGGGGTCGGGTACTTCCCAAGGAGTGGCACACTCTCCTCAGCTGAACGTCCCTCGCGGTCCGTCTCCCGCGCCTCGCTGGTTACTGGAGTTGCCTGCTCTCCTCCGCATAAGTGCGGGTCCGCCGCTCTACGCAGCGGCCAGGCTGGACTGCGGCACACGGATCGGCCCGCTGAGAGCTGCTGCCTCCCGGGGTGCGTGCGCCGCTGTACAAGCCTCTCACCAGCGGTTTTGTCGTTCGGAGCGTACGCCCGGAGCGCATGACTATCAAGCGCTCAAACAGCCCGGTTGCCCTCAGCCTGCCGGTTGGACGCTCGTCAAGGGCTGGGTCGGTCCCGGCGAAGGATGACACGGAGTGGTGCCGACAACGCACTGGCCGCCTGTGTCAGCGTCTCACTCGTCCGAACGTGGCAGAGCAACCAGATTGAAACGGCGAGACCGATGCTCCAGGGTAAGCACCAGCGGACTAAGTGCGGACGCTCACTAATCGTGCTTAGTTCGGGTCCCGACGCTGGACGCACCTTCGTCCGAGCAGATGACAAAGGTCTGTGCCCGTAGAATGCCCACGGCGGACGAGGGAGTCGACCGTGGGCGCATGGAAGTGGATTCGGGCTCTGCCGGTGTGGCTACAGGTGCCCACCCTGGCCGTGATGGGCCTCCTCGCCCTGGCGCTCGGGGCTGCTCTGGGGACGCTCCTGCCGTCCCAGGAGGAAGACGGACGACCGGCCACGACCGTCACACTTTTATGGCTCGGATGAGGTCCCACAGTTTCCATACCGGAACGACTCCCATCATTCCTGAATTGGTCCTGGCCTCGTCGCCAAGAAGAAGACTTCCCCAGTCGAGACCCAGCAAGCCCGTAGTCGTTTCTGGTTTGAGGCCAGCGGCATCGGGTGCATGGATACCTTTAGTGAAGCGATTGCTGAATGGCGGAATATGCAGCATCACGGGGGAACCGCTTAATCCGCTTAAGGACCTGCCTTCAACCACGAAACTCTCTTGATAACGCTTACGTTTCGTCTGATACACCGGCTCTCCGGGCATCATGGCAATCGTTCCGAAACGCACTACCGGAAGATTCCTGTGCTTCCCTTCGTGCGGAATGAATCGGCCCATGAAATACACATTATCTCCCGGCCCCACGTTGTAATCCATGACCTCCTTCCTGGTTAGGAAGTAGGTAGTCGGGAGCCGTTTCACATGCCATCCGGAGGTCGCTGGAGGTAGGGCAATAATAGCAACGTCGTCGCCAGCTGGATGGTGATTCCAGTCGCACAGGTTGAGTGCTACTACTTCAGTCCCTCCCGCTGTGGTGGTGAGGCGAACTGCGCTGCCCTCTTCAGCAACGTGGCTATTCGTAGCGATGTATGTAGCCCCTGCCGTGTCGGGGTCTCTTGGAACAGCGATGAGAAATCCAGTCCCTCCCACTCTGCTCCCCTGGTGGGCCGCATCTAGGGAGGGGTAAATGTACACGACACAATCCAAGAATTCATCCGGGATTCTCGGCACTAACTTCAACTCCCTTCCAGGACGGAGGCACCGTCAAGAAGCCTAGCGGGGTGTCCGCCACGCCCCTGTTAGATAACTAGTAGGAGATGGTGCACCATCCTGCCGGACACATTACTCCTTCCGATGTGCATGTTGCCTGCCCAAAGGCGACAACTCTCGCTCGGTGGTGCGCCATTTCCTCCAGGGTTACAGCCCTCTGAGGAAAGCAGGCGATGAATGGAGCAAGACCAGGGCGAGGCCGCCCTTATGACCGACGTGGGCTACCTGCGGGCACTGGTCGAGCACACCGTCCCACTCGCAGCGGTTCCCGATGGTGCCACCGCGCAGCGGATTCGGACCGCTGCGGGCATCTCACGACAGTTGGCCGGGTGTGTGCTCGGAGTCGGGGCCAACACCATCTTGCGATTCGAGGCGAATTACGTGACCCATTCCCGACGACTTGAAAACAGTGAGCGATACAGGGCGCTACTGGCAGCGCTCTTTCGGCATGTCGCCGGTACAGACCCGACGACCGCCGACGAAATCCGACGGCAATGGAAACCAATTGATGAATCAACTAGAAACGACAAGGACGCAGCATGACATTTTCGAGCATCGAAGAGGTACTGGAAGAGTACCCGGAGGCCGCTCCGTTTGCGGACCTCATCGCCGCTGGGTCGGTCGATGAATTTGCCGAAGTAGCGCAGGAAATCGCAAAGAAGGTCAATGCGAGAAACGCCCCAGAGAATCCCAAACACCTCAATGCGCCCACTGCGACCAAAGAGACCACGGTGAAGGACGCCATTGATGCCCGGGACTGGAGCGGCTTCCTGGCCGCCCGTTGGGTCGAGCAGAATGAGGGGAACAACCGTGGTTAAGGCTGGCGATGCAATCCGTCAGAGGCGGAGCACACGGAACGCCGACCTGGCCGCCGAGAGGGCGACGAAGGTGACCGACAAGGAGCAGGAGCCAGTGAGCGCGGTCCGCGCTCCCGCTGCGCTGGCGACCTGGCGGTCCTGGCAAAAGGCAAATCCGGTCCTGAATCCGTGGCTGAGCAAGACCTTTCTCGTAGAGATGTGGTCCCTTGCCTCGGATATCGAGGTTCCACTCCTGCCGGGCGGGATTCCGGCCGCCAGTGACATTCGTCGTCTCCGAGAGGCATGTGGCCTCTCGGTCGAGCAGGTCGCGGAGCGTGCTCAGGTTGGAGCGGACTTGTGGGCCGCCTTCGAGCATGGTGACGACTCCGTGCTCCATCACATCAACGCAAACGCGCTTCTCCGGTTCTGCTCTGCCATGAGCGTGTGTGTTGCCGCCGGTGGCCCGCCCGCTCCCGCTGAGCCTGGCCCGGCTGCTTCCCCGCCGCCCCCGCTGCATTTGATTGGGGCGGAGCTTCTGGACCAGTTGAGGGACGAGATTGGCGACCGATGCCCGCCGTCGCACGTGCTTCTGGACCACAACCTCTCCACCCGAATCGCCCGCGGCGAATTGCCCGCGCCTATGGCATCTAGGTTCCCGACCGAGAAAGAGATGGTCGACATTCTGCGCGCCTTCCCCGGTCTGGCGAATAGGAGTGGCCGGAGCGTGCCATGGACCAATGCCGGAGCGCTCGCCACTCTCATGGAGCTGGAGACGAATCCGTCGGATGTAGCGGAATACGTCCCCCGGGACGACCTGGGCGTCGGACGCTCCGGTCTTCTACGCATCATCGGGACTGCGCTGGCGATTATCGACGCCGAGCCGGAGCGAGTCGCCGCCATCAAGGCCGAACGAGTCGCCGCCGAGAAGCGCAGGAAGGACCAGGAGGCGGCCGCCGTCCGTGCTCGTGCTGCTGCGGCTCAGGCTTCCCTGCTACTCGCCCAGCAGGAAGCCGATAGAGCGGCCGCTGCACTCACCGAGGGAGCCGCATGAGCACCACCCACGTCGGCCAGGCTCCAGAGGTAGAGGAGCCTGACTTTGACAAGGACGTGAAGGTGTTCAAGTCCCGCCCACTGGTCGTTTCGTGGGCCACGTGTTGCCGCTGTGGGCGGCAGGCCGTGAAGCTGACCGTCGACGGTCTCTGCGACGACATCTGCGGCCCGATTGAGGCCGCTACGGAACTTGCGACTCGACGGACGAGGACCAAAGGCTCTTGAGAGCCTTCCGTCTTGATGGAAGCGGCCATCCGCAGACATTCTGCCGAAGCGCTACCTGGGTTTTTCCGCATGGTTCGGAGTTAGTAGTCGTCCCCGTGGGGACAGACGGCATGTACTCCGATGAGGAAGTGAGGACGCTAGCCCCGACAGACCCCTGGAATAAGCTCGCCGGGAAGCTCCTGAAGCGAGGCGGGCAAGCGGTCGAGATGGCGTCCGGAGATGACGACCGGTACTTAGCTAGCCTGCTTCTCAGAAACGGAAGACTCCTCGACGCACAAGGTCTATGCAGACCGGTGCTTCGGCGCAAGTCAGAGTCCGTCGACTGGTATTGCCTAAAACACGCCGACGATATTGCAAGGGAGCTTCCGGGTACTCGCGTGACCGTAGGTCTGGCCCTGCATTGCGGGCGGGCCTGGGTACTACATACATGGCTCACGGTGGCATTCGGCCAAATAGTGGAACCGACCGACCTCGCTCGATTCTATTATGGGGTCGACGCCCGTGGTCTCCGGGCGAGATGGGAGCGTGCGCTCTCCGGCTAGGGCCGTGAGGGCGTCCCGAATGCCTTCCCTACCGTAGCTCCATTGGCATCGACAATCGTTGCTGCATGACTATCGGCAGGGTCCGGGGTAAAGGCGCATGGGTTGGCGGCACCCGGAGGGCAATCAAATGTGTTCGACCTTGCTACGGTGACCGGGGTGGGACCCGGCACCGAGGGGGTCCCCAACGCCGTCAATGGAACGCCGTTGGCATCGAGAATCGTCGTTGACGAGTGGCCCCGGCCAGAGGCCGTCCCCGGCATTCCTGCCGTCCAGCACGGCGGAGGGAGGCCGGGTGGACATGGAACCTCAGTCGCCCGGGCTGGCTCGGACGGCGAGTGAGCGCCGTCCGGCGCAGGCGTCGTCTGCCCGGTGCAAGCCGCGGCGACCAGGAAGAGGCTGCTGAACAAGAGTTCCCGCGCCCGCATGTTGCCGCCCTTTCGGAGGAAGGGGCGCACCCTATCCCGGCGGGTTGCCGGGTTTCCTGACTCAGGCACGGCGGCCGACCGTTAGGAGGAGTGAAGGTCAGCTTGCGGGAGGAGCGCGTCTTGACGCTGGATACTGAGGCTGTCGGCCGAGAGGTCGAGCGCCGGCTGAGGGCCGACTGCGGGGAAGGCTGGGTGCTGTCCACACATACCCGCCGGCTACTCGCTGAGGCCGTCGACGTAGGGATGGGTGAGGCGGGACTGCATTGGCGTGAGTACGTCGAGCATCCGGACGGGTTCAAGCATGCCGCCCGGCGTGCAACGGACCGGGCGAAGCGTTGGCTGCGACGGGAAAGGAAGCGTCGCCAGAAGGAGGGCCAGGGGTGGCTTGCCGCCATGGCGCTGGCGGGTGCCATGTATGGACGTGAGGATGTGGCGCTGCCCGAGGACGCTGCCGACCTGCCGGTGCTGGTGCAGCTTGAGCTGGAACAGTTGCGGCGACTCATCGAAGCACTGGACAAGCCCGAGAGACTCGTCGTTGAGGCCCGCTACTGGTGCGGGGAGCCGGGCAGGAACCTGCCATGGCCAGACGTTGCCCGAGCAGTCGGCAGGAGTCCGAGGACCGTGCGAACTATTCACGCTCGGGCCCTGGATGAACTTCGGTCGTGGATGTCCTGAGGAGTCCGGCAAGAAATCTGAAAAAGCTCTGCCACTTTTCGAGACTCATGTGGATGGTAGTAATTGAGGCTACGGCGTGGACCGCCTTCGCCGTAGCCGAACGATGCCGCTGCATAACCGCCAGGCAGCCGCATCGTCCGGCCGCAAGAGGGAAACCCCAAACCAAAAGGGGTTAACCTCCCAGACACCTAGAGCGGAGTGCCCAACGGAGCGACAGGTGCTCACACACCTACGCCTAGAGGCTCCGGTGTCTGAGATTCTCGAACCTTCCGGTTCGTGAGACGAGCGACAGCGAGCGAATCCGAGGCGGCCCACAGGTCGCCGCAGGACGGCCCCCTCTTGGGCCGCCTACAACAGCTAAACAGATAGAGCCCGGCACCACGGCCGGGCTCTCGCTTGCTCTGCTCTGCGATGTTACGAGGCCATGGGCCTCGTCCAGGTGCCGCACTCCGCCTTGTCGCAGCGGTCGAACCAGGCGTAGTCCCCATCGTCCTCCCACTCCTGCCCGTGCTCGGTCACGGTGCCTTCGGTGGAGACGACGGCGTCGGCCATGCGAAGAACGTCCAGAAGTGCGCCGACTTCGCCGTCGAGCACACCATCCAGTGAGTGCGCCGGGTCACATTGAGCAATAGATGCGAGCGCCATCGCCGCCAACTGCACATAGCTGCTGGCAAGATGCGCTCGGGCCTGCCACTCGTGAGCGAACAGGCCGTCGGGGCCATCGCTTGTGGTCAGGTTGGCGTGATAATGGGTCATTATTGTCCTTTTCTGTTGTTGGTGGTCTTGCCGGGTACGGGGTACGGGTAACAGACACAAACGCCGCTCTCGTCGTGTGGGGAAACCGCTCATTCACCCTTCCAGGCGTCGCCCCCTCACCGGCAGGGAAGGGGCCTGGCGAGCACGTGGAGGCCGCTGGTACCCGCATGCCCCACGGACGGCGCTGACGCCCCAGGAGGAAGCGCCTCGCAGAGTCGGCTGCCCCTCGGCGTTCAGCGTGTCTGCGATGCCTTGATATGTCAGCCCGGCCGTCCTCATCGCCGCTATCCGCTGCGCCAGACGGCCGCCGTCAACGTCGACAACAGCCGGGCGGCTGATGGGTCGACCCTGTGCCCGGAGCGCCGCCATGGCGTCTGTGGTCCGAGCGGCCGCCATCTCCCGTTCCCATTCCGCAACGGACGCGAACACGTTGGCGATGAGTCTCCCGCCCGGCGTACTGGTGTCCACGCCGAGGTCTAGGGCAACCAGGGTTAGGCGGTTGGCTTCGGTCCAGGCGACCAGCGCAGCGAGGTCACCCACCGACCGAGTGAGACGGTCGAGCTTGCTCACCATGAGGCACGATGCAGTGCCCGCCAGGAGGCCCCTCAGCGCCTCCTGAATGCCCGGACGGTCAAGACTGCGACCGGCATGAGGACGCCGGGCAGGCTCCGCACGGCACGTCGTCGTCGTCCGGAGCGCAGTCCGGCTCCGAGCACTGGACAATCCAGTAGCTCTGCCCGGCCACCACGTCCGACCACTCCGGACCGTTGTCGAGGTTGGGGTCCTCCGCTGAGAGCGACAGGCTGTTCGCACGGTCGAAGCCGCAGTCATCCCCGTACACCGGACACGGCACGTCGTCGTAGTCGTGCTCGTCAGTCCAGGACTGCACGTTGTCGGCGTGCAGGTTGAGCGTCCAGAGCATGTCGGACTTCGCATCCTCGAACGTTGCGAACGTCGCAGGCTCGGACTCGGGCAAGTAGCCGGGCATGTTGTGGCCGGCGTGGAAGTGAACGGTAACGTCAGGGGTGCTCATCGGAATAGTCCTCCGGTGGGTCACGCCGGGGGGATGGTTCCAGCCATCCCCCCGGCACTTTTGTATGGGCGGCGCAGATAGCGCCTATGTCGTGACGGACGTTACCCCGTATTCATTATGTGTGCAAGGGAACGGAAGCACTAATCCCGGCGGAAATCTGTTGGAAGAGTGTTGGAAATCGGCGCTCGGATAAGGTGTGCCCCCGGTGTCTGGGATGCCAACGCACGCCCTCCGGCACCCTTCCGGGGACCCAAAGGGGGGTGTTTATATAACTATATATATATATATATATATAAGACGTCCACGTTCAATTTCGCCAAGTCATCCACCACCCTTCCAAACACCCTTCCAGTGGATGAGTGGAATGGTTCAACTGTAAAGACGTTCGCCACGGTAACATCAGTCGATGGGCGAGGAACTAGAACCGTCAGAGCAACAGTTGGAGCGGACCTGGAAGCACCCTGGGCTGCGAGCCGACATAAAGGCGGTCTTGGGCATCCTCAGCCCTCAGCGAGCGGCGGTCGTCCTGGAGTGGCTCGACTCCTGGCACGTCCATGATGAAGACCGTGGGCGAACAGCCTTCGAGGCCGCAACGGAAGAAGCGGGAACGTCGGCCGACGAGTTACTGGACGCCATCATGGCAGACGAAAGGCTAACGGACCTCTTCCGAATGACCATGGAGTTGGCCGCTCGGAGCGGTTCCGAGCAGAAGCTAAAGGCGCTGGGAAAAGCGCTGGCCAGCGGTGTACTCGCAAATGATGACGCGGCTTATGAACAGTCGTTGCTACTCATGCGAACTATCGGTCAACTAGAGGCACCGGATATACGGGTACTCTCGCTGGTCCAACATTTCGAACGGGTTCACCCCACTGCGGCAAAGGATGAAGACGTTTGGGCTGGGTTGAGCGCGGGACCGTTTCCACCCTTGGCGGTCTGGGTTCATCTAGAGCAAACTGGACTGATTCGCAAAGTCCCGGGCTCGGGTGAGGACCAGCCCTACTACCTAACAGACTATGGTAAACAGGTAGTTGAGGAGTTGGTGACCGCTGGGCAGGCGGATTAAGGTGGTTTGTTGCTTAGGCTCAGATGCTCCAGACGATTCGACTGAAGAAGTCGAGAGCAACCTCTAACGGCTCAGCAACCCTCCGGTCGCCCACGTACTTCGAGTAATAGGTGTCGCGACGGTTTCGCTCTGGCTTTGTCGGCCGCGAAAGAGCGGACAGTGGTAGCCACCGGAGTTCTACCGGCTCAAGTCCAACCCTGCACCAGCATTGCTGCTCCTCGTCCCAGACGAGCGTCGGTTCTATGAGCGGGGGCCCTACCGTAACGAAGCCAGGAACGGTGACCAGCTGGTGACCCGTCAGGTTGCGAGCGTAGAGGAGCCCTGCGACCGTCTTGCCGGCCTCCGATGCATTCCGATGGCTCCAATACGCGCCTGCGTTTGCAATACGAGCGCGATGGCAGTCATCAAGTGACGAGCACCACCACAGTGCCTCACCAGCCGCAATGGGGGTCTCGGGCCAGGATTGATGACATTCGTGGATGCGGCGAACCGCATTTGCCAGTGCAGTCTCGCCAATGAAGAAGGGGTCGGCGTCATCTATCGGGTCCGGTTTCGTCACCGTGCATATGTTAGAGGCGGTCACCAGGGCTGAGCCTCTTGTACGCCTCTCTCGCCCGCTCATCGGCAGCGGACGCTCCATACCGGTCGAGCATCTGACGGCTTCGCCAACCGGCGAGCCGCATGAGGTCGCCCTCCTGACCACCCGCAGCGAGCCACTCGTGAGCGAAGGTGTGCCGGAACTGATGGGGATACAGGTGGTCAAATCCGGCCATGCCAGCCCTTCGCTGGATGACCCTGTAGACGCCGAAGTGGGAAAGCTCTCCTTGCCGACCTAGCCAGAGGCATGGCGAATCAGCCATGGAGTGCTTGGCTCGCACACGTAGGTACCGGTCGAGCGCCTGGGCCGTCTTGACGCCGAACGGCACGACCCGGGGCCGTCCGCCCTTCCCAATGACGAACGCGTGCTGTGTCGCCAGGTCCACCGACTGCACGGTGAGGGCGGCCAATTCGGCTCGCCGGATGCCGGTGTCCAAGAACAGGCGGATGACCGCCGCGTCCCGCCGCTCGGGGAAACCCGTGCCGACGCACGTGTCCAGTAGCCGCCGAAGCTCGGCGGGGGAGAGCACCTTGACCGGGGGAGGACTCGCCTTCGGGTATGGAACCCCTTTCAACGGAGTGTTTGGGATGTCACCTTCCTCCACAAGCCAGCGGAAGAAGTTCGACAACGCGTTGTAATCCGTGGCGACGGTCTTGGGTGCCGCTCCTGCCTGCCGCCGTCGCAGCAGGTACTCCGTGACCGTCCGGCGGTTGGCCGAGAGGGGGTCGGGCACCTCCCCCAGGAAGTGGCCCACCCGGGTCAGGTACGTCCGAATCGTGTGGGGCGAACTATCGTGCGCCCGGAGGTCCCACTCCCACGCCCGCAGGTACTCATTCATGGCTCTCCTCCTGCATAAGTGCAGGTGAGAGGCCCTTTCCGCCGCTCGACGCAGCGGCCAGGCTGGACTGCGGCACACGTATCGGCCCGCTGAGAGCTGCTGCCTCCCGGCCCTGACTCGGTTCACGGGGATACGTTGCGCAGGACCCAGCCGCTGCGTGGAACGGCGGACTCCGTGGCCAGGATATCCTGGTTGGTGCTGGAGGGGTGCGGGAGCGGCCGAACCGGCACGCCTGGAGAGCGTGTAGGGGGCAACCCCTCGTGGGTTCAAATCCCACTCCCTCCGCCACCGGGCTGTCATCGATCTACCCTCCCAGCGGAGGGAGATCGGTGACAGACCACGACGCCATGGGCCTGGCCCTCGCCGAGGCCCGCCTCGCTCTCGACCACGGCGACGTGCCGGTCGGGGCGGTGGCCCTGGTCGACGGGCGGGTCGTCGCCGCCGACCACAACCGGCGCGAGGAGTTCGGTGACCCCACCGCCCACGCCGAGCTGCTCGTCCTGCGGGCCGCTGCCTCGGCGGTCGGGGGCTGGCGCCTCGGCGACGTCACCCTGGTCGTCACCCTCGAGCCCTGCCCGATGTGCGCCGGCGCCCTGGTCGCCGCCCGCCTCGGCCGCCTGGTCTTCGGGGCCGCCGATCCCCGGGCCGGGGCGTGCGGGTCGCTCTACAACCTGTGCTCCGATCCCCGGCTGAATCACGACGTTCCCGTCACCCACGGGGTCCGGGCGGAGGAGTGCGCAGCCATCCTGGCCGCGTTCTTCGCCGCCCGCCGCCCCGCCCGCTAGCCTGAATCGCTCCGGAGGGGTGCGAGAGCGGCCGAATCGGACGGTCTCGAAAACCGTTGTGGGGGCAACCTCACCGTGGGTTCAAATCCCACCCCCTCCGCCGCTCGGACCAGGGCTTTCCACGCGAAAGCCCTGGTCAGACGGTGTGCGAGGCACCTGGCGACGGCGTTCTCGGCCGAACTCGACGGGGAGGCCGAGAACGCCGTCGCCAGGTGCCTCGCACAC
>Ga0247708_1000160_pt1 | contig 16229 bp, 17 predicted proteins | sample 42W_NmetaG_FD_189040 | JGI IMG/M metagenome (GOLD analysis project Ga0247708, IMG submission 189040) | Soil microbial communities from hillslope of Landscape Evolution Observatory, University of Arizona, Oracle, AZ, United States - 4-2-W_N | ecosystem: Engineered > Artificial ecosystem >...
TCGTCGAGCATGCCCGCGAGCTGCTCCACGTTCTCGTCCTCCTGATCGGCGACGTAGGCCTCGGCGCGAGCGGCGGCCGCCCGCTCCGAGTCCGTGTCGGCGGAACGGCGGAGCCGCGCGGCATCGCGCCTTGCGGCTGCCATCTCGCGACGGCTGCCGGCGTAGTGTCGTGCGGCGTCGCGGTCGCGGTCACGCCGGACGAGTTGCTCGGCGCGGTCGAGGGCGGAATCGGCGCGGCTCGTATGCATCTTGACCTCGCGAACGGCCGTGTCGAAGCTTCCGGCGCCAGCCGTCCCAGGGACGGCCATGGCCGTCGCGCATCCGAGCGCTCCGGCGGTGATCAGGATTCGGTTTTTCATGGTGCCTCCTTCGGCAACTGGGCAGCCTCTCCCGAGGCCCCTGGCTTTGCGCCCCTGCCTCGCGGCAGGTTTGCCCTTGTCGTTGAGGCGGCTGCCTCTCTTCCCCTTAACGCGCTAGCGGCGCGGAAGTCAGGGGTTGTCGGCTAAACCGGCTCCGGCACCCGGTCCCAGGGGCGCGCGGCACGGAGCGCGGCGAGGATCGCACGGGTCGCGGGCGACTTGTTCAGCGTGTAGAAGTGGATGCCCGGGGCGCCGCGGGCGAGCAGGTCCGCGCACTGGAGCGTCGCGTACGCGACGCCGAACTCGATGACGGCCTCCGGGTCGTCCGAGCGGGCGTCGAGCTCGCGCTCCACCGTCTCCGGGATGGTGGCGCCGCACATCTGGGTGATCCGCTTGATCTGCGCGTGGTTGGTGATCGGCATCACGCCGGGCACTATCGGCACGTCGATGCCCGCGCCGCGGCAGTCGTCCACGAAGTCGAAGTAGAGCTCGTTGTCGTAGAAGAGCTGGGTGATGAGGAAGCTCGCACCGGCGTTCACCTTCTCCTTGAGGAAGCGGATGTCGCTCGCGCGGTCCTCCGCCTCGGGGTGGACCTCCGGGAACGCCGCCGCGCCGACGCACAGCCCGCACTCGCTGCGCACGAGCGTCGCGAGCTCCGTCGAGTAGCGCAGGCCGCCCTCGGTGAAGGTCCACTCGGCCTCGCCCTGCGGCGGGTCGCCGCGGAGCGCGAGCACGTTCTCGATCCCGCAGGCCTCGATCTCGCGGAGGACCCCGAGCAGCTCCCCACGCGTCGCGCCCACGCAGGTCAGGTGCGACATCGCCTCGATGCCGTAGCGCGACTTGATCCCCTTCGTGATCTCGACGGTGCGCTCGCGCGTGGTCCCGAGCGCGCCGTAGGTGACCGAGACGAAGTCGGGGGCGTCCTTCGACAGGTCCTCGAGAGCGGCCTCGAGATTGCGCAGGCCGTCGTCGGTCTTCGGGGGGAAGAACTCGAAGGAGAAGACCGGCCGCTTCTCGGCCAGGATCCGGTCGATCCGCATCGGCAAAGCCTAGCCCGCGGCCTCGGGCGGGATGATGTTCAGACCGACCACGACACGCGTTCCCTCGGCGCTGTCCCAGTGGACGTCCACGGAGTCGTTCTGGCGGTAGGTCCCGAACAGGCCGAGGAAGATCGCGGTCCAGCGGACCGCGCCGAGGCGGCCCTCCTTGCGGAGGTCCCGCTCGAAGAGGAGCGTGTGGTCCTCCACGCGGAAGTCAGAGCCCTCCTCCTGCCGCACGCCGTTCACGAAGACGCGGAAGGGGCGCTTCACCTCTGCCGGAAGCGGCACCCGCGAGGTCACAGCGCTCTCCGCAGCGCCGAGTAGGGGGACTCCCCGCCGCGCTGCTCGACGACGCTGCGGCCGACCCGACCGGTCCACGCCTCCGACGAGCCGTCGCCCCTCACGTCGATGCCGCCGCGGGCGCCCCGGGGCCCCTTGACCTCGATCCGCGCGGTCACCTGCTGCATGGGGTCGAAGGTGCGGACGAGCGGGACGCTGACGGGGCGGGCGTTTGCCGCGCGCTCGAGTTCGCGCCCGCGCTGCTCGACCCACGCGAACGCCTCGCCCGCGTCGCCGAACCTCGCCTTCTCGACCTTCGGGCCCTGCCGGACCCGCACCCGCCAGTCAGCCCCCAATGCGGCTCATGGTCCGGGGCGGCTGCCGGAAGCCCGGCTCGCCGACGCGGTGCTTCAGCTCCTTGCGCCACACCGCGTCGCGAACGATGCGCTCGAGCCGGGCGTCGTCTGCCCCCTCGCGCAGCGGCTCGCGCAGGTCGGTCTCGTGCAGCGAGAACAGGCACGTCCGCAGCTTGCCCTCGGCGGTCAGCCGGATGCGGTCGCAGTCGGAGCAGAACGGCTCGGACACCGGGTTGACGAACCCGATCTCGCCGCGGCCGTCCGCGAAGCGGAACACGCGCGCGGTCGAGGAGGGCTCGCGCGGCAGCTCCTCGAGCGGGTGGACCGCGTGGATCAGGGCGCGGATCTCCTCGCCGGTGAGAACCGCGTCCGGGGTCCAGGCCTGATCGGCGTCGAGCGGCATGAACTCGATGAAGCGCACCTGGAAGGCGTTCGAGCGGGCGAACTCCGCGAACGGGAGAGCCTCCTCCTCGGTGAAGTCGCGCAGGGCGACCGCGTTGACCTTGACCGGGTGCACCTCGGGGTGGGCGGCGAGCGCGTCCAGCCCGCGCAGCACCTGCGGGAGGGCGTCGCGGCGGGTCATCTGGAAGAAGCGGTCGCGCTGGAGCGAGTCGATCGAGACGTTCACCCGCCCGATCCCCGCGGCCACGAGCGCGGCGGCGTCGCGCTCCAGCATGAAGCCGTTGGTGGTGAGCGAGAGGTCCTCGACGCCCGGGACCGCCGCGAGCATGCCGACGAGCTTGGGCAGGTCGCGCCGCACGAGCGGCTCGCCGCCCGTCAGCCGCACATCGCGCACGCCGATCGCGGCGAGCACGGAGACAATCCGCTCGATCTCCTCGAACGAGAGGATCTCCTCGCGCTCCAGCCACGGCAGCCCCTCGGCCGGCATGCAGTACTGGCAGCGGAAGTTGCAGCGGTCGGTGACGGAGATGCGTACGTCGCGTATCACGCGCCCGTGGCCGTCCACGAGGGGCTCAACCGGCATGTCAGGAGGGTACCGGCGCGTGAAACGAGATCAGCCCCCGTGTCGCGGCTACAGGTCGCGGCGCTCAAACGCCCAGGGCAGCACCCACGCCACGACGCCCGTCGTGGCCTCCAGCAGCCCGCTGTCGAGCTCATCGCCGAGCTCGTTCAGCAGGGTGGCCATGAGCCCGGCGCCGAAGAGCATGAACATCGCGACGCCGTTCGCGGTGGTGGACAGGAACAGGGATCCGAGCAGGGAGAGCGTGGCCACCACTGCCACGGCCCCCAGGAGCGCGAGGCCCGGGGTCAGCGGCTGGTCCGGGATCCAGCCGCCCGCGATGCCGACCACGGCCAAGGCGTACAGATAGAACGCGAGCGTGTAGCCGCCCGCGACCCCGAACGCGGCGCGGAGGGGCGCCCGGTCTTGACCACCTGCCCGTCGACGAGCAGCACCACGCGATCGCAGACGAGCTCGACCTCGCTCAGCAGGTGCGAGTTGAGCAGCACGCCGGTCCCGCGCTCGCGAAGCCGGACGAGCAGCTCGCGCACGTCCCTCCGGCCCGCCGGGTCGAGCGCGCTCGTGGGCTCGTCGAGCAGCAGGAGTGGTGGATCCCGGATCAGCGCCTGTGCCAGCCCGAGCCGCTGCTGCATGCCCTTTGACATGGCGTTTGCCCGCGCCGTTGGGGCCGAGCAGCCCGACCAGCTCTCCCCGCTCGACGTCGAGGTCGACGCCGCGTAGCGCCTCCTTCCGCCCGTAGCGCTTGACAAGCCCGCGGCAGGAGAGAAGCGCAGGGCCGCTCAGCTGCGCTTCTCGATCGGCACGTACTCCTGGTCCCGCTCGCCCGTGTACACCTGGCGCGGGCGGGCGATCTTCGTCTCGTCGTCGGAGCGCATCTCGAGCCACTGCGCGATCCAGCCCGAGGTGCGCGGGATCGCGAACATCACCGTGAACATGTCGGTCGGGATCTTCAGGGCCTCGTAGATGAGCCCGGAGTAGAAGTCGACGTTCGGGTAGAGCTTGCGCTCGGTGAAGTACTCGTCGTCGAGCGCGCGCTTCTCGAGTTCCACGGCGATCTGGAGGTTCGGGTTCATCCCGGTGACCTCGAGCACCTCGTCGACGTTGCGCTTGATGATCCGCGCGCGCGGGTCGTAGTTCTTGTAGACGCGGTGGCCGAAGCCCATCAGGCGCTCCTTGCGGTCCTTCACGCCCTGGAGGAAGTCGGGGATGTTGTCGACCGAGCCGATCCGGTCGAGCATCCGCAGCACGGCCTCGTTGGCGCCACCGTGGAGCGGGCCGTAGAGGGCGGCCACGCCGGACGCCACCGCCGAGTACGGGTCCACGTCGCTCGAGCCGACGGCGCGCACGGAGCTCGTCGAGCAGTTCTGCTCGTGGTCGGCGTGGAGGATCCAGAGGACGTCGAGGGCCCGCTCGAGCCGGGGGTCCGGCTCGTACTTCACCTCGGTCATCTTGTAGAGCATCGAGAGGAAGTTGCCCGGGTAGCTCAGGTCGTTGTCGGGATAGACGTAGGGCAGCCCGAGGTTGTGGCGGTAGGCGAAGGCGGCGAGCGTCGGCATCTTCGCGATCAGGCGGATCGCCGCCATGTGCCGCTCGTCCTCGTCGTCGATCTTCTTCGCGTCCGGGTAGAAGGTCGAGAGGGCGCCGACGCAGCCGAGCAGGATCCCCATCGGATGGGCGTCGTAGCGGAAGCCCTCCATGAAGCGCTTGATGTTCTCGTGGACGTAGGTGTGGATCGTGACCTCGTGCATCCACTGGTCCAGCTCGTCCCGGGTGGGCAGCCGGCCCTCGACGAGCAGGTAGGCGACCTCGAGGTAGGTCGAGTGCTCGCAGAGGTCCTCGATCTTGTACCCGCGGTGCTGGAGGATCCCCGCCTCGCCGTCGATGTAGGTGATCTCCGAGCGGCACGACGCGGTGTTCGTGAACGCCGGGTCGTAGGCCATCAGGCCGAAGTCGTCCTCGGAGACCTTGATCTGGCGGAGGTCCATCGCCTTCACGGTGCCGTCGGTGATCGGCAGCTCGTATGTCTCGCCGGTGCGGTTGTCGGTGACGGTCAGGCTCTCGCCCGCGGAGGCTACGCCGCCGCCGTTCTCCTCTCGTGTCTTCTCCTGCGCCATCTCGCTCCTCCGACTCGGGTTCCGTGCTGCATTCTGCCGCACCGCCAGAAACGCATCCTCCCTGCGTTGTCGCAGCAGGGCCCAAATCGAGCAGGGGGATACGACGTGAAGCGCTTTCTGATTCTGGCCGCGGCGTGTATGCCGCTCACCTTCGCCGCTCCGGCCGCAGCCGACTACCACGGCGCCTGCCCCGGCGGGGTCGGCTCCGGCGCGGGCGTGAGCCTGACCGCGTCGGGCGGCGTCTTCACCTACACCGGCACGGTCAACTGCAACGGCGCGAGCACGATCTCGATCAACTCGCTCACCCTGAAGCGCCCCGATGGCTCGACGGTGAGCGCCGGGTCCAAGTCCTGCAGCGCGTGCAACTCGCTGAGCCACTCGGGCCAGGATCCGGTCGGCGCCGCCGGCGACTACGTCGTCACGATGAGCTTCACCGCACAGGGCGGCACCTCAGGGCCGATCACGCGGACGCGGACGGGCACCTGGAACTGGAACGGCACGACGCTCTCGTTCGCGGGCGGCGGCGGGGGCGCGCCGAGCGCCTTCGAGTTCTGCGACGCGACGCAGCCGATCTCGATGGAGGTCGACTTCGCCAACGACAACTCGAACCCGATGAACCCGGCGCTCATGCGCTGGTCGGGCCGGCTCGAGTGCCACGGCGCCGACGAGCTGCGCATCAACCAGATCAGCGTGCGGCGCCAGCTCACCGGCAACAACACGATCGACCCGCCTCATCCGGGCACGCAGGACGCCGCCTGCGGGGCGGGCTGCGGTGTCGTCACCGGCCGCGGCAGCAGCCGCACGGACGGCCCGGGGCTCTACCGGGTCACGTTCAAGGTGACGATCTCGAAGGCGCCGGCGGAGCCGCGGTCGGTCACGATCCAGCACGACTGGGTCTCGCCGGGCATCGGCCCCGTCATCCCCGTCGAGTAGGCGCCGCGGGCTAGCGGCGGCGCTTCCAGCCGCGCCCGAACATCTTCGAGACCCGCCCCGCCTTCAGGTTGGGGCGGAACTCGGGCGCGCCCTCGTCGGGCGGCGGGAGATCGGCGCACTCCTCGGCGCTGATCGTGAGCGTCACTGCGCGCTCGGCCGTGCGCGCCACCTCGGGCGCGTCCACGAAGCGGAAGTCGCCCGCCTCGGTCTCGATCACGACGCCGTCGAAGATGTGCTCGGCGTAGTTGTCGACGATCTCGGCGACCTTGCCGACGACGACGCCGTCCGAGCTCACGACCTCGGTGCCGCGCTCGACGGCGGTGTAGTGGACGGCGTGGCCGTCGTCGCCGGGCACGCTCAGTGGACCCGGCGCGCCATGCGGGCCGGCGTGCGGACGCGCTTCGGCGGCGCGGGGAGCGGATCGGCGTGCGGGCCGCGGCGCGGCGGGGGCGGGTGCCTCGGACGGGGATGGTCGCGCCCGTGCCCGCCCTCGCCCGGGTCCTCGGCGGGGTCCGGATTCTCGTTCTTCACGGCCCACCACACGATCAGGCAGGCGGCGACCACCGGGATCTTGAGGACCACGAACATGTAGAAGAACGTCCAGCCCATCCGTCCCGATCGTACCCCCTCCGCGCTCGGCGATAAAGTTGCCACATGGCGGATGAGGGCCTCTTCGGCCCCGACAGCCTCACATGGCGGGTCAACCGCGAGGGCGTGCTGCTCCTCGGCGGCGGGACCGCGCTGATCCTCCAGGTGGCCCACCCCCTCGTCGCCGCCGGCGTCGCCGAGTTCTCGAACTACCGCGAGGACCCATGGGGACGGCTCTACCGCACGCTCGACCTGACCACCAAGATCGTCTTCGGCGACACCGAGACGGCCACCCGCGCCTCCCGCGCGATCGCGGCCGCCCACCGTCGTGTGCACGGCGAGACGAAGGAGGACGGCGGGCGCTACCCCGCGGGCACGCCCTACGACGCCTCCGACCCGGAGCTTTTGATGTGGGTCCACGCGACGCTCGTGCACACCTCGCTCCAGGTGTACGAGCGCTACGTCCGCGCGCTCACGATCGCGGAGAAGCGCGCCTACTACGAGGAGCAGAAGACACTCGGCGAGCAGTTCGGCGTACCGCGCGACGAGCAGCCGGCCGACTACGCGGCGTTCAACGCGTACTTCGACGGGATGCTCTCGAGCGACCGCATCGCGGTCACCGCCGCCCTGCGGGACGTGGCCGACGCGACGCTCCGCCCTGACCTGCCGTTCGTCGCCCGCCCGGTGGTCGAGGCGATCAACCTCGCCACGGCCGGAATGCTTCCTCCGGCTCTGCGGGACGATCTGGGCCTTCCATGGGGCGCCGGCCGCGAGCGCGTCTTCGAGGCGGGCCGGCGCGTGCTGCGCGCGGTCATGCCCGCGCTGCCCTCCCTGCTGCGGGACTTCCCGCCCGCCCGCAGCGCCGAGCGCCGGGTCCGCGCCGCCTAGCTTGCGGTTCCCCGTTGCGGGGCATCCCTTCCCGCGAGTACCGTCGCGGGGAGTGGGAGCGAGGGTGCTGACCGTCGGAGCGCTCGTGCTCGCCGTGGTCGTGACCGCGGCCCTGATGTTCGGGGCGGGAGACGACTACCGCGTGCGCGTGGTGCTCGACAACTCGGGCCAGCTCGTCAAGGGGAACCAGGTCAAGGTCGGCGGCACGCCGGTCGGGCTCGTCACCTCGATCGAGCTTGGCCCGGACTCCCGCGCCGTCCTCGAGCTGCGGATCGACGACGGTGATCTCGCTCCCCTCCACGAGGGCACGGTCGCGACGCTGCGGGCGGCCTCGCTGTCGGGCATCGCGAACCGCTACCTCGCGCTCGCGCCGGGACCGAACGACGCCCCCGAGATCCCCGACGGCGGGGCGATACCGGCCGAGGACGTGAACGCGGCAGTCGATCTCGACCAGCTCCTGAACACGCTCGACGCGGGCACGCAGGAGGACCTGCGGCGCGCGGTCCGCCGCTCGGCGGCGATCTTCGACCGGCCGGGCACGGCGCAGGCGTTCAACCGCGGCCTCGAGACGCTCAACCCGTTCCTCTCGCAGTCCGCTGCGACGGGCCGTGAGCTGGCGGCGGACCAGCGCGCCCTCGAGCGCCTCGTCGTCGAGTTCGCCGACACCTCCAGCGCGATCGCCTCGCGGCGCGGCGACGTGGAGGAGGGGACGGCGAACGCGCTGGCCGCCGCGACCGAGCTCGCCACCGAGAGCGCGTCCCTGGAGGACGCGATCGGCCGCCTGCCACCCGTTCTGCGCCGCACCAACACGACGCTCGTGAACCTGCGCTCGCTGCTCCGCGATCTGCGCCCGGCCATCACCGAGGCGCGTCCCGCGGCGCCGCTTCTGTCGGAGTTCCTCGTCCGCCTGCGCGAGGTCTCCTCCAGGGCCCGCCCGGAGCTGCGCTCGCTGCGGCGGCTCATTTCCCGCGGATCACGCGGAGACCTCCTGAACGTGCTGGCAGCGCTCGAGCGCGTGTCGGCCGCGGCGGTGCCGGCGTTCGACTCGGCCACCGCGACCTCGGGCGACGGGCTGCCGGTCCTCCAGGAGGCGCGGCCCTACACGCCCGAGGTGATCGGCGGGCTCGTGAACGGCTTCGGCGGGACGACGAGCAACTACTACGACGCGAACGGCCACTACGCCCGCATCTCGTTCCAGGGGTCGTCTGCGACGGCGACGAACGAGGGGACGCTCGTCCCGAATCCCGACGGGCCTGACGGCCTCTCGGGCTATCGCACGGGCGTGACCCGCCGCTGCCCGGGCGCCGCGACCCAACCGCACCGCGACGGCTCGAATCCCTTCACCGACGGCCGCGACGACTTCCCATGCGACTTGGGAGACACCCCCCGGTGAGGCGCCTCGCGCTCGTCGCGCTGTCGCTGGCGGGGCTCGTGGTCGTGCTCGCCGGCGCGCGCGACAAGCCCTCCGGAGCGCGGGTGGACGCGATCTTCGACAACACCGCCTCCCTGATCCCGGGCCAGGACGTGAAGATCGCGGGCGCACGGGTCGGGAGCGTCAGCGGCATCCACCTGACGCCCGACCGGCGGGCGCGGGTGGAGATGGAGGTCGAGACGGGATTCGCCCCGTTCCGCGCCGACGCCACCTGCGCCATCCGCCCGGCGAGCCTCATCGGCGAGAAGTTCATCCAGTGCGACCCGGGCTCGCCGGACGCCGGCGCGCTGCCGGCGGGCCCATCGGGCGCTCCCACGGTGCCGCTCGAGCGGACCCGCTCGCCGGTGGACCTCGACCTCGTCTTCGCCGCCCTGCGGCGCCCCTACAGCGAGCGCATCTCGATCATCGTGTCCGAGCTCGGAGCGGGACTCGCGGGACGCCCGGGCGATCTCAACGCCGCGATCCGCCGGGCGAACCCGGCGCTCGCGGAGGCGAACGAGGTGCTCCGCATCCTCGATCGCGACCGCGCGACGCTCGCCCGGCTCGTGGCGAGCTCGGACCTCGTTCTCTCCCGGCTCGCCGCGAAGGACACCGAGGCGGGCGAGCTGATCGACAGTGCCGCCACCGCGTCCCGTGCCATCGCGGACCGCCGTGACGACCTCGACGAGGCGATCCGCAGGCTGCCGCCGCTCCTGGACGAGCTCGAGCCCTCGGCAGCCGCGCTCTCGCGGCTCGCGCGCGACGGCGCCCCGGTCGCGCGGGACCTGCGCGCATCGGCGCCGTTCGCGCGGGCGCTGTTCGCCGACCTCGACCCCCTCTCGGACGCCGCCACCCCGGCGCTCGTCGAGCTGGGGCGCGCCTCGCGGACCGGCCGTCGCGCCGTGCGGGCGGCACGACCCGTTGCGGACGCACTCGCCCCGGTCGCCGCGCTGCTGCCGCCGCTCGCCCGCACCGCCACCGAGGTGGTCACCTCGCTCAGGGAGAGTGGCGGGGTCGAGGGCCTCCAGCTGTTCGTCTACTACGGCGCGCTCGCCACCTCGCGCTTCGACCGCCTCTCCCACATCCTGCCCTCCTACCAGGTCGCCAGCCAGTGCCAGCAGTACGCGACGACGCCGGTGGAGCACTGCTCGGCGCACTTCGGCGGCGGTCCCGGGCCGGCGTCGAGGCCGCGCGAGCGGGAGCGGGCGGCGCCGCGGCGCACCGACAGGCCCAGGCGGCCGGCGGCGCCCGCTCCCCCGCCCGAGCGCCGCGCCGAGGAGCCCCCCGCGCGTGAGCCTCGGCGCCCGCGCCTTCCGCTCCTCCCGGAGGCCACCGAGCCCGTGCAGCAGCTCCTCGACTACCTGCTGGGGCCCTGATGTCCACGCGCTCGCAGGCATCGATCCTCGGCAGCCCCGTCCTGGTGGGCACGCTCACCGCACTCATCACCGTCGTCGCCGTCTTTCTCTCCTACAACGCAAACAGCGGCCTCCCGTTCGTGCCGACCTACGACATCACCGCGCGGGTTCCGGACGCCGCCGGGCTCATCCGCGGCAACGAGGTCCGCGTCGGGGGCAAGCGCATCGGCATCGTCGAGTCGATCGACGCCGTTCCCGCCCGCACCGGACGCGCGGAGGCCGAGCTGTCGCTGCGGCTCGAGTCACGCGTCGAGCCGGTCATGGACGACACGGAGGTCACCGTGCGACCGCGCTCGCCGCTCGGCCTCAAATACCTCGAGCTGGTCCCCGGCACAGCCGGCAGGCCCGTGCCGGCCGGGGGCGCGCTGCCCGCGGGCGCGGCTCAGCCGATCGTGGAGCTCGATGAGGCGATCGACGCCTTCGACGCGGGCACTCGGCGCTCGCTCCAGGTCGTCGTCGACGAGCTGGGCACGGGGCTCGCCGGCCGCGGCGCCGGCTTCAACGGCTTCCTGGAGGAGGCGCCCGCCCTGCTCGAGCGGGTCGAGCGCGTCGGCGCCAACCTCTCGGACCGGCGCACGGACCTTCGCGGCCTCCTGCGCGGGGCCGACCGCGCGGCCGCCGAGCTGGCCGCAGCGGCTGCACACATCGCGCCGCTCGTGGACGGCGCGAACCTCACCGCCGGCGCCCTCGCCCGCTCCGAGTCCGGCGTTCGCGACTCGGTCGCGGAGCTGCCCGCGACCGAGACCGTGGCCCGCGACGCGCTCGCCGAGGCCCGGCCGGTGCTGGCCGACGCCGCCGCGCTGGCGCGCGACCTGCGCGGCGGCACGCCGCTGCTCCCGAGCGCCGCCGCCCGGCTCGACGCGGCGATCGACGCGGGCGTGCCCGTGCTCCGCCGCGCGACCGGGCTCGCGGGCGATTTGGGCCGCACCCTCGCGGCGGTCGAGCGCCTCGCCGCCGACCCGCTCACGCTCAGCACGCTCCGGCGCCTGCTCGCCACGGTCGAGTCGGCGAAGCCCACGCTCGAGGAGATCGCGCCCCTCCAGACGGTCTGCAACTACATCGGCCTCTGGACGCGCAACGTCGTCTCGACGATCTCCGAGGGCGACGCCTCGGGCAACTGGTTCCGCACGCTCGTGGTGGGCCAGCCGGCGGAGGCGCTCGCGAGCGCCGAGCCCGCGCCCGACCTGCACGTCAACCCGTACCCCAACTACGGCCAGAACGGCGAGTGCGAGGCCGGAAACGAGCCCTTCGCACCTGGCCGCGCGATCGGGAACGTCGAGGGCGACCAGGGCCTCACAGAGCCCACCTCGCCGCCCGCCGACGCCCAGGAGGCGGCGGCGCGATGAGGCGCTACTCGCCCAGGCGCAGCATCGGCCCGTTCGCCGCGGGCATGCTCGCGATCGGGATCGCGGTCACGGCGGTCTACCTCGCCTTCATCGACGTCCCGTTCACCGGCGGCACGAAGCTGCGGGCCGTGTTCGACACCGCGCAGGGCGTCCAGTCGCGCTCGCCGGTGCGGATCGCGGGCATCGACGTCGGCCGCGTGGTCTCAGTCGAGCCCGGCCCGGGCGAGAGCGCGATCGTGGAGATGGAGCTTCGTGACGAGGGGCTCCCGGTCCATGCGGACGCGACCGTGAAGATCCGCCCGCGCATCTTCCTCGAGGGCAACGTCTTCCTCGACCTGGAGCCGGGAACCCCGGCCGCGCCCACGCTCGGGGAGGGGGCGACCATCCCGCTCTCACAGACGGCGACGCCGGTCCAGCTCGACCAGATCCTCTCCGGGCTCCAGTCCGACACGCGCGCGAACCTCAAGCGCCTCGTGCGCGCCTACCGGACGGCGCTCGAAGACGGCGGCGCCGAGGCCGTCGCCGCGAGCGCCGCCCATGCGGGGGAGGCCTTCTCCGGCGGGGCCCAGGTGGCCGAGGCGGCCCGCGGCGGGCGAGACGGCGAGCTCTCGGCGCTCGTGCGCGACGGCGGGCGGACCGCGGCCGCCATCGCCCGCAACCAGCGCGCCCTCGCCGAGCTCGTGACGGGCTTCAATCGCACCGCGCGCGGCCTCTCCGCGCAGCGCGGCGCCCTCGCCCGCAGCGTGCGCGAGCTCGACGGCGTGCTGATCGAGGCGGCGCCCGCGCTGGAGGCGCTGAACGGGCTGTTCCCGGAGGCGCGCTCCTTCACGGCGGCGATCCGGCCGGGCCTGCGCGAGGCACCGCGCACGCTCGAGCTCGCCAACCCGCTGCTCGCCCAGGCGGAGGGGCTCCTCTCCGCTCGTGAGCTTCCCGCCCTGCGCGCCGAGCTACGGCCTGCGCTCGTGACGATCGGCGGGCTCGCGCCCCGGCTGGTCGAGCTGCTGGAGCTCGCGGAGCCCGTGACCGAGTGCCTCCGGCGCAACGCCCTGCCGACGCTCTTCAGCTCCTTGGACGACCCGCCGCTCACCCGCGAGGGGCCGGTGTACCGCGGTCTTCTCTACGGAGTCGTCGGCCTCTCGAGCACCTCGCAGAACTTCGACGCGAACGGGCCCGCGGTCCGCTACCACGCGGGCTTCGGCGACCAGACGGTGACCGTGGGGCGGCTGCCCGGCACGAACGAGGCGCTGGTCGGCCTGAGCGACGAGCCGCTGCTCGGGTCGCGCCCGCGGAAGCCGTCGCAGCGCCCGCCGTTCCGTCCCGACGTGCCCTGCGTGAGCCAGCAGCCGGTGAACCTCGCCGCCGAGACGGGGCCCGCGCCATGAGCACCGAGACGCGCCGCCACTTCCGCTACCTGCTCGCGATCTTCGGCTTCGCGGCGCTCGCCACGGTCGTAGGCGCCTACATCCTCGACCAGCAGCGGCTCCGCTGGCCGTGGGAGGACGTCTTCCGCATCGAGGCGAGCTTCGACCGCGCCCAGGCCGTCGTCCCGGGCCAGGGGCAGACGGTGAACGTGGCAGGCGTGCGTGTCGGCGAGGTCGAGGCGGTGCGTCTCGAGGACGGGCGGGCGATCGTCGAGATGGCGCTCGACAACGACGAGCTCGGGCCGGTCTACCGCGACGCCACGGCCCTCATCCGGCCCAAGACGGGGCTGAACGACATGTCGATCCAGCTCGACCCGGGCACCCAGTCCGCGGGCGAGCTGCCCGAGCGCGGGCGCATCCGCGCCGGCAACACCCTGCCGAACGTCAACCCGGACGAGGTGCTCGCCGCGCTCGACTCCGACACCCGGCGCTGGCTCGCGATCCTCTCGACCGCGGGCGGGCAGGGGCTCGGTGGCAACGGCGAGGCGCTGCGCGAGGTCCTCAAGGCCGGGCAGCCGGGGTTCGAGCGCGGCGCGCGCGTCGCGCGCGCGGTGGCGGCACGGCGCCGCGAGCTGACGCGCCTCGTCCGCAACCTCCGCCGGCTCTCGCGCGCCACGGCCGCGCGGGACGAGCGGCTGGCGGAGCTGGTCGAGTCGGCGTCGGTCGTGCTGTCGGCGATCGGCGGCCGCGAGGCGGAGCTGCGTGCCTCGATGGAGCGCCTCCCCGGCGCGCTCGCGGCGACCCGCTCCGCGCTCCGCGACACCCGCGGGCTCGTTGCCCAGGCCGAGCCTGCGCTGCGCGAGCTCCGGCCCCTCGCCCGCGAGCTCGGCCCGGCGCTCGTCCAGGTCCGTCCGCTGCTCGAGGACGGCACGCCCGTGCTCCGCGACGAGCTGCGACCGCTCGTCCGCGAGACCGTCCCGCTGCTCCGCAGGCTCCGTCCGGCACTGACCGACATCCGCTCCGCCACGCCCGACCTCGTCACCACGGGCCGTGACCTCAACTACGTGGTCAACGAGCTGGGCTACAACCCGCCCGGGCCCGAGGAGGGCTACGCCTTCTGGGCGGCCTGGTTCTTCAACAACGCCTCGAGCATCCTCTCGGTCGAGGACGCCCACGGGAGCACCTGGCGCGGCCTCGTGATCGCCGGGTGCTCGACGCTCGGCGAGGTGGTCGCGGCCAGTCCCGCGCTCCAGCCCCTGGCCGACGCCGCCGTCTGCCCCGAGCCCCCGGGAGCGCCCTGATGCAGAAGCAGGCACCCTCCGTCGGCGCGCTGCTCACCATGGGTGCGTTCGCGCTCTCCTGCTTCGGGCTTCTGCTCTTTCTCTGGACGAGCTTCGGGGGCGTCGTCCCGCTGGCCCCCGAGGGCTACCGGGTGAGCGCGCGCTTCGACGAGGCGACACAGCTCGCCGACAACGCCGACGTCCGGATCAGCGGCGTGACGGTGGGCCGCGTGGCGCGCTCCGAGCTCGACGGGGACCGCACGCGCGTCGAGATCGAGATCGAGGAGCGTTACGCGCCGATCCCGCGGGACACGCGGGCGATCCTCCGGCAGAAGACGCTGCTCGGCGAGACCTACGTGGAGATCGCCCCCGGGCGACCGGAGGCCGGGATGGTGCCCGACGGCGGCCTGCTGCCCGACGCCCAGATCCGCGAGACGGTCGAGCTCGACGAGATCCTGCGCTCGTTCGATCCCGAGACACGCGCCGCGCTCAAGGGCTTCCTCGGCGGGGTGGCACTCGCCGCCGAGGGCCGCGGCCGCGACCTGAACGACTCCGTGGGCAACCTGCCCGCCTTCGCCGAGGACACGAGCGATCTGCTGGCGATCCTCGACTCGCAGGAGCGGGCCCTGCGGCGCCTCGTCCGCGACACCGGCGTCGTGACCGGCGCTCTCGGGCGCCGCCAGGGCGAGCTGGCCGGGCTCGTGGCGGCGCTCGACACCGTGCTGCGGGCGACCGCGCGCCGGAACGCCGACCTCGCGGAGACGGTTCGGATCCTCCCGACCACGCTGCGCGAGCTGCGCCCGGCGCTGGCCGAGGTGGAGGCGATCTCGCGGGAGGCGGCGCCGCTCGTTCGCGACCTCCGGCCCGCCGGCCGCGCGCTCGAACCCGCGCTGCGCGACGCGACCGCGCTCGCGCCCGACCTGCAAGGGCTCTTCGGCGACGTGCGGCGGGTGATCTCGGTCGCCCGGACCGCGCTGCCCGCGACCACTCGCACCGTGACCTCGGCGCATGCGCTCTTCCGCGCGCTCGACCCCGTGCTCGCCGAGGCGCTGCCCGTCGTCGAGTACCTCGGGCTCTACCGGCGCGAGCTGACGGCGGGCTTCGCGGGCATCGCCGCCTCGACCCAGGCGAGCGAGCGGACGACCCCGGACTCCGAGCCGATCCACTACCTGCGGGCGCTCGTGCCGTTCACGCAGGAGGGCAACGTTTCGGCGGACCGGCGCCTCGGATCGAACCGCCACAACCCGTACTTCGCCCCGCGCGCGCTCGACAAGCTGGCGGAGGGCCTCGAGAGCTTCAGCTGCGACAACGCCGCCAACCCGGGCGGCCAGCCCGCCCCGCCCTGTCGCGAGCAGCGGCCGATCGAGTTCGACGGCAGGCGCCTGGCCTTCCCGCACGTCACCCGCCGGCCCTGACGAGGCCGGCCGGAGCCTAGATGGCGGTCATGCTCCTCATCTCCTCGTAGCGCGAGTCGATCTCCTCGCGGGTGAGGCGGCGGACGCGCTCGGTCCCGAACTCCTCGACGTTGAAGGAGGCGAGGACGGTGCCGTAGGTCATCGCGCGGCGCAGCGTGGGCTCGTCGCGCGGGGCGCCCTCGCCCTGGGAGGTGAGGTAGCCGAGGAAGCCGCCGGCGAACGAGTCGCCGGCGCCCGTCGGGTCGTTGACCGACTCGAGCGGGTAGGCGGGGAGGGCGAAGAAGCCCTCCTCGGTGATCAGCGCCGCGCCGTACTCGCCCTGCTTGGCGACCACCACGCTGGGGCCCATGTCCATGACCGCCCGCGCGGCGCGGATCAGGTTCGGCTGCTCGCTGAGCATCCGCAGCTCCGCGTCGTTCATGAACACCATGTCCACCCCGCCGATCGTGCGGATCAGAGAGT
>Ga0247708_1000162_pt1 | contig 16106 bp, 11 predicted proteins | sample 42W_NmetaG_FD_189040 | JGI IMG/M metagenome (GOLD analysis project Ga0247708, IMG submission 189040) | Soil microbial communities from hillslope of Landscape Evolution Observatory, University of Arizona, Oracle, AZ, United States - 4-2-W_N | ecosystem: Engineered > Artificial ecosystem >...
CCCCCAGCCCGAGCGCCGCCCCGATCAGCCCCACCTCCGCCAGCCACTGGATCGGCACCGAGTGCGCCTGGCGCACCTGGAGCGCGTCCTGGCGGTAGGCGAGGTGCAGCAGCGGGAACGAGCCCGCGCCGTGCCCGCCGAACGGCCTGTCCGACCACGCGCCGCCCGCCTCGAGCCACCAGACCCAGCGGTTCCCCGAGTTCGTCTCGAACAGCCGGCTCGGGTCGTTCTGCTTCTCCGCCTTCGCCTCCGTGAACTTGTCGATCTCGTGCGAGACCGTCCCCGTGACCCCGCGCTCCGACAGCGCCAGCCCGCCCAGCAGGAGCACGACGGCGGCGATACCCGCGTAGCGCGCGCCCTGCAGGGCCAGCTCGCGCCCGCGCCCGGTCAGCACGAGGCGCTCGTCGGCCCGCCGCAGCCGCACCGCCGCCCAGACGGCGATCACCGCCCCCGCGATCAGTGCGAGCAGGAGCACGAAGCCGTCGTCGGTCCGCCCGGCAATCGAGAGCCCGTCGCGGGTGAGGTCGTCGCGCGTGAACGCCACGACGAGCGCGGGAGCGACCGACACGACGGCGACGAGCGCGAACGCCGCCACCCGCAGCCGGTCGGGACCGAGCCACGCCACGATCGCCACGGCCACGGCGAGCGCGAGCATTCCCCCGCGCGAGTAGGTCATCCCGATCACTGCGAGCAGCGGGATCAGCGAGAGCTGGGCGGCGACCCGCGGCAGCAGCCCGCGCTCCGGATCGGACGCCGTGCGCAGGCCGACGGGCACCGCCAGCACGCAGAAGAGCGCGAGCGCGTTCCAGTAGCCGAGCGGCGCACGCAGCCGCGCGAAGTCCGCGGTGTGGTTCGCGAGCCAGGGCGCCACCTTGCCGAGCAGCGCGTAGCCCGCGACCAGCGTCGCCACCGCGAGGTACCCGAGCGCCACGCGCTCGATCGCCCGCGGCAGGCTCGAGCCCACGACGAGCGCCATCGCCGCGACGAGCGTGTAGGCGAGCGCGCGGTTGAGGTGGGTCCAGGTCAGGTCGGGCGCCACCGACCATGCGAGCGACAGCCCCGCGAACGCCGCATAGGCGGCGAGCAGCCCGAGCCCCGCCCACGCCATCGGCGCGGCGGCGGCACGCAGCGAGCGGCCGAAGACGAGCCCGGCCAGCGCCGCGACCGCGAGCGCCGCGATCACGACCTGGAGGCGCGCCTCGGCGGGCAGCGCAGTCGCCCCGCTCGCGGTGGCGGCATACAGCACGGCCACGAGCAGCGCGGCGCAGAGCGCCGCGGGCGAGCGCGCGGGCCCGGCCTCGTGGGCGGTCCCTGCTGCGCCCGCCTGCGGCGCCCGCACCGGCGCGGCTGGCGAGGAGACGGACATCGGACTCCCGTGATTGTGGCCGACGCCCCGGTCTTTCGGAGATTGCGCGGGAAACATGGACGGATGCACCAGGGAATGCACCGTTTCAGCGGCTACCGTCTGTGGAATGCGGAAGCTCCTTCTCGCACTGATCGCGCTGGCGCTCGTGCCGGCCCCGGCCAGCGCCGACACCTTCGACCGCATCTACGACGACTACAAGGCCGACGGCGAGATCGACGCCTGCCGCTACTCGGACGACGACCTGCGCCGCGCCGAGGGCCAGGTCCCGCCCGACATCGACCAGTACGCGCCCGACTTCGTCGAGCAGCTCGCCCGCGCCCGCCAGAAGCGCGCGAGCGGCGGCTGCGACCCGAAGCCGAAGCCCAGGAAGGAGGTCGAGGCCGCCCCGGCGGCGCCCGCGCCCGCGAAGCCCAGGCCGCCCGGCGCCAAGCCCGAGCCCGTGATCGCGACGCCCCCGGCGCCCGCGGCGCCCGCGCGCACCGTGCTCGCCGCGCGCACGCCCGACGCCGCCATCCCGCAGACGGCCGCGCTGCCCTCCGGCGGCGGCGGGGCGCCCGCCGCGCTCGTGCTGCTCGCGATCCTCGCCGGGCTCGCAGCGCTAGCCGGCCTCGGCGCACTCGCCGCCTGGTTCTACGGCTACGACCTGCGCGGCACGCTCCGCCCGATCGGCGCCTCCGCCAGCGAGGCGGGCGGCCGCGGCGCCGATCTCGCGGGCGAGTTCTGGGACTGGCTGCGGCTCGGCCGCTAGATCTCGCAAAGAGCGGGGAGAACCACAAGATGTAGCGGTTCTGGAAGGCCTGAGTCCCAAGGGGTGGTAGTAGACTTGTGTTGTGAAGTGCCCCTACTGCTCCTGTGAGGCGACGCGCGTGGTCGACAGCCGTCCGGTCGATCCCGGCGACGCGATCCGCCGGCGGCGCGAATGCCACCGCTGCGGTGCCCGCTTCACGAGCTACGAGCGGGTCGAGGACGTCCCGCTCATGGTTCGCAAGCGCGACGGGAGCCGAGAGCCGTTCGACCGCGGAAAGCTCCTGGGAGGACTCCTGCGCGCCGCCACCAAGCGGCCCGTGCAGGTGCAGGATCTCGACGGGGTCGTGGACACGATCGCCGCGGCCGTGCGCCGCGGCGGCGGCGAGGCGGACGCGGAGCGGATCGGCGAGCTGGCCCTCCGGGGCCTGATCTCACTCGACGGTGTCGCCGCGATCCGCTTCGCCTCGGTCTACCGGCGCTTCGAGGATCTCTCGGAGTTTGCGGGGGAGCTCGAGCGGATAGCCGCCATGGGGCGTCCGGCGTCGGACCAGCTGGCCCTCGAGGGGGCTGGTCCGTCCGACCCCGAGGGCATGCTCGGCGGTCCGCCCTCCCGCTCTGCGGGAGGCGCGAAAAACATCACCAGGAGCCCGAGGAGGAGAACCAATGCCGGACACGCGTAGCGCCCCCACAACCGCCCCACGGACGGGTCAGGGGGTGAGCGTCACGCGCCGGTTCACCACTCCGGGTATCCATCCGTTCGACGCCGTCGAATGGGAGATCCGCGACGCCGTCATCGGCAACCCCGAGAAGCCGGCGTTCGAGCAGCGCGGCGTCGAGTTCCCGAAGTCCTGGTCGCAGAACGCGACCAACATCGTGGCCCAGAAGTACTTCCGCGGGCAGCTCGGCACGGACGCGCGCGAGAGTTCCGTGCGCCAGATGGTCGGCCGCGTCGCCGGCACGATCGCGGGCTGGGGCCGCGAGGCGGGCTACTTCGCGAGCACAGACGACGGCGACGCCTTCGAGGCCGAGCTCACCCACATCCTCCTGAACCAGATGGCGGCGTTCAACTCGCCGGTCTGGTTCAACGTGGGGTTCGAGGAGCACCCGCAGTGCTCGGCCTGCCAGCCCTACCACGCGCTGGTCTCCACGCCCGAGGGCATGGTGCCGATGGGCGAGCTGGTCGAGCGCGACCAGGTGGGTCGCGAGGTCTACGACGCCCACGGGACCACGCGCGTCGTCGCGGTGAAGGCCAACGGGCGCAAGCGCGTCCACCGCGTGCTGCTGCGCAACGGCCAGTACGTCGAGGCCACGGGCGACCACGTCGTCAAGGCGGTCTCGGAGCGCCGCGCCGCGCCGAGCTGGCTGCGCGTCGACGAGCTCCGCCCCGGCATGCGCATGCACCTGCACCCCCACCGCGCGAAGGTGCGCGACCACGCCCTCGTCCCGGCGGGCGGGCTCGAGCCCTCAGCGCTCGACAGCCTCGAGCCCACGGCCGAGGAGGATCGCGTCGCCGTCGCCGAGGCAGCCCTCGCCGGCTGGCTCCAGGCGGACGGCTTCGTCGGCCAGTACGAGGGCACCAACCGATCGCTCACCGTCGAGTTCCAGGTGGCCGGGGACGACGAGTTCCAGTGGGTCATGGAGAACCTCGACATCGCCCTTCCGGATGTCCACCGCCACGTCCGCGACGCGGACACGGTGGAGACGCCCGTTCGCCGCGTGCGCCTCTACGGCGAGGTGCTGCGCGAGTTCGTGGAGCGCTGGGACCTGCTCACCCGCGGGACCGCCATGCGCGTACCCGCCTACCTCTGGACGGCCTCGCGCGAGGAGATCGCCGCCTACCTCCGCAGCATCTTCCAGGCCGACGGCTACGTGAGCGTCCGGCGCGAGCGCGGCTGCGAGAGCGCTCGGATCGGGTTCGCCGTGATCGGCGAGCAGTGGACCGAGGACGTGCAGCTTCTCCTCAACGTGCTCGGCATCTACTCGCGCCGGATCCGCAAGGCCGAGCGGCGCGAGGACCGCCACGACCTACACGAGGTCGCGATCTCGATCGGCTCGGAGCGCGCGCGCTTCGCCGAGCTGGTCGGCTTCGTCAGCGTTGCGAAGCAGGAGCGGCTGCTCGAGTCGCTTGCGCTGCGCAACCCGAAGCGCTGCCCGGACCTGCGCGAGGAGGAGATCGTCGCGATCGAGGACGTGGGCGTCCAGGAGGTCTACGACATCCAGACGGAGTCGGGCGAGTACCTCTCCAACAACGTCGCGGTCCACAACTGCTTCATCCTCTCCGTCGAGGACACGATGGAGTCGATCCTCGACTGGAACACGCGCGAGGGCATGATCTTCCGCGGCGGCTCCGGCTCGGGCATCAACCTCTCGAACATCCGCGCCTCGCGCGAGCTGCTCTCGAAGGGCGGCTACGCGAGCGGACCGGTCTCGTTCATGCGCGGCGCCGACTCGTGGGCAGGCACGATCAAGTCCGGCGGCAAGACCCGCCGCGCGGCCAAGATGGTCGTGCTCGACATCGACCACCCCGACGTCGTCGACTTCATCTGGTGCAAGGCGCGCGAGGAGGAGAAGGCCGCCGCGCTCCGCGACGCCGGCTTCGACATGTCGATCGACGGTGACGGCTTCACCTCGATCCAGTACCAGAACGCGAACAACTCGGTGCGCGTCACCGATGAGTTCATGGAGCGCGTCGAGCGGGGCGAGACCTGGGAGACGACGGCGCGGGTCGACGGCCGCGCGATCGACTCCTACGACGCCCGCGACCTCTGGCACCAGATCGCCGACGCCGCCTGGCGCTGCGCCGACCCGGGCATGCAGTACGACACGACGATCAACGACTGGCACACCTGCCCGAACTCGGGCCGGATCAACGCGTCCAATCCGTGCTGCTTCGTCGGTGGAACGACCGTTAGGACGACCCTGGGGAACTACACCTTCGACGAGCTGTACGCAATGGAAGTCGAGGGCGTCCAGCTCCCGACTGCCGAGGCGTTCGATCACATTGTCGGCGAGCGGGTCCAGCGCGAGATCACGAAGGTCTGGATCGCGGGCATGGCGAACCGGCTCACGCGGGTCGAGCTCGACGACGGCAGCGTCGTGCGTTGCACTCCCGAGCACCGGTTCCTGACGGGGGACGGCGAGTGGCTGGCGGCTGAGGCCCTCTCGGCGGGCGATCACCTACAGGGCATCGCCGACCGACCGGAAACCGACGCGCCGTACGCGGTCCAGGCGCTCACGACGGTGTCGGTTCGGCGAGTCACCACCGAGGAGCTGCTCACGCCCGTCCCCGTCTTCGACATGGAGGTCGATGGCGTGCACAACTTCGCAGTGAGCTGTGACTCGGCCGACACGGCCGTCATTGCCCACAACTCCGAATACATGCACGTCGACGACTCGGCCTGCAACCTCGCCTCGATCAACCTGATGAAGTTCCGCCGCCCCGACGGCAGCTTCGACACGGAGGCGTTCAAGCACACGGTCGACGTGGTCTTCCTCGCGCAGGAGATCGTCGTCGGGCCGTCGAGCTACCCGACCGAGCAGATCGGCAAGAACGCCCGCGCGTTCCGCCAGATCGGCCTCGGCTACGCGAACCTCGGCGCCTACCTGATGTCGAACGGGCTGCCCTACGACTCGGACGAGGGCCGCGAGATCGCGGGCGCGATCACAGCGCTCATGACCGGGCGGGCCTACCGCGAGTCGGCGCGCATCGCCGGCGAGGCCACCGGGCCCTACGCGGCCTACGAGCAGAACCGCGAGCCGCACCTGCGCGTGATCCGCAAGCACCGCGACGCCGCCCACGAGCTGTCGGAGGACCTGCCCGACGCGGAGCTCGTGGCCGCCGCGCGCCAGGCGTGGGACGAGGCGCTCGAGCTGGGCGAGCAGTACGGCTACCGCAACGCGCAGGCGACCGTGCTCGCGCCCACGGGGACGATCTCGTTCCTCATGGACTGCGACACGACGGGCATCGAGCCCGACTTCTCGCTCGTCAAGTTCAAGGAGCTGGTCGGCGGCGGGCAGATGACGATCGTGAACGGCACGGTCCCGCTCGCGCTCGAGACGCTCGGCTACTCGGCCGAGCAGGTCGAGCAGATCGTCGCGCACGTGGACGAGCACGGCACGATGATCGACGCGCCCGCGCTGTCGGAGGAGCACATGCCGGTCTTCGACGTGGCGGTCGGCCAGCGGGCCATCTCCCACATGGGTCACATCAAGATGATGGCCGCGGCGCAGCCGTTCATCTCGGGCGCGATCTCGAAGACGGTCAACCTGCCCGCCGAGGCGACGATCGAGGACATCGCCGACGCCTACATGCAGGGCTGGAAGCTCGGCCTGAAGGCGCTCGCGATCTACCGCGACGGCTCGAAGACCGCACAGGCGCTCCGCACCGACGCGCAGAAGGGCGTCACCGAGGCCGACGTCCAGAAAGCCGTCGCCGAGGCGCTCGCCGAGGTGAAGCCCACCCGCCGGCGGATGCCGCGGGAGCGCCAGTCGATCACGCACAAGTTCTCGATCGCCGGGCACGAGGGCTACATCACGGCCGGCATGTACGAGGACGGCACCGTCGGAGAGATCTTCCTCACCGACATCGGCAAGGAGGGCTCGACGCTGCGCGGCATGATGAACGCGTTCGCGACGGCGGTCTCGATCGCGCTCCAGTACGGCGTGCCGCTCGAGACGCTGGTGCGGAAGTTCAGCTACATGCGCTTCGACCCGGAGGGGATCACCACCAACTCGGAGATCCCGTTCGCCAAGTCGCTGCCCGACTACATCATGCGCTGGCTGGCGTCGCGCTTCCTCGACGTCGACGTGCACGAGGAGCTCGGCATCCTCACGCCCGAGGTGCGGGCGCGGAAGGCCGCCGAGGAGGCGCTGATGCGGGGCGACACGGCGTCGGCGCCCGAGGCGGACGCGGGCGAGGGCGGGAACGGCGCTGCCAACGGGCACGCCGCGAACGGCGGCAACGGTGGCGGTGCGGCGGCGGCGAAGCCCGCGGCGGCCGCGTTCACCGACGAGCCGCCCGTCACGCCGGCGAAGCTCGCGGGCCTCGACCTGGGCCCGGCCTGCGGCCAGTGCGGCGGCATGATGCAGCGGACGGGCTCGTGCTACACGTGCTCGTCCTGCGGGAACAACACGGGCTGCGGATAGGCGTTCGTCCGCGCGGGGCTCTCGCGCGCCTCGATCTGATCTCCGGCGGCCGCCCAAGGGCGGCCGCCCGACGTTCGCCTCGCTCGCCTAGAGACGCTCGATGGGCTCGACCGGGTCGCCGACGGCCACCCGGCCCGAGGTGACGAAGTCCGCGCGCAGACCGCCGCGATGCACCAGCGGCCGCAGGGATCCGCTCACGGAGATGCGGTCGAGGTGGGCGCACGGCTCGCACAGCCGCCGGCCGACGCACTCGACCTCCCCCACGCGGAAGCGCCAGCCGACCAGGTCGTTCAGCCGGATGCCCTTCGTGACCACGTTCCTGCGGGTGTCCTCGGCGCGATAGCCGGGGAGGACGCCGCCGAGGTCGTCGATCACCTCCTGCTCGACGAGCGTCAGGTCGTGCCCCTGCGCGTGCGGGTTGGAGAACGTACCGGCGCCCGCGTAGTAGCGATCGCCCGCCAGGCCGCGTCCCGCCTCCGCGTGTGCGTCCTCGACCCGCACCATGGCCGCCTCGGCTTCGGGCGCCACGAGGATCGCGGTGACGGTTCCCGGCGTCGCCGGCGCGGGGCGTTCGGGGCCGACATGCGCGATGTCCAGCGGGGCGATCACGAAGCCCTGACGGACATGCTCGAACGCTCCCGTGGGAAGCGGCGACCAGGCGATCCCCGGTGGAGCGCCGAACGCGACCGCGCCGCGAGGATCGCCGGACTCCGGCCCGGGGAGGACGGCGATCCATGGGCCGGGCCACGAGAAGCTCGCCGGGTCGGCGATCGGGACCAGGCCGAGGCGGCGCTGGCCCAGCCAGTTGCGCCATACCGTCCAGGCGTCGGGATGGTCCGCGGATGGGCACGGAACCGACGCGACGTCCACCTCGAGGATCGACGCGACACAGGCCGCGACCGAGCGGTTCAGCGAATTGGCGCCGTCCGATACGGATGCCTCGCGCACCCGCTCAGTATCCTCCGTCCGCGCCGGAAGCCCGGGCCGTCCATGCGACGCGCATACGGGGTTGCCGGCACCCGGCGCGGGTACGCGGAGGCGATTACAAGCTGAATTGCTCCCGACGGAAAGAAGACAAGATGATCGGCGCCCTCATTCTCGGCCTCGTTGCAGGATTCCTCGCACGAGCGCTTCTCCCGGGCCGCGATCCCATGGGGATCCTCGCCACCATCCTGCTCGGGCTCGCAGGCTCGGTCGTGGGCTTTCTCATCTTCACGGAGCTGCTCGGAATCGGCGACAACCAGGCGTTCGACCTGGGCGGCCTCATCGGCGCCGTGATCGGCGCGATGCTCCTGCTCGTGGGCTACCGCAAGCTCTCGGACGGGCGCGAGCCGGCCGCCGGGGCCTGATCCGCGGGCGGGCTGGCCGAGCGCGGCGAGAGGGCTGACCGCCCCTCCCGCGAAGCGCCCCTGAAACCTCCCCGTCGATCGCCGCGATCCGAGCGTTGCCAACCTGACCTCCACGCGAGCTTCGCCTTTGGGCTCGTCGGGCGCGGGTACCCGTGACCCACACGACAAGGGAGACAGTGATATGAGCGAGACGATCGAGCAGACGATCGAGGTCGACGTGCCGATCTCGACGGCCTACAACCAGTGGACCCAGTTCGAGGAGTTCCCCCGCTTCATGGAGGGCGTCGAGGAGGTTCGCCAGCTCGACGACCGGCGCCTCCACTGGGTCGCCGACATCGGGGGCCAGCGGCACGAGTGGGAAGCCGAGATCACCGAGCAGCACCCCGACGAGCGGGTCGCCTGGCGCAACGTGGACGTCAAGGACAACGCCGGCGTCGTGACCTTCCACAAGATCGACGACTCGAAGACCCGCATCGCCCTTCAGCTCGACTTCGCCCCGGAGGGCATCAAGGAGAAGATCGGCAGCGCTCTCGGCGCACCCGACCGCCGGGTTAAGGGCGACCTCGAGCGCTTCCGCGACTTCATCGAGGAGCGCGGCCGCGAGACCGGCGAGTGGCGCGGCGAGGTTCCCCGGGAGGGCTGAACGCGGCGTCGGGCCCGGCGCGCCGGAGGCCTACTTGTACGCCACCCCCGCGCTCGCCGGGCCCGTAAGCGGAATGACCTCGGTGTCGCGGAAGCCCGCCTCCTTGCACCAGCCGGCGAAGTCGGCGCCCGTGTAGTCGAAGGCGTCGCCGAACTCGATCAGCATGTTGAGCGACATCATCAGGCCGAAGGCGTTCTGGCGGCGCTCGTCGTCGATCAGGTTCTCGATCACGATGAACGCGCCTCCCTCCGGCAGGGCGTCGTAGGCCGCGCCGATCAGCTTGCGCTTCCCCTCGAGGTTCCAGTCGTGGAGGATCAGCCCCATCGTGATGACGTCCGCCGTCGGCAGCGGGTCCGCGAAGAAGTCGCCCGCCGCGACGGTCACGCGGTCCGACAGCCCGGCCTCCGCGACCGAGCGCTCCGCGATCGGCGCGACGACCGGCAGGTCGAAGGTCGTGCAGCGCAGGTGCGGGTGCCGGCGGGCGAGGATCATCGAGAGCTGCCCCGTGGCGCCCCCGACGTCGCAGGCCGTCTCGTAGCGCGAGAAATCGAAGCTCTCGGCGAGCGCGTGGAAGTTGCCCAGCGAGATGCCCTTCATGGCGCCCATGAACTGCTCGAGCCGGGCGGGGTCGCTGTAGAGCTCCTCGAACATCGGCTTGCCGGTGTGCTTGATCTCGTTCTGCGGCTTGCCGGTCTTCAGTGCCTCGGTCAGGTCGCCCCAGAAGCCGTAGAGGCGGGCGTTGCACATCTCGAGCAGGCCGCCGACGTAGGTCGGGCTCGCCTTGTCGAGGAACGCGGCGCCCTCCTGGGTGTTGCCGTAGCGGCCGTCCGCTCCCGTGCCGTCGCGCTCGAGCATCCCGAGGGCGACGAGCGTGTCGAGGAAGTCGAAGATCCCCCGCTCGTGGAGGCCGAGACGCTCGCCGATCTCCGCCGCGGTCATCGACTCCGACCCGAGCTCCGTGAAGAGCTCCAGCTCGACCGCCGAGAGCAGCGTCTTCGACGGCCAGAACCCCATCCCGACCTGAAGGATCTGGGACGGGTCCACCTGCGCCTCTGTCATCGCGTCTCCCTCGCCGTGAACCGATAGGGCCATGCCCTCAGCCGAGCCTACCCGCGCGGAGCGGTGATCCGCGGCGGGGTCGCGCACGAAGAAACCACAGCACCCTCCCCCGACACCCGGACCGATCTCGTGACCTCCCCCTCCATCCCCGCCCGCAAGACCTGGAAGCAGGACCTCTCCCCGTACCTCGCGGTAGACGAGCGCCGCAGCCTCGGGCAACTCGCCAGCGCGATCCTGCCCTACCTGGCGGTCTGGGCGGTCGCCGTCGCCGTCCAGCCGGGCGCGCTCGCCGCGGTCGGCCTCGGCCTCGTCGCGACGGTCTTCCTCGTGCGCCTTTACTCGTTCTTCCACGACCTGACGCACAACTCGATGTTCCGCTCGCGACGGCGCAACGCCGGCTTCGGCCACACGCTCGGCTTCCTGCTCTTCACCCCCTACCGCTGGTGGCAGCGCCAGCACTCGCTCCACCACGCCCACACCGGCAACCTCGACCATCGCGGCCCGGGCGAGATCCACACGATGACGCTCGCCGAGTACGAGTCCGCGTCGCCGCTGCGACGCCTCGGCTACCGCCTCTACCGCAACCCGGCGATCATGCTGCTCGTCGGACCGACGCTCGTGTTCCTGTTCGAGCGCCGCTTCCCCCAGCGCGGCATGACGCGGAAGATCCTGCTGAGCGTGCTCGCCACGAACGTCGCTCTCGCGGGCTGGGCCCTCGGTCTCGCGGCGCTCGTCGGCTGGTCGACCTTCCTGATCCTCCAGGGCACGACGCTCGTCGCGGGCGGAGCAATCGCCGGCTGGATGCTCTACATCCAGCACCAGTACGAAGACACCTACTACGAGGCACAGGGCGAATGGAAGTTCGAGCTCGCGGCGCTCCAGGGCAGCTCGTTCCTGCGGCTCCCGCGCCCGCTCGCGTGGGCGGTCGGGAACGCCAACTACCACCACGTCCACCACCTGAGCGCGAAGATCCCGAACTACCGGCTGCGCCGGGCGCACGAGGAGCAGCCGATGTTCGCCGCGACGCCGGTGGTCACGATCCGCGGCAGCATCGACTGCTTCCGGCTCAAGCTCTGGGACGAGGAGCGCGCCGCGCTCGTGCGCTTCCCGGCCCGGGCCGCCCGCCGCAGCGCTCGCGTCCGGGAGCGCGCCGCGGTGCTCGGCCAGGCCGCCTCGCAGGCCGAGCCGCGCTGGGCGCGGGATCCCCGCTAGGTCCCGGCCGCGACGGGGCGCGGAGCGGTCGCCCGGACCAGGCCGCCCGCGCGCTCCTCGGCCAGCCGCCGGTAGGCGGGCGTCCCGAACGCCCAGCGAACCGCGCGCGCGTAGGAGGAGAGTGACGGGACGTGCAGGGGCCGCGTCGCCCCCGAGCCGTGGAAGCCCGTCATCCGGCGCACCCACTCCGGCGTGATGCTCATGCCCGCCTCCACCTGGAAGCGATGCGCGGGGCGCGCCAAGGCCGCCGGCGCCTTCACGCCGAACGGCATCTCCATCAGGAACTCGAAGAACTGGAGCGTCTGGGCGTTCACCGCGAGCCGCGGGCGCATCTCCTCGACGTAGTCACGCAGCTCGGCGCAGCTCTCCGGGATCACCTCGGCGCCGCCCATCCGACCGATCACCGCCTGCTCGCGCAGGTAGCGGTCCTTCTGCGCCTCGGTGAGCGGCCGGTTGTAGCGCTCGTACGCGGTCATGACCGCCCATGGGATGCAGGTGTGCACCCAGCCGATCAGCTCGGGGTCGAGCGCCCGGTAGGGAACGCCGTCGGGACGGGTCCCCTCGACCTGGCCGTGCATGCGCTTCACCACGTTGACGAGACGCGTCGCCGCCTTCGTGTTCGCAAAGGTCGTGGTGACGACATAGCCGAAGGTCGTCTTCCCGCGACGCTCGGGCTGTTCGCGGTAGTTCGAGAGATCCTGGACACCTGCCATCACCGACGGGTGGAGGATCTCCATCACGATCGCGCCGATCCCCCCGATCAGGACGGAGGCGATGTCGCCGTTTATCTCCCAGGACATCGTCCCCGGCCCCGTGAGGCCAGGATCGCCCGGCTCGCCGCCGAAGACGTGCGGCTCGTCGTGCGCGCCGGTCTGCTTGACCACGTCCGCGATGATCGCCTGGCGCAGCGGATTCATGGTCAGAAGCAGATCCCCGGGTTGCCTACGAACACGCCCGAGCCCTCGCGCGCGGTCAGGCGCACACGGTCGCCCTTGCGGATGGTGCCGCATGCATAAAGTTCCTGGCCGCCGTGGCTGCGGACGACGACCGGCAGCGGCTTTTCGGGGGAGGTGACCGTGGCCGTCCAGCCGCCGGGCTCCGAGCCGTACCCTGAGATGCCCGCAGCGGTTCCGGCGGTGTACTCGCAGGTCGGGACGGTCGGCCCGTATGCAGAGCAGCCCTCGTCCGGCGTCGGGTCCGGCGGGCGCTCGGTGTGCGGCGGGTCGAGCTCCCCTGCGGGCGGGCGGCGCTCCCCGACGGGCTCGCCGCAGGCGGCCGGCACGGGCGGCGGGTCGCCCCCGGTCCACCAGGGGTTCGCGTCCTCACGGCCACGCCACTGGATGATCAGCTCCGACCAGCCGAAGCCGTGCACCGGGCAGCCGTCATAGGAGCCGTCCGCCAGGTACGGGATCCGCTGTGTCGGCCCGTTGCCGCGGGCGTCGACAGGCGGCTCGGAGACGTCGAGCTGGGGCGTCACGCCGAGGTCGAACGCGGGGACCTCGACCGTGCCGCCGCCGGGCAGCGCGGCCGGCCCGCCGGGATGGCTCACGCGGTACTCCCAGGCCTGCGTCCAGATGCCCTTCACCGCGACCCAGAAGGTCGGGACGCGGCCTACGGAGGTCTTGTAGGACAGATGCTCCAGCCGCACCGCGTCGTTCAGCGGCACGGACTCGCCGCTCGGCAGGCGCAGCGTCGCCAGCAGCTTGTACGTCGCCTGGTCGCCCGGCAGGATGGGCGTCCCCGTTTCCTTTCGCGTCTCGTGGAAGGCGAGCACGGCGACCATGAGCTGGGCGCCGTTTCGCAGGTCGATGAAGAGCAACTCCCAGGGCATGCCGCCCTCGTAGTAGGAGACATAGCGCGGGTGCATCTGCGTCGCCTGCGCGACCGCAAGGCCCGCCGGCAGGTCCTCGGGCGTGGCGTCGTACTCGCGCACCATGAGCAGCGTCGAGGCATCGGGATCGACGGTCTCGCGCAGCACCGAGCCGTCGGGCTGCTCGAGCGCGAGCGTGCCCGTCAGCCGCTGCGCCGCCTGCATGTACTGGTACGAGCGCGACGGGTAGGAGTGGTCATCGGGGATGCCATACCACCAGCGCCCCGTACCGCCCGCGAGCAGCGGCGGGCTGTGCATGTCGGCCTCGAGGTCCACGAGCAGCCGCACGTGCTCACCGCTCGGGTGGACGCGCGCCGCCTTGTTGTCGAGCCGCAGGCGATAGGCCTCCCGGGCGAGCGTCGTCCGCTCCCAGCGACCGATCTCGCGACCGCCGTCGGCCATGTCCACGGTCGTGCCGAGAAGGCGCTCCGAGGCCCCCGGCAGGTGGTTGCTCATCTTCGTCAGATAGCGGCCGAATGTCTGCGGGTCATGGCCCCACTCCTCGGGGCCGTCCATCGTCGTGACGACGCGCCCCGCGTAGGGCCCCTGGCGGGGGTAGACCTGGTGGCCTGTCAGCCCGAGGCCGTTCAGGGAGTCGAAGGCGACCCCGACGCTGTAGCGATTGCCCGACTCCGTCACGAGATCAGCGGCGCCCCACCAGAAGTTCCAGCCGTCGACACGCTCGTGCTCGTCGCGGGGGAACTCGATGTCGCCGTAGGTGGCCGCGTGCGCGGCCGGCGCCCAGAGGGCCAGAACCGCCATCACCACGATGTGCTTGAGTGCGCTCACGTCCCCCGCTTCCCTGCCGCCAGAACCATTACGGAACTTTCCGTCACGGTTATACCCGACTTGGCCGACGATCACAACTCCGAGGACGCAGCCACCGAGTCCCTGACGATCCACGAGCTCTCCGAGCGCGTCGGGATGACGGTGCGGAACCTGCGCGAGTGGAAGACGCTCGGCCTGCTTCCCGCGGCCGAGGTGCGCGGCCGGACCGGCTATTACGACCCGCGGGTCGTGGATCGCATCGAGGGGATCAAGCGACTCCACGGCGAGGGCTTTCCGCTCGACCTGATCCGGCGCATGCTCGAGGCGAGCGGCGGCTCCGGCGACGAGGTGATGCGCTTCGCCCACGCGCTGCGCGCGCCGTTCCGCGACGCCGACCCCCCTGTGGTCGAGCCGGGCGAGTGGTCGAGCCGTTGGGGCGATGGCAGCGCCGCGGATCTCGATCGGGCCGTCGCGATCGGGCTCGTCCGCGAGCGCGCCGACGGCCGGCTCGAGTTCGCGAGCGAAAGGGTCGCCGAAGTAGGCGAGTCGCTGCGTGCGCTCGGCCTGTCGCTCGAGGAGATCCTCGACGCCAGCGCTCGCATCCGCGACCGGCTCGACGACATCGCCGAGCTCTTCGAGCAGGTGTGGCTCCTGCACATCTGGGAGCCGTTCGTGGAGGACGGGATGCCCGAGGAGCGGCTGCCGGAGCTACAAGGCACGCTCGGCCGCGTGCAGCCGCTGGCGATGGACGCGGTCGCCGGCCTCTTCGCCGTGGCCATGGAGGCGAAGATCGAGGAGGGCATCGCCCGCGAGATCGCCCGCGCTTCGGCACGCCGCGAGCGGCCGTAGCCCGCCTCCTGCGCCGAACGTCCCCGGGCACCGCTATGCGCGTGGTCGCGGGACGCCCGGAGCGGGGTCAGCGGGGACGAGCGGCGACGTGCTCACGACCGTCCTCGGCGCCCGGCCGCCCGACGCCGTACGCCCGCGTCAGTGTCAGGAGCGAGGCGCTGAGATACGACGGGAGTGCCCTCGCCTCCGGCAGGGCCTCGGGGTCCGCGTACGCGCCGAAGTAGGCGTGCTCGCCGTAGCTGAAGATCCCGATTGAGAGGGCGTGGGCCTCCGGCACGGGCACGACGGGGTAGGCCTCCTGCAGTTCGGCGCCGAGCATGTACACCGGCACCCGCGGGCCCGGCACGTTCGAGACGGTCAGGTTGTAGACGCGCGGGCTCGCCGCCAGCCGCGCCGCGCGGTCCTTCAGCGGCGCCGGCAGCAGGCCGAGCGCGCCGAGCACCGACCCCGTCCCCGCGGGCCGCGGGGAGCGCTTGAACGCCGTCGTCTGCTCGTGCACGATCCGGAGCCGCCGCTTCGCGTGCGCCTCGTGGGCGGGCAGCTCGACGAAGGCGAACGAGATCCGGTTGCCGAGCGCGCCGCGCTGGTCCTCGGGACGGACGCTCACGGGGACCATCACCTTCAGCGGGCGCGGCCTCCCGCGCCGCGCGAACGCAAGCTCGCGCATCGCCCCCGCGACGACGGCGAGACAGACGTCGTTCAGAGTCACGCCCGCCTCCCGCTTCACCGCGAGCAGCGGCTCGAGCGGCTCGCCGTGGGTCACGAGCGTCCGCCGCGGCCCGATCTTCGCGTTGAGGTACGACGCAGGCGCCGGTCGCAGGAGGTCCGACTCGATCGCCATCGCCGTCTTACGCAGCGTGTCCGAGATGCGGCCTGCGCTCCGCACCGGCGAGGTGGCCATCCGGGCGGCGCGGGTCGCCCCGCGGAAGGTCTCGCCCACTCCGTCGGAAACGGCGGCGAGCGCCATCCCGGCCGCTCCCGGCGCGGCGGCGGGCCTCCAGTCGTCGGGCGGCTCCGCGACGGCATCGGGCGAGAGGTCGAAGAGCAGCAGCGCCAGTTCCACGGCCGACTTCCCGTCGACGAGCGCGTGGTGGATCT
>Ga0247708_1000163_pt1 | contig 16075 bp, 15 predicted proteins | sample 42W_NmetaG_FD_189040 | JGI IMG/M metagenome (GOLD analysis project Ga0247708, IMG submission 189040) | Soil microbial communities from hillslope of Landscape Evolution Observatory, University of Arizona, Oracle, AZ, United States - 4-2-W_N | ecosystem: Engineered > Artificial ecosystem >...
GGCCGGGCTGCGCGGCCTCGGCCTCGGCGATCCGCCGGGCCACCTCCTGCTCGACCGCGGCCCGGACGGCCAGCAGCTCCCGCCCGAACTGCTCCTGCAGGTCGGCGTCGGGCTGGCGGCGCTCGATGGCCGCCTGCACCCGGGCCAGGCCGGCGTGGAGGTCGCCCTCCAGGGCCGCCACCGGCTCGGTCAGGGCGGCGTTGGCCTCGGCCGCCCGCCGGTCGGCGCCGGCCAGGCCCAGGTCGATCTGGGCCAGCACCTCGCCCCGGAGGGCGTCCAGCGACTTGGCCAGGGCTCCCAGGTGCGCCTCCAGCCGGTCGAGCCGCTCGTCGGCGGCCGTGCGGGCCGCGCCGCCGTCGTCGCCCGTGTCGTTGCTGTCGCTGCTGCCGTTGGTGCTGCCGTTGGTGCTGCTGCCGGGGGTCGAGGCCGCCGGCGCCCTACCCGGCAGGGCGGGGTCGAGCAGGCCCGTCGTGTCGGGCCCCCACAGCGCCGAGATGTCGTCGGGGAACTTCGCCTGGTCGCCCATGGCCGCCTGGAGACAGCCTATCCACGCGGTGCCATCTCTTATCCACAGCGACGCTGGTCAAGGGCAGTCGTCGGTGAACCCGGTAAGGATGGGGACCAGGCCGGCGTTGCATGTGTAGGTGTGCGTGGTGACGCACCCCGGCGTGAAGCAGACGTAGGGGAAGCTCGTCTTCGAGCAGTAACCCACGGCTCGGACCACGAGGACGTCGCCGGCGTTGAGGCAGAGGTTGGCGTTGGGCGGACCGGGGTTCCCGCTGCAGAGGCAGGACTTCGGCGCCGTGGTTGTGGTCGTGGTCGCCACGGTGGTGGGGGTCGTCGTTGTGGGGACCGGGCCCGCGTCGGAGATGTTGCATCCCAGCGCCGCCGCGACCGCGTTCAAGATCGGCCCGGCGATGGCGCCGATGAACGGGATGCTCCCCAGCGAGGCCTGGAGGCTGAGGACGGTGGCACACCCGGGGGACGCCTGGGCGGCGGCCGGCGCCGGCGCCACCCCACCCCTTCCCGTCCCGGCGATGGCGCCCGCGGCGCCGCTCACCAGGAACAGCCGCAGCACCCGTCGCCGTGAGAGTCCTTGGGCCGCAGCCTTGGCCACGGCATCAACGTGTTCGGCACGGCCCTCATCGCTCATCGCGTGGCTCCGTTTCTCTGTCCGTCCGCCATGGCCCGCAGGTCGCCGGCCGGGACGGGGCCGCCCCGCCCGGCTCCGACGATCTGGGAGACAAGGGCAAGAATCGCCTCGGCACCCTCCGCCCGCGACGCGAGGATCCGCCCATCGGCGGCGATGGCGACGGCGCTGGGCGTCCCTCGCACGCCGTAGGCACGGGCCATCTCCTCACCCCGCTGCGGCACGATCCGGTCGCCGGCATCTGCGCCGTCCCCTTTGAGGTCGACCAGGGCGACGGTCAGGAGGTTGCCGTAGTCGCGCCGCCAGCGGGCCGTGTCGGTGACGACGCCGTCGCATGCCCGGCAGTCGGGCTCGACGAAGACCAGCAGGATCGGCCGCCCCCGGGCTCGCAGCGCGGCGAGCGTCACCGGCTGGCCGGCTCCGTCCGAGGCCACGAACTCGGGGGCCGAGCCGCCCAGAGGCTGGCCGAGGAGCGCTCCCTCGACCGCCTCCAGGCGGACCAGCAACCGTCCGTGCTGGGCCACCAGGTCGAGGATGGCACGGGTTTGGAGGACGACGACCCCGACAGCCGCCGCCGCGCCAAGGAGCGCGGCCGCCTGGCCGGCGCTGAGACGGCCGAGCCACGCGGTCAGGGTGGGGGCCGGCTCGCGCCAGCCGCTCCACGCAACGAGCCCGGCGACGACCAGCAGGCTGCCGTTGCGCAGGAGGGTGCGCCATCCGACCGCTGCGGCCTGCCGCCCGAAGCAGCGGCACGTGGGCCGTCGCCCTGCGGCCAGATTCACGGCGATGGCGACCGTGAAGACAGCGAGCAGGCCGCATGCGGCCGCTGCCCCCCACGGCGCCGAGCCGGTGAAGAGGAGACCGCCCGCGGTCGCCAGCTCGGCCGCAGGAAGGAGCACGGAGGCAGCTGGACCCAGCCGCCTCGGCATGCCGAACTCCACCAGCATGTCCGCGGTCTCGCGCCGGGCCACGGCCTTTCGCACACCGCTGACGGCAAACATCCCCGCCAGCAGGAGCCCGCTCGCGCCGACCACGGGGCCACTCAACGCCGGCCCCCGCTTGCCCGACCATGGACTGGCCACGTGCCCGCCACGCCGCCTCCTGAGCTCCGCCTGCACCGAACCTACCGCCGCCGGCGGACCCAGGCAATGGCCGGGGTCTTCGCTCCCCCTAGTGGCCCTTGAGCGCCTTGGTGATCCGGGCCAGGCTGGCCCGCCGCCCGTCGCTGGCCGACGCCACCTGGCGCTCCAGCCGCTCCAGCCGTTGGGTGAGATCGGCCCGCAGCTGCCGGAGCTCGCGCTCGAGGGCGGCCACGCGATCGTCCTGGTCGTGCCCGTTGGCCGTCCGGTTGGCCGGGCGCTCCACCCGGGGGGGCGCCGGGTCCAGCACCCCGTTGCCCTGGGTGCCCCACAGCGCCGAGATGTCCTCCTGCGGCCCCAGCTCGTCGTTCATGCAACTACTTAACTACCCGTGCGGGCGACCCGCTTATCCACACCGGCGACTACTCACGCGGGCTGGCTCGGACTACTCACCCCCGGCCCTCATTCTCCGGGCGCGGGGGGCATCTCGGCCGTCCATCGCCCGAGGACCTCGCCGGCGTTGCCGGTGAGCACGAGGGCGCGTGCCCCGCTCCGCGGTGGCGCCGGCTGCGATCTTGTCGGAGGAACGGCGGCCCGCAGGCGGGCGCGGCGACCGCCGCCGGCTGCAACCGCAGCTCCACACCTTGCGCAGCGCCGCCGCCTCACGGGTCGCCCCGAAGTAGTCCCTCACCTCCGCCGGGGCGTCGTCGGGCAACGCCTTCAGGACGGCGGGCCGCGTCCGGCTCAAGGTCGGCCACGGCGCGGCAGAACCCTCCGCCACCTCCCCCGCCGTCGCCGCAGGCCCCCAGGGCCAGGGCTGCGCTGAGCAGGCAGGCGACGCCCCGCCCTCCGCCGATGGTGAGGTCGACGTGCGTCATCGGGTCGATTCCCTCCGCCTTGGTTGCGCCGTTGCCGGGGCCGACAGCCGGCCAGGCGGGACGCCCCCGTGGGGGCAGCCCGCTCGCCGGAAGCGGGCTCTCCCCCACGCGGGGCGCTCGGCTACTCCAGGGTGATGGGCAGGTCGTCGGGGTCGATCTCGGGCTGGCTGGCGACCGGGGCGACCTGCTGGCGGATGCGCTCGGAGATCTCCACCATGATCTCGGGGTTCTCGACCAGGAAGCCCTTGGCGTTCTCCCGGCCCTGGCCCAGCTGCTCGCCGTCGTAGGTGTACCAGGCGCCCGACTTCTTCACGAGCCCCAGGTCCACCCCCACGTCGAGCAGCGACCCCTCCCGGCTGATGCCCTTGCCGAACATGATGTCGAACTCGGCTTGCTTGAAGGGGGAACTGCACTTGTTCTTGACCACCTTGACCCGGGTGCGGTTGCCGATGACCTCGGCGCCGTCCTTGATGGCCTCGATGCGGCGGATGTCGAGCCGGACCGACGAGTAGAACTTCAGCGCCCGGCCCCCCGGGGTCACCTCAGGTGAGTTGTGGACCATGACCCCGTCGGCGAAGTAGTTGTGGGTCCCCTCGACTTCGATGTCGAAGCGGTGCATGGAGCGGGTGGGGGGCTTCACGCCGATGGCCGTGATGGGCATGGGCACCAGCCGGTGCTCCGGAGCAACGAACACCGGCTCGACCGCGAACCGGCCCCGGTACCGGGGCAGCAGCTTGTACTGCATGGACGGGTGGACGAACGGGGCGATGAGGGCGTGGAGCTTGGCCGTCTCGTCCTTGGCGAAGACGAGCACCGCCTTCTTCGTGGCCCCGGAGCTGACGAGCTTGGCGTTGATGCCCCACGTGTCGGCCAGGTACGCCGCCAACCGGGCCCGGGTGGTGAGCTCCATGGCCTCGACGCAGATCTCGGAGCGGCCGCTGCCGTCCCGGGTGCGCTCCTGGGCGCCCTTGGAGCGGTTCGTGAACGAGCCGTCGTCCATGTACCAGACGGCCAGCGAGAGCGGGGTGAGCTGCTTGAGGTAGTCGTCGCTGAACACCTTCTTGCCGCCGATGTACACCGCCCGGCGCAGCTCGGCCAGCTCCGGCAGGGGCGTGACATCGAACGCGACCACACCGTCGGACGCCCGGACCGAGCGGCTGGCGCCGATGTTGGCGAAGTGGGACCCCTTCCAGTCGGCGTAGTCGGCCTGCCCGGCGCAGTGGTCGAACCGGTACCGGGCGCCGTGGCCGCTCCGCGTCGGAGACAGGGCGCCGTCGCCCATCAGGCCGCCGAGGACAACCTCCCACTGGAAACCGGACAGGTGGTGGGGCACCGCCTGCAGCACCCGGTCTCCCACCGACAGCTCCTGGGCCTCACGCCAGCCGCTGGGCGTGCGGATCTTGTGGTTGGCCGTGCAGGCGAACTGGGCCCGGCCGTTGCCCCCGCCCCGGCCCACGGTGAACTGGAGGAACCGGTCAGTGCGCCCGTTGTCGAACCAGTTGACGACCTTCTTGGGCACGACTGCATTGAGCTCAGGGTCGTAGGACAGGACCTCGACCGGCAGGCGCTGGTTGACGATCTTGCCGATCTTCTCCTGGCTGCCGTCGGCCAGGGTGACCCTGGTGCCATAGGAGAAGCAGCCGTACATCACCCCTATCTTTTCCCGGAGCTGGTTGATGAAGATGGCAATGGTGTTGGTCTTGTTCAGGGTGCCGGTGAGCTTGCGCAGGGCCTGGGACATGAGGCGGGCCTGGAGGCCGACGTGACTGTCGCCCATCTCGCCTTCGATCTCGGCCCGGGGGGTGAGGGCGGCCACGGAGTCGACGACCAGCACGTCGATGGCGCCCGAGCGGATGAGCATGTCGGCGATCTCGAGGGCCTGCTCCCCCGTGTCGGGCTGGGAGATGAGCAACTCCTCCACGTTGACCCCGATGGCCTTGGCGTAGACCGGGTCCATGGCGTGCTCGGCATCGATGTACGCGGCGATGCCGCCGTTGCGCTGGGCCTCGGCCACCACGTGCATGGCCAGGGTGGACTTGCCGCTGGACTCCGGCCCGTAGATCTCCACGATGCGGCCGCGAGGCAGGCCGCCGATGCCGAGGGCGAGGTCGAGGGCGAGGGCGCCGGTGGGGACGGCCCCCACATCCACGTGGGCCTTGTCTCCCATGCGCATGACGGAGCCCTTGCCGAAGTGCTTGTCGATCTGGCTCATGGCCATCTCGAGGGCCTTCTCTCGTTCCACCGCTGACATCCCTTCGTTGGTTCTGGCTGGACGAGGACTCACCCTACGGAGGGGGTGTGACAGTTACAGGGGTGAAGTTCCACGACGGTAGTTCCGAACGGACGTTCGGTCAAGGACCCGGGCTTAGGCTCGGGGGATGGCGACCATCTTCGATTCCATCCAGGCGGGCGACCTCGACGCGGTCCGGGCCGCGATCAAGGAGGACCCGGGGGCGGCCTCGGCCCGGGACGAGCGCGGGCGCTCGGCGGTGCGGGCCGCCCTGTACGTCGGCCGCCAGGACCTGGCCGACGTCGTGCTGGAGGCCTCGCCGGAGCTGGACGTGTTCGACGCCGCGGCCGTGGGCGACGTCGACCGGCTGACCGAGCTGCTCGACGCCGACCCGGGCCTGCTCGGGGCCTTCTCCGAGGACGGCTACACGCCCCTGCACTTCACCGCCTTCTTCAAGCGGGGTCCGGCCACGCGGCTGCTGCTCGACCGGGGGGCGGAGGTGGGCACCGTCGCCCGCAACGACATGAAGGTCCAGCCGCTGCACTCGGCCGTGGCCGCCGGCAGCCGGGAGATCGTCGCCGCCCTGCTCCTGGCCGGGGCCGACGTCAACGCCCGCCAGGAGGGTGGCCACACGCCCCTCATGGGCGCCGAGGCGTCCGGCGACGAAGAGATGGTCCGCCTCCTCATGGACCACGGCGCCGAGGAGGCCGCCTCCTGAGCCTGCCGCCGGCGAACTGGTGACAGAAGTGGTGGTCCGGACCCCCAGATCTGTCACCAGTTCGGTGGGTGTCGCACCCCCTCGGCATGCTGTGCGGCATGGACCGAGATATCACCACGATTGCCGAAACGCAGCACGGCGTGTTCACGGCCGATCAGGCGAAGGCGCAGGGCTACTCCCGGGAGGCCATCCGCCACCAGGCACGGGCCAGGCACTGGGACCCGCTTGGCGATCTCGTCTTCCGCATGGCGGGCTCGCCCCGCACCTGGGAGCAGCGGCTCATGGCCGTCGTGCTGGCGTCCGGCCCGCTGGCCGCCGCGTCGCACCGGTCGGCTGCCGCCCTCCTCGGCGTGCCGGGCTTCGACCGGCGCGGCACGCCCGAGGTCACGACGCCACGGCGGCACCGGTACCGGACCGACGACGGCATCGTCCACCGCTGGCGTCCGTTCCCCGATCACCATCTCACCGTCACCGACGGCATCCCCACGACCCGGGTGGCCCGCACGCTCGTCGACCTCGCTGGGGTCGTCCATCCCGGCCGCCTGGCGCGGGCGGTCGACAACTGCCTTGCCTCCGAGATGGTGGGCATGGAATCCCTGCGGGCGACCTTCCTGGAGCTCGCCGGCCGTGGTCGCAAGGGCATCGCCGCCATGCGAGCCGTCCTCGGTGACCGGGAGGGCGACTACGTGGCCCCCGCCAGCGAGCTGGAAGCCCTGTTCCTGGAGTTGATCGTCGCCGCGGGGCTCCCGGAGCCGGTCCGTCAGTTCAACGCCGGCGACGCCAACGACTGGATCGGTCGGATCGACTTCGCCTACCCGTCAGTCGGCGTGCTGATCGAGCTCGACGGCAGGCGGCACCACAGCGCCCTGCTCGACCGGCAGGCCGACGAGCGGCGCGACGCACGCCTGCGGGCCGCCGGTTGGCGCCACGTCGTGCGGCTCAGCTGGTCAGATGTGGTCCACCGTCCGGCCGAGGTGCTGGCTCTCCTGGCGAATCTCCTGGCTGGGGGCGCGGTGGCGTAACCCGCTCGACCACCTCGTAGCGGGCACCGGTCGACCGGAGGTGGCTTCGGACCAGGCAGACGGATTCCACGGGCCAGCGGCCGGTCACCGCGGTCCCCGTCAACGGTCGGAGGTCCACCTTGGCCCGGTTGGCCACCCGGGCCAGGGTGACATGCCCGTGGAACGGTCGATCGTCCGGCGGGCGGCCGATGTGCGCGGTCGCGGCGATGACCGAGGCGGCGAGTTCGGCGAGTCCGGTCACCGGGACGTGCAGCACCCGCTGGCCGAAGCGAGCCACCGCCGGGCCCATCTCGGCGCTGGTCGGGGCGACCGCCGGTGCCTCGCTGAGCGCCGCCAGCACGGGCTCGGTCGCCTCCACCGGTCCCAGGAAGCGCAGGGTGACGTGCCACTGGTCGCGAGCCGTCCACCGCAGGCCGTCGACCTGGGGCCGGGCGAGCGCGTCCAGGGTGTCGAGCACCGCCTCCGGCGGCCAGACGGCCACGAAGAGGCGCAGCATCCCGCCCTCAGCCACCGCCCCCACCGTCGAACTGGTGACAGTTCTGGGGGCCCGGACCCCCAGATCTGTCACCAGTTCGGCCGTGGTGGTGTCGCCCTCCCGAACTGGTGACCGAAACGGGGGCTGGGACCCCCAGATCCGTCACCAGTTCGGCCGGAGGAGGCGCTTGCGGAGCATGTCCAGGAGGGAGATGGTGGAGAACTGGCGGATGTGCTGGCGGTCGCCGGCGAAGTGGGCCTCGGCCGACTCCACGTCGCCGTCGAGCGAGACGGCCATGAAGACGGTGCCCACGGGCTGGTCGTCCTGGGTGGTGGGGCCGGCCACGCCGGTGACGGAGATGCCGACGTCGGCCTCCAGCCGCTTGCGGGCCCCCTGGGCCATGGCCTCGGCCGCCTCGGCGCTGACCACGGGCCCCTCGGGGACGTCGAGGAGGTCGAACTTGACCTTGCTGTCGTAACAGACGATCGAGCCCCGGAACCACTTGCTGGCCCCCTCGGTCTCGGCCAGGCGGGCCCCGACCAGGCCCCCGGTGAGCGACTCGGCCACGCCCACCGTGCACCCCCGGTCGGTGAGCAGGCCGGCGACCACCCGCTCCATGGACTGGTCGTCGATGCCGAAGACCAGCTCGCCCAGCACCGACCGCAGCTCGGCCTCCTCGGCATCGAGCATGGCCCGGGCCTCGTCCTCGGTCGGCGCCTTGGCCGTCACCCGGATCTTGATCCCCTCCACGCCCGAGGCCAGGAAGGCGATGGTGGGGTTCGACCGCCGCTCCAGCGCCTCCACCCGCCCGGCCACCAGCTCGCCCAGGGTCGACTCCGGCACCCCCCACGTGCGCACCATGCGGCTGAGGATCACCGCCTTCGACCCGGACCGGCGCTTCAGGTCGGCGATGACGGCCCGGTCGAGCATCTCCTCCATCTCCAACGGGACGCCGGGGATGGCGTACACGACCTTGTCGCCGTCGCCCACCGGGCAGATCAGCCCCGGCGCCGTCCCCCGCTCCTGGGGGATGAACGTGGCCCCCTCGGGCAGGTCGGCCTGGCGGGCGTTGCTCTCGGCCATCTCCCGCCGGCGGGCGGCGAACAGCTGGCGGATGCGCTCGACCATGGCCGCGTCGCGCACCAGGGGCACGCCCAGCACGTCGGCGATCGCCTCCCGGGAGATGTCGTCCGCCGTGGGCCCCAGCCCCCCGCAGACCACGACCGCGTCCGACCGCTCCAGGGCGATCCGCAGGGCGGACGCGATCCGCCCCCGGTTGTCGCCCACCTTGGTCTGGAAGTGGCAGTCGATCCCGGCCAGGGCCAGCTGGTCGCCGATGTAGGCCGAGTTGGTGTCGACGACCTGGCCCAGCAGCAGCTCGGTGCCTACCGCCAGTACTTCACAGTTCACGGACCACCCGCCGGGCGTCCAGGGCGTACTGGACGCCGGTGACCACCGTCAGGCCCACGGCCGCCCACAGCACGGTCACCCAGAACCCCCGGTACAGGTCGCCCTCCACCGGGGCGATGGCCAGGCCGACCACGATGGCCTGGAACCACATCTTCACCTTGCCCGGCATGCGGGCCGGCACCGACACGCCCCGGCGGCCCACGTAGGACCGGTAGGCGCTCATGGCCGCCTCCCGCACGGCGATGATGGCCACCGGCACCCACCACATCACCCCCTCGGCCACCAGGGCGACCATGGCCCCGAGGATGAGGACCTTGTCGGCGAGGGAGTCCAGGTAGGCGCCCGAGCGGGTGGCCCCCTGGCGGCGGGCCAGCCAGCCGTCGAAGAGGTCGCTGACCGAGAGCACCACCCACAGGGCCAGGGCGGCCCACCCGGCGTCGGCCAGGATCAGGGCGACCTGGGCCGGCAGCAGCAGGATCCGCACCAGGCTGATGGCGTTGGCCGGGGTGGCCAGGGCCGAGGGCCCGAAGGTCGTCGCCATGCCGAGCGCCCCTACGCCGCTTCCAGGTCGGGCCCGGCCGCTCCCGTGACGGTCACCTTGGCGAAGGTGCCCACGGCCAGCCCGTCGGGGACCGACACGATCCCGTCGATCTCCGGCGCCTCCCGGTGGGTGCGGCCCACGCCCGGCTCGTCGACCAGCACCTCGACGATCTCGCCGATCAGCTCGCTGCGCCGCACCGCTGTGATCCGGTCCTGCAGCTCGGACAGCTCCCGCAGGCGCTCGGCCACCAACCCCGGGTCGACGGTGCCGTCCAGGCCCGCGGCCAGCGTGCCCTCCTCCCGGGAGTAGGAGAAGAAGCCGGCCCAGTCGAGCTGGGCGTCCTCCACGAACCGGAGCAGGGCGTCGTGGTCGTCCTCGGTCTCCCCGGGGTAGCCCACGATGAACGACGACCGGAAGGCGGAGGCCGGATCCATGGCACGGATCGAGGAGATCCGGCGCAGGAACCGCTCCCCGTCGCCCCAGCGCCGCATCCGCCGCAGGAGCGGCTTGGAGGCGTGCTGGAGGGACAGGTCGAAGTAGGGCACGCCCGTGGCGCAGATCACCTCGACCAGCCGGTCGTCGAGCTCGGACGGGTACAGGTAGAGCAGACGGGTGCGGTCGACCCGCTGAGCGACCGCCTCGACCAGCCCCACGATCGCCCCCTTGCGGCCGACGTCGCGCCCGTAGGAGGCCAGGTCCTGGGCGACCAGGACGACCTCGGCCACCTCCAGGGCGTCGACCTCGGCCAGGATCGACGCCTCGGTGCGGGAGCGCTGCGGCCCGCGGAAGGAGGGGATGGCGCAGAACCCGCAGGTCCGGTCGCACCCCTCGGCCACCTTGACGTACGCCCACGGGGCGGCCGCCTTGGGCCGGGGCAGGTTGAGCAGGTCGAAGGCGGGCACCTCCGGCCCCTTGCGGCCCAGGGTCACCGGCACGCCGAAGCCGGCCACCTGGTCGACCTCGGGCAGGGCCTCGGCCAGCTCGGCCCCCGCCCGCTCGGCCAGGCAGCCGGTGACGACGAGGCGGGCCCCGGGGCGGCGGGCGCCGGCCAGGGCCAGGATGGTCTCGATCGACTCCTCCCGCGCCGCCTCGATGAAGGCGCAGGTGTTGACGACCACCAGGTCGGCGTCCTCGGGGCGGGCCGCCGGCACCAGCCCGTCGGCCGTCAACGTCCCTGTCAGCTTGTCCGAATCGACCTGATTCTTGGGACAGCCCAGGGTCTCGACCCAGTAGCGCTCCGGCACCCCCCCAATCTAGGCGCCCGGCCCCGGCCTAGGACTTGCCGAGCATCCGGTTCATCTTGGTGCCGCACTGGGGGCACTGGCCCTGGGCGGCCCGCCGGCCGTTGGCCAGCTCGACCTCGTTGCCCTCGAACTCCCGCTTCTCGCGACACTTCACGCAGTAACCCTCGTAGTTGCTCATGGCGCACAGTCTCTCCCAGATCACCGCCCGGCAAGCAAGCTGGCTGTCACCTTTTTCGCCGATCCACGGTCCTATCTGCGGAAGGTTCAAAAGCTAAAGGAGGCCCTTCCATGTACGAGTTCGCAGTCGTCACACTGCTCGGCCTTGTGGTCCTGAAGGTCGCCGACCTTCTGGTCGACAACGCCCCAGGGCTCGACCGCATCCGCACCCTGCTCACCTTCGCCCTCGCCCTCGCCGTCACCGTCGCCCTCGACTTCTCCATGTTCGAGGGGTACGGGATCGCGGTCCGCGAGGCGTGGATGGGCGTGGTCGGGACCGGTCTCGTGATCGGCTCCCTGTCGAGCGTCTGGTCCACCCTGCTCGGGTGGTTCGGAGCCGGCTCGATCGGCGGCACCACCAAGGCCGGGAACGAGCGCCCGCGTATCGCCGCCTAACCTCATCCCGGTAATCGCCGAGCCGGTGACGCCTCAATGGGGAGGCGTTGCCGGCTCGTTTTTTCATGTGCAGATGACGGTGATGAAGAACGGATTGGGCGACAGAGCGTCGTCGAAGTTCACCCGCACAGAGCCCCCGCCGACCGCGTTGCACCGCACCTCCACGCCACCCTGGACCACCGCGTAGGTCACCGCCCCGGGCGGGGTGGAGACCACGAGGCTGGTGGAGGCGATGCACCGGTTGCGCGGGCTGCCGACCGTGGTCTTCTCGCCGGCGCCCAGGGTGACCGTGGTCCCGCCCGGCACCTGGGCCCGCACCCGGTTCGGCGTGGCCAGGTTCACCCCGCCGGGGACCTCGCACACCGGGGGCGCGTCGGAGAGCCCGGGGCAGCCGAAGCCGCTCAGCAGGCGGCCGATCAGGGCGATCACGTGGTCCGGCACGGCGGGGAGGGCCGCCAGCTGGGCGTTGACGCCGAGCAGCGTGGCGCACACCTGGGGGAAGGGCTGCTCGGCCGCCGCCGCCTGGGCCAGGGCGACGAGCGTGGCGACGTCGGGCGGGCCCACGTCGGGCGGCACCTCAACTGCGACCGGGCCGGGTGGGTCGGGCACGACGGTCTCCAACCGCCGCTCACCACCGGCCGTCGATGCCGCCCATCCGAGCGCGCCCACCAGGGCCAGGCCCGCCACCGCCGTCCACCACCGCCGCATGACCACCTCCCGCCGGCTGCCTGCGGTCGCGAGGCTAGCCCGAGGAGCGGCCCTTCAGCTCGTCGAGCTCCTCGGGGGTCATGAGCACGGCCCGGGCCTTCGACCCCTCCGAGGGCCCGACCACGCCCCGCTGCTCGAGCAGATCCATGAGCCGGCCGGCCCGGGCGAAGCCCAGGCGGAGCTTGCGCTGGAGCATCGACGTCGACCCGAGCTGCGACCGCACCACCAGCTCCATGGCCTGGTCCAGCATGTCGTCGTCGTTCTCGTGGCTGCCGCCGGCCCCGTCGAAGCTGGTCTGGGCGTCGTCGCCCTCGACACCCTCCACGTACTGGACCTGGGGGGCCTGGCGCCGCCAGTGGGCCACGATCTTGCGGACCTCGTCCTCGCCCACCCAGGCCCCCTGGACCCGCATGGGGCTGCTGGAGGAGGCGATGGCGAGGAGCATGTCGCCCTGGCCGACCAGGCGCTCGGCGCCCACCTGGTCGAGGATGACCCGGCTGTCGGTGGCCGAGCTGACGGCGAAGGCCAGGCGGGAGGGCACGTTGGCCTTGATCACGCCGGTGATGACGTCGACCGAGGGCCGCTGGGTGGCGATGACCAGGTGGATGCCGACGGCCCGGGCCATCTGGGCGATCCGGCAGATCGACTCCTCCACGTCGCGGGCGGCCACCATCATCAGGTCGTTCAGCTCGTCGACGACCAGCAGGATGAACGGCAGCCGCTGGTAGGCGACGTCGGAGCCGGGGTCGGGCTGGAGGTCGCCCCGGTCGTAGGCCGCGTTGTAGCCGGTGATGTCCCGGACGCCGACCTCGGCCAGCAGGTCGTAGCGCCGCTCCATCTCGTGGACGGCCCACTGCAGGGCGTTGGCCGCCCGCTTGGGGTTGACCACGACCTGGGTGAGCAGGTGGGGCAGGCCGTTGTACTGGCCCATCTCCACCCGCTTGGGGTCGACGAGGATCAGGCGCACCTGGTCGGGCGTGGAGCGGACCAGGATGCTCGTGAGCAGGGAGTTCAGGCACGACGACTTGCCCGCGCCCGTGGCCCCGGCGATGAGGATGTGGGGGGCGTTGGCCAGGTTGACCAGGATCGGGCGCCCGGCGATGTCCCGCCCGACGGCCACCTCCAGGGGGTGGGTGGCCTTCTGGGCCTCGGCCGAGGTGAGGATGTCGCCCACCAGGACGAGCTGGCGCTGCTTGTTCGGGACCTCCACGCCGATGGCCGACCGGCCCGGGATGGGGGCCAGGATGCGGACGTCGGCCGACGCCATGGCGTAGGCGATGTCCTTGTGCAGGTTTGTGACCTTGGCCACCTTCACGCCCGGGCCCAGGGCCAGCTCGTAGCGGGTGACGGTGGGGCCCACGGTCATGCCGACCAGGGCGGTGTCCACGCCGTGGGCGGCCAGGGCCCGCTCCAGGGTGCGCCCCTCGGCCTCCACCAGGGCCTGGTCGACCTCGTGGGCCTTGCCCCGCTTGAGCAGGGCGAGGGGCGGCAGCTTCCAGGCGCTGGGCTCGCCGGCCGGGCCCAGGGAGATGGCCAGCTGCTCGGGCTGCTCGGCCGGTTCGGTGGGCGTCGGAGGGAGGCGGATCTCGACCGGCGCCGGGGTGGCCGGCTCGGGCTCGGGCGCCCGCAGCTCGGGCAGCGGGGCCTCCCGCTCGGCCTCGCCGCCGGGCACGTCGGGCAGGGGCGGGGGCCGCAGCTCCACCAGCGACCGGCCCAGCTCCCGGGCCCGGGCCCTCACCCGCTTCGACGCCTCGGCGGCCTGGTGGGCTGCGGTGCGCACGGTGGTCCGGGCCAGGACGAGGGCGGCGATGCCCAGGAGGGTCAGGAGGACGGCGGCCGCCCCCGGTCCGGCCAGGACGGCCCGCAGCGGGACGGCGGCGGCGGTGCCGACCCAGCCCCCCGAGGAGCGCAGCTCGACGGCGTCGGCGCCCCAGCCGGGGCCGTCGGTGACCAGGTGGACGAGGCCGCAACCCGCCACCGCGATGAGCGACAGGCCCACGGCTAGGCGCCCGGGGTCGCCCGGCGTCTCCCGCCACAGGAGCATGCCGCCCGCCCCGGCCAGCAGCAGCGGCAGGGCCCAGCGCCCGTAGCCCAGGACCACGCCGGCCCCGTCACGGATGGCCCGCCCGGCGGGGCCGGCCAGGTCGCCGTAGACGGCCAGGGCGCTGACCAGGGCGAGCAGGACCAGGACCAGGCCGCCCACGTCGTACCCGTGGCCACCAAGCCGCGGCGGCTTCTCCTTCTTTGGAGGAGCCGGCGCGGCGACCGGTTTCCTGGCCGCGGGCGCCTTCTTCGCCACGGCCTTCTTGGCCGGGGCCGCCCGCTTGGTCGCCGGTCTGGTGGCCACAGTGGCAACAACGCTAACACCAGCCACACCAGCCACACCGCCTCCCTCGAACTGGTGACAGATCTGGGGGTCATGGCCCCCGGATCTGTCACCAGTTCGAGGGGTGGGTGGGTGGGAGGTCGGCGCCTCGCGTCGGGAGGCGCCGCCTCACGCCTCAGGGGTGACGGACGACACGGGAGGGAACACCATGACCACCACGACCACGCTCGACCAGCGGGTCTTCGAGGCCGCCATCGGCGCCCTCGAGCTGTACGGCATCCACCTGGGCAGCCGCCTGGGCCTCTACGACGCCCTGCTCGGCGGGGCGGCCACGGTGGGCGAGGTGGCCGGCGCCGCCGGCATCGCCCCCCGCTACGCCCAGGAGTGGCTGGAGCAGCAGGCGGTGGCCGGCGTGCTGGAGGTCGACGACGTGGCCGCCGGCGCCCACACCCGCCGGTACACGCTGCCCGAGGCCCACGTCGGCATCGTGGCCGACCCCCTGGCCCTCGACCACCTCGCCCCCCTCGCCGGCCTGGTGGTGGGCATCGCCACCGCGCTCGACGACGTCGCCCACGCCTACCGCACCGGCGGCGGCGTGCCCTTCGCCCACTACGGCGACCACCTCCGGCGGGGCCAGGGCGCCATCAACCGGCCCGCCTTCACCTCCTCCCTGGTGCAGGAGTGGCTGCCGGCGCTGGGGCCAGGCACCATCGAGACGCTGGCCACCGGCGGCCGGCTGGCCGACCTGGGCTGCGGGCAGGGCTGGTCGAGCATCGCCGTGGCCCGGGCCTTCCCGAACGCCGACGTGTGGGGCGTCGACACCGACCAGGCGTCGATCGACGAGGCCCGGGCCGCGGCCGACGAGCACGGGGTGGCCGTGCGCTTCGAGTGCGCCGACGCCGGCGAGCTGGTGGCCGCCGGCCCCTTCGACGTGGTCACCATCCTCGAGGCCCTCCACGACATGCCCCGCCCGGTGGAGGTCCTGGCCGCGGCCCGGGCCGGGCTGGGCGCGGACGGCGTGCTGCTGGTGGCCGACGAGGCCGTCGCCCCCGCCTTCACCGCCCCGGGCGACGAGCTGGAGCGGATGATGTACGGCTGGAGCATCACCCACTGCCTGCCCGCGGCCATGGCCGAGCAGCCCTCGGCCGCCATCGGCACGGTCATCCGGGAGGGGACGGTGCGGGAGCTGGCCCAGGCCGCCGGCTTCGGGCAGGTCGACGTGCTCGACGTCGACGGCGGGTTCTTCCGCCTCTACGCCCTACGGCCCTGAGTTTCCCGCTCGGGGGGGCCGCTCGGGCCCTGAGTTTCCCGCTCAGGGGGCCGCTCGGGCCCTGAAACCTCCCAGGCGACCGCGGTCTCGGGCCGGTACGAGCACCACGTACCGGTCCGCACCGCGTTCTGGAGGTGGCAGCCGAGCGCCGGGTGGACCTCGGCCACCTGGCGCACGGCGGCCCTGAGCCGCCAGCCGACCGCCGAGCGGGCCCGCTCGGCGGCCGAGCCGGTGGCCCGGGACCGCCCCGACAGGCCGAAGGCCTCGGCCAGCTGCTGGACGAGGGCGTCGAGCTCGGCCTCGGCCCCCTCGGCCCGGACCGGGTCGTTGGCGGCCCGGGCCTCGTCGATGTCGCCCTGGAGGTCGCGGATGCGCCGCTCGTAGGCCCGCCGGGCCGCCAACGACCCGGTCC
>Ga0247708_1000164_pt1 | contig 16048 bp, 13 predicted proteins | sample 42W_NmetaG_FD_189040 | JGI IMG/M metagenome (GOLD analysis project Ga0247708, IMG submission 189040) | Soil microbial communities from hillslope of Landscape Evolution Observatory, University of Arizona, Oracle, AZ, United States - 4-2-W_N | ecosystem: Engineered > Artificial ecosystem >...
GCGCCGAGGCCGGGGCCCGGGCCGGAGGACCCCGGGCCCCGACAACCTGTGGCTAGCGCGGGTCGGGCAGGACCAGCTCGACGTTGCGGTCGCCCGCCTGCCCGTCCGCGACGCCCGGTCCCGCGCCGGGGTCGTTGTAGGCGAGGGTGCGTCCGATCGCCGCGAGCTGGCCCTCGTCGAGCCCGAGCGCGTTGGTGCCGGCGGGCTCGGCGGTGATCGGACCGTTGTGGTCGAAGACCGTGGAGAGGATCGACAGCGTGTCGTCGTTGTTGTCCACGAGCTCGATGACCCGGCCCTGAACCGGCCAGTCGACGATCGACGAGGTGTTCAGCTCCCAGAAGCCGCCCGAGCCGTCCGCCCGCTTGAAGGGCAGGAGCTTGTGCTCGTGGGTGTGGCCGGACACGTAGGCGATGACATGCGGATGCGCGAGGAACAGGTCACGCAGCTTGTTGCCGCCGTGGAGAGGCGTCGAGATGCGCGGGTCGGGGTCGCAGCCCGGGTTCGGCTCGTTCGGCACGCCCAGGCACTGCGGCGCCGCCTCGTCGGGCGTGACCGAGCTGAGCGAGCGAATGGGATGGTGTCCCATCGCGATCACGAGCTCGCCGGCGGCCTCGGCCTCGGCCAGCTCGCCGCTGAGCCACTGGAACTGCGGGTCGTCGACGTTGCCGTTCGAGGAGTCGCCGATCGTGCCGCCCTCGGAGACCGTGTCGATCGAGATGATCCTGAGTCCCGGCTTCGGCGAGAACGAGTAGTAGGAGGCGGCGCCGTTCGAGGCGGCGTCCTCGGCCGGGTCGACGTGCTCGTAGCCGTGCGCGCCCGGCTTGCCGCCGTCCTCGTGGAGCTGCTTGTTCTCCTGCTTGGTGACGTAGCGGCGAGCGGGGTCGCCCGGCACGTCGACGGCGTTCTCGGGGCTCGTGGAGATGAACGACGGGCTCGGCTGACCGGGCAGGAAGGTCATCGGCTTGGAGCAACCGACCGCGATCGCCTCGTAGACCGCGTTCGACCAGGCGTTCCCCTGGGCGAGTGAGTCGTGGTTGCCGCTCGTGACGTAGGTGGGGACCGCCGAGCCCTCGGCGACGAACGGCTTCTGCGCCCGGTCCATGAGCCCGGGGTAGAGCGGGAACGCCGACCACTTGCCCTGAGGCGAGTTCGGGTCGTAGTAGGCGAAGTCGCCCTCGGTGTAGTCCTCGTAGTCCTGCACGCCGGTGTAGCGGGCGGCCTCGCCGTTGCGGCCGCAGATCGGCATGTTGTCCTCGACGCCCGAGTTGGGGTCGATCTCGCCGCCTTCGAGCAGCTGGACGACCCACTCGACCTCGTTGTGCTGCTGGTTGTCGGCCTGGTCGCCCGTGACGAGCGTCAGGTCGAGCGCGGCGTCCGTGCCGTGCGGGCTCGTGGTGAGGTCGTTCAGGGCGCGGATCGCCTGGTCCGCGAGGAAGGCCACGAGCGCCTCCTGCGGCCGGTGGGCGGGGCTCGTGGGGGACTGGTCGACATCGAGGAACTCGACGCGCGCGGGCGATTCCTCGTCGGAGAGCTGGAAGTCGGTGAGCTGGCCGAAGTAGAGGAGCGACTGGCGCCTGTCCTCACGCCCGGCCTTGGCGGTGGCGTCGAGCGCGCCCGCGCCGTCGCGGAGCAGGCGCGGCCAGGGATCGCCGGTCGTCAGATCCGAGTAGGCGGCGGACGGGTGCTGGGGCGCGATCGAGTGGTCAAGCGTAGTGTGGCCGGACGGGTGAGCGCCCGCCGATGGCGCGACCATGATGGCGACGAACGCCGCCAGTGCGAATCCCCGCTTCATTCAGATGCCCCCCTCGAACGCCGTTCCGATCCACCATAAACGCCCGTCGAACCTCCGACTGGCGGAAAAAAGGACGAGGTAGCCGTTTTTCAACCTTCCGCGACCGGACCCGCGACATCGTCGAGGGAGGCGTCCCGGAGCAGCCGCCGGACCTCGGGCGGGCCCTCGTCAGTCACCACCACGCAGCCCCCCGGGGAGTACGGGCTCCTCCCCGGCACCCGGCCCACCAGCGACGGCTCGTAGATCCAGTTGCCGCTGTTCACGATCCGCACGCCTCCGGGCGTGCGCCATGCGGCCGGATCGTCCGCCTCGAGCGGCCCGGCACGGTGGGTATGGCCGTGGATCACCCAGCCGGCCTCGATGCCGAGGCGCTCGATCACCTCGGAAAGGGCGAGGAGGCCCGCCGTCCGCAGCGACTGCGGCGAGAGGTTGGTCGTGAAGGGGCCGACTCCCGCCCGGTTGAGAGCCCGGACGGCAAGCGGGATCGCCACTCCGCCGAGCGCACGGGCGCGGAAGGTGGGCCTGCGCCGGTTGAGCTGCTTCCAGACACGCGCAGAGAAGTCCGTTCCGAAAGCCGCCCGACCCGGGGCCGTCGCCTGAGCGAGCTGGTAGGTGAAGGCATAGAGCGGCGCCAGCATCAACTCGTAGTCGTCGGGCGTGCGCCCGCCGCTCGGCAGGCCGCCCACGATCCGCTGGATGAAGGCGAGGCCGAGCACCTCCGCCCGGGGAACGGTCATGTGCACGTCGAGGTAGTGGCCGTGGGTGGCGTAGACGTCGTCGCGCAGCCAGACGCCGGGATAGGCGAGCGAGACCTCCGCGCGCGGAAGGTGCCGGGCGATCTGGGCCAGCGGCCCGGATCGGCCCGCCCTGACGCGCTCCTCCAGCCCGAGCGGCGCCGGGCGCGAGCGTGCTCGGCGGGCTTCGAGCAGCGGCGCCGCGAGGTGGTGGTCATGGTTACCCGGCACGACGATCACCTCTCCCGCGAAGCCCTCGCCGATCTCCTCGAGGACGGGAAGCGCGGTCTTGAGCACCTGGTGGAGGGGCAGCTCGCGCAACTCGAGGAGATCGCCCAGAAGGACCAGCCGGTCCGCCTGACGGATCTCGGCCGCGAGGCGCTCCCGTGGTATGGGGCGGCGGAGCACGTCGATCGCGAACGCGGCGCCCAGATGCAGATCCGAGACGACGAGCGTGTGCATCGGGGCAGGCTACTCTGCGCGTCCGAGTCGATGCCCCTGTTCTGCCGCCACAGCCGCTACCTCGCCGAGTGCCCGATCTGCTCGAAGGGGACGGTCTTCGACACGGACGCGGCGAAGGCGAAGCGCTCGCGCGCGGCCCCCGGCCGGCGGCCCGCCGGGGCGCGCCGGTCCGGCCAGGCGCCGCATGGCGCGGTGAAGCTCGCGGTCGGGCCCTACGCCTCCGCCGGTCCCTACGAGCGAGCGGCCGGGGAGCGCTACGACGTGCGCCTCGAGCGTGTTCCGGGCGGCCTGCGCCTGGGCTCCTGGATCGGGCGCGAGCTGGAGCGGCGCCCGCCGGTGCTCGCCGTGGACGACCTTCCGCGGCTCGTCGCGCAGGCGCGCGAGCGTGGCCTGCTCGCCGCTCGCGATGCCGACGCCCTGGAGGCCGCGATGGCAGGAGGCGAGGATGCGACGGGCGACGCCTACGGCGTGAGTGCGGGGCGCTCCGGCGACTACCGCGAGGAGCTTCGCGTCGAGCGCGTGAGCGAGGAGGGCCTCGTGCGCGTGGAGCCGGTGGAGGAGCCCGCGCTCGTGCGCGTGGGCCGCTGGCTCTATCGCCCCGGCCCGGGCGAATGGGAGCTACAGGACGCCGCCGTGATGCTCCCGGCCACGCGGCTCGCGGAGGCGATCCGCGGCGCCGTCAGGACCGGCCTGCTCACGGCGACCTGACGACCGTGGCCCTCCGCCTCGTCACAGGACCAGCCAACGCGGCCAAGGCCGGCATCGTGCTCGGCGACTTCCGCGCGCGCCTCGCCGAGGCTCCGATCCTGGTCGTGCCCGCCTTCCAGGCCGTCGAGCACTCGCAGCGGGAGATGGCCGCGCGCGGCGCCGTCTTCGGCGTCAGCGTCATGCGCTTCGACCACTTCGCCGCGGAGCTCGCGAAGCGGGCAGGCGTCCGGGGGCGCATCGCCTCGGAGGTGCAGAGAGAGCTGGCGGTCGAGGACGCGGCGGCCGCGGCCAAGCTGCGCGTGCTGGCGCGGTCCGCGTCCCGCCCCGGCTTCGTGACCGCCGCGCTCCGCTTCGTCGACGAGATCGCGGCGGCCGGCCTGGAGCCCGAGCGCTTCAGCGCCGCGCTCGCCGAGTGGCGGCCGGGCAACCGCTACGCCGAGGAGCTGGGGCTGATCTACGCGGGCTATCGCCGCGCGCTCGACGCCGCCGGCCTGGTCGATCGCGCGACTGAGGCGTGGGGCGCCTTGAGCGCGCTCCGCAGGGAGCCGCGCCTGTTCGGCGGCTCGCCCGTCTTCTTCTACGGCTTCGACGACTTCACCGAGCTCCAGCTCGACGCGATCGAGACCTTGGCGGGCAATGCCGGCGCCGACGTCACGGTGTCGCTCCCGTATGAGCGCGGGCGTGTCGCGTTCCGGGCGGTGGCCGCTGTGTTCGAGCGCCTCCGCGCCGCCGCGGCCGAGCACGTGGAGCTCGAGCCCACCGACGAGCACTACGAGAGCGAGTCACGGCCCGTGCTCGCCCACGTCGAGCGGAGCCTCTATGCGGACGAGCCCGAGCGCGTGGACCCCGGCGGCGCCGTCCGCCGCCTGCGCGCCGCTGGCCGGCGGGCCGAGGTCGAGCAGGTCGGGGCGGAAGTGCTCCGCCTCCTTCGCTCCGGCACGCGGCCCGGCGACGTCGCGGTCGTCTTCCGCGACCCGTCGGATTACGGGTCGCTGGTCGAGCAGGTCTTCACGGCCTACGGCGTCCCGCACTCGATCGACCGCCGGGTCGAGCTGCGCCACACCGCGCTCGGGCGCGGGCTGCTGGCGCTGATGCGCGCCGCGACGCCGGAGGGCACCGCCGACGACCTGCTGGCCTACCTCCGCACTCCGGGCCTCGTCGACGGCGCGCACGTGATCGACAAGCTGGAGGCCGAAGTGCGGCGTAACGGCGAGCGCACCGCGGAGCAGGCGCGGGAGCGCCTCGGCTGGGACCTCGACGCGCTGGACGAGCTGGCGTCGGCGGCCGGCCCCGCCGAGTACCTCGAGCGGCTGGAGCGGCGGATCGAGTGGATGTTCGCGAGGCCCTACCAGCGCTCCGGGCGCACGCTGGAGCAGCACGAGATCGCCGACGCCGCGGTCTACGTGGCGGCCCGCTCCGCGATCGGCGACATGCTCGCGGTGGCGCGTGCGGGCGGGGGTGAGCGGCTCGACGCGCAGGAGATCCTCGGCCGCCAGCGGGTCCGGATCGGCGAGCGCGAGCAGCCCGGCCGCGTGCAGGTCACCCGCCCGGAGGATTTGCGCGGCAGGCGCTTCGACACGGTCTTCGTCTGCGGGCTCCAGGAGGGCGAGTTCCCGCGGCGGGTCGGCCCGGAGCCGTTCCTCTCGGACGAGGAACGGCGCGAGCTGAACGCCGCCACGGGACTGCGCCTCCCCGTTCGCGAGGACCAGCTCGACCGCGAGCGCTACCTGTTCTACGTCGCCGCCTCGCGCGCCGAGCGGCGCCTCGTGCTGTCCCACAGGCGGACGAACGAGGAGGGGCGGCCGGAGCTGGCGTCCTTCTTCCTGGCCGACATCGACGACATCGTGGCCGGGAACAGCGAGCCCGGCGAGGACGGCCGCGCCCGCCCGGACGCGGAGCGCACGCTCGTCGACGTGACATGGGACGGGGCTGCGGCTCCGACGCTCGTGGAGTGGCGGCGCGCAGAGGCGCTCGCGCTGCACGACATGGACCCGCGCACGCCCGACGGGATCGCCGATCCCGACGCGCTCGCGGACCTCGTCGGCGAGGGGCCGTTCTCCGCGAGCGCCCTCGAGACCTTCGCCGACTGCCCGATCCAGTGGCTCATGCGGCGGATCGAGCCGCAGTCGCTCGAGCCGGACCCCGACTACATCGTCCGCGGCGCCTACGCGCACGAGGTCCTGAGGACGACGTTCGAGCGCCTGCGCGACGAGCACGGGTCGGCCAGGGTCACGCGCGCCACGCTCCCGGACGCGGAGCGGATCCTGCTGGCCGCGCTGGCCGAGCACGCCGAGAGCTTCCCCATCTCCCCGCAGCAGACGCGCGTCCGGGCTGCGGTGAGGCGGCTCGAATTCGACCTGCTTCGCTTGCTGCGAGCCGAGGCCGAGAGCGACAGCGTCTTCGAGCCCAGCGACTTCGAGCTCGACTTCGAGGTTCCGCTCGACGTGGGCGACGGGGACGAGATCCGCCTGCGCGGCCGGATCGACCGGGTGGACCGCCACGGCGCCTGGGCCCTGGTGCGCGACTACAAGGCGGGGAAGTCGGCGCACAGCCGCGCCGACTGGATCCGCAGCAACCGGATCCAGGTCGCCGTCTACATGCTCGCGCTGAGCGCGGCGGAGGGCGGGCGGACGAAGCTGGCCGGCGGCGTCTACGCGCCGCTCGCGGGCTCGAGGCCGCGCCCGCGCGGCGCCATCGCCGAGGACGTCCGCGACGAGCTGGGCGACCACGACTGGGTCCGTACCGACTGGCTCCCCGCGGAGGAGCTGGCGACGCTGCTCGAGGAGGCGCGCGAGAGGATCGGCACGCTGTTCCGGCGCATGCGGGCGGGCGACATCCGGCCCTGCCCCAAGACGTGCAGCTTCGGCAGGGACGGCTGCCGGTACCCGGCCATCTGCAGGGTGGAGGGATGACCGCGCACACGACCGCGCAGGCGGAGGCGATCGCCCGTCGCGGGGAGTCGCTCTTCGTCGACGCCGGCGCGGGCAGCGGCAAGACGCGCGTGCTCGTCGAGCGCTTCGTGGGTGCCGTAGTCGAGGACGGCGTGGGGGTCGAGCGGATCCTCGCTATCACGTTCACGGAGAAGGCCGCGGGCGAGCTCAAGCGGCGGATCCGTGACCGCTTGCTCGAGGCGGGCGAGCGCGATCTCGCCCGCGATGCCGAGTCGGCCTGGGTCTCCACGATCCACGGCTTCTGTTCGCGGGTGCTCCGGACCCACTCGCTCCGCGCGGGCCTCGATCCGCGGTTCCGCGTGCTCGACGAGGCCGAGGCCGGGCGCCTGAGCGTGGACGCGTTCGACCTCGCGCTCGAGGCGTTCCTCGAGGAGGAGGGCGCGGGTGAGCGGCTCCAGCTCGCGGCCGACTACACCCCGGAGAAACTGCAGGGGATGGTCGTCGCCGTGCACGAGCGCCTCCGCAGCCGCGGGGAGAGGCGCCCGGAGCTGCCGCTGATCGACCCGCCCGCCGACACCGGACAGGCGGCGCGCCTCGAAGCCGCCGCGCGGGCGGCCGTGGCGGCGCTCGCCGGCGTCCCGGGCACGACCGTCGACAAGGTGCTCGCGGCGATGAGGAAGGTGATCGACGCCGCCGACGCGGGCGCGGAGGTCCCATCCGGGTGCGAGGCCCGGCGCGGAAGGACGACGGCGCTGGCCATCCCGGAGGTCGACGAGTACTGCGAGGCCTACGCGGCGGCGATGGCGCTGCAGGAGGGGCGCGCCGCACACGCCGACTACCTGCTGATGCGCGATCTCCTGCGCCTCTACGGTGAGAGCTACGAGCGCCTGAAGGACGACCGCTCGGGGCTCGACTTCTCCGACCTGGAGCTGCTCGCACGTGACCTGCTCGCGGGGAGCGAGGAGCTGCGGGAGGCCTACCGCAGCCGCTTCGACCACGTGCTCGTCGACGAGTACCAGGACACGAACCGCCTGCAGGCCGAGATCGCGGGCCTCGTCGCGCGCGAGGACAACCTCTTCACCGTGGGGGACGCCCAGCAGTCGATCTACCGCTTCCGCAACGCCGACGTCGAGGTCTTCCGCGCGGCGGCCTCGAAGGCCGACGCCGATGGCCGCCTCGTACGGCTCTCGGAGAGCTTCCGGGCCCGTGCGGAGGTGCTCGACGCGGTTGCGCTGGCGTTCGGACGCGCCTTCGACGAGTTCGTCCCGCTCGAGCCCGCCGAGCCGGCGGCGTCGCAGCCGGCCGTCTCGCTGCCGAGCGTCGAGCTGGTCGTCGTGGACCGCAAGGCGTTCGAGAAGCCGAAGGACGACGAGGACGAGTTCGGCTGCGGGCGGCTCGGCACCGACGTCGTCTGGCGCGTGATCGAGGCCCGGATGCTCGCCCGCCGGATCGACGACCTCGTCGCGGGCGGCGCGGAGCCCGGCGAGATCGTGGTTCTGCTGCGCGCCCTCACCGACGCCTCGGTCTTCGAGCGGGCGCTCCAGGACCGCGGGCTGCCGACGTACGTGGTAGGAGGCCGCGGCTACTACGCGCAGCAGCAGGTGGCCGACCTGCGCGCGTGGCTCGCGATGCTCGCGAACCCGAGGGACGATCTTGCCGTCCTCTCGGTGCTGGCGTCGCCGCTCGTGGGCCTGTCGCTCGACTCGCTCGCGATCATCGGACGCCAGAAGGGCAGACACCCGTGGTGGGCGATCGAGAGCGCCTTCGGGGGGGACGGCTGCGACGGGCTCGCCGGCCGGCTCGCGCCGGAGGACCGCGGCAGGCTGAGCGCGTTCGCGGCGCTCGTCCGGGAGGAGCGGGCGCTCGCCCCGCGGGTCTCGCTCGAGGTCCTGATCGACCGCGCCGTGACCCGCACCGGCTACGACCGGGCGATCCTCGCGCTCGCGGGAGGCGAGCGGCGCTTCGCGAACGTGCGCAAGCTGATGCGGCTCGCGCGGGAGTACGAGGCCGACGAGGGGCGCGACCTCCGCGGATTCCTCGACCATCTCGACGAGCGCGACCTCGTGCGCGCGCGGGAGGGCGAGGCGCCCGTGGAGTCCGAGGGAATGGCCGCGGTGCGCCTCATGACCGTGCACGCGGCCAAGGGACTCGAGTTCCCCGTCGTCTGCGTGGCCGACACCGGACGCGGCGGGAAGATCGACGACACGGAGCTGCGCGTCACCGAGGACGGCCGCGTCGGTCTCAAGAAGGCCGCCCTCGGCAGGGCGGCGAAGGCCGTGCTCGACCAGGAGGAGATCAAGGCGGAGGAGGCCGCCGCCGACGAAGCGGAGGAGAAGCGCGTCACCTACGTCGCGATGACGCGGGCCGAGCGCCACCTGATCGTCAGTGGCGCGACCGACCTCGCCGGGCTGCCCGAGCCCGAGCCGCGCGGAGAGCCGATGCGCTGGATCCATCGCGAGCTCGCGCCGGGCGGAGTCAACGCCGCGCTGGAGGCGGGCGGGACGGCCGAGTGGACGGGTGAGCGCGACGGGCGCCCGGTCGTCGTCGGCGTCGTCTGCGCCACCCCGGACACGGTCGACGCCGTGATCGAGGCCGACGACCGCGATCCCGTACGGCTGCGCCCGCCGGCGCAGATGGACCTCTTCGAGGAGGTGCCCCCCTTCGAGGCGGTCGAGGTGCCCGCGCCGCTGCCGCTCAGCCGCCTGAGCTATTCCCGCCTGCAGTCCTACAGGGCCTGCGGCTATCGCTTCTACGCCGAGCGCATCCTCGGGCTCGAGGCCGAGCGTCCGCGCTCGGCGCCCGTGGACGCCGAGGACGCGCCGGCCCCGGGCGCGGACGAGGCCCCGGTCGAGCTCACGGCGATGCTGCGCGGCTCGGTGGTGCACGAGCTGCTCGAGGAGCTGGACTTCGCCTCGCCGCGGGCTCCGTCGGACGAGGCGGTGGTGGCCCGGCTCGCCGAGCACGGGGCCACCGCGGACGCGGCCGGCGTTCGCTCGATCGCCGGGCTGGTCGAGGGCTTCGGGCGGAGCGCGCTCCGCGCGCGCCTCAGCGCGGCCTCGGGCGTGCGCCGCGAGCTGCCCTTCGCCTACGAGCTGGCTCCCGACTCGGACGGGCGCAGCCTGCTCGTCACGGGGATCGTCGACGTGCTCGCCGAGGAGGAGAGCGGTGCGCTCGTGCTCGACTACAAGAGCGACGCCCTCGGCGGCCGCGATCCGGCCGCGGTCGCCGACGAGGCCTACTCGACCCAGCGGATCGTGTACGCGCTCGCGGCGCTGCGCGCCGGCTACGAGCGGGTCGAGGTCACATACTGCTTCCTCGAGCGCCCGGACGAGCCCGCCGTGCGCGTGTACGAGAAGGCTGACGCCGGCACCCTGGAGCAGGAGCTGCTTTCGCTGGCGGGCAACCTCCTGGCGGGAGAGTTCGTCCCGGCGCCCGAGCCTCACGCCGACCTCTGCCGCACCTGCCCGGCGCGGGCGTCGCTCTGCTCGTGGGGACCGGACCGGACGCTCGGCCCGAAGGTAGCCTCGGCCGCATGAGCGAGCCCGTAGCCGGCACCGAGGCTCAGGGGATCCCCGGGTATCCGGGGCCGTTCGAGGTCGGGCGCTACGCGAAGGAGCTCCAGCGGCGCTTGCGCGGGTTCACGCAGGTGGCTCTGCTGGGGGAGGTCGTGAACTTCAAGGCCGGGCGCGGCGCCAACGTGTACTTCGAGCTGCGCGACGCGGACGGCGCGGTCCCCTGCGCGATGTGGCGAAACGACTTCGACAGGCTGGGCGATGCCGGGAGCGACCTGCGCGACGGCGCGCAGGTGATCGTCGCGGGCGGCTGCGACTACTACCCCGGCGGCGCGAGCGCCTCGCCGAGCTTCTCGTTCCGCGTGAAGACGATGCGCCCCGCGGGCGAGGGGGACCTGCTGGCGCGGCTCGAGCGCCTGCGCCGCCTGCTCGCCTCGGAGGGCCTGTTCGAGCGCCAGAAGAAGCTCCGGCGGCCCGCTCTGCCGCGCCGGATCGGCGTCGTGACGGGCGAGGGGAGCGCCGCTCGCAAGGATTTCCTGGCCGGTCTCGAGCGGCTCGGCTGGCGCGGTCAGATCGTGTGGGGCTACGCGCCCGTCCAGGATCGCCGCGCGGCGCCCGCGATCGGCGCCGCGCTCCGGGATCTGGCCGCGTACGGCGAGGTGGACGCGATCGTCGTCACCCGCGGCGGCGGCTCGATCGCCGACCTGTGGGCGTTCTGCGACGAGGCGCTCTGCCGCACCGTCGCGCTCCTGCCGGTGCCGGTGGTGAGCGCGGTCGGGCACGAGGTCGACCGCACGCTCATCGACGACGTCGCCGCCGTGTCCTGTTCCACACCGACCCACGCGGCCGCCGCGGTGGTGCGGGTCGACGTGGGCGCCGAGCGGGCGGGCATGCTTGCCGCGGCGGCGCGGCTACACACGCGCGGCCGCGGGACGGTGGTCGAGCAGGCGCGGGCGCTGATCGCCCGGTCGCGCGCGCCCCGCGAGCATCTCCGGCGCCACCGGCGGGACCTCCACCAGGCCTCGAAGGAACTGCGCGCCACGACGAGGAAGGCGGTCGGCGAGGAGCGCGAGCGCCAGCGCCGGCGTGCCGGCACGGTCCTCCCGCGCAAGCGCGAGGCCGCGCTTGCCGCCGTGGGGACGGAGCGGGGCGCGCTCGCGCGGCGCGCCGCGCGACTCGACGCCCGCGCTCGCGACGGCCTGGCGGTGCGCCGCAAGGCCGCCATGCGGCAGGCGGCGTCACTGAGGGCTCTCGACCCCGATCGCACGCTCGAGCGCGGCTACGCGCTCGCGCTCGGTCCGGACGGCGAGCTCCTCGACGATGCCGCCGCCGTGACGGCGGCACGCGAGTTCGAGCTGCGGATGTCGGGCGGGACGGTTCCGGCGAGAGTGAGAGACTCGGGCACGTGAACGAGGACGCCCAGACATACGAGAACGCCGTCGAGCGGCTCGAGGAGATCATCGCCCGGCTCGACTCCGGCCAGGCCGGACTGCGCGAGACGCTCGACCTCTGCGCCGAGGGCAAGCGTCTCATCGAGTTCGCGGCCGGCGAGCTCGACTCGGTAGGCAAGGGCCTGGAGGAGCTCCGGCTCGACGATCTCGTCGCCCGTCTGGACCCCGCGAATGCCCAGGAAAAGCCGGAAACCGCCTAGCGCGAGCGCCGTTCCGTCGGGGGCGCGACGTACCTTGGCGGCCATGCCCCTTTGCTTCATAGAGCCGGAGGAGACGATCAGGGTCGTGGCCGAGTCGATCGGCCGCGAGGCGCGCAGGCAGCTCCTGTCCGCGGTCGTCCACGCGTGGGTGGACGAGATCCCCGACGACGAGCTCGAGGTGCACTACTCGAAGGCCATCGGAGACCTCGACGAGGAGGACCTGTCGATGCTCGCCGCATGGCACGCCTCGATCGAGGTCGGCACGCCGGTCGCCAACAAGGACTTCCTGGTCCAGGCGTTCCGCGGTCTAGGTGAGCACCAGCGCGAGGCGCTGAAGATCGCCGCGGGCTTCCGCGGCGATGAGGCGTTCGAAGAGGGTGTCAGCGAGGAGCAGGTTCTCGCGACCGTACTGCCATGGCTCACCGAGGAGCGGATGTATGAGCTGGCCTCGGAGGCTGTGGAGCTCTACTGCTGGGACCGGCTCGGCGGCGACAACTAGCCGCCTCGCCGCGCTCGCAGCGGCGCTCGCGCTCGCGGGCTGCGGCGAGGGACCGGAGGCGCCCGCTCCGCTGCGCGGCTTCCCGGGCCCCGGCGATGCCGTCGAGGCGCGCGTCGAGCGCGTCACCGACGGCGACACCGTCCGCCTCGACCGGATCGGCCGCGTGCGCCTCATCGGAGTCGACACGCCGGAGGTCTTCGGCGGGGTCGAGTGCTACGGCCGCGAGGCATCCGCGTTCGTGAAGCGCTTGCTCCCGCCCGGCTCCCGCGTGCGCTACCGCCTCGGCCTGGAGGAGCGCGACCGCTACGGGCGCGCCCTCGCATACCTCTGGCTCGACGACGGCAGGATGCTCAACGGCCTGCTCGCCGAGGAGGGCTACGCCCTGCCGCTGTCGATCGCCCCGAACGTGGATTTCGCGGAGCGGTTCGTGGCGGCCGCTCGCCGGGCGCGCGAGCGCGGGCGCGGGCTCTGGGCCGACTCCTCCTGCGTGGATATGCTCGGCGCGTGACGTCCTCCCTGCCGAACGCCGTGCAGGCGGCATTCGACCGCTTCATCACGACCGAGTACACGACGGTCGACCGGCGCGGGCAGCCCATCACCTGGCCCGTCACGCCCTACTACCGGCCCGGCGACGACGTGATCGACGTGACCACCGGGCTGGGCTACCCGAAGAAGGCCGACGACGCGGCCCGCAACCCGAAGGTCGCGCTGCTCTTCTCGGACCCGACCGGCAGCGGCCTCGACGACCCGCCGATGGTGCTCGTGCAGGGCATCGCGGCCGTCGACGACCGAGACCTCGACGCGAATCGCGTCCGCTACGGCCGCGAGTCCTTGGAGAAGCTGCCCGCCACGAGGGACCTGCAGCCCCCTGACTTCATGAAGCGCTTCCTCGGCTGGTACTACGACCGCATCTACGTCCACGTCCGGCCCGAGCGGATCTACGTCTGGCCGGGTTGCGACGCCACTCGGGAGCCCGCCCTGTTCGACGCCCACATGGAGGAGGTCCGCTCGGGGCACGACGAGGAGCCCGAGTCACCGCAGGCCGCGCCGGACGGCACGGCCGCGGCATGGGACGACCGCGTCGAGCGCATCGGGACCGCGCACCCCGATGCCGTGCTCACGCTCGTGGCGCCGGACGGCTTCCCGTTCTCCGTGCGGCTGCCCATGCGGGCGGACGCCGGCGAGCGGCTGATCCGGATCGAGGCCGAGCCGGTCGGCGCGCCGCTCGCGCCCGGCCTCGCCTGCGTGGCGGCGCACGTCCACGGCGCCGAGTTCAGGTGGCAGCGTAACTTCCAGGTCCGCGGCGACCTCGTGGACACGGGGGACGGCTGGGCGGTGGTGCCCCACAGGGTGGTGGGCGGATTCGAGGTCCCCGAGGGCCGGCTCGCGGTCATGCGCGAGAACTTCGGGAAGTCGATGCGCTTCCGCCGCACCGCGAAGCGCGAACGGGCGAGGCGCCGCCGCTAGGCGAGCTTCGCGAGGTGCCCGTGGAGCACCTCGAGATCGGCCCTGCGCTCGAGCGCGTCGAGCCAGCGGGCCGGGATGGCGGAGGCGCCGAAGCGAGCCCCGAGCATCGCTCCCGCGACGGCGGCGTTCGTGTCGCAGTCGCCGCCGAGGTTGACCGCCCAGACGACGCCCTCCTCGAAGGACTCGGCCGAGAAGAAGGCCGTGAGGCCCACCTGCAGCGCCGCGAGGGCGAAGGCGCCCTCCGTCGCGGCCCGCTCTTCCGCGCGCTCGCGGAGGCCGCCGAACGCCGAGATCGCGACGTCCTCGAGGCGCTCGTCGAGCCAGGTCGGGTCGCGCAGCTCCTCGGCGGGGGCGCCGGGGCCGCGGGTCAGGCACCAGGAGACGACCTGGTTGTGGAGCAGCGCGGCCTTGCCGGCCAGCGGGTCGTAGTGCGTCACGGCCGCGTCGTCGAGGGTCGCCTCGCGCAGGCCGCGGTCGTTACCCGCGAAGGCGATCGCGATCGGGGTGGTGCGCATCAGCGCGCCGTTGCCCGCCGACTGCCCGCCGCTCTCCTCGTGCTGCTCGCGCGCCGCCTCGTAGGCCGGGGTTCCCGCGCGCACCCGCTCGAGTACGCCGGCGACGGTGCGCCCGACGCCCTCCGGCCCGGTCTCGAACCAGGCCAGGTACTCCGAGGCCGCGAGTTGCGGGTCGTAGCCGCCGCTCGCGATGACCGCCCGCGACAGGCAGATCGCCATCTCGGTGTCGTCGGTCGCCTGCCCGGCGCGGCGGCCGCGGGCGGCCGTCATCTCGGTGATGGCTCCGCCCGCCAGCTTCCTCGCCTCTGCGGCCGGGAGACCCTCGTAGGGGGCCCCGAGGGCGTCGCCGACGCCGAGACCGAGAAGCGCCCCGAGTGATCTGTCCCTGTCGACGCGCGCCGGCATCGTTGCGGACCCTAGCCCACCGGGAGGCGGGGTCATCCCGCCGGATGCCGCACGCACATCGACTACGAAGATCCTGCTGCGGACCTTCACCGCGCTCAGGAGCGAGGGCTGAGCTCCGTCTCGATCGCGGCGATCGACTGCTCGGTCGACTCGAACAGCACGCCGCGCATCCCCGCGTCGTTCGCGGCCTCGACGTTGACCGTGAGGTCATCGAGGAACACGCAGTCGCCCGCCTCGATGCCGCCGCCGATGCGCTCGAGGGTGAGCGTGTAGATCTCAGGCTCGGGCTTGCGCATGCCCACGAAGGCCGAGTCGACGACCACCTCGAAGATGTCATCGACCGCGAGCTTCGCGCGCCAGAGGGGCTCCCATTCGCGCACGTTGTTCGTGAGGAGCGCGGTGCGGATACCGCGCGCGCGGAGGCCGGCCATGTAGGAGATCAGCGTCTCGTTCGGGTGCAGCGCCTCGAACCAGGTGTCGCGGAAGCCGCCGAGCGAGCCGCCCTCCGGCAGGTGCGCCTCGAGGCGGCGGTTGAACTCGGACTCGGAGACCTCGCCGCGCTCGAGCTCGTGCAGGGGGTTCACGCCGGTCTCCTCCGTCACCGCCTGAAGCGCCCGGCCGAGGTCGCCCGGGGCGATGCCCGACGTGTCGTGGAAGGCGGTGAACGCGTCGAGCAGGGGGACGGTGAGCACCCCGCCGAAGTCGGAGATGAGCGCGCGCGCGGCGGGGCGAATCACGCGGCCACCGGCGGGCGATCGCGCACCACGAGGTCGTACGCCCCGATGCCCGCGCGGCCCTCCATCCGCCACGAGAAGACCGCCGAGTGCACGACGAGGCCCTCGAGCTGGAGGCTCGTTCCCGCGACGGCGCTCCCGAAGGCGCGCCGTGGCCACTCCTCGCCCGGGAGCCAGAGCTCGAGCCCCGAGGTGCGCTGGCGCCCGTCGGCGTCGTAGACGGTGGAGACCCGCACGTCCTCGACGCCGAGCGGCTCGCCGTCGGCGACCAGGACGGCGCGCGCCTGCTCCTCGCCGTGGCCGTCGGCCCCGGCCGGCCGCCTGGTCGTCGCCATGATCGCGCTGCGCTCGTCGAAGAGGGCGGAGATCCCGCGGACCGCTTCCAGTTCCTCCCACGACGGCGGCTCGCGCGTCTCGGTCACGGTCGCGAGACCCGAGACGGGACGGTCCCCGGCGGTGCCCGTTGCTCTGCAGAGCGTGATGGCGGCGCCGCCGAGTTCGACCGGGTCGAGCACGCGCTCGAGATCGAGCGCGACGTCGCCTCCCGAGGCGGCACGCCAGCCGGCCTCGGTGGGCTCGATCACCGCAGCTCCCTCCAGCGGTCGCGAATTACGGCCCTCGAAGAGCACGCTCAGCCCTGACCGGAGCGCTGCGTTGAGGGCGTGCTCCGGTCAGGGC
>Ga0247708_1000165_pt1 | contig 16041 bp, 16 predicted proteins | sample 42W_NmetaG_FD_189040 | JGI IMG/M metagenome (GOLD analysis project Ga0247708, IMG submission 189040) | Soil microbial communities from hillslope of Landscape Evolution Observatory, University of Arizona, Oracle, AZ, United States - 4-2-W_N | ecosystem: Engineered > Artificial ecosystem >...
AGCTCCTTGACGATCTCCCGGATCGCGTTGGACGCCCCGAGCCAGGTGGCGCCGAGCACCACCACGAGCAGCACGAGCCCCGCGCGCGAGACCACCCGTAGCTCGCCCTCAGGCGCGGGGGCGAGCTCGCCGCCTGGCAGCGCGGCCAGCATGAGGATGCCCAGCAGCAAGGGCTGGGAAATGAGGAGGGCGAGGTTTCGCCGGTCACTCGCGAGCACCCGCGCGTAGCGTCTCGTGAGCATCCCGAACTGGCGAAACCAGCTGCGGGGAGTCACGAGCGACGGGAGGCGGCGGCGGTCGGCGGGCACCGGCGGCGGGCGCTCGCCCGACCCGCGCTGGATGTAGCGGTCGTGGTAGGGATGGGCGCCGAACGTGCCCGCCCAGTCGCGGTCGCTGCGTTGCCCCAGGTCTTGGAAGACCTCCTGGAAGTCCTCCCGGCCGAAGTAAGCGGGGGCGAGCTGCGCCGGGCCGAAATAGGCGGTTCGGCCGCCCGGTGCCAGGAACAGCACGCGGTCGCAGAGGCGGAGGCTCTCCACGCTGTGGGTGACCACGACGACCGTCCGGCCACCGTCGGCGAGCTCCCTGAGGAGCAGCATCAGGCTGCGCTCGTAGCCCGGATCGAGCCCCGAGGTCGGTTCATCGAGGAAGAGCAGGGAAGGCTTGGCTATCAGCTCGAGGCCGACGCACGCGCGCCGCCGCTGGCCGCCAGAGAGCGACGCGACCGTGGTCTCCGACACGTGGGCGAGGCCGAGCTCCTCCAGCACCTCGCGCACGCGGCCGTCCCGCTCCGCGGGCGGCACGTCGCCGGCGAAGCGCAGCTCGGCTGCGTAGGTGAGCGCCTCGCGGACGGTGAGCGGGAGGTGGACGATGTCCTCCTGGGGGACGAAGCCGATGCGGGTCCGCAGCTCCTCGTAGTCGGCGTACAGGTCTCGCCCCGAGTAGAGAACCTGGCCGGTCTGCGCGGGCCGGAAGCCGGTGAGCGCGTTCAGGAGGGTCGATTTCCCGGAGCCGGAGGGCCCGACCACGGCCATGAACGAGCTCTCGTCCAGCGTCAGGCTGACGTCGTCGAGCAGCACGGCTCCACCGGGCGCCCTGACGGTCAGCCCATGGGCCTCGAAGGTCACCCGGCCCTCGTCCACATACTCCTCGAGGTCGTCGTCGACGAGCCGGAACGAGTGGTGGCCGATAGTGACCACGTCCAGCGCCGCCAGGACGCGCGACTCGATCCGCCTGCCGTTCACATACGTCCCGTTGGGGGTGCCGAGGTCGGTGAGCTCCCACGCGCCATCGGGACGCCGCCGCATCTCGGCATGCCGGCGCGAAACCAGCGGGTCGTCGACGACCACGTCGTTCGATGCCTCTCGCCCGATCGTGACGCTCAGGCGGAGCGCTCGATGAACGCCGCTGGCCCGCCCGGGGAGGTGGTCGATTCCCGGCTGGATGGCCGGCAGACCGAGCAGCGTGTGCTGCCGCTCCTGCCCCGTCGGGTGGTCGTTCTCAGCCAACCCGCCCGCCAGTCTATGCGCGGCGCTCGCCGGTCAACCCGGATCGGCGGTACGGTAGGTCTGGTGATGCGCAACGGGGAGGGCGCAGGGGGCCCAGCACGTGTGGAGCGTTCGGCCGTGCCGGGCGCTCAGGTGGTCACGCTCGCGGGCGAGATCGACATGGCGGTCGGCGAGATCGTGGCCGGCGCCTTCAGGGAGGTCGTGGACGACGGCGACGGCCCGGTGCTCGTGGACCTCGCCTCCGTTTCCTTCATCGACTCGACCAGCCTGAAGCTGCTGTTGAACCTCCTGCGCCGGCTGACCCGGGCCGGGCGCAAGCTCGCGCTCGTCGCGCCGTCGCCGCATGTGAAGCGGCTGCTCGACCTGACCGCGCTCTCGTACACCTTCGCGATCTACGACGGGATGGAAGAGGCCGTGGCGGCCTGCGTTCCGGGCGAGGGCTGATCGGCGCGGTTCAGCCCCGGCGGTGCGGGTAGGTCGGACGGTGTGAGCGGCGTGACCGGCAGCGACATCCACCCCCGCATCGAGCAGCTCGTCGAGTCCGGGCGCGAGCAGGGCTGCGTGAACCTGTCCGACCTGAGCACCGCGGTGCACGAGCTGGGGCTCGAGGAGACGGACTTCCGCGACCTTCAGGACGAGATCGAGGCTCGCGGCCTCGACGTCACCGACGATTGTGGCCGCTCCGTCGAGCAGACGGCGTACTCGAACGGCGATCTGGCGGGCCAGACCACCGACGCTCTCGCGCTGCTGATGAACGAGATCCGCCGCCATCCCCTCCTCTCCCGGGAGGAGGAGGTCGAGCTGTCGAAGGCCGTGGAGCGCGGCGACCTCGCGGCGAAGGAGCGCATGGTGAACGCCAACCTCCGCCTCGTGGTGTCGATCGCGCGGAAGTACCAGGGCCACGACATGCCCCTGCTCGACCTGATCCAGGAGGGCGTGCTCGGGCTGATTCGCGCGGTCGAGAAGTTCGACCATCGCAAGGGCTTCAAGTTCTCCACGTACGCGACGTTCTGGGTCCGCGAGTCGATACAGCGCGCGCTCGCCAACCGCTCGCGGACGATTCGCATCCCGGTCCACATCGGGCAGCGCGAACGCAAGATCGAGCGTGCCCGCCGCGAGCTCGCTGCGGCGCTCGGGCGGGATCCGACCGACGAGGAGATCGCCGCCACGGCCGAGCTGACGCTGGAGGAGATCGAGGAGGCGCGCTCGACCGCCCGCGTCGTGACGAGCCTCGACAAGCCGGTCGGCGAGGAGGAGACCACCCTGGGGGAGCTCCTCCCGGGAGAGGACCCCGGTCCCGAGGAGGAGGTCGAGATCGGCCTTCGCAGTGACGCCGTCCGGCGGGCCCTGGAGCACCTGCCCGAGCGCCACCGGGAGGTCGTGCGCCTCAGGTTCGGCATCGAGGGCGAGGAGCCGACCCCGCTGCGCGAAGCCGGGCGCCGCCTGGGAATATCGGCGGAGGGTGTCCGCAAGCTCGAGCGCCAGGCGCTCGAGCGCCTCGCGACGTGCCGTGAGCTCGAGGGCCTGCGCGCAGCCTGACCGGGCGTGTCAGGGCCGGGCGCGGCGCCGCGACTCGGGGAATACCGCTCCGAATGGGGGGAAGTGGCGTTAAAGCTGCTCACTCCGGGTAAGCGGATTGATCCGTTGTTTAGGGGCGCCACGTAGAACCCCCCAGAACAGCTGTTCGCTACAATTCAGACTGTCGAAGTCGGAAATAGGCGCGAAAGCGCATGAAAGACGGAAATCACGATGGAAATAGTTAAAGACCCCCCCAAGCCCCAGGTGCACGAGCGCGACCCCGATGTCACGCTGGACGCCCTCCAGCTGCTCATCGACGCCTCGCTTCGCTACCCCCTGCTTACGCCGGCCGAGGAGGTCGCGCTCGCCCAGCGCATCGAGCGCGGCGACCTCGACGCCAAGGACCGCATGATCAACTCGAACCTCCGGCTCGTGGTGTCGAACGCCCGTCGCTACCAGGGCCAGGGCCTGCCGCTGGGCGATCTCGTCCAGGAGGGCATGCTCGGCCTGATCCGCGCAGTCGAGAAGTTCGACTGGCGCAAGGGCTTCCGCTTCTCCACCTACGCGACGCTCTGGATCCGCCAGGCGATCCAGCGCGGGCTCGCGAACACGGGCCGTTCGGTGCGCCTGCCGGTGCACGTCGGCCAGCGCGCGCGCAAGATCGCCCGCGCCGAGCGCGAGCTCGCCGCGAAGCTGGGGCGCGACCCGACGGTCGAGGAGATCGCGATCGCGACCGAGCTCGACGTCGAGGAGATCCTGGAGACCCGCATCGCCGACAGCACCATCGCGAGCCTCGACGCCCCCGTGGGCGAGGACGGCGACACCGCGCTCGGCGCCCTGCTGCCCACGGATCAGCGCTCGCCGGACGAGGAGGTCGCCGACAACCTCGAGACCCACGCGATCTGGCGTGCCGTCGCCGAGCTGCCCGAGGACGAGCGCAGCGTCATCCAGCTGCGCTTCGGCACCCACGGGCGCGAGCCGCAGAGCGTGCGCCAGGCCGGCCGGATGCTGCAGCTGCCCGAGAGTGACGTCCGGCGGCTCGAGGAACGTGCCCTCAGGCGCCTCTCGACGCGGTCGGACCTGGCGGCCCTGCGAGAGGCGGCGTAACCCCCGATGAGCGGAGGATCTCCGAGATGACATCCGATCGCGCACATGCATACGGCCGGGTCGTGAAGGCGCTCGGCGAGCTCTACCTCCGCGATGACGAGAAGGCCACGGTCCGCGAGGCTGCGGACGCCTTGCTCTTCACCGAGGACCTGGACTCCGACGACGAGGCACGCGCCTCGCTCGCCCGCCTGCGTGAGCTGGCGGACGACCTCGTGGACGGCGATCGCGTCGCGCCTGACGCCGCCGGCTCGCTGCTGGCCGACGTCGAGGATTGCGGGCCGCTCGCCGCTCCGGTCGCCTCGGCCTGACCGGTTAGGCCGGGAGGCTCAGGGGCGACGGCGACGAGCCCCGACGCTCCTCGAGCGCGCCCGCGACGGTCGCGGCATCCAGCTCAGGGGTCCAGCGGCGCTCGCGCTCGAGCTCGGCGTCGAAGTCGGCGTCCTCGCCGTGCAGGTAGCGCAGGTCGCGCCCCTGCAGGACCCGTACGAACGACTCGACCAGATAGGCGTCCAGCTGCTCGCCCGAGACGCGTCGCAGCTCGGCGATCGCGTCGTCCGCCGGCACCGGGTCGCGATAGGTGTCGCGGGCCGTCATGACGTCGTAGGTGTCGGCGATCGAGATGATCCGTGAGAGCACCGGGATGTCGTCGCCCTCGAGCCCGCGCGGATAGCCGCGGCCGTCGATCCGCTCGTGGTGGGCGAGGATGATGGCCGCGATCTCCTCGTAGCCGTCCACCTGGGCCACGACCTTCGCGCCCTCCTCGGGGTGGGTCTTGATCAGCGCCCAATCCTCGTCGCTGAGGCGCTCGTTGGCCTTGAGGATGCGGTCGGGCAGCACGAACTTGCCGATGTCGTGTAGCAGGGCGGCCCGGTGCACGGTGCGCTGGCGCTCCTCGGGAAGCCCGGCCGCGCGCGCGATCTCACGGGCGTAGCGGGCCACGGCGGCGCTGTGGCGGGCGGTCATCCGGTCGCGCAGGTCGAGGCTGCGCAGGAGCGCCTTCAGGAGGTCGGCCTGTGCCGTCGCGAGCTGCTCCGTGCGCTGCTCGAGCTGGCGGGCGCGGTCCTGGGAGACGAGCAGGGCGCCGAGCAGGTACTGGAAGGTCACAAGCACTATCCCGAAGAGCGCGATCACCGCGATGCCGCTGTGCTCGTACAGGAAGGTCGCCCCCACGGCGAGCAGGGCCGCGGCGAGCTCCGACGGAAGCACCGGGACGAAGATGGTGCGGAGGCTCTGCCCCACCGAGATGCCCTCGGTCATCCGGAGGTGAACCGCGACCAGAACGAAGTTCAGGGCGAGCGCCACCATGAACACCATGAAGACGAGGAGATAGAACGACATGTCGCCCGGGCCGAGGTTCCATCCGTCGCGGAGCTCCCGGAAGAGCGCGCCGCCCAGGAGCGGGAACCAGGCGTAGATCGCGATGTTGGCGCCGAAGTGGACGAGCGGCTCGCGCCAGCGGAGCCAACCGACGAGGATGATCGTGACCCCGACGAGAGCGGCGGGGGCGCCGCCGAGCAGGACCATCGCCAGGACGAGCGTGAGGAAGCTGCCTGAGATCTTGACCTCGCGCTCCTCGAGGTTCGAGCCGGAGAGGTCGCTCAGGATCCCCAGGAGCAGCAGCACTCCGAGCAGGGTGAGGTCCCAGTTCGCGAGGTCCGCGCGCTCGACCGCGAGGGCCACGGCGCCGCTCAGCGCGAGAAGTTGCACCGCCAGGACCCGCCGCGGAATCCCCGCCGTGTTCGAGCCTTCATCAAACACCCTGTCAACATCGGCTCTGAGCAGCCGAAACTTGAGTCCGGGCCTTGTGCCTGACGCTGCCTCAGGCCTGGCCGAAGGTGCGGCGCACGCGGTCGATCCGCTCGATCGCCTCTGCGGCCGGAGCGAGGTGGAGCTCGTCCTCGCCCGCCTCGATGCCCGAGGCGCGCGCGAGCTCGAGGACGAACGCCGCGATCTGCTCGGGCGACGGCGCGGGGTCCGGCGGCAGGGACTTGTCGACCGGCTGGAGGAAGTACTCGCCCTCGTCCAGGTCCATCACGAGGTGCCCGTCCTCCCGCATCTGCGCGACGTTGCGCCGCGTCGCGGGAGCCCGCCAGAGGCTCTGCTTCATGTTCGGGACGAAACCGACCGGGCGCGGCGAGCCGAGCACGGATGCGTGGAGGAGACCGGAGGCGTCGCCGCGGGCCACGAGTGAGAGCGTGTTGACGGTGGCCGGGATCACGATGAACATCTGGGCCCACTCGGGCAGCTCCGCGTGGGGGACCCGCACGCCGTCGCGCTCGTCCCAGAAGTCGGTCCAGACCTCGCAGCCCACGATCATCGAGACGATCTGCGGGTCGATGAAGCGCGACGCCGTGGGCGTGTGGATCACTCGGATCTCCTTCGCGACCGTCCCGCGGAACGCCTCGACGTAGTAGAGGAAGTCGTAGATGCCGAGTGTGCCCGTGATTCCCACGAGCAGCCGGTCGACGGGGAGGGCGCTCACGGCGCCGATGGTACGCGACACGGACGAGGGCGCCCCGGTGGGACGCCCTCGCGCACTTCGAACTGCACCGGTCAAATCAGCAAGCGCGGTAGCCCATGCCGACCCTCCTTGCCCAGATAGATGTCGAGTCCGATCGGGATCGCTCGCGGTCGACGAGCGGTGAGGGATCCCATTCGGTGCAGATGGAACGAGGGGCCCGCGAATAACTGACGGGGTGTCTGACGACTTGGCGCGTTCGCATTAGCGCCCCATCCGCGCCGTGGCCGGCGCCCGTCCAGAGCCGCTTCGGAGGTGTCGTTCTCCAGGCCGGTGCGCGGGTTCCGCGCCCGGCTGATCCTCAGAGGAAGGCGGGGCTCGGCAGATACGGGGCGAGGGGGCCGGGCTCCCCGCGCACGGCGGTCGGGCCGCTCGTCTCGAGCGCGAGACCGGCGTCCAGGGCCACCTCCATGGCCCAACCCTGATCGGCCGTGAGCGACAGGACCCCCGCCTCGAGGCCCTCCGGCGCGTGGGCGAGCGCGACCGCCAGCAACGAGCGTGCCGCCTCCTCGTCGAGCGCGGCCAGCAGCCTCGGGGAGCCGTCGGCGTGGACCACATAGCCGCGCTCAGGGACGACATGCAGGAGCGAGCCCGCTTCGACCAGGTGCGGCAGGTCGTCCCCGTGGGCGGCGCCACGGATCTCACGGTCGACTCTGGCCGCCATCTCGAAGTCGCCGCTCATACCCTGTCGCACGGGTGCCTCGGGCTCGAGACGGGCGGCGTCCACGGGGCCGAACGCCGCAAGCGCGGGCAGCAGCCGGAAGCCCGCTCGCGAGTAGAGCCGCAGGGCCCGTGGATCCTGCGATGACATCACGATCTGCCCGCGCGTCCCGTGGCCGTAGGCGAGCGCACGGTCGAGCAGGGCGCCCCCGACGCCGTTGCCCTGCACGCCCGGGTCCACGGCGAAGAGCGACAGGCCCCATATGCCCTCGCGCACGATGGCCATGGCCATCCCGCGGATCCGCCGGCCCTCGCAGGCGACCCACGCGCCGCCGGGGTCGCTGTCGAGGAGGTGGAGCAGGCGCTCCACCCCCCGGCGCCAGCGCAGCGGTGGCGGCTCGGTCGAGGCGGGCCAGCGCTCGCCGCGCGCCTCGAATGCGGCCTGCCCGGCGGCCCACGCGTCCTCGGCGTCCGCTCTCCTCATCGGGCGGAGTTCCACTGACGCGTAGCGTATGCGCCGGTCGCGCTACATTGCTCACCGTGTCGGGTGAGGTGGGCGACATCGTCGAGGGCGACGGCTACGCCGTCGGCCACATCGACGCCATGGGGGAGGGCTACGGCTTCCGCAAGATCCGGAAGGCGCTCGGCGTGGATGCGTTCGGGATCAACGCGATCGTGCTCCCGCCCGGGTACGAGACCGGCCGGCATTACCACGAGGTCCAGGAGGAGACCTACTTCGTCCACCAGGGGACGATCCGGATGACCTTCAACGACGGCGACGAGCACGTGCTGGGCCCCGGCGCCGTAGCCAGGGTCGACGCGGCCACGGTCCGCAAGGTCGCCAACGCGGGGGACGGCGACGCGGTCTATGTCGTCGCCGGCGGCAAGGACGGCTACATCGGCCGTGACGGGCAGCTCCCCGAGGGCGAGGAAAGCCGCTTCGGGTCGGGCAAAGACGCCGCGCAGGAAGGCTGAGCGGCGGCCACAACGGCTTCGCCCCATCCGCGAGGCCTCCGCCGCTGGGCACCGCGCGGTCCCGCCCGACCGGGACCGCTGAGCGTCAGGAGAGGCTCGTCCAGACGGTCTTCAGCTCGAGGTAGGCGTCGAGGTTCGCGTGGCCCATCTCGCGGCCGATGCCCGACGCCTTGTAGCCGCCGAACGGGGCGGCCGGGTCCGACGGGCCCCAGACGTTGATGTAGACGGAGCCTGCCTTGAGCTTCGCCGCGAGCTTGTGCGCGTTGCCCACATCACGCGTCCAGACGCCGGCCACGAGCCCGTAGTCGGTGTCGTTCGCGCGCGCGGCCACCTCATCGAGGTCGTCGTACGGCATCGCCACGAGCACCGGCCCGAAGATCTCCTCGCGCGCGATACGCATCTCGTCGCTCGCATCGGTGAAGATCGTCGGGGCGACGAAGTAGCCGCCGTTCGCGCCCTCGGGCGCGCCGCCGCCGCAGACGACGCGCGCGCCCTCCTCGCGCCCCGACTCGATGTAGGCGAGGACGCGCTCCTCCTGCTCCTTCGAGACGAGCGGGCCGAACTGGACGCCCTTCTCGAGGCCGGGGCCGACCCGTGCCTTCGAGGCCGCCTCCGACAGGCCGGAGACGACCTCGTCGAACTGGTCGCGGTGGACGAAGAGCCGCGAGCCCGCGTTGCACGCCTGGCCGGTGTTGTAGTAGATCGCCTGAAAAGACCCGGCGACGGCCGCGCGCAGGTCGGCGTCCGGCAGGATGATGTTGGGCGACTTGCCCCCTAGCTCGAGCGTGACGCGCTTGAGCATGCGGCCGCAGGTCTCGCCGATCCGGCGCCCGATCTCGGTCGAGCCCGTGAAGGCGATCTTGGCCACCCCCGGGTGCTCGACGATGGCGGCGCCCGTCGACCCGTCTCCGGTAAGCACGTTCACCGTGCCCGCCGGGAGGCCGGCCTCGCCGATCAGCTCCGCGAGGCGCAGCGCGGTCAGCGGCGTCTGCTCCGCCGGCTTCAGCACGACGGTGCAGCCCGCGGCCAGCGCGGGGGCCAGCTTCCATGCCGCCATGAGCAGGGGGAAGTTCCATGGGATGATCTGGCCGCAGACGCCGACCGGCTCCTTGCGCGTGTAGACGAACGCGTCGGGCCAGGACACGGGGATCGTCTCGCCCTCGATCTTGGTGGGCCAGCCGGCGTAGTACTGGAGATGCTGAATGGCGAGCCTCACGTCGACCATCCGCGCGTACTTGACCGGCTTGCCGTTGTCGAGCGCCTCGAGCTCGGCGAGCTCGTCGCCGTGCTCCTCGATCAGCTCCGCGAGCCGGTGCATGAGCAGGCCGCGCTGATGGGCGGGCAACTCCGACCAGGCGCCGCCGAGGGCCTGCTGCGCCGCCTCGACGGCGCGGTCGACGTCCTCCGCGCCCGCCTGGGCGACCTGCATGATCGGCTCGCCCGTCGAGGGGTCGAGCGTCTCGAACGAGCCGCCCGCCGCCGGGGCGGTCCACTCGCCGCCGATGAACAGGCGGCCCGGGCCGCGTTCGAGGAACCCCCGCGCCGGCTCCGAGAGCCCATCGATGGTGGCCGTGGTCATGTCACCTCCTCCCTCACGGGGTCATCACGATCTTCAGGGCCTCGCGGCGGTCGTATGTCGCGTACGCCTCGGCGGCGTCGCCGAGGCCCATGTGGTGGGTGACGAGCGGGCGCGGGTCGAGCACGCCGCTCGCAAGGAGCTCGAGGACCGGGTCCACGTGCCGGATCACGTTGGCGAGGCCCGCCTTCACGGTGAGCGACTTGATGAAGGCCAGGCCCATGTGGACGTCGGCGTGCTCGGCGTACACGCCGATCGCGACGACGGCGCCCTGCTTGCGGGCGGCGCGGATCGCGGAGTCGAGGGCGGCCGGGTGCCCCACCGCGTCGATCGCGAGGTCCACGCCGCGTCCGTCGGTGGCGGCCTTGATGGCGCCGCGGGGGTCGCCGACCTCCAGGTGCACGGCGTCCGCGCCGAAGGACGCGGCGACCGCGAGGCGGTCCTCGACCGAGTCGACGGCGATGACCCTTGCGGCGCCCGCCGCGCGCGCAGCCTGGACGGCGCAGAGGCCGACCGGGCCGAGCCCGAAGACCGCGACCGTGTCGCCCGGGCGCATGCCGCCCTCGGTGACGGCGTGGTAGCCGGTCCCCATGACATCGCCCGCGAACAGGGCGACGTCATCGTGCATGCCCTCCGGGACGCGCCTGAGCGTCAGGTTCGCCGTCGGGACGAGCACGTACTCCGCCTGCGCTCCCTGGATCGAGCCCATCGTGGCGCCGTGCCCGAAGACCCCGCCCGAGTCGCACTTGTGGAACCAGCCGTGGCGGCAGAAGAAGCACGTTCCGCAGGCGGTGCAGAAGCAGCCGAGCACGCGGTCGCCCTCGGACACGGTGGTCACGCCGTCGCCCGCGGACACGACCGTTCCGACGAACTCGTGGCCGATCGTGAAGCCGGGCTCGATCTTGACCCTACCGTGGTAGATGTGGAGGTCGCTGCCGCAGACGCCGGTGGCCTCGACCCGCACGACGGCCTGCTGCGGGCCATCCACCTCGGGCTCGGGCTTGTCGTCGAGGCGCACCTCGCCGGGGGCCTGGAACGTGACGGCCTTCACGGCCGGGGAGCCTAGATGGTCGCGGCCGCGAGGCCGCGCCCGCGGAGCGGTCAGGCGGGCGATGGGGCGTATGCTCACCCTCAGCACAGTCGAGGAGAGGTAAGCCATTGGCGTCGAAGTCGGTTCTCATCACGGGCTGCTCCACGGGTATCGGGCGGGCCACCGCGGAGCACCTCGCGGCGCGGGGCCGCACCGTCTACGCGACGGCCCGCAAGCTCGAGGACATCGCCGATCTCGAGGCGAAGGGTTGCCGGCTGTTGCGGCTCGACGTGACCGACGAGGCGTCGATGGCGGCGGCCGTCGGGGCGGTCGAGTCGGCGGAGGGCGCGGTCGGCGCGCTCGTGAACAACGCGGGCTACAGCCAGTCCGGCGCCGTCGAGACCGTGCAGATGGACTCGGTTCGCCGCCAGTTCGAGACGAATGTCTTCGGCCTGATGCGGATGTGCCAGCTCGTGCTGCCGGGCATGCGCGAGGCGGGCGCGGGCCGGATCGTCAACGTCTCCTCGATGGGCGGCAAGCTCGTCTTCCCGGGCGGGGGCGTCTACCACGCCACGAAGCACGCGGTCGAGGCGCTCTCGGATGCCCTGCGCTTCGAGGTCGCCGGCTTCGGCGTGGACGTCGTGATCATCGAGCCCGGCCTCATCCTCACGAACTTCGGCGAGGCCGCCGTCGCGAGCTTCGAGGGCACCGAGAACACCGGTCCCTACGCGGAGTTCAACGGCGCGGTCGCGAAGGTCACGGCCAGCGCGTACGACGGGCCGATGGCGAAGCTCGGCGGCGGACCCGAAACCGTGGCGAAGGCCATCGAGAAGGCGATCACGAAGCGCCGGCCGAAGACGCGCTACACGGTCACGGCGTCCGCCAAGCTCACGCTGGGGATGCGCAAGGTCGTCCCGGACCGCGGCTGGGACGCGATGATGAAGTCGAACTTCCCACGCCCGGGCTGAGGCGGGGCGCGGCGTGCTCTAGGGCGAGCCCGCGGCGGCCTCCGACCCGCGCAGCAGGCCACCCAGGCGCTCCAGCGCTCCCGGAGCGAGCCGGTAGTAGACGTAGGTGCCGCGCTTCTCGCGCTCCACTATGCCAGCCTCGGCGAGCTGCTTGAGGTGGTAGGAGACGGTCGGCTGCGCGAGGCCGAGCTCGGGGACCATCGCGCAGACGCAGACGGCATCGTCGGCGTCCGCCAGGATGCTCAGCACCTTGAGCCGGTGACGGTCGGCGACCGAGCGAAACAGCCGCTCGAGCTCCTCCGCCTGGCCGTCGGAGAGCCGGGCATGGCCCACCGGGACGCAGCAGTCGACGAGGGTCTGCTTCGAAGGCATGCCCCAAGGATATCGACCGGATTCGATGCGATACGCTCGCCGCGGGATGGAACGGCTGACGCCGAGCGACGCCTCCTTCCTGGCGCAGGAGCGCTCGGGGGCGCACATGCACATCGGCGGCATCCTCCTCTTCGACGGTGGGGCGCCCGCGCATGACGAGCTGGCGGCGCACGTGGAGTCGAGGCTCCACCTGGTTCCCCGCTACCGCCAGAAGCTCGCGTTCCCCCGCTTCGAGATGGGAAGGCCGCTCTGGGTGGACGACCCCCGCTTCAACATCGGCTACCACGTGCGCACCACCGCCCTTCCGCGACCGGGCTCGCTCGACCAGCTCCGCGCGCTCGCCGGCAGGGTCTTCTCGCAGCGGCTCGACCGCTCGAAGCCCCTGTGGGAGATGTGGCTCGTCCACGGCGTGGACGGCGGCCGCTGCGCGCTCGTCTCGAAGGTCCATCACTCGGTGGTCGACGGCCTCGCCGGTGTCGACCTGACCACAGTGCTCCTCGACGCCGGCGAGGCGGGCGCGGACGTGGTGCCCGAGCCGCGCGAATGGAACCCGGGCCCCGAGCCGACCCAGGCCCAGCTCGTCGCCGAGGCCGTCAAGGGCATCCTGCACCGCCCCGAGCGCGTCGCGAGCGCGGCGCTTCAGGCGGTCCGCTCCCCCGGCCGATCGCTCGCGCGCGCCGCGGAGGCGGGAGAGGCGCTGGGCCAGGTCGCCTGGTCGGCGATCAACCGCGCGCCCGAGACGCCCCTCAACGTGCCGACCGGCCCGCATCGCCGTGTGCACTGGGTCGGCGCCTCGCTGGAGGATCTCAAGCGGCCGAAGGACGACTTCGGCGGCTCCCTCAACGATGTCTACATCGCCTGCGTGGCGGGGGCGCTGCGCCGCTGGCTGCGCCGCAGGCATGTCCGCACCGAGGGGCTCGACCTGCGGGCGGGCGTGCCGGTATCGGTCCGCCCCCCGGACGGGGCGCCGCTCGGGAGCCATGTCCGCATGACGATCGCGCCGCTCCCCGTGTATGCGGAGCGGCCCGTGGAGCGGCTCAGCATCGTGGCTCAGGCGACCCGGGGGCTGCGCGACTCGAAGCAGGCACTCGGGGCACAGGTGCTCACGAACCTCCAGGACTTCGCGCCGCCGACGATCTTCGCGCAGGCCTCGCGGGTCGCGTTCTCGAGCCGCGCCCACAACCTGCTGGTCACGAACGTGCCCGGGCCGCAATTCGCGCTCCGCCTGCTCGGGCGCCGCCTGCGGGAGATCGTGCCGGTCCCGTTCCTGTCCCCCGGCCACGCGCTCGCCATCGCGATGATGAGCTACGACGGGCGCGTGTCCATCGGGCTCATGTCCGACCCGGACGCGATCGGCGAGCTCGAGGAGCTCGGCGCGGACCTCGAGCACGCCATCGCCGAGATGGCGGCGGTGTCCGGCGGTTAGTCCTCCGTCCGGACGGGCACGGGGATCGCCATGGCCCCCACCGCGATCCTCGACATAGACGGCACGCTCGTCGACACGAACTACCAGCACGCCCTGGCCTGGTATCGGGCGTTCCGGGAGCACGGGATCGTCGTGCCCGTGTGGCGGGTCCACCGCCACATCGGGATGGGCGGCGACCAGCTGGTCGCCGCGCTCGCAGGCGACGAGGCCGAGCGGGATCTGGGCGACGCGATCCGCGAGAGCGAGAGCGAGGCCTACGCCGAGCTGATCGGTGAGGTCGAGCCGCTCGACGGCGCGCGCGAGCTGATCGCCGAGCTGAAGCGGCGGGGCCATGCCGTCGTCCTCGCCAGCTCCGCGAAGGAAGGCGAGGTCGAGCATTACGTCGACCTCCTCGGAGCCCGGGACCTCGCGGACGCCTGGACCACCTCCGCGGACGTGGACGCCACGAAGCCTGCTCCCGACCTGGTGCGATCGGCCCTCGAGAAGGCGGGGGAGGGTGATGGCGCGTTCATGGTCGGCGACTCGGTCTGGGACTGCGAGGCCGCCGCGCGCGCCGGGATAGCGACCGACGCTGTGCTCACGGGCGGGTTCGGCGAGGACGAGCTGCGCGCCGCCGGGGCGCGCTCGGTCCACGAGTCGGCTCGTTCGCTGCTGGAGTCCCTGTGACCCGCGAGACCGGCGGCACGCCGACGGAGCCCTTCGACTACTGGCTCCTGAACGCCGGGTTCGCCGTCGCGATGGGATCCCTGGGGGCCCATGCGCGCGCCCACCCGGAGCGGGTGGAGGAGGCCCTGCGTCCGGGCGACATGCCGCTCGTGGCGGCCGCGACCTTCGCCCTCGCCAAGGTGGTCGCGCGCGAGCGGATCGCCGTCTGGCTGCGCGAGCCCTTCGTGGAGCGAGCCGGGGAGGGTCGGCGACCGCGCGGCACCCGGCTGCGGTATGCCGTCGGCGAGCTCTTGACCTGCACCCGCTGCATGGGCGCCTGGAGCGCGCTCTCGATCGTCGGCCTCCGCATCGTCTCGCCGCCGGCGGGGCGGGTTGTGACGGGCGTTCTGGCGGCGTCGGCCGCCAACGACTTCCTGCAGTTGGGTTTCAGGCTCGCCACGGACCGTGCTGATGCCACACCGTCCGGTTAGACTTCTGACAAACATGCGGTCGCCACCGGTTGACACGCCGGACCGCCGGGAAACCCTTTCATGAGGGCCGGCGAGGCAGCCGGCGCTTGCGTCCCAGGCCCGGCACACGACACGGAGGAGGTGGAGTCGCATGAAGACCGAGAGTCCCGTCGCGCCTGCAGCCGAGCGGAACGCCGTCGGCACGTCCGGCGGGCTCCACGCGCGCGCCCGTGGAGACCTCGAACTGCTCGAGCGCTATCACCGCCACGGTGACGAGCGCGCCCGCGACGAGCTCGTCGAGCGCATGCTTCCGGTCGTCCGCCAACTCGCCCGCCGCTACCAGCGCGGGTCCGAGCAGCTCGACGACCTCGTCCAGGTGGGATCGCTCGGGCTCGTAAAGGCGATCGAGCGCTTCGACATCGATCGCGGCTCGCCCTTCATGCGCTACGCGGTGCCGACCGTCCTCGGCGAGATCAAGCGCCACTTTCGTGACACCGGATGGGCGGCGCACGTCCCGCGCGGAATGCAGGAGCGCGTGATGGAGGTCAAGCGGGCGATCGAGGACCTCTCCTCGACGCTCGGCCGCTCGCCTTCGCCCGCGGAGATCGCCGAGCGCATCGACATGGACCGCGAGGACGTGCTCGACGCGATGGAGGCGGCGACCGCCTATGCCGCGGTCTCGCTCGACGCGCCGCGGCCCGGCGACGACGGCGAGCGCGAGAGCTATGCCGAGTCGATCGGAGACGACGACGAGCAGTACGAGTTCGTCGAGGACCTCGCGACGGTCATGCCGGCGCTCGACGTCCTCCCGCAGCGGGAGCGGCTCATCGTCCAGCTTCGCTTCGTCGACGACCTCACCCAGTCGGAGATCGCCGAGCGCATCGGCGTGTCCCAGATGCATGTGTCTCGCCTGCTGCGGCGGGCCCTCGCGCGGGTCCGGACCGTGGCCGCCGCCGAGCGGCGGCCACGCAGGGCCGCATAGGTCCTGGCGGTGACAGGACGCGGGCCGTAAGGTGCCCGTGATGGGGGCGCGCAGGCCCGACATCGGCGGGCACGCTCCGCTCCCGCCGCGAGCGGTCCGCCCGTGGGTGGCCGCGGCCCTTGCGTCGGTCGCGATCTTCACGGCGATCGACCTCGCGGTCGCCGGGACCGTCGTGATCGCCGGGGTCCTCGTGGGACCGTTCCTGGCGGCCAGGGCGGGGAGGACCGAAACACTCGCGCTCGCGCTGATCGCCGTCACGGCGGCGATCGCGACCGGCCTGACGACCGCG
>Ga0247708_1000166_pt1 | contig 15955 bp, 13 predicted proteins | sample 42W_NmetaG_FD_189040 | JGI IMG/M metagenome (GOLD analysis project Ga0247708, IMG submission 189040) | Soil microbial communities from hillslope of Landscape Evolution Observatory, University of Arizona, Oracle, AZ, United States - 4-2-W_N | ecosystem: Engineered > Artificial ecosystem >...
GGGCGCGGCTCGCTCGACATGAAGGCGGGCGTCGTCGCGGCCGTCCACGCGATGGCGGCGGCTGCCGCACCGGGCGCGAGCCCGTGCGAGGTCGTGCTGCAAGCGGTCTCCTCCGAGGAGGACGGCGGCCAGGGGACGTTCGCGGCGCTCGAGGCCGACGACCGCTTCGACGCCTGCCTGATCCCCGAGCCGACCTCGTTCGACCTGGTCTGCGCCCACGCGGGCGCGCTCACCTTCCGCGGCGTGGTCTCCGGCCGCACCGCTCACGCGGCGTTCCGCCTGGCTGGACTGTCGGCGATCGATCGCTACGTGGCGATCCACGCGGCGCTGGCCGATCTCGAGCGGGAGCTGAACGCGGATGTCGAGCACCCGCTCATGGGCGCGCTCGAGCTTCCCTACCCGCTGCTCGTCGGCCGCGTCCAGGCCGGCCGCTGGTCGAGCCAGGTGCCAGATCGGCTCGAGTTCGAGGGCCGCGTCGGCGTGCCCGTGGGAGAGTCGCCCGAGGCGGTCCGCCGCCTCCTCGCCGAGCGGGTCGGGGAGGCGACGGGTGAGGGGCCGCCGGTGGAGCTGACGTGGACGGGCGGGCAGTTCGCCCCGGGCGAGACCGACCCGGCTCATCCGTTCGCCACGCTAGTCGCCGGGGCGATCGAGGCCGAGCGCGGAGCGGCTCCCGCGACCGTCGGCATGCCCTACGGCGCCGACATGCGCCTCTTCACCGAGCGCGGGATCCCGTGCGTGATGGCCGGGCCGGGCTCGCCCGCGCTCGCGCATGCGGTGGACGAGGCGGTCGCGGTCGACGAGGTGGCCGCGATGGCGCGCGTGCTGGTGCGGGTGATCGCCGCGTTCGGCTGAAACAGTGCCAGGCACCGTTTCACCGCCTTCGGCTGAAACTGAAACAGTGCCAGGCACTGTTTCACCGCGGTTCCTCATTGCGGGGCGCGCGCTCGTCCGGGATCATCGGGGCGTGGCAGAGGGGGTGGACCGGCGCGGGTTCATCGGCGCCGGGGCGGCGGCCGTGGCCGCCGGCGCCGTCTCGCCGGACGTGGGCCTTGCGGCTGCCGGGGCCGCTCGCCGCAGGCGCAAGCGCAAGCGCCAGCCGCGAATCGGGAGCGGCGGCACGCCGATGTCGCTCGAAGATGTCCACGCGCTCGCGGTGGCGGAGGGGCGCGGCCAGCCGATCGGGATCCTGGACCTGGCCGCCGTCGACCAGAACCTCGCCCTGCTCGCGGACTTCGGGCAGAGGAACGGCATGGCGGTGCGGCCCGCGCTCAAGTCGTTTCGCAGCGCGCGCCTCGCCGGCTACGTGATCCAGCGGCTCCCGGAGCCGCGCGGCTTGATCTTCGATCTCATGAAGGTCGATGAGGTCGTGGCCCACTCGCCGCAGGGGACCGACCTCCTCATGGGCTACCCGCCGAGCTTCGGAGAGGTGGCGGACCATCTCGCGCGCCGGCCACCTCGGGGCCAGCGCCCGCACACGCTCCGCATCCTGATCGACTCGCTGCCGCTGGCCGAGCACATCGGCCGCCTCGTCCAGTCCACGCCGCGCCGCCTGCCGATCGACGTCGCGCTCGAGTTCGACGTGGGGATGGGCCGCGGCGGCATGAACGACGAGGCCGAACTCGGCGGCGTCCTCTCCGTGCTGCGCGCCAACCGGAGAGCGCTGCGTCTCGGCGCGGTGCTTGGCTACGACGGCCACGCGACGCTCCGCGGCGACGCCTCCTACCGGCGCGCCGTCGCCGGCCAGGCGCAGTCGGCCTACAACGGCCTGCTCGCCGCGCTCGCCGAGCGAAACGACGGCCTCTACGACCCCGAGACGCTGGTCCGCAACGGGCCCGCAAGCTCCAACTACCGCAACTGGGTGGGTGGTCCCGCGAACGAGATGAGCCCCGGCTCGGCCATCCTGCGCGCGGGTTACCTCGACGGCGGCTTCGACACCGACGGGCTGGCGCACGCGCTGCACGCCGCCGGGCCGGTGCGCCGGATCACGAGCGACCATCCGAGCGTCCCGGTGACGGGCGAGACGCCGCCGGACGCATCGGAGATGGAGATCATCGTGAACGCCGCCGGCGGCGCGGGCGAGGTGGCGCGTCCGGCCGGCGCCCGCGGCGACGACCTCTCGGGAGGCGGCGACGCGCTAGTCGTCCCGAAGGGCTCGGTGGACCTCGGCGACTACGTGCTCTACCGCCCGACGCAGTCCGAGGACGGCATCAGGCGGTTCAACACGCTAACCGCGGTCCGCGAGGGCCGCGTGCTGCGGCGCTGGGCGGTGGAGGATCGCCCGGGCCGGACGGCCTGAGCGGGTGGAACAGTGCCTGGCACTGTTTCACCCCGGGGCAGACGCGAGGCGCCCGTACATCCATCTGCCGCCGCGGCGGCATACTGCGCCGATGCTCACCCCGCCCGCCGAGGAGGGAACCCTCGAGCCACCACCGCTCATGGGAGTGCTCGTGGCGTTCGCGATCGTGGCCGTCTTCGCCGCCCTCGTGGTCGCCGTGGAGCCGCTGCGGGTCGCCGCCGGCCATGCGCTGAGCGGGGACACGGAGGCCCTCCGCACCGAGCTGCGCGACCTCGGCTTCTGGGGTGGCGTCCTGGTGATCGCCATCTGCCTCAGCCACGCCGTCGTCTTCTACCCGGCCGAGGTCGTCGACGCGGCCGCCGGCTTCGTCTACGGCTTCTGGGGCGGCTTCGCGCTGGTGATGACCGGCTGGATGCTGAACGCCATCGCCGCCTACTGGCTCGGCCTCCACGCCGGGCGTCCGCTGCTCTGGCGGCTGATCGGCCGCGAGCGCTTCGAGCGCTACGAGCAGCTCGTCGAGCGCGGGGGCACCACCCTCCTGCTCGTGATGCGCCTGATCCCGATCGTGCCGTTCAGCGTCTTCAGCTACGCGGCCGGCGCCGCGCGCGTGCGGATCTCGACCTTCATGTGGACGACGGCGGCCGGCTACATGCCGCTGACCGTCCTGTTCACCTACCTCGGCTCGCGCCTCGACACGCTCTCGCTGAACGACCCCGTGATCTGGATCGGCGCGGTCGCGCTCGTCGCGTCGCTGGTGCTCGCCCGGCGGGTCGTGCCCGCCGGGCGCTGAGGCCGGCCGGCGACGCGCACCGCCCGTCGCGTCGGCTCGGGGCGACGCGCTGCGGCCGGAGGTCTCGGGTGAGCCCGACCTGCTCGTGGTGAAGCAGGTGCACTCGACGGAGCGCGGAGGACGCCGCGAGGGCCACGGCCGCCGTGCTCGGCTCCGACTCGGCATCGTCGTCACGACCAGCGAGCTGATCGGGGCTGAGGCGGGCTAGCCCGTCCGCGCGGGCCCGGTGTCGACCGCCTCGAAGGCCGAGCCGGGGACGCGCCCCAGCTGGTCGAGCTCGTCGTCGTTCCAGCCGGGATCCGGGGTGCCGCTCACGAACCAGTCCGACCCGTTGTCGGCGAGCAGCATCCCGTAGTCGCGCAGCGCCTCGAGGATCACGCGCGCCTGCCCGCCGTAGGGCGAGAGGTCGAATGAGCGCTTGAGCCGCACCCGCAGGCCCATCGGCGGCAGCGACGGGCTGTCGTCACTCGAGGCGAAGTGGCGCGCCGGGTGGATGTAGGCGCGGCGAGTCCTCCGGGCGGTGAAGCGAAGGGCATGGCGGATGGCGCCCGCCTCGACCTCGTCCACGCGCGCGAGGCCGGGCGCGATCGGGAGCCCGGCCGCGTCCGCCGAGGTGTGCCCCGCCGGGCGGAGCCTGTTGCTCGAGAGGTCGAAGACCGCTCCGCTGGAGGCCGCCCAGCCCTCGCCCCGGCGCCGGGCGTTGAACAGCTCGTAGAGCATGCAGGTCCCCTGCTGCACGACGAGCACGTGACGGTCGCCGTCGTCGCGGTCGCGCGCGCCCTCCACCCTGGCGTCGGGCGGGATCGGGTAGGGGCCGGGATCGCTCTCGTCCCCGAAGTCGGTGAACTCGATCGGGACGTGCGCCTGGCCGGCGGGGGCGACCGTGATCGGGATGCCGAAATCGCCGAATCGGCCCGAGCCGAAGTCGGGGTGGAGGTTGTCGCCGGTCCCGATCGAGGCGATCAGGGCGTCCGAGTCGGGATGCAGCGGCAGGTCGTCGACCCGCTGGTTCCAGGCGTTGTCCGCGGGGAACACGGAGCAGCCGGCGAGCGTCGGGGCGCCCGAGGCCGCGGCGGCGCCGGTGCGGGCGGTCACGGTCGCGCCGCGGCCGCAGTGCCGTCCGCGGCACGCGCGCACCACGATCCTGTGAAGCGTGCCCGGGCGCAGGCCGCGAAGCGTGAGGCGGCGCGTTCGTGCGGGCACGGACCTCGACCGCGTCCGCCCGCCGGCCGCGCGCCATGACACGCGCTGGCGCGTATGGCCGAGCGCGCGGCTCCGCCAGCGGAGCACGAGCGCGGTCGAGCCTCTGCGCGCGGCCCGCAGCGCCGCGGGACGGCGCAGAACCGTCCGGGCCGAGAGGTGAGCCTCCTCCGCGGCGGGCTCAGCCCGCCGTGTCCCCGCTCCCGCGTCCTCGCCTGCGCGCGGCGCGCCGAGCAGGGCCGCCGCTGCGACGGCGGCGCACAGGGTGGCGATCGGCCGGAGCGTCACGAGGTCAGTGTGACCGCAACTCCCGCGGGCGGCGCCCCGTGGCTCAGCGCCCTACCCCCGCGAGAACGGCAAGGTGGCCGTCAGCCAGCCGATGAACTCGTCCGGGTTGCGGCTCTGCACCCAGACCTGGCCGGGCCCGGTGAACTCGAAGACGAAGCCCTCCCCGGACTTGATCGTCTGCATGATGCCCTTCGTGACCTTGCGCGTCCTGAAGTCGACGCCGTCGCCGAAGGCGACCATGTGGCCGGAGTCGAGCACGAAGCTCTCGCCCGCGGCGAGCTCCACCAGGTCGAGCGCGCCGTAGCAGGCGAGCACCACCGAGCCCTGACCCTCGGCGCGCACGACGAACCCGCCCTCTCCGCCGACGAGGTTCTTCACACCGCCCCACTTCGTGTCGATCTCGACGCCGTCGGAGGAGCACATCCACGATCCCCGCGACAGGTTGACCGCCCCGTTCACCGGCACCTCCACGAGGTCGCCGGGCAGGCGCGCCGCCATGTCGATCCATCCGCCCTGCGGCGGCGCGGTGTAGCGGGTCACAAACAGCGACTCGCCGCCGAGCACGCTGCGCTTCAGGCCCTTCATCAGACCGCCCTCCATCTTGGCCTCGACCTCAACGCCCGACGAGGTGGCCATCATCGCGCCGGACTCGGCCCTGATGGACTCGCCCGCCGCGAGATTGGCGCGGGCGACGGCGAACGACGGGTGGTGGCGGATCTGGACGTCCATGGCTCTCCTCGGGTCAGGGCGGGGCCGGGTCGCAGCGCACCCTACCGCCGCCGCATCAGGGTCGTCCCGATGTCCGAGGACCTGCTCGAGCGGGCGCGCGAGATCGCCGCCGCCTGGCTGGCGGAGCTTCCTTAGCGCCGATCGGCAGGGGCATGGCCCGAGGGGTAGCCGCCACGCGGCGCGGCGGGCCGATCGTCAGGATGCACCGGTGAGCCAAGCCCGCGAGGACATCCGAAACGTCGCGATCGTCGCGCACGTCGACCACGGCAAGACGACGCTCGTGGACGCGATGCTCTGGCAGTCGGGCGCGTTCCGCGAGAACCAGGACGTGGCCGAGCGGGTGCTCGACTCGATGGACCTCGAGCGCGAGAAGGGCATCACGATCCTCGCGAAGAACACCGCCGTCCGCTACGACGGCGTGAAGCTGAACATCATCGACACGCCCGGGCACTCGGACTTCGGCGGCGAGGTCGAGCGCGGCCTCACGATGGTCGACGGCGTCCTGCTGCTCGTGGACGCGAGCGAGGGCCCGCTCCCGCAGACGCGATTCGTGCTGCGGAAGGTGCTCGAAGGGCGACTGCCCGTGATCCTCGTCGTGAACAAGGTCGACCGCCCGGACGCCCGCATCGCGGAGGTGGTCGACGAGGTGCTGGACCTCTTCCTCGACCTCGGCGCGGGTGATGACCAGATCGACTTCCCGGTCGTCTACTGCAACGCGAAGGCCGGTCGCGCCTCGCTCACCGAGGGCGAGGAGGGCGAGTCGCTGAAGCCGCTGCTCGACCTGCTCCTGGAGCACATCCCCGCGCCCGCGCACGAGCCCGGCCATCCGCTCCAGGCACACGTCACGAACCTCGACGCCTCCCCCTACGTCGGGCGGCTCGCGATCTGCCGTGTCCGCAACGGCACGATCAGGCGCGGCCAGACGGTCGCCTGGTGCCGCGCGGACGGGAACGTGGAGCGCGCGAGGGTGAGCGAGCTGTACGTCACCGAGTCGCTCGACCGCGTGGACGCCGATGAGGCGGGCCCCGGGGAGATCATCGCGGTCGCCGGGATGCCGGACATCACGATCGGCGAGACGCTCGCCGACGCCGAGGACCCGCGTTCGCTTCCGGTGATCACCGTCGACGAGCCGTCGCTCAGCGCGACCATCGGGATCAACACGTCGCCGCTCGCCGGGCTCGACGGGAGCAAGCTCACCGCCCGCCAGGTGGAGGAGCGCCTCCAGCAGGAGCTCGTCGGGAACGTCTCGCTGCGGGTGCTGGAGACCGACCGCCCCGACGCATGGGAGGTCCAGGGCCGGGGCGAGCTCCAGATAGCGATCCTGGTCGAGCTCATGCGCCGCGAGGGCTTCGAGCTGACCGTCGGGCAGCCACGCGTCCTCACGCGCGAAGTCGACGGCAAGCTGCACGAGCCGGTCGAGCGCCTGGCGATCGACATCCCGGAGGAGTACGTCGGCGTGATCACCCAGCTTCTCGCCATCCGCAAGGGCAGGCTCGAGCAGATGGTCAACCACGGCACCGGCTGGGTGCGGATGGAGTACCTCGTGCCCGCTCGCGGGCTGATCGGCTTCCACACGGAGTTTTTGACCGAGACGCGCGGGACGGGCATCCTGCACCACGTCTTCGATCGCTGGGAGCCCTGGGCGGGCGAGCTGCGCACCCGGCCGACCGGCGCGCTCGTCGCCGACCGCCGCGGCACCGCCGCCCAGTTCGCGCTCATGAACCTGCAGGAGCGCGGCACGCTCTTCGTCGGTCCGGGAGAGCCCGTGTACGAGGGGATGATCGTCGGCGAGAACGCGCGCTCGGACGACCTCGACGTGAACGCGACGAAGGAGAAGCACCTCACGAACATCCGCTCATCCACGGCGGACGTGCTCGTGCGGCTGGTGCCACACCGGATGCTCTCGCTCGACCAGGCGCTCGAGTTCCTGCGCGAGGACGAGTGCGTCGAGGTGACGCCCGGGGCGGTGAGGCTCCGCAAGGCCGAGCTGTCGAGGACCGATCGCGTGAGGACCGCGCGGAAGACCCGCTAGCTTCGGACCGTGCCCACCGACGTCCCGATCCGCGGCGACATGATCCGGCTCAGCCAGTTCCTGAAGCTGGCGGGCGCGGTGGACCAGGGCGGCGAGGCCAAGGTCCTGATCACGGCGGGCGAGGTCACGGTGAACGGCGAGATCGACCTCCGGCGCGGGGCGCAGCTCCACGACGGGGACGTCGTGGCGCTGGGCGGCGAGGAGTGGCGGGTCGCGGCCGGATGACCGCCGAGCCGGCGCCCGGGGGTGCGCCTGGGAGCCTCAGGGCTCATGCCGAGCGTGGCGCCGCGACGGCCGCCTGATCCGCGCGGCGCGATCCGTGGTCGGACCGTCGTCGGACGGGAACGCCGTGAGCTGGATCAGCTCGGCCCCGGCGACGAGGCCGGCGCCCTCGACGCGGGAGTCGGCGAAGCGGAGGTCACGGCCGAGGCCGATCCCGTCGTGCTCGCTCACGCGCGCCTCGTGAAGCCGCTCGAGGAACGTCTCGGCGGCGCCGGCATCGGCCGGCGCGCCGGCGTCGCCGAACGGGAGTGCGTCGAGCGCGTAGCCGCTCACGAGCGGCCCGTGCAGGGCGGCGAAGACCTCGGGCCGGCTGACGTGGTCGAGCACAACGACGCGCCCGCCGGCCAGCGCGAGCGCCCCGGTCTGGCCGTCATGGAGGCCGATGCCCGCGACGATCCGCTCGAGCGCGTCGTGGCGGTCGCGGAAGATGTCGCCCATCGCGCCGGTGTCCGACTGGACTCCCATGTCGGCCGAGCGGGAGCTGACCTCGTTCCACACGGCGTGCTGGTCGGCGCGCGCGGCCTGGCCGGCGACGACCCGCGCCCGGGCGGAGCGGTTCTTCATGCGGCGTAGCTCGGGGTATGCCGACCGCGGGGCGGGGGCGAAGTCCTCGCCATGGCGCGAGGCGTCCCAGCGGCCATGCTCGACGCACGAGACCGGCACGGTCACCGACGCCCCGGCCGCCACGAGCACCGAGGTGTCGAGCGTGCGGTCCTGTTGCGCGCCCATGACCTCCTCTCCCTCGTAGAGGAGCACCGCCGTGCCGGTCCTGTTCTCGACCACGAGGTCGTTGACGGAGGCGCCGCCGTCGAGTTCGCGGACGTGCACGCCGGCCCCGGCTGACTGGGCGAACGACACGTACTCGAGCGCCGGGTCCGGGCCGAAGACGGGGAACACCGCGAGCGGGCCGCTCACGTCGGGCTCGCCGAGGCGCAGCGGGCGGGCGAGGGTGTCGGTCAGGCTGGGGATGCGGACGGTCATGGCGGCTCCTCTCGGTGTCTGGCGGGTGGAGTCGCGGCGCACCCCCGGTTCCTGACGGCGGCCGTTCGCGTCAGGTCGCGGCCGCCCGGCGCGACTCGATCGAGATGAGACCGCTCCCCCTCCGGCTGACCCTCGAGCCCCCTGTTGCCCACGCGGATGCCGAGCCACGGCGACCCGTTCGAGTACGGCTTCCATCTGCGCCTCCCGGACGGGCCGGTGCTGGAGCGCGGCGATCCCCTCCCCGCCGCCTACGGCGCGGCGATCGGGTGGATCGAGCCCGGCGACGAGCACGAGGAGCAGATCCAGTCGGCGGCCTTCGACCCCGGCAGCCGGCTCACGCTCCGGGCCGAGCCGTTCGACCCGCGGGGCCCGCACGACATCGGCGTCTGGGACGCCGATCGGGGTCCGGCAGGCCGGGGTTCTGGCTCGCGCGGGTGTCTGTGCCGCGCGGAGCTCGGAGCTCGACGAGCGCGCCGCCGAGCTGTGGTGCCGCGCCCGGTCGGAGCTCGCGCCGCGCTACGCCGTGGGCTTCCTCGGCCGGGGTATGCGCAGCCCCGCATGGTCTCCGCGAGAGCTCTACGGGCCTGACGGAGACGACGACATCCCGTTCTGAGCCTGCTCCGGCTGTAGGGTCCGCGCCGTGGGCTCTCCCTTCGCCGGCCCCGACCCGAGCGGGCGGGCCGGATCCATCGCCGCGGGGCCGGGGCTTCCGGTCGCGGGCCACGTCGATCTCGAACTGCCCGTGGACGCCCTGTGGCGGACCTTCCAGGACGTGCCCGGCTGGCCCCGCTGGAACCCGTGCATCTGGCGCGCGCGCGTGGCGGGCGGCCGGCCCCTCGGCGAGGGTGCCGCGATCGAGTGGGTCTTCAACCCGATCCGGCGCGCCTACCCCTACAAGATGCCCGCGCGAGCGACGATCGTGGAGTTCGTGCCGAACGAGCGGGTGACGTGGGAGGTCTCGCTGCCGGGATTCCACGCGATCCACAGCTACCGCTTCGCCGAGTTGGGAGAGGACCGCTCGCGCTTCGGCTCATGGGAGGTCGCCGAGGGCGCGCTGTTCCGCGCGACGAGCCGCTTCTGGCTCGCCCACTTCCGCTACGTCTGTCGCTCCTCGCTGGACGGCGCGCGCACCCTTGCCCCCTGAAAGAAAGGTCCCTGGCACCCTTCTTTCTTCTACTAGCCGGCCAGGAAGCGCTCCACGTCGCGGGCCTCGCGCTCGAGCGCGCCCACCACCTCCTCCGGGATCGGCGCGAGCGGCTCGATCTCGACCCTCCCGCGCTGTAGCCGCCACAGCGCGACGGCGCGGCCTTCGGCCAGCGCGAACGATCGGAAGATCCCGCCGTCCACGATGCGCGTTCCGTGGGCGGGGTCGATGACATCGGTCCGCGAGGTCCAGCCGAGCAGCACGGGATCGAATGCCCCGAGAAGGCGCGGGGGCGGAAGGGCGCGGGCCCGCGTCGCTCCTCTGAGTGCGACGAGGCCGCCCGCGCGCTCCTCGATCTCTCGGCCGATCGCCCTCAGCCCGGAGCGCGCCGCGCCGAGCGGCACCCCGGCCCAGCGGGCGAGGTCACGGTCGCTCGCCGGGCCGTGTCCAGCGAGGTAGCGCCGCGCGAGTTCGGCGAGCGCCGCGTCGCGCTCGCGTCGGGGCGGCGCTCCAAGCCAGTCTCGAACGAGCACGTATGCGTGCTCGCCTCCCTTCATGGGCCCGCGCACGGCGAGTCCGCGCAGGCAGGCGAGCATCAGGACGTGCACGAGCGCCTGGCCCTCCGTAGGCACGCCGGCCGCCGCTATCCGCTCGCGCAGCTCGTCACGGATCAGCGGACCCTCGGCGGCGAGCGCCCGTTCCACCGCGGCGACGCCCCGGTCGGCCGACGCCGCCGGCACGCCGAGCCGGCGGAGCCGCGCCATGCACGACGTCGTCGGCCCCGCGGCGGTGAGCGCGAGCAGCCAGTGGTGGTCCTCGCTCGCCACCAGGTGGAGCGTGCCTCGGTTGAGCCAGGTGACCACGAGGGAGCGGTCGTCCGTGAGGCAACGATCGACGCATGAGGCGGTGAGGCCCCGGCTGCGCGCCCGCACCGCGAGACGGGCGCCACGCGGATCCTGGCCCTGGATCGCCAGGAGACGTTGGGCGACGGCGACCGGGCTCGCTGCGCGGGGGCCCGACAGGAGCTGCGCTCGCGTGCGCTCGGCGACGGGCGTGGGCATCGGGCGGATCATGCCCGCCCGGCCGGTAGCCTGCCGCACGTGGAGCGGAAGGCCAGGGAGCGGCTCGTGCACGTGCGGCTCCCGCAGCCCGAGCGCGGCCCGTTCAGCAGGATCGGTCGGCGGCTCGGGGTCGCCATCGGGCTCGTCGTGTTCGTCGCGCTCGTCGCCTACGCGGACCGGAGTGGCTACCGGGACGCGGCCGGCGGCGAGGTGGGCCTGCTCGACTCGCTCTACTACGCGACGGTGAGCATCACGACCACGGGCTACGGCGACATCACGCCCGTCACCGACCGTGCACGGCTCCTCACGACCCTCCTCGTCACGCCCGCGCGCGTACTCTTCCTGATCCTGCTCGTCGGTACGACGATCGAGCTGCTCGCGGAACGGACCCGCGAGGCCTACCAACGCCGACGCTGGAGCGCTCGCCTGAACGACCACGTGATCATCTGCGGCTACGGGACGAAGGGCCGGAGCGCGGTGAATTCGATCCTCGGGCACGGCGTCGGGAGCGGCGAGATCGTCGTGATCGACCCCGATCGGCGCGCCGTCGAGCGTGCGGAGGGGAGCGGTCTCGCGGCGCTGCACGGCGAGGGCTCCGACACCGACGTCCTGCGCGCCGCGCACGTAGAGCGCGCCCGCGCGGTCGTCGTCGCGGTGGACCGCGACGATGCGGCCGTGCTCGTCACGCTCACCGCTCGCGAGATCAACCCGGCGGCGACGATCGTCTCGGCCGTGCGCGAGGAGGAGAACGCGCACCTGCTCGAGCAGAGCGGCGCGGACTCCGTGATCACCTCGTCCGGCGCAGCCGGGCGCATGCTCGGACTCGCCACCCAGACGCCGCGGCTCGTCGCCGTGATCGAGGACCTGCTCACGGTCGGGGAGGGCCTCGACGTGATCGAGTTGCCCGTCCCGGCGGACCGCGCGGGCACGCGGATGGTGGACCTCGACCCGCAGCACCTCGCCGTGGCAGTGCTTCGCGGCGACGAGATCGTCCGCTTCGACGATCCGCGCTCGGAGCGGCTCGAGCCCGGCGACCGCGTGGTCTGCCTCGCGAGCCGCGACACGGCCGGGCGTTGATGCGCGCGCCACGGCCGCGTGGGCCTACGCGGATGAAATATTGGTCCCTGGCACCTTTGTTTCAGCGGTCCACCGACAGGCGGGCCAGCTTCTCGTGCCAGGCCGTCACGTGCTGCTTCACCGGGTCGGTCTCGGGGCGCTCGTGGACGAGGTCCCAGGTGGCGCTCGCGGCCTTCCGCGCCGTCTCCGGCGTCGCCAGCTCGCAGACGGCATCCACCACCCGGATCTCGAACGCCTGCACCTGATCGGCCGGGTCTCCCGGCTCCATCTTGGGCAGGGGCTCCTTCACCACGCCGCGCCAGAGGGCGGCGGCAAGGGCGAGGCGGTTCTGAAGCGCGCGGGCGTCCATCGCCCGGGAGGCTACTGGCCGCGCTTGCGGTCCTCCAGGTAGGAATACGCCGGGTTGCGCGGCTCGCCGTCGGACGCGAGGAGCGCGGTGCAGCCGGAGCGCAGGTCGTCGCATGCGACCGGCGTGCCGTCCGCCCGCCTGAACGCGGCCGGCGAGCGGTAGTAGAAGGAGAACATGTTGCCGCCCTCGGCCGGGTCGATCGCGACGTCCACGGGATCCGCGAGGAAGCGGTCGCTCAGGAGGCGGGCGTCCGCGCCCGGGTCGCCCTTGACGAAGCGGTCGAGCCAGGCGGTCGTGTACCAGGCCGCGACATCGATGCCGCGCAGGCTCGCGGGCGGTACGAATGCCGCGCTCGGGCTGTAGGACCACTCGTAGTGCGCGGCGCCGCGGAGGTTCACCTGCATGACGTCCATCCCGGCCGCGCGCCAGTGGTGGAAGGCGCCGTTTTTCTCCTGCGGGTTGGGGTCTGACCCCTTCGGCGACGGCACGAGGCCGTAGTCGGCCGACATGCCGAGGGCCGGGACCCGCGGGGCGAACTCGCCGCCGGGCACGGGTTGCGTGGTCTCGCCCTGCCTGCCGCTGCGGAGGTTGTCCCACGCGACGATCGCGTCGACGCGCGTGTCGATGTCCTGGAGAGCGGACACGCCGTAGGCGCCGAGCGAGTGCCCGACCGCGCCCACCCGGGCCGGGTCCACGAGGCTGTGAAGCGGGTTGTGCGCGGCGGCGTCACCGGCCGCCACCTCGGCCTGCTGCGCGGCCGTGCCGCTCGCACGCCGCGGCGCGTAGGGGGCCGCCGGGGTGGAGAGCAGGAAGTCGAGTGCGTCCTGGGCCGACTCCACGAAATGCTCGGCCTGCTGCGCGGGGACGCCGCGGAGGACGTCCGCGCCCGAGCCGAGCGTGTCGGAGCGGCCCTGGCCCTGCACGTCGAAGGTGAGGACGACGTAGCCGTGCGCGGCGAGCACCTGCGCCGCCCAGCGGTACCAGCCCTCCGGCGCCTGCACGGAACCGGTCTCGATCACGACGGCGGGCACGGGCGCCCCCGCCCGGGCGGTCTGCGCGGAGGCCCAGACACTGCCCTCCAGATGGGCGCCGTTGCGGCCCATGAACACGACCGGTTCGCGCGTCCCGTAGGCCGACCAGTCGTCGAGGCGGTGGTCGCGGCTGCAGATCGAGACGCCGGCGGCGCACATCGTCACCGATGTGCGGTCGCGCTCCTCGGCGTCGCGCCGGGCGAGCGAGACGACGTTGCCGACCTGGGTGGCGGCCTGCCCCGCCTGGTACTCGGGCGCGGCCTGCTCCTCCTGAAAGCGCTCGCCGAGCTTGCGGTAGTTGTCCTGCTCGCGCTGCGAGTCGTAGGCCGTCGCGGGGGGCGCCACGAGTAGCGCGAGGGCGGCCACCGCCAGGCCCGCAACGCGTAGGTGTCTTCCGTGCCCCATCAACGCCTCCCTTCCTGAACGCTAACGATCGCCGTTCGCCTCCGCGCCGCTCACGGGCGCGTACACGGTCAGGGCCCGCCGCAGCTTGCCCACATGGAAGTCACCTGAGCCCTCGAAACCGTCGCCATCGCGGGCGAGCGACATCGCCTCGCGCCCGGTCTCCACCTCCAGCGAGCCGACGCAGCGCTGCTCGTACGCGGCGCAGCGGGTGAGCCGCCCGGCCAGCACCGAAACGAGCAGACGGGTGCGCGCGAACGGCCGCTCTCCCCCAAGCACCCGCACGTCCAGCATCCCGTCGTCCAGCTCCGGCCGCCAGCTCGGAGCGAACCCTCGCGGCTCGTGCCGGCCGTTTCCGATGAAGACCATCCAGGCGGTCCGCCGCTCGCCGTCGAGCAGGAGGCGGAGGGGCTCGGCGCGGAACGCGGCGAGCACGACGGCCGCGAGGTGCGCGGGCCAGCGGCCGATCCGCTTCTCGAGCCCGCCGCGGATCTCCAGCATTCGCGTGTAGGCGCCGAAGCTCGCCGTGTTGATGAACGGGCGGCCGTCGATCTCGCCGATGTCGATCGAGACTGCATCGCCGCGGGCGAGAGCGTCGATCGCATCGTCGGCGGACTCCACCCGCAGGTCCCTGCCCAGGTGGTTCAGCGTTCCGGCGGGAAGGAGCAGGAGCGGCAGCCCGCACTCGAGCGCGGTCTCGACGGCGGTCACGGTCGAGCCGTCGCCGCCGCAGATCCCGAGGACCTCCGCCTCCCGCGCCGCCTCGGCGAGCGCGGCGGGGAGCCCGTCCGGGTCGGTGACCTCCTCGATCCGCGCGCGCGGCAGGCGCTCGCGCAGGTCCGCGAGGTCCGGTCCGGAGACGCCGTTCCCGGCGCCGGCGTTCACCACGATCGCCACTCCCTCGCCGTCCGGGCGGGGATCGAGCCGGACCGGCTCCGATGTCGGACGGCACTCCTCGATCTCTGCCGGGAGCAACGGCCACTGGAGCCGGGACGCGAGCCCGACCGCCGCGCCGGCCGCGGCTCCAACCAGGACGTCGAGCGGGTAGTGGACGCCGACGTATGTGCGCGAGAAGCCGACCGCCGCCGCGAGCGCGCCGAGCGGCGTCCGGGCGGCGGGCAGCTCCGAGCCCGCGCCGGCGGCGAAGGCGGCCGCGCTTGCGGCATGCCCTGAGGGGAACGACGTCGTCAGGGGCTGGGCGCGCAGACGGCGGGCGGCGGGCACGTTTCGCAGCTCCGGGCGGGGCCGCCTGACGGCGCGCTTCACGACCTGGTTGACGAGGAGCGAGGTGGCGCCGACGGAACCGATGCCGCGGATCGCGGCCCGCTGCTCCCTCCGCCCGCCGGCGATCGCCAGCGCGGCCGCCAGGGCCATCCAGAGCTTCGAGTGGTCGGCGGCGCGGGTGACCGGCAGGAGCACGCGGTCGAGCGGTCCGCTCCGCATGCGCGCGACGCGGGCGAACAGGGCGCGATCGGCGGCGGTGATGCGCCGCAGCGCCCGCTCGTGCGGCCGGGTCCGGCGCCGGTGGGCGCGGGCGATGATGCGTCGAGGGGCGGGTCGCATCCCGCCCCCTTACCCGGGAGGGCGCTCCTCTAGCGCGAGGGCACCCAGCCGGCGGGAAACGCTCCGGCCGGGATGTCGCCCGGGTAGTCCGGGAACCAGCGACGCGCGATCGTCTCCGACGCCCGGCCCTCCATCAGCGGGCGCAGGTCGCCGACCGTGAGCAGCACGCGGAGCGTCGCACCGATCTGGAGGTCGGCCGCCGTAGGCTCGTCGCCCCCGATGATGCCGTCGGCGGCGAGGGCGTCGACGTGGTCGAGCTTCTCCGGAAAGCCGGCGAGGTCCTCCGCCAGGCGCTCCGCCGTGATGCCGTGGTAGCGCCAGGTCCCGCGGGTCGCGCGGATCGCGAAGTCCGTCGCGGCGGGATCGAGCGGGCCGCCGCCCGCGAAGGTCCCCGCCGCCTCGGGCCGGAAGTGCAGAGCGCCCCAGGGCAGCCGCCGCCCGAGGTCCTGGAGCTGGCCGTCGCCCCAGCGCTCGGCCTCCCGCACACGCTCGGCTTGCGGCTCGGGGTAGAGCGAGGGGTCGGGGGCGACCAGCTCGAGGCGCTCGAGGATCGCGACCGAGCCGTGGACCGGCTCGTCGTCCACCATCAGTCCCGGGACCGTGGTCCTGCCCTTGCCGTAGAGCTTCTCCATCTCGTCGTTGTGGCCGCCACCGAACGGGAGGTCGACCCGTTCGAACTCGAGGCCCTTGAAACGCAGAGCCGCCTCGGCGGTCATGCAGGGGTGGGAGG
>Ga0247708_1000169_pt1 | contig 15779 bp, 10 predicted proteins | sample 42W_NmetaG_FD_189040 | JGI IMG/M metagenome (GOLD analysis project Ga0247708, IMG submission 189040) | Soil microbial communities from hillslope of Landscape Evolution Observatory, University of Arizona, Oracle, AZ, United States - 4-2-W_N | ecosystem: Engineered > Artificial ecosystem >...
CGCGTACATGCCGTACGCGTATGCGCCGTGGACGCTGGTGCTGTTCCTGCCCTGGGCCCTGCTGCCGTGGAGCGTGGCCTGGTTCAGCTGGCAGGCGGTGAACGTGGCGCTATTCGGCTGGTCGGTGGCGTGGGCGTACAGCCGCCGGCCGCTGGCGACGGCACTACTCGTCGCCGCACTGGTCGTCCCGCTGGCCGCCCACTTCGATACCGGCAACGTTGGGCTGCTGCTGGTCCTGGGCATCTGGCTGGCCTGCTTCGCTGGGCCGCGTCTGGGCGGGCTGGCATGGGCGATCGCGGCGGCGATGAAGTGGCTGCCGCTGGCGCTCATCGGCTTCATCCCGCGTCGCGCCCGGCCGTGGGGCCTCGCCTGGCTGGCGGTGTTCGTGCTGCTGACGCTGGCGACGCTGCCGCTCACGCTGCGCCAGCTCGACGTGGTGCTCAACTTCCCTCGTCCGCTGCGGCTCGATTACCTGATCTTCGTCTGGGCGGCAGTGCCGTGGCTGTGGACCCAGCCGTGGCCGCCGTGGTGGCTGCGCCCAGTCGAGATCCGCGGCCGCTGGCGCTCGCGCCCGCCCACCCGGGCGCTGGTGGCCGGCATCCTCGGGCTCAGCCCGCAGACGGCTGGCAGCGCGGACACCAGTAGGCCCGCCGGTTCGCCCCCGCCAGTCGGCTGACGATGAGCGTGCCGCAGCGGCGGCACGGGCGGCGCGTACGGCCGTAGGCGTAGAGGTTGCCCGGCGTGCCAAGGGCAGTGGTCACTCGCGCGCCGCCGTCGCGATTGGCGCGCAGCAGCCGCGCGCCCGTCTCGAGCAGCCGGCGGAGCGTCCGATCCTCGAGCGAGCCGACGGGCGCGAAAGGATCTACGCGCTCGATGAAGCAGACCTCGCTGCGGTAGACGTTGCCCAGCCCGGCCACGATCCGCTGATCGAGCAGCGCATCGCCGATCGCTCGCTCGGCGTTGGCCGGCGCGCGCAGGCTGGCCAGCGTTGCCTCGAAGTCGAAGTCAGCCGCCGACGCGTCCGGCCCGAGGCGCCGAAGACGCGGGTGAAGATCCAGCGCGCGGGTGTCGAGCTGCTCGACACCCGCGCGCAGGCTGGCCAGCGTTGCCTCGAAGTCGAAGTCAGCCGCCGACGCGTCCGGCCCGAGGCGCCGAAGACGCGGGTGAAGATCCAGCGCGCGGGTGTCGAGCAGCTCGACGGTCGGCGCATCGAAGGCGACCGCGACTGTGCGCGGGGTCTGCAGGATGGCCGCGGCACGCGCCCGCGGCCGGCGCCACGCCTCGCCCGGCCGGTAGCGGTGCCACGAGCCGTGAAGCCCGAGATGGGTGTGCAGCGTCAGCCCGTTGTCGAAGCCGATCAGCAGGTGCTTGCCGCGCGCCTCGACGCTCTCGATGGTCGTGCCGCTGACCCGATCCAGGGCCGCGCTGCCCGGCCGCGCCTGGGCTGCCTCGACGCGCTGGCCGACGAGCGTCTCGCCGAGCACCGTCGCGATACGCGCGAGGGTGTCGCCCTCAGCCACTGCCCGCGCCCTTCGTCCGAAGGGCCCGCCGGTCCTGCCGGTCCTGCCGGTCCTGTCGGTCCTGCCGGTCCTGCCGGTCCCACAGTGGAACATAGTTGCGCGCAAGCGGAATGATCGCGTCGAATGGTGGCCATGGATCGAGTTCGGCGAACCCGTGACGGGCCGCCTGCCTCCGTGCCGGACCCCCGGCCGAGTGCGTGCCGAAGGTCGATAGATGACCGCACGCGGGCGATTGTTTTGTTTGCGCGCAACGTTCGTGAGTACGGTCGCCCGTGGCAACGGTCACTTTGCCAACCGGAGCGCCCAGCCCCGATACGACTGCTTGAAACCGGCCGCGGCGAGCAGCTCGCGGTGGGCCGACTCTCCGATCGGTGCCCCGTCAACGCGCTCGATGGTCAGGCTGCGCAGCCGCCCGTCCTCGACGAGCCCGGCCAACGCCTCGAGCGCCGCGCTGGCGGCGGCCGGGCTGCCGATCGCCGGCAGCGTCTGGAGCGAGCGTCCGCCGCGCTCGAGGTAGAGGACCGGCTCGCCGTCATGGAGGACGACGTATGCGCCCGCGGCGCGGGCCAGCGGCCGCCGGTCTTCCTCGCCGTGGCGCGGCCATGGCAGCGCTGCTCCGTACGGGTTGGCCGGGTCGGCCGCTGCAAGGACCAGGGTCGTGCCGCCGCCGGCCGGCTGCGACAAGGGATCCGCAGATGGATCGGCGCGCTCGGCGCGCAGCCGATCGAGCGCCGCCGGCAGGCAGAACTGCGCACCGCCCAAGCCCTCGACGAAGTAGCCACGTCGCACGCGACCGCGCTCCTCCATCTCGCGCAGCACCGGATACACCGCCGAGAAGCCGCCGCTGACGCCCTCCGCGGCAACGCCGTCGCGTGTCACCACCCCGTGCGCGTCCAGTAGTCGGCTGGCCAGCGCATGACGGCGTTCCGTCTCGGAGGGCGGGCGGCCGCCGGCCAGCGCAGTGGCAGTCGCCAGCGCGTCAGTGACCAGCGACCAGCGGCCGGCGGCCTCCGGCGGTCCCATGCGCGACGCGGCCAGCACGCGGGGCCCGGCCGTCGAGCCGCGCCGCCGGGCCGTGCGCGGCCAGCGCAGCGCGCGCAGCGGCGCGAACGTGTCGTTCGTGACCTCGCCAGCCCAGACCAGGTCCCACAGCGCATCGAGCGTCTCCCGCTCGCCATGCGCTCGCCGGCCATCCTCGGCCGTCGCGCGCATGGCCGCTGCCAGCAGGTCGCGGAAGAACGACGCGCCGCGGCGCGCCAGGTGTTCGCGCAGCGCATCATGCAGCGGCTCGGATGGTCTGTCGGCGTCGGCTGCCGCGGCCACAGCCGGGGCAAGGAGGGCCAGGCGGTCGGGCCGGTAGAGCGCGACCCGTCCGTCATCACGGCCCAGCGAGCCGGTGCCCAGCCAGACGACCTCGCCTGCCGCGCCCAGCTCGTCGAGCAGGCGCGGGCTGTAGCCGCGCACGCGCGCCGGCAGCACGTCGCGTTCCAGCACGCTCGCCGGCAGCGGCACGCCCTCCAGCTGGGCGATCACCTCCGCCAGGCGGCCGCTGCCGCCGCGGTCGCTGCCCACACCGTGCCAGCGCGGCAGGAAGCGTGCCAGCGCCTGCGGCTCGACCGGCTCGATCTCGCGCCGCAGCCTCGCCAGCGAGCGCCGGCGCAGCATGCGCAGCACGTCAGGGTGGCACCACTCGCGCTCGACGCCGCCGGGCCGGAACTCGCCGCGCACCATCCCGCCCGAGGCAAGCAATCCCTCGAGTGCTGACTCGACGCGCGCCCGCGGCGCGCCCCACCGAGCTGCGGGCTCGCCGCCCAGGAACGGGCCGTGGTGGCGCGCCCAGCGCAACAGCAGCGACGACAGCGGATCCTCAGGGCCGACCAGGAACGGCGCGGGCACGCCCGGCGGTGGCTGCACGCCGAGCGCATCCCGGTAGCGGGCGACGTCCTCGATGGCGATCCAGCGCTGCTCGCCGGCGAGGCGGATGCGCACCGCCCGACGGTCCGCGGCCAGCGCTTCAAGCCACTCACCGGCGGCCGCCGTGCGCGAGCGCTCGTCGGCGCCGCGGACGCGGGCGGCGACCTCGGCCGCCGACAGGTCGCCCAGCCGGCGCAGCAGGTCATGCACCGCATCGGCCGAGCCGGTTGCTCGCTCAGGCGTCAGCGCCTGCAGCTCCAGCTCGAGCTCGGCCAGCGCACCGGCATCGAGCAGCTCGCGCAGCTCCTCGGCACCGAGCAGCTCGCGCAGCAGGTCGCGGTCGAGCGCCAGAGCCTGCGCCCGCCGATCGAGCAATGGCGCGTCGCCCTCGTACATATAGACCGCGATGTAGTCGAACATCAGCGAGCTGGCGAACGGCGACGCCCGGCGCGTCTCGACTGAGGCCAGGCGGACCTCGCGCCGCTCGATGCCGGCCAGCAGCTCGCGCAGCGCCGGCAGGTCGAAGACATCCTGCAGGCACTCGCGGTAGGTCTCGAGGATGATCGGGAACGAGCCGTAGCGGCTGGCCACGGCGAGCAGCTGGGCCGAGCGCTGGCGCATCGCCCACAGCGGCGTGCGCTGCCCGGGCCGGCGACGCGGCAGCAGCAGCGCGCGTGCCGCGTTCTCGCGGAAGCGGCTGGCGAAGAGTGCCGATCCGCCCAGGGCGCCGATGACCAGCTCCTCGACCTCCGCCGACGGGATGAGCACGGCCTGCTCGGCGGCATCGACGCTCGGACCGCTCTGGCCCTCCTCGTCGGTCGAAGGCAGGCGCACGACGATCCCGTCGTCCGACCAGATCGGCTGGACCTCCAGCCCAAGCCGCTCGCGCAGCCGTGCCTCAATGGCCAGCGCCCATGGCGCGTGGACCCGCGCCCCGAACGGCGAGAGCAGGCAGATCCGCCAGTCGCCAAGCTCGTCGCGGAAGCGCTGGAGGACGAGCGTCTGGTCTGTCGGCAGCTCGCCCGTCGTCTCGCGCTCCTCGGCCAGGTAGTCGAGCAGGTTGCGCGCGGCCAGCTCGTCCAGGTCGTGCTGCTCGGTCAGCAGCCGCTCGGCCCGCTGCCGGCCGGCCCGGCCCTCGGCGGCCATGCCGCCGACGGTTCGCGTGAACTCGCCCAGCCGCCGGCCCAGCTCGACCGGCCGGCCAGGGCCGTCACCCTTCCAGAAGGGCACCTTGCCCGGCTCGCCCGGCGCCGGGCTGACCAGCACGCGATCGTGGGTTATCTGCTCGATGCGCCACGCGCTCGCGCCGAGCAGGATGACCTCGCCCTCGCGCGATTCGTAGATCATCTCCTCGTCGAGCTCGCCCACGCGCCGGCCGCCCGAGCGCGAAGCCCGTGCCTTGGTGGCGGCCGTTGCGTCGTCTTCGACGAGGTACACGCCGAACAGCCCTCGATCTGGGATCGTGCCGCCTGAGATCACCGCCACCGTCCGCGCGTCGCGCCGGCTCTCGACCGTGCCGGCGGTCCGGTCCCAGACGATGCGCGGCCGCAGGTCGGCGAACTCATCCGCCGGGTAATGTCCGGCGAGCATGCCCAGCGTCGCTTCGAAGGAGTCGCGTCCCAGGTCGGCGAAGTTCTCCGCCCGGCGCACGAGGTCGAACAGCTCGTCGGTCGTCCACCTGCGCTGGGCAGCCGTGGCGACGAGCTGCTGGGCAAGCACGTCGAGCGGGTTGCGCGGCACGACCGTCTGCTCGATCGCGCCATCGTGCATCGCCCGCGTCACCACCGCGCACTCGAGCAGGTCGCCGCGGTACTTGGGGAAGATCACGCCGCGCGACGGCTGGCCGACGCTGTGACCGGCCCGGCCGATGCGCTGCAGGCCGCGCGCCACCGAGCCCGGCGATTCGACCTGGATGACCAGATCGACCGCGCCCATGTCGATGCCCAGCTCGAGCGAGCTGGTGGCGACGATCCCCGGCAGGCGGCCGGCCTTGAGCGCCTCCTCGATGCCCAGCCGCTCCTCGCGTGCCAGCGAGCCGTGGTGGGCACGCACGATCTCCGCTGCCGCCAGCTCGTTGAGCCGCTGGGCCAGCCGCTCGGCCAGCCGGCGGCTGTTGACGAAGACGATCGTGCTGCGGTGGGCGCGGATGAGCTCCAGCACGCGGGGGTAGATCTGCGGCCAGATCGACGAGCGCTGTTCGGCTGCGGCCGCGCTGCCGCCGGGCGTCTGGTCGAGGGGCAGGGTTTCGCCCAGCGCGGCCATGTCCTCGACCGGCACGACCACCTCCAGCTCGAGCTGCTTGGCCGCTCCGGCATCCACGATCCGGACCGGCCGCGGCTCCCCACTGGCCTGGCCGGGCGCCGGTGCCTGGCGACCGCCCAGGAAGCCGGCAACGACGCTCAGCGGCCGTTGCGTGGCTGACAGCCCGATGCGCTGCGGCGCCTTCACGGTCAGCGCCTCCAGCCGTTCCAGCGAAAGCGCCATGTGGGCGCCGCGTTTCGTGCCGGCGAGCGCATGGATCTCATCGACGATGACCCACTCGACCCCCTTCAGCGCCTCGCGCGCGGCCGACGTCAGCAGCAGGTAGAGCGACTCGGGCGTGGTGACGAGGATGTCCGGCGGGCGCCGGCCAAACGCGCGCCGCTCGTCAGCCGGCGTGTCGCCGGTGCGCATCCCCACGCGCACCTCCGCCGGCTGGTCGCCGCGCCCCTCGGCGGCGAGGGCGATACCAGCGAGCGGCGAACGAAGGTTGCGCTCGACGTCGTGGACCAGCGCCTTCAGCGGTGACACGTAGAGCACGCGCAGCCGGGCGAGTGGATCGTCCGGCGGCGGCATGGCGATCAGCCGGTCGATGCACCACAGGAATGCGGCCAGCGTCTTGCCCGAGCCGGTCGGAGCGCAGATGAGCGTGTGCTCGCCGGCGGCGATCGCCGGCCAGCCCTGTGCCTGGGCGGCCGTGGGTGCCTCGAAGGACGCGCGGAACCAGTCGGCGGTGGCCACGGAGAACGACTGGAGAGGGTCGGGGGCAGGAGCACGGCGCGGCACGGGCGCCGAGTATACGAGCGGCGGCCGCTAGAACACGTTCTCGCCCATCATCCACCTCCAAGCAGCTGCAGCGCCTGGCGCAGCGACTTCTCAGCAGTGCGGCGATTGGCGTCGAGGACGGTCTCGGGCTCGACCGGCGCCAGGTCGTCGGGATCGATCATCGCGTCCGGCAGCGGCGACTGGCCGTAGCGCTCAGCCTCGGCTGCCCAGCGCGCGCGCCAGTCGGCCGGCGTCTCGACTGGCGGCTCGAGATGGGCCTGCGCGAGCCAGACGAGCGACCACGAGCGCGGCACGACCCGGTACGCGTCGTACCCTCCCCCGCCGGTGGCGACCCATCGGCCGTCACACCACCGATGGGCGATCTCGTCGAGCAGCAGCGTCGCCGCGCGGTAAGCGGCGGTGGTCAGCCGCAAGTGGGCCAGCGGGTCGTAGAGATGGCCGTCGCAACCGTGCTGGCTGACCAGAAAGGTCGGCCGGAACGCCTCGGCCAGCGCCGGCACGATCTCGAGTACCGCCGGCAGCCAGGACGCGTCGCCGCTGTACGGCTGGAGCGGCACGTTGACTGCCGTTCCGGGCGCCGCCGGACCGCCCGACTCGGACACAAAGCCGGTACCCGGGAAGAGCGACTCGCCCGTCTCGTGGATCGAGAGCGTCAGCACCTGCGGGTCGTCCCAGAAGAGCGCCTGCGTGCCGTCACCGTGATGCACGTCGAGATCCACGTACAGCACGCGGTGGCCGGCGTCACGCGCCCGGGCAACGGCCAGCGCGACGTCGTTGTAGATGCAGAAGCCCGCCGCGCGGCCGGCCATCGCATGGTGCAGCCCGCCGCCGGGGTTGAAGGCGTGCTCGGCCTCCCCGCGCAGGACCGCGTCAGCTGCCAGCAGCGAGCCCCCGACGACCGTCGCCGACGCCTCATGCATCCCGACAAAGGGCGGGCAGTCACCGGCACCGATGCCTGCTGCCGGCGGGTGCCACGGATCTGCGCCAATGGACTGGACGATGCTGACGTATTCGGCCGTGTGCAGCCGCTCAACCTCCTCCAGGTCTGCCTGCGGCGGCTCGGCGATGCGCGAGGCGCCGCAGGTGCGCAGCAGATCGATCGACGGACCGAAGCGGCGCGGCGTCAGCGGGTGGTGAGGCCCGAAGTCGTAGTCGAGGATTCGCTCGCCGTACACGAGCAGCGGCTGCTCCGAGCCGGTCACTCCGAGGCCGGCACGTCGACCGGCTCCCAGCCCGCGCCGCGGACAGCCGACTGCCACGCCTGCGCCGGCTCCGTGCCCTCGGCAAGCGCGACCGCGTAGCGGCCGACGAGCGCGGCGAACGCGCCCTCGTCAGACTGCGGCCGCTCGAGCACGGTCGCGTCCTCGCCCAGCACCACCGGCGGAGGCTGACCGCTCTCGACGAGCACCACCAGCTGCGCTCCGTGGTAGCGCGCAGCATCCACCACCACCTGCGTCACCGGTTCCTCGACCGGCTCGGCCAGCACCAGCACTCGGCAGTCGACGAGGTATGACAGGCCGAGCTGGACATCCGATTCATCGAGCCGCGGCAAGGGCCCGCCGGGGCCGCCGGCGCGTGGCGTGGCGCCTGCCGGGTCGCGCAGCAGGGCCGCATGGCCTACGCGGGCCTGGCCAAGGGCGAGGGCGACCCGCTCCCCATCAGCATCATCGCCGACGCTGCCAACGAGCTCGACCCTGCCGCCGGCCGCTGCCGCGGCAGCGGCGATCCGGCCGGCGAAGCGGTCGAGTCCGTCCTGCGCGTCGAGGCCCGGCCGGCCGACGATGAGGATCATTCGGCGATGCGCTCGAGGGCGGGCAGGTCCGCCTCGCGCAGCTGTGTCTCGAGGCCGGCCGCATCACCAACCACCACAATCGACAGCTCCTCGGGGCGGATGTGGCGCCGCGCCACGGTCAGCACATCCGCTTCGTTGACCGCGGCGACCGCCGGCCGGTAGCGGTCAAGCTCCTCGTCCGGCAGCTGCTGGACGATGAGCCCCGAGAGCGCGGCACACACCTGCGCCGGCGACTCGAAGCGCAGCGGGAACACGCCGACCAGGTAGTCGCGGGCGATGCTCACCTCGCGCTGCTCGACCTCGGCGTCGCGGACGGCACGCAGCACGCCCAGCGCGTCGAGCACGGCCGGCACCGTGACCTCGCTGTGGACGGCGGTCCGGACGGCGAAGGTCCCGCGGGCGCGGCGCATCTCGAAGCTCGACGAGATCGAATAGGTGTAGCCGCGATCCTCGCGCAGCAGGCGGTTGAGCCGCGAGTCGAAAGTCCCCCCGAGCAGCGCGTTGAGCACGGAGATGGCGTGGAAGTCGGGCGTCCGCCGGGCCAGCCCGATATGACCGATACGAACCTCCGACTGCGGCGCGCCGGGCTTGTCGACGAGGACCAGCCGCGCGCCGCTCGGGTGCGGGTCGACCTGCGGCGGGCTGACCTCGCCGCCGGCGACGGCCCATCCACCGAGGTGCTCTTGGGCTGTCGCTGCAACGTCCAGCCCGGTCAGGTCGCCGGCCACGACCAGCGTCGCCCCGGCCGAGGCGAGGACGGCCTGGTGGCGCTCGGCGACCGCATCGCGATCGAGCGCGGGGACTGTCTGCTCAGTGCCGGCCAGCGGCCGGGCGTAGGCCGCCGCCGGGTCGTAGACCGTCTCGGCAAAGATCCGCTCTGCCCGGCGGCGCGGGTCGGCCCGCGCCTGGAGCAGGTCATTCAGTCGCTCCTCGCGCAGCCGCTCGACCTCGTTGCCCGGGAAGGCCGGCGCCAGCAGCATCTCGGCCAGCAGCCCGAGCGCCGGCCCGAAGCGCGAGCGCGGCACCTCCAGGCTGGCCACGACCGCGTCCCAGGTGGTCTCGGCATGGATCTCTGCCCCCAGCCGCTCGCTGGCCTCGACGAACTCGATCGCGTCACGCCGCGCGGTGCCCTCGGTCAGGGCGCGGGTCATCAGCACGCTGACCCCCGCCTGGTCGGCCGGCTCGAGCGCGCCGCCGCCGCCGAGCACGACGCTCGCCGCGAGCAGCGGCCGGCCGGGCATGTGGCAGACGACGACGGTCAGGCCGCCGGCGAGGCGCTGCCGCTCGAAGGCAGGGAAGCGGTACTCGCGCGGTGGCCCGGGCGTGGGCCGCGTGTCCAGCACTGACAGGTCGGCCGGCCGCTGCTCGGTCAGGACGGTCGCGATCGGCGGCTCGTGCTCCAGCACGTCGGCGTCCGGATCGGCCAGATCGGCGTGCGGGTCCTGGTCGGTCAGGAAGCGCGCCTCCGGCGCCTCCTCGTGGTCGTGCCCGGTCCGGCGATCATCGGTCATGCCGCCACCTCCTCGGCCGCCGCCGGCTCGAAGGTCAGCACGACCCGGTTGTCAGCGCGGAAGACATCCGCCGCCACGGAACGGATCTGGTCGGCGGTCACGCCCAGGTAACGCGGCAGCTGCTCGTTGATCATCTCTGGCCGGTCGAACAGCGCGGCGTACATCGACAGCCGATCGGCGACCTCTTCCACCCGGCCAAGCGCGCCGAGCTCGCCGGCCTCGATCAATGCTCGCGCGCGTGCGAGCTCGTCCTCGCTCACCGGCTCTTCCCCGAGCCGCGCCAGCTCGGCCAGGTAGAGCTTCTCTGCAGCCTGAGGGTCGCTGCCCGGGCGAACGGTCACCCAGCCGCCCAGGACACCCGCACCGGCGGTCAGCGGCAGGCCGAAGGCGGCCACGTCCTGGGCGACGCGCTGCTCGCGCACCAGCCGCCGATGGAGCCTGCTGCCCTTGCCGCCGCCCAGGATGTGAGTCGCTACCTCGATGGCGTCCCATTCGGGCGTGCCGAACGGCGGCGTCCGAAATCCGAAGTGGATGCGCGTCAGGGGCACGGCGTCTGCCACGACCTCGCGCTGCTCGCGGCCGAGCTGCCCGGCACGCGGCTCCGGCGGCGGCTGGCGGATCGCGCGATTGGGCGGGATGGGCCCGAAGTAGCGCTCGACGGCCGCGTGGGCCGCTTCCTCGTCGACGTCGCCGACGATCGACAGCACTGCATTGTTGGGCGCGTACCAGCGGCGGAAGAAAGCGACAACGTCATCCAGCGTCGCCGCGTCGAGGTCGGCCATCGAGCCGATCGGGGTGTGGTGGTAGGGATGGCCGGCGGGGAAGAGCGCGGCCATGATCCGCTCGTAGAACGAGCCGTAGGGCCGGTTGTCATAGGACTGGCGCTTCTCGTTCTTGACCACCTCGCGCTGGTTGTCGAGGTTCTCCTGGTCGAGCGCATCGAGCAGGGTGGCCATCCGATCAGCCTCCATCCACAGCGCCAGCTCGAGCTGGTGGCTGGGCAGGGTCTCGAAGTAGTTGGTGCGATCGAACCAGGTCGTCGCGTTGTTCACCCCGCCGGCGCTCTGGATGATCGAGAAGTGCTCGGCCTTGGTGACGTGGCGGCTGCCCTGGAACATGAAGTGCTCGAAGAGATGGGCGAAGCCGGTCCGGCCGGGCTGCTCGTGGCGCGAGCCGACCACGTACCAGAGGTTGATCGCCACCACCGGCGCCAGGTCGTCCGGCGCGACGATGACGCGCAGGCCATTGCCCAGCCGGCGCTGGCTGAAGCGAATGTGCGGCAGGTCCAAGGTCAGCGCCACGGCGCGATTGTGACATCCGCGTCAGCGCCGACGCGGCCGGCGGCTTGGCGCGTACTTTGCGTGGGACGGCACTAACAACCGCAGACCGTTGCAGGTTTCGGACCCGGCAGCGCCCGAACGGAGGGTGCCGGTGCGGATCTGCCGTCTCGCGGGACATACCGCCGCAGAAGGGCCTCGTGCTCGCCCAGGCAGGCGCACCGACGGCGGATCTGCGGTCCTTGGTGCCGTGGGGCGAGAACGGAAGGCCCGGCGCCGCACGCGGCCGCCGCAGTCCCTTGGATTTCGTGCGTCCGACTCGCTTGACACCGTTCGACTCTTGTCGTATGGTGCTGTCGCACGACACAGATCGTACGCAGCGACACTGATAGAACAGGAAAGGAGGACGGCCGTGATGCCTCTCACTGAAATCCATCTCGAGCTCTACCGGCTCGAGCGAGCGCGCTGGTCAAGGGCCGGTTTCTCCGCCGGCTCGGACGGGACGCCAGAGGCCAATGGCCTGCGCCTTCGCCTCGGCCGCGTGCTGATCGCCAGCGGGCGTGCACTGGCCGGCAACCTGCCGGCCGAGCGCCCGGTGGCCCACAGCCGACCGGTCTCAGCTACCCGCTGAGACCGGTCGTAGACTATCCAGCGCCATGCCACGCCTGACCCGCGAAGGCGCCTACCCGCAGCTGGCCATCGACAGCGGCGGCGCCTATGAGCTGCTGATGTCCCTCTCCACGGTCTTCGACGAGGCAGACCACTCGGTCGCCGAGATTGGCCAGCAGTGGATCGCCGAGGCGCGCAACCGCGCCGGTGCGGAGCTGATGGACCAGATCTCGGAGCTGACGCAAGGCAACGCAGACTTCCTCGTCCACCTGGTGCCGCTGGCCTATGACGCGCCGGCGCCGCGCACGGCGCGCGGCTTCATCGATCACCTCGCCAGCGTCGATGCCCGCGACATGCTGCTGCTCGTCGCGGGCTACTTCGACTACCACATGCGCCGGGCCATCCCGCCTGAGACGATGCGCAACGCGATCGAGGGTGACAAGCGCGCGGCGCGCGAGTGCATCGTGGCCTGCGAGCAATGGCCCGAGTGGCAGGCGTTCCTGAGCCACATCCTGGCGCGCGACGCAGACGAAGTGAAGGCTGAGCTGCTGGCCGCCCTCGAGGGCTGGTACGAGCGCGTCTGGAAGGCTGACGAGCCGACCGCGCTGCCGATCGTCGAGCGCGACGCGGAGGCCAAGCGCGACCTGGCCCGCCAGCTGCCCTTCGAGCGCTTCGTCGAGACCGCGACCAACGGCGTCCAGTTCGTGCCCCACGCCGGCGTCGACCGGCTGGTGCTGATCCCAAGCTGGGTTCACCGGCCGTGGGTCTCATATGCCGAGTACGGCGGCACGATGTTCCTCGTCTATCCCGTCGCCGACGAGAGTGTCGCCGGCGAGACGGATGCGCCGCCGCTGCGCCTGCTGCGCCTGACCAAGGCCCTGGGCGACGAGAAGCGGCTGCGCATCCTGCGCGCCCTCGCGGCAGGGCCGCTAACGCTTGTCGAGCTGGCAGAGCAGTTCGAGGTCGCGAAGACGACGATGCACCACCACATGGTCATGCTCCGCTCGGCCGGGCTGGTGTCAGTTGGTGCCGGAGCCAAGGAGTACCGCCTGCGCAGCGACGTGCTGCCCAGCCTCGCGACCATGCTCGGCGGCTACCTCGGTTCAGGCGTGACGACGGGAGCTGCCACCGGTCCTGGCGAGGCACCATCGGCTGAGCTGCTGCCCGCCGGCCCTGCCGGCCGGCGTGGCCGCCGCCGCCCCGGCGTGCTTTCCCCGTCCGGCCGCGACCGCGGCCGGCAGCGCAGCGAGGGCTGACCGGCCTCTCCCCTGGCCACGGCCGTTGACTGGCCCGGGCATGATCTGACCCGTGACGCAGCCGCTGCCGGCCGAAGTCGTGACGCCGCCGTCGGCGCGCCCGACGCGCGCGCTGCCGTGGGCGCACCTCTTCAACCTGTCGATCTACTGGCTGGGCATCAACGTCATCTGGTCCGGCCTGGGCAACGTCACCTACCAGGCCCGATTCCGCGAGATGTTCGGCGATGCCTACGCGCCCACCTACACGGCGCTGATGTTCAGCCTGCCGATCGTCATCGCCATCCTCGTCCAGCCGACGGTGGCGATGATCAGCGACTACACCATCACACGCTGGGGCCGCCGGAAGCCGTACATCCTGATCGGCACGCTGCTCGACGTGGTGTTCCTCTTCGGTGTCGCGACGGCCAACGAGTTCATCGTCATCTTCACCTTCGTGATCCTGCTCCAGATCTCGTCCAACTTCGCGCAGGGGCCGTTCCAAGGCTACGTGCCCGACCTCGTGCCGGCGAAGCAGGTGGGCATCGCCAGCGGCCTGATGGGGGTGATGATCGTGCTCGGCAACGTCCTCGGCGTAGCCATTGCCACGCTTGGCCTGCACGAGCTCGATGCGCTGATCCAGGCTGCCGGCCCGGGCTACGCACAGGGCACGCCCGAAGCCGTCGAGATCGCGCGCCAGGCCTTCCTGCTGCCGACCATCGGGCTGGGGCTGATCGAGCTGGTGACGATGGTCCCGATCATCTTGTTCGTCCACGAAGGCCGGGCGGCACCCGACCGCGGTGGCCGCTCATGGCTGCGCATCGCGCTGGCCGCGTGGGGCACCGACCTGCTGCGCCAGCGCTCGTATGTCTGGCTGCTCGTATCACGGCTGTTCTTCCTGATGGTCCCCGCCCTGGTGACGGGCATCGGTCTCTTCTACCTCGTCCAGGCGCTCGGCCAGTCAAATCGGGACGCTGCCGACTCGTTGACGGTCATCGCGGTGACGATGGGCGGGATAACGGGCCTGACCACCTTCCCCGCTGCCCGCCTCTCCGATCGCATCGGTCGCAAGAACACCATCTACGGTGCGATCGGTCTCGCCATGGTCGGCATGACCGGCATCGTGCTGGCACCCGACTTCGGCGTGACCGTGGCCTTCCTGGTGCCGCTGGGCATCGCGCTGGGCGCCTTCCTGGCCGTCGACTGGGCGCTGATGACCGACATCATCCCCAAGGCAACGACCGCGCGCTACATGAGCATCTCCAACGCCGCCACTGGCATCGCCGGCCCGCTCGGCCTGCTGCTCGGCGGCACGCTGGTCACTGGCCTGGTGCTGGCCGGCCTGCCACCGGAGCTGCGCGGCCTGCCAGTGCCACCCGCCGACCAGAGCACCCTCTACGCGCTAGCACCCCGCGCGGCGCTGTCCCTGACCCTCGTCGCGCTGGTCCTCAGTGCGCTGACGCTGAGCCGCGTGGACGAGCGGCGGCGCGAGGATTAACCGGGCGGACCCACGAGCGTGACCTCGGCGGCCGCCGCTGCCTCCGGCGAAGCCAGCACGTAGCGCCCATCCCATCCTTCGGCGGACAGATCAGCCAGCGCTGCGGCCATCCTCGCGGCCTGGTCCCGCACCACGTCCTCCTCCACCCGCCGGCCCGGCCGGCGGCGGTTGAGCTCGAGGTAGGTCGAGATCGGGTAGTCGAAGCAGATGGTCACTGCCGGCAGGCCATGGCGGCGCGCCATGCGCAGCCAGCGCCGGCGCGATTCGCGGCGCAGGCTGGTCGCGTCGACCACTGTCAGCAGCCGCCGCCGCAACCGACCGTCGATCAACAGCGCCAGCACCCCAAAGGCCTCGGCCGAGGCCGACTGGTCGTTCGGGTCGCCGGCGATGACCGCCCGCAGCTCGTCGCTCGACAGCACGGCCAGGGACGGGAAGTGAGCCTTGGCAAACGTCGACTTGCCCGCACCGGACGGCCCGACTAGCAGCACCAGCGACGGATCGGTGACGCTGATCCTCATCCTTGGCATCGTGCCTGCCGCGCTTAGGGCTGGCAAGCCTAAACTCCGGCCGTGCACGAACCGGCTGACGCTGAGCCGATCGCCGCCGCCCAGCCGCTGGAGGTGCCGGTCAATCCGGCCGCGGCCGCCGAGGCGGTCGTGCCTCCCGTCCTGACAGCCGCCGGTCGGCCGGCGCGCGACCTGCCGCTGCGCCAGCTGCTCAGCCTGTCGATCTACTGGCTGGGCATCAACGCCATCTGGACTGGGCTGCACGTGCTCGTGCTGCCCAAGCGAATGGAATCCATCTTCGGGCTGGGCAACGCCGGCCTCGGACTGGGGCTGGTGACGATCGCCGGCGTCGTCACCGCGATCATCGTCCAGCCCACGGTCGGCGCGATCAGCGACTACACGATCAGCCGCTGGGGCCGGCGCAAGCCGTACATCGTCATCGGCGGGCTGCTGGACGTCGTGTTCCTGTGGGCGCTGGCCAGCGCGGAGACGTACCTGGCCATCCTCGTCGCGCTGGTGCTGCTCCAGTTCTCGTCGAACTTCGCCCAGGGTCCGTTCCAGGGTTACGTGCCTGACCTCGTCCCGGCGCGGCAGGTCGGCCGCGCCAGCGCGCTGATGGGCGTGATGATCATCCTCGGTGGGATGGCCGGCGCGGGCATCGTCGCGCTCGGCTACCTCCAGCTCGAAGTGGCTGCCGACGTGGTGGCCGTCCAGGCCGCCTTCTATTGGCCGACGATCGCCCTCGGGGTGCTCGAGGTGACGACGATGATCGTGCTGGTGCTGACGGTCAGTGAGGGCCGTGCCGCGCCCGACAGAGGCGGCCGATCCTGGCTCCAGATCGCGCGCTCGACCTGGGGCACGGACATCCTGCGCGA